>JADMIO011456637.1_pt1 | contig 10291 bp, 11 predicted proteins | sample 8958161 | NCBI WGS metagenome assembly JADMIO01 (sample SAMN16585339, study PRJNA669376) | soil metagenome | isolation source: Crop rotation soil | place: USA: Cullars Rotation, Alabama | collected 2011
CGCTTGGCAAACTGGATTTCCCACACATCTATCCCGACCCCGAGAGCCGTTCCCTGAGGAAAGCCGTTTCAAAGTTTACCGGCGTCCCCGAAGAATATCTCCTGGCTGGCTCAGGTGCCGACGAGTTGATTGATCTGTTAATGCGGGTCTTTCTCGAGCCGAACGATTGTATTCTCTCCTGTCCACCGACATTTGGAATGTACTCCTTCGATGCAGAATTGAATGGGTCCCGTTGCATTGAAGTTCCGCGCAAGGAGGGCTTTTCACTGGATCTGGAATCCATCCACAAAACTGTCGAAACGCATCGTCCAAAGTTATTCTTCATCACGTCGCCAAACAATCCGGACGGATCCATTATTCCCCCGGCCCTGCTAGAAGAGCTGTTAACCCTGCCAACCCTCGTGATCTTGGATGAAGCTTATATAGAATTTGCAGGCGAGAATCTCGGCGCCGCGCTGAGCCGTATCCGAGCAGTGCCACTGCGTGAAAACCTGGTTGTCCTGCGTACGTTCAGCAAATGGGCCGGGCTGGCTGGCCTGCGTATCGGATATGGCGCGTTCCCTAAATGGTTGATGCCAACATTGTGGAAATCGAAACAGCCTTACAATGTCAATGTAGCGGCGAGTGTTGCTGCACAGGTTTCTTTGGATCATGTCGATGAGTTATCCAAAATTGTCGAGCTCCTAAGGATCGAACGCGAACGATTGTTTCGCTCCCTGCAGGGAATCTCATACCTACAGCCATATCCCACCCAGTCAAATTTTATTTTGTGTAAAGTCATTGGGCGCGACGCGGCTGAGCTCAAGTCTCGGCTAGCGCAGGAATATGGAATCTTCATCCGCTATTTTAATAAGCCTGGTTTGCGCGACCATATTCGGATCAGCGTGGGCAGACCAGATGATACGGATGTATTGGTGAAGGCATTGAAATCGGAGTCCCTAGTCTCTGGATAGGACGCCGGGGACGCGACCTCCGTGGCCAACGTCTGGGCACGTTATCCTCCCTAAAGGAGCAATATGCGAACAGCAGAAATATCACGGCAAACCCAAGAAACCCAGATTCAAATCAAGCTGGATTTGGACGGCACAGGCCGGCACGAAATTTCCACAGGGATTGGCTTCCTTGACCATATGCTGACTCACCTGGCGGTGCATGGGCTATTTGATTTATCTGTTCAGGCTACTGGCGATCTGCATATAGACCTTCATCATACGGTGGAAGATGTCGCGCTCACACTGGGTCAGGCATTTGACCGCGGGCTGGGTGACCGCAAGGGCATTATCCGCATGGGAGATTGTTACGCACCGATGGATGAAACGTTAGCCCATGTGGCCATGGATCTCTCCGGACGACCCTATGCCGTCATTCAGGCAGAATGGCATACACCCTATGTGGGGAACATTCCGACGACTCTGTTCCCTCACTTTTTTGAGTCCTTTGCCGTGACGGCTCGCGGCAATCTGCATGCTCGAGTATTGTACGGGCGGGATGACCATCATCAGGCAGAGGCTCTCTTCAAAGCCTGGGCGCGCGCCCTGGATATCGCCACGCAGATCGATCCTCGTCGTGGAAGTATCGTCCCGTCGACCAAAGGGTTGCTATAGGTTGAAGGTACAACTATGAGCAATGTGACTCTGATCGATGCCGGTACGGGCAATCTTCGTTCTGTGCAAAAGGCGTTGGAAAGCGTTGGAGCTAACGTCACGCGCACAGATGATCCGGAAAAGGTTTTGGCTGCGAATCTGGTTGTTTTGCCCGGCGTAGGCGCTTTCGGCGATTTTATGGCTGGGCTACAGGCGAAACGGCTCGACCATGCGATCCGGGAAAGCGTCCAGAGGGGGATTCCTTTGCTTGGAATCTGTGTCGGGATGCAAGCCTTCTTCGAAATTGGAGAAGAAATGGGAGATCACGAAGGCCTGGGACTACTGAGTGGGACGGTAGTGAAATTTGCAGACTCACTGTCGGTGAAGGTTCCACACACGGGCTGGAATCAGTTACACCTCGGGAATGACACGGCTTTGTTCCGCGGAATTCACTCCGGAGAATATGTCTACTTCAATCACTCATTTTATTGCCAGCCAGGGAATTGGTCGGATGTGATCGCCGAAACAGAATATGGGGTCCGCTATGCCTGCGCGGTACGCCGCGAAAATATTTTTGGCGTACAGTTTCATCCGGAAAAAAGTCAGACGGTTGGGCTGCGCATTTTGAAAAACTTCCTGGAGGCGGCGTGAGCTTTACCGTTTATCCCGCCATTGATCTGCGTGCTGGAACCGTTGTCCGCTTGAAAGAGGGGGATCCCGCCCGTACGACCTCCTACAGCGAGGACCCAACTGAGATGGCGCGGCGATGGTTGGATTCTGGCGCAAGTTGGCTGCATGTTGTAAATTTGGATGGCGCGTTTGGCGAAAGCGATCATGCTAACCGTCTGGCGCTACAGAATATCTTGCGGGTTGCCAAAGAGTTCGATGCCAGGATCCAGCTCGGTGGCGGGGTGCGTTCGGTCGAGGCGATCGAAGATATGCTGAACTTCGGTGTCAAACGTACTATTTTGGGAACGATCGCGATCGAAGAACCCGAGGTTATAGCTACAGCAATACAGAAGTTCGGCGCCGAGCGGATCGCGGTCGGGATCGACGCCCGGGATGGACTCGTGCGGGTACATGGCTGGAAGGAGGACAGTGGAATTTCTGCAACTGATCTTGCGCTTCAAATGCGGAAGCTGGGCGTGCGTACCGTTATCTTTACCGATGTCAGCCGGGATGGTTTGGGCAGCGGGTTGAATATCCCTGCGACACGTCGACTAGCCGAAGTGAGTGGGCTCGACGTTATCGCTTCAGGTGGAGTGCATACATTAGTGGATGTCATCGCGGCAAGAGAGGCAAACCTGGCCGGTGTGATCATCGGGCGCGCACTCTATGAAGGCACAATCGATTTGAAAGAAGCGTTGGAGTCAAAAGTCTCCTGACTTTTGAGCTATGGAATGTCCAAAGTCTGGAGACTTTGAGTCCAGGTTGGAGTATTTATGTTAGCCAAACGAATTATTCCCTGCCTCGACATCAAAGACGGACGCGTCGTCAAAGGCGTGAACTTCGTCAATCTGCGGGATGCAGGTGATCCTGTGGAGCAGGCGCGTCTTTACGATGAACAAGGCGCGGATGAATTGGTCTTTCTGGATATCTCTGCTACCCATGAAGGGCGAAAGACAACCCTTGAATTGGTAAGTAAGGTCGCTGAAACGGTGTTCATGCCACTGACTGTCGGCGGTGGGGTCCGTGAAGTGGACGATATACGGAATCTGTTGCTGGCGGGCGCCGACAAGGTCAGTGTCAATTCGGCGGCGGTGAAGCGTCCTGAGTTGTTGTCAGAGGCGGCCGCACGTTTTGGCGCCCAATGTATCGTTCTGGCCATTGATGCGCGTAAAAACGGATCGAGCTGGGAGGTCTATGTCAATGGCGGGCGCCTCCCGACCGGGATCGATGCCGTTGAGTGGGCCGCGCGCGGTGTGGAGTTGGGCGCTGGCGAAATCCTGCTGACAAGCATGGATGCGGACGGTACGCTGGCAGGCTATGACGTCGAATTGACGCGCATCGTATCCGATATGGTGTCGGTGCCCGTGATCGCTTCGGGCGGGGCAGGGACAGCGCTCCATTTTGCGGAGGTGCTCACCAAAGGGAACGCAGATGCCGCCCTGGCCGCGTCATTGTTTCATGACGGGAAGCTGCGAATCCCAGATTTGAAAAAAGAATTACAGGGCTGGAATATCCCCGTCCGCCCGACCCTGGAGGTGAGGTAACGCGATGGAAACGGTCTCAATGCAGAATCTTCGATTCGATGCCCATGGTCTCATCCCCGCGGTAGTTCAGGACGCGGAGACAAACCAGGTCTTGATGTTAGCCTATATGAATGCTGAATCCCTGCAATTAACGATGGAAACGAAGGAGACGTATTTCTGGTCGCGCAGTCGTCAGGAATTGTGGCACAAAGGCGCGACCTCGGGAAATATTCAAAGGGTTGTCGAGATCCGCGTGGATTGTGATGCCGACAGCCTTTTGATTCGGGTCAACCCTGAGGGTCCATCCTGCCATACGGGTGAGCAAAGTTGTTTTTATCGAGCATACAAATCTTAAAGCTTTTCAAAATTTTCCGAGTCTGTAAAAGGGAAACGCAAATGAGCATTCAATGGCTGTTCGAAGTCATCCAAGACCGTAAAAATAATCCTACTGAAACCTCCTACACGTCGAGTCTTTTCAATGAAGGCCTGCCGAGAATTGCTCAAAAAGTCGGGGAAGAAGGAACAGAAGTTGTCGTAGCAGCACTTGCACAGGAAGATCAGCGGCTGATCGAAGAGGTCGCGGATCTCACGTATCATGTACTTGTCTTACTTGCTGCGCGTGGAATCACGCCGACTGAAGTTCTCACTGAGCTGGAAAGACGCCATCGAAAATAATTTCTGGGATTACCCATTTGGGTACTCTTTGCAAAAGAGTTGGTTCAAAATCATTGACACATTTCACTTTTCAGGTAGAATTTCGCCCAATATGCAGTACCCATTTGCGTTGCCGCGTAGCCGTCGTCCGAAGCCTCCTTCTCACCAAGAAGGCCGGGTCCTTTTTGTTTGGATGATGGAATAAGCAGCGCAACCTGCGCCGACACACCCACAAGTCAACCAAAACAGCCCTCCTTCTCGGAGGGCTGTTTTTATTTATCTGCTCACCCAGACCCTAAAGGTTTCATCTGTGAAACAAGAAGTAGATACATTAGCCAAGGAAATCTTTAGGGTCTCAAGTAAATTCAAAGGAGAAATCAATGAGTCCGAAACCGCAAGTGAAGAAAGTTGTCCTCGCCTACTCAGGCGGATTGGATACATCCGTGATCGTTCCGTGGCTGAAGGAAAACTACGGTTGTGAGGTGGTGTGCTTTTGTGCCGACGTCGGTCAGGGTGATGCAGATTTGGTGGGGCTGGAGCAGAAAGCCCTCAAGAGCGGCGCGAGCCAGTTTGTGCTGCATGACATGAAGGAGGAATTTGCCAGCGAATATCTCTTTCCCATGCTCAAGATGGGGGCCGTGTACGAGCACAAGTATTTGTTGGGCACCTCGGTTGCCCGTCCATTAATTGCAAAACACCTGGTGGAGGTGGCTCACGAAGTCGGCGCGGACGCGGTCGCGCATGGGGCAACCGGCAAAGGCAACGATCAAGTCCGTTTTGAGCTGACGGTCATGGCCCTTGATCCTCGGTTGAAAATCATCGCACCCTGGCGGGAATGGGAGATCCGTTCGCGCGAAGATGCGATCGCGTTTGCCGCAAAACACGATGTTCCTGTGACGGCGACGATCAAATCTATTTACAGCCGGGACTCGAATCTCTGGCACCTTTCGCATGAAGGCGGCCTGCTCGAAGATCCCTGGAACGAGCCGGAAGAAATTATGTACCAGATTTCCACGTCGCCTGAGAATGCGCCCGAACAGGCCGAATATGTGGAAATTGAGTTTGAAAGTGGGATTCCCTGTGTCGTGAACGGTGAGCAGCTCTCAGCCGCAAAAATTGTCGAAACACTCAATGCCATCGGCGGCGCGCACGGCATCGGACGCGTGGACCTCGTCGAGAATCGGCTGGTGGGAATGAAATCGCATGGCGTGTACGAAACTCCGGGTGGCACGATCTTGCTCTACGCTCATCGGGAACTTGAGTCATTGGTCATTGACCGTGAAACGATGCACTTCAAGGAAATGGCCGCCGTCAAATATGCAGAGCTTGCCTACAACGGGCTGTGGTTCACGCCTCTGCGCGAAGCGCTCGATGCGTTCGTCAATGCAACACAGGGACCTGTCACAGGCACGGTGCGGCTCAAGCTGTACAAGGGCAACATCATCACAGCCGGGCGCAAATCGCCGTTCAGCCTCTACCGGGAAGATTTCGCCACCTTTGGTGAGGAGGATGTCTACGACCAGAGTCACGCCGAGGGCTTCATCCGCCTGTTCGGACTCAGTCTCAAAGTTCGGGCGCTGAATGGGCTGCCCGTATCAGGGTTAGATATGCCAAAGCCAGATTATTCGAAGTTCAAGAGAGATTAGTATGTCTGCAAGTGCGCGCGTTTACCAGGCGGACTTATGACTCTCTGGGGTGGACGCTTTTCTAGCAAACTGAATGAACAGGCATGGAACCTGAACTCGTCCCTGCCTGTCGATCAGCGCATGGCCGTCCAGGACGTGCAAGGAAGCCAGGCCTGGGCCGAGGCTATTCGTCAAGCCGGCATTCTGACGGACAAAGAGCATGCCTCCATTTCCCTGGGCTTGGCTACGGTCAAGGAAGAATTTTCATCCGGACGGTTTTCTTTCGCGCCTTCCGACGAAGATATTCACACCGCGATCGAACGCCGCCTGACCGAGCTAATTGGCGACGCGGCCGGGAAACTTCATACCGGAAGAAGCCGCAATGATCAGGTCGCGACTGATTTTCGTTTGTGGATGTTAGGAGCAATTCCCACTCTCCATGCTGTGCTCGACGACCTGCAATCTGCTTTGGTCGAGCAGGCCGAATCTGCTGGCGAATCCATCATGCCCGGTTATACCCATCTCCAGCGAGCCCAACCCATCTTGCTTGCACACTGGTGGCTGAGCCACTACTGGGCTTTGAAACGAGATCAAGAGCGCTTGCAGGATCTGAGGAAGCGTGTTTCCGTTTTGCCATTAGGCTCGGGAGCATTGGCCGGCGTGCCGTTCAATATTGATCGCCTGGCCCTGGCTGAATCGCTTGGCTTTGCGGAGGTTTCACTAAATAGCCTGGACGCGGTCTCCGATAGAGACTTTGCTGCTGAATACCTCTTCTGCGCCGCGATGATGGGAATCCACTTGAGCAAACTTGCCGAACAGGTCGTTTTATTCACGAGCACAGAATTTGGGTTCTTCGAGTTGTCAGATGCATTTTCTACCGGCTCGAGCCTCATGCCCCAGAAGAAAAATCCGGATGTGTTTGAGCTCACGCGCGGCAAAGCCGGAACTTTGTTGGGATTACTAACAGGGTTGCTGGCAACGCTCAAAGGATTGCCCACCGCGTATGACAAGGATTTGCAGGAAGATAAAGCGCCAGTCTTTCAGGCAACAGATACATTGTTAGCCATTCTACCTGTCCTGGCTGGTGCTTTGAGAACGATTACCGCAAAACCTGAACGGATGCGTTCGGCCATTGACCCCTCGATGATGGCCACTGATCTGGCAGATTACCTCGTGGAGAAAGGGATTCCATTTCGAGAGGCGCATGCACTGTCGGGAAAAGTTGTTCGGGCGGCGAATCAAATGGAGATGTCGCTGGTGGAAATGCCACTCGAAGCCTATCAATCCATCGGTCCATTCGAAGCGGATGTGTATCGGGTTTTTGATCCGCTGCGATCCATCCAAAAGAGAAATGCTATTGGGGGTACAAGTCTTCAATCAGTCAAACAACAAGTTCAAAGAATCAAAGGAGAATAACATGTCTACAGTAGCTTGTCCAGAATGTGCTGCCGAAATTCAATTCGAAAAAGGAACCGAAGTCGGTGAGATCATCGTCTGTCCCGATTGCGGCGTTGACCTGGAGGTCATTGCGCTCGAGCCGCCCAAGGTGCAGCTTGCCCCTCGGGAAGAAGAAGATTGGGGGGAATAATCTATGCAACCACGATTGAAACTCGGGGTTTTGTATTCCCGTGTCCGTGTGGAAGAGAAATGGCTCTTCGGAGCGATGGAAAAGCGCGGCATTGATTATGACCGCCTCGACGACCGCGCCATTCATTTCGATTTGAATAACCCTGCCCCCTGGCAGGAGTATGACGCGGTGCTGGAGCGCAGCCTCAGCTATAACAGCGGATTGTACGCATTGCGCTTGTTGAATGCCTTCGGCGTGCCGACGGTGAATACTGCGCCCGTCGCTGAGATTTGTGGAGATAAGCTAATGACCAGCGCGGCCCTGGCGCGGGATGGCATTCCGCAACCACACAATGCGACTGCCTTTACCCCTGAGGCGGCTCTTGAAGCGATTGAAGCATTTGGGTATCCTGTGGTATTGAAGCCTGTCGTAGGGTCATGGGGACGACTCTTGGCAAAAGTCAACGATCGGGATGCAGCCGAAGCCGTGCTGGAACATAAATCCACTCTTGGATCGGTGCAACATTCTGTGTTTTACATTCAGGAATACATCGAGAAACCCGGTCGCGACATCCGAGTGATTGTGATTGGGGAGCGGGTGCTGACGGCGATGTACCGCAAGTCGGACCATTGGATCACGAACACGGCCCGTGGTGGGGAAGGGGAACTGTGTCCCATCACGCCTGAGATCGAAGATCTCAGCCTGCGGGCTGCGCAATCGGTGGGGGGTGGTGTATTAGCAGTGGATCTGGTCGAACACCCGGAACGCGGTCTCATTGTCAATGAGATCAACCACACGATGGAATTCCACACCATGCAGCCGCTGAGTGGAATTGACATCGCCGGTGAGATCGTCGAGTACACGATGAGCGTTGCCAGGGAGTATGCCTGATGACGAGCGTATCCATCATCGGCGGCTCCGGGTATGGAGGTGGGGAATTATTACGACTGTTGTTGGCTCATCCGCATGTGGAAGTGAAGCAGGTAACCTCACGGTCGCATCTGGGTGAGTATGTATATCAAGTCCATCCAAACCTGCGCAAGCGAACCCAGCTGAAGTTTAGCGACCCTGCCTCGCTGGAGCCGGTCGATATTTTATTCCTTGCCCAGCCGCATGGACAGGCACAGCATCATATTGAAGAATATTCAAAGCTGTCATCGAAGATCATTGATCTGTCAGCAGATTTTCGTCTGCGCGAAGCTTCGCTCTATGAAAAATGGTATGGGGAAAAACATGCTGCGCCCGGATGGTTGGATAAGTTTGTTTATGGACTTCCGGAACTCCATCGCGCTGAACTCACGATTGCGAGTTATGTCAGTGGGGTGGGATGTAATGCTACGGCGAGCAATCTTGCGCTATTTCCATTGGTCAAAGCCGGACTGCTGGACATATCATCTCAAATTTTGATCGAGATCAAAGTGGGATCCTCAGAGGGAGGGGCGGAAGGGAATTCGGGTTCGCTGCATTCTGAACGCGCCAACGTGATTCGGACGTTCTCTGCCTTTGGTCATCGGCACACTGCCGAAGTGATTCAGGAAATGGGTATCAGTGCCGATTGCATTTCGCTCACGATGACGGCTGTAGATCTGGTGCGCGGCGTGTTGGCCACGGCCCATGCAAAAGTGAAACAGGGTGTGGCAACGAAGGACCTGTGGAAAGCCTATCGCACGGCTGCAAATGAAAACCCATTTCTGCGCATAGTCAAGGAGCAGCGCGGGGTTTATCGGGTTCCAGAGCCGAAGATCCTCGCTGGGACAAACTATGCTGACCTTGGCTTTGAACTGGACGAAAACAACGGTCATATCGTAGCGATGTGTGCGATTGACAATCTGATGAAAGGGGCGTCTGGCTCGGCGGTGCAGTGTATGAATCTGATGATGGGCTGGGAAGAGACGGCCGGGCTGGAATTTATGGGATTGCACCCGATTTAAGAGTTAGGCGATGGTCGAGGAGCCCTGAATGGTTTTTCCTAGCCCTTTCCCAGGCACGTGTACGGCGTACCGAGACCATCAGTGAAAAGTAATTTTGAAATTATATGTTGTGGTCTCGATATGTGGCGCTCGCGGCGCCCCTACTAGACCACCGTTTGAAGCGGAGAGTAATGAATAACTCAATCACAGTTGTAAAACTCGGCGGCACCGACGGCGTGGATTTCTCTTCGATTTGTGGTGACGCCGCGGATTTATTGAAGCAAGGCAGGCGGCTTGTCTTTGTGCATGGCGGCTCTGCAGAAGCAAACTCGCTTGGCGCGGCCCTTGGCGCGCCGCCCAAGATGATCACATCGCCATCCGGATATACGTCACGATATACCAACCGGAAAACGCTGGAAATCTTTCTGATGGCCGTCAACGGCAAGGTGAATTCATTGTTAGTCGAACAGCTGCAAATGCTGGGCGTCAATGCCTTTGGTCTTTGTGGACTTGACGGCAAATTGATGCAAGCCGCGCGCAAAGATTCAATTCAGAGCATCGAGAACGGTAAACGCAAAATCATCCGCGATGATTTCACGGGCAAGGTGGAAACCGTCAACAGCGCGCTATTGACGATGCTGGTCGAGGCGGGATATATGCCTGTCATTGCACCCGTTGCCGTCAGCCAAAATGGGGAAGCACTCAACGTGGATGCTGATCGAGCGGCGGCGATGGTCGCTTGCGCTCTTGAGGCGGAGAC
>JADMIO012763471.1_pt1 | contig 10291 bp, 9 predicted proteins | sample 8958161 | NCBI WGS metagenome assembly JADMIO01 (sample SAMN16585339, study PRJNA669376) | soil metagenome | isolation source: Crop rotation soil | place: USA: Cullars Rotation, Alabama | collected 2011
CTTTCCCTACCAATTTCAATGGAAGAGGGTTTTATTGTTCCTTTGGAAAACGGTAGCGAGAGATTAAAAATTGGTGGAAAAATAGATCGGATTGATGTTGATCCCCAGGGTTGTATTGAAATTATTGATTATAAAACAGGTGCTACAATTCCAAGCCAAAAGGAGGTAGATCGCAATCTTCAGCTTTCTTTTTACGCTCTTGCTGCAACTAAAATCCCATTTGCTCCATATGGGAAAAAATGTGAAGAGGTCAAATTATCACTTTATTTCTTAGACACTCAGGAGAAAATTACAACCACAAGGAAAATAGAAGATTTGAAGCGAGCAACAGATGAAATTTTCAAAGCAAAAGAGGCGATAGAGAAGTCAGAGTTTCGATGTTCTGGCCATATGTTTTGTCAGAACTGTGAGTATTCTTTGTTTTGCAAAGCAGATCAAGCATAATAAGTATTATGCAAATTGTGCACAAATATAGTGGTTTATTAATTATTTTTGTGGCCTGGGCATTTTTACTTCTACCTTTTCTTTTCCATAGAAAAAAATATTTAACAATAAGTCACATGGGTTTATCTAATAAATATTCTGCGTACATTAATTTTGGTGTTGTTTTGTCGGGTATATTACAAGTAATCTTTTCTAACTTTTTACATCAAAGAATTTCTAACGACATTTTAAGTATTGGTCCATATCTTCTGGGAGGAGGGGGAGCTTTTTTTGTGTTGGCAGGTTTTTTGAATAGAAAACAGACTTTCAGGATACATAGCTTATTAATAAAAATTTATTCTGCATGCACAATCGCAGGATCAATTTTTGTAAGTTTTTATTTCGGCAAGACACTATTGGTAATAAGTATTGTTCTACTTTTGGGATCGCTATATCTCTATTTTAGAAAGAAATACTGGGCTTCGGAAATATGGACTATTTTATTTTTTAGTTTATGGACGATATCTTTGTATATTTTAATTCTTTAAAGTTTTGTTTTAAAAAAGTTAAACTTTTTAATGAGGTAAATTCCAGCAACAAAAAGGAGAACGAGCCCAATCGTTAAATAAGCACTAAATTTATAAGCTTTTTCGCCTACGTAATATAAAATTAATTCAGAAGTTAGGGCACCGCAGGTTGCCAAAATGAAATTTTTGAAACTAATTTTCGAAAGCCCAGCAATATAACTGATGTAATCCATAATTGATCCGGTTGCAAAACGAATTCCTAAAAACGCCCAAAACTGTTTTTTCTCAGAAATTTTTTCTTGCCACTCGTGGAGCTGTTTTAATGGAACAAATTTCTTAACAAATGGTTCACGATAGCGTCTCGCTAAAAAGAAAGCAATGGTTGAACCTACCAAGACAGAAATAGAAGTATAAATAAATGATTTCCACCAACCAAAAACTGGAATTAGTGCAATAGAAATAAGTCCACCTGGAAGTGGGGGAATGACAATCGCAAGAATCCTCCAGGTAATTAGGATAATTGGTCCTACTAAGGGATATTGATTTGTAAATTCAATTATTGCGGAAATTTTTGAAGGAATAAATCCAAGAAAAAGGGGGACAGAAAGGATGCTTAGAATGATAGTGGACCAGACGATGATCTTTGAAGTTTTATTCACTATTTAGTTTCTGTTAAATCTCAGATATTTATAAAAAGTAAATAAAAATGAATAACTGAGTATTAAGAGAATGGTGACATCGTTTCTCTTGTAAAGAAAAATATAAACAAATAGTCCCATAATGAAAACCGAAACTAATAACCAAAATTTAGATTCTTTGCTAATTTTCATGTTCTTTCTCTTAAGTCCCTTATTCCCACCCCCTCTACTGTATTTAAATTGATTAAACAATGCTAGAGCTATTATATAAGGGAGGATTAGTACAAGAATAACAAATGTCATTAATTAATTATAAAATATTTAATGAAAACTTTGTATAAGCTCCAGGATAGAGGATTTCTGTACCTCCAAAGCTTTTTTTGAAGTGAGTGAAGCCAAGCCAACTTTTGTTTGGGAAGCGCGAATCATAAATTCCTTCAAAATCAAATAACTTACATTGTTGAGATTTAGCCCATAGTAATCCTTTCCATACAAGTGCATATTGGGAGAGGGAAGCGCGCCCTTCATTGTTTGTAAAACCCTGCCAGTAATAAGCAATGTCGTGTGAAGACCGTGTGAAAATCGCTCCACCCATAATATTGCCAACATCATTGTGCGACGTAAGGAATAGAGCGGGGTTTTGGTTGAAACTTTTGCTTAAATTTAATAACTGGTTAAGGCTTGGAACATATCGGGAAAATGAAACAGCAGACTTCCAATTGTCATAAAAACTTTTTAAGTCTTTTGTGCTTACTTCTCTTATATCTATCCCCTCATTTTTTTTAATCGCCATTCTTGCGTCTTTTTTCATTTGTTTTAAAAGTCCTTCCCTATTCATGGTCAAGTCTAGTAATAATGTTTTTGAAGGAAGATAAGGTGAGCGACTCAGCTTAAAGCCGGCATTTTTTATAATTTGTGCCTGATTTTCATCAATCGGCTCAATAATAATCTGAAATGCACGGTATTTTCGGGATAATTTGCTTATGACTTCTAAATCGATTTTAAGAGGTCTTTGGACTTTTAAGACAGAACCAATTAGGGGAAATTTTTTAACAAAATAGTTTACTTCACCAATCCTCTCCACTACCCAATCGATAGTTTTTAAGTAATTGGCATATTCTTCACTTTGTCGAATATCGGCCATATTAAAGTCCTTTAGCAAGACCAAGTTTGGAGAGGTTTTTTAATATAAACCACCGTGCTTTTTCAACCATTCTAAATGGCCAATAAAAAAGCGGGTTAATCACTAAATCCCAAGTTCCCAAAAATTCAACAACTTTTGGATTATACCCTTCTTTAAATTTCGTAAAACCTTTCCCTTCTTCGCGCCCCCAGAGGTCGAATGTTTTAAGCCCTAATTTTTTTCCAAGTTTTATTACTTCCCACATCATAAGGTTGTTTGCCATGACATTTTTATATTTGTCGGTTGAGGCACCGTAAGGGTAGTACAAAAAATCTTTCCAGACAAAGAGGATCCAGGTTGTGATTATTTCACCCTGATATCTTGCTGTCATGAGCCTGGCCAACGGTTGCTCGCCTCTTGCAATCATGTCTGTGTGAAGAGTCTTCCACATTAGCTCATGGTAATGTTTTGTATGTGCAAAAAAGTTTTGACGCCTTGCGGTTTCGTCTGTTAATTCTAAATATCGACTAAACGCCTCGGGGGAATTGTCTTCAAAAACTTCGACTCCCTGGCGTCCCGCATATCGAATATTGTACCGGGTTTTTGACTCAAAACTTTTTAAAAGATCTTCTTCTGAAAGGGTTAAATTAACCCAAAAGGTTGTGGGTGTAAAAAGAGTTTTTCCAGGAACCGCTCCGTTTTTTTTAAGCAGATTTTTTGCTGTCTCTTTGTCTCCATCTGGCATGTTTGGTTCCATCTTTATGAACAGAAAATTTTGCTCTCGACCGATCTTTTTAAGCTCGGTTATCATTTCAGAAGTTGGAGGTGGACCTTTTATAAAAGCTCCGATTTTGTATGGAGTATAGGGAATTTTGTGGAGTGTTAACTGTCCGAAATTGGTTCGGAGAACCTCATTTCCCCACGCCGTCCGAAATTCCCCCCACTCCCAGGTTTGAAGGGGGTGTCTGGCCAATTTGTTAAAACTTTCCTTGTTGATGGCATTTACTTCCATGTCTTATGTGTGTTAGGTTAATTATAACGGTTATGTTGAAATATAAAAAAGGCTCTGCTCATACGCAGGCAGGCTTTGCTCCAGTTTTAATTTTAGGAGTGGTTGTGGTTGCTTCAGTGGCACTCTATTTTATTTACAAAAATTTCGGAGTTTCAAATTTGAATTTAAACATTCCTTATTCAAGCCCCAATCCTTCTACAAGCCCTTATCCCAGCTCATCAACCTCCCCTTCCCAGGATAAAGAAATTTATAAAGCTAAGGATGGATCATGGGTTCTCGTTGGAACCAACGAAAAACAGCGGGGTGCAGGTAATCAATATGACTACGTTCTGAAATATACGACAGGCGAGAAAGTGAATATTAGCAGTTTGATAATGTCGGATATGAAATTTAAGAACCAGTATTCCTCTTCGGGAGATGTTTTTATTACTTTCTCTTTGAGGTCTACTCAGGATGATTTAAAGTTCGATGTTGCAAATGGCTACGAAATAGTTGGCACAAGTCTATGGAATTATAATTTGTCTTCAGGAACTGTAACATTTGCAGAAAAAAGTATTTAAATTAATTTAATCCTAATCCTTCAAATACTTCTCCAAAATATCGTCAAAACTTCCTTTGATGTCTTCGAGTTGGGTTTTGTATTCCCCTAGAGTTTGTTTTATTTCCCCACCAATGGTTTCCGTTAAATCTTCTGGAACATCAATTAAAAATCTTGATGGAGGATTTGCTAGTTTTTCTCCAAAGTAAAGTCTACTTGAGGCGTATGTTAAATATAAAACTTCTCGGGCTCGGGTTATGCCAACGTAAGCCAAACGCCTTTCTTCCTCAAGTTGAGAATTATCAAAAAGACTTCTTGAATGTGGGAAAAGACCTTCTTCAAGTCCCACCAAAAACACAACCGGAAACTCCAAACCTTTTGCAGCATGGAGGGTCATGAGAGTAACTGCATCTCTTTTTTCTTTGTTATTTGTAACAGAGATTTTTTTCTCGCCAATTTGTTCAGCTTCCACAAGCGCAACATTTTCTAGAAATTCGTAGATGTTTGGAAATTCGGTTGCAACCGAACGAAGCTCTTTAATGTTTTCAAGTCTTTGTAGGTTCTCCTCTGTTTCCTTCGAATATCTATCCAAGTAAGAAGTGTCACGAATAATAAGATCCAAAATATCCAGGGTGGTTAAGCTTTCAAGATTTTCACCCAACTTCTCTTTTGCCGCTAAAAAATTATCCATTCTTTTTTTACCAATTTTTTCTATTCTTTTTTTGGAAATTGTGTCCTTTTGGTTAATTAGAAAACGTAGGTACGAAAGAACATCTTTAATTTCAGCACGGTCATAAAATTTAACTCCCCCGACCAAAGTGTATGGAATCCCTGCGTGAAGAAGAGACTCTTCAACTACACGAGATTGTGCATTTGTTCTATATAAAACTGCGAAATCTGAAAAATTATGATTTTGATAGGACTTTAATTTCAAAATTTCATCGGCCAAAAATCCGGCCTCGTCCAATCCATTTCTTGCCATATAAATTTTAATTTTTTCTCCGTTAGCTTTATCAGTCCAGAGCTTTAAGATAGGGTGAGAAGTATTTTTGGAAATCACCATGTTTGCAGCAGTTAGTATGTTTTGAGAGGATCTATAGTTTTGTTCCAAGTTAACAACAGTTATTCCGTTAAAATCTTTCATTAAGTTGTTAATGTTTCGAAAGTCAGCACCCCGCCAAGAATAGATTGATTGTGAAGCATCTCCCACGACCATCAGGTTTTTATTCTCTCCAACTAAAAGTTTTGTTAGAGCGTATTGAATTTTATTTGTATCTTGCCATTCGTCAACCAAAATATGAGTGTATATTTTTTGCCATTTAGCTAAGATTTCGGGAACAGTTTTGAGAAGAACAACTGTTTTGATTAAAAGATCATCAAAATCAAGAGCACCAATATCTAAAAGTTTTGCTTCGTATTTGGAATAAACTTGGGAAACAGTTTCCTGCCAAGATCCTCTTGCCATGTTTATATATTCAGAAGGGGTAATCATTTGGTTTTTAGCCTCTGAAATATCGTTTAGAACACTTCCGGGATTAAATGAATCTGTAGATAAGTTAAGCTCTGCCAAAATTTCTTTTATAGTTTCTTTTTGATCATCAGAATCATAAATAATAAAGTTTTTTGGAACAGAAATGTGGGCTCCATCAACTCTTAAAATTTTTACACACAGAGAATGAAAGGTTGATACTGTTGGATGTGTAATATGGGCTCGTGCAGTTTCTGCCAAAAGATCAACAATTCTTTCTTTCATTTCAGCAGCAGCTTTGTTGGTAAAGGTTACACAAAGAATATTTTCTGGGCCGACACCTCTTTCGGAGATTAGATATGCGACACGTTGAGTTAGAACCTTGGTTTTCCCGGAGCCAGCCCCTGCCAACACCAAAACAGGCCCGTCTGGCGCGGTTACTGCTTCTTTTTGCTTATCGTTTAAATTAGTAAGGAGCTTGTCAGCCATAGCAATAGTATTTAAAATATAAAGATGATCCCTTCAGACGAAACTAATTCTAACACGCTAGAGCCAAAAAAGATCAATACTAAAAATGTTGTTTCGAGGATTAAACGAAGAGTTTTAAAGCATTATAAAGCTGTTAGAATTTTAATAGTTGCAGGTTTAGTTTTGTTTGCACTTCTTGCCTTTCAATTAGTAAGTTTTGTTTTAAATAAAACCTCCATCTCATACTATAAAAATTTAGCATCTGACTTTGTTTTAGCTCCCATTGAAAAACTTTCAAGTCATGATAACCGGGTTAACATTCTTGTTTTAGGTAAAGGGGGGCCAAATCACACAGCCCCCGATTTAACAGACACTATGCTTTTTACATCCATAAATCTAAATAATGGAAATATTTTTATGCTCTCTCTTCCCCGAGATATCTGGTTAAGTGCTCTTCGAGCAAAACTTAATAGTGCTTACTATTGGGGAAATCAAAGAGCAGAAAAGGGTGGGCTTGTTTTAGCCAAAAGTGAGGTTGAAAAGATTGTTGGCCAACCAGTTCACTACGCCGTAGTTTTTGATTTTGGTGCATTTAAAAACATAATAGATGTTTTAGGGGGAATTGAAGTTGATGTACAAAACAGTTTTGTGGATGAAAAGTTTCCAATTGTTGGGCGAGAAAATGATCTCTGTGACGGAGATAGAACTTATGCTTGTCGTTACGAAACGTTAAAATTTGAAAAAGGTACCCAGATAATGAATGGAGAAACTGCTTTAAAGTTTGTGAGAAGTAGAAATGCACAAGGAGATGAAGGTACAGATTTGGCCCGAGAGGCAAGGCAACAGAGAGTGATTGATGGAGTTAAGAAAAAGGTTCTTGATCGCCAAACCTTTTTGAATTATAAAAAGCTCAAAGAACTTTTAAGTGTCGTTAACTCATCAATTGAAACAGATTTGGATATGGAAAAAATATCAATTTTGGCTCGAAAGGTTTTAGGTAACGGATCTCAAAAGTCCGAAATTATCCCAGAGGAGTTTTTGGTTAATCCTCCAATTTCGAAAACATATGACAATCAATACGTTTTTATCCCTGCCGCCAAATCCTCTAAAATTGGAGAGGAGAATTGGTTGGATCTTCAAAAATGGATCCAAGAAAAGTTAAATGAAAATTAAAATAAGTCTTCCACTAATTTTGGTTTTTGGTTTTTTGCTCCGTTTTCTTCTTTATAAATACGGTACATACAATTGGGACTTTGGAACTTTTGTTGCTTGGAGTAATACTTTGGTTGAAAAAGGCTTTTTAAGTTTCTATAAAAATGCATGGTCTGATTATCTGCCAGGATATCTTTATGTCTTGGCACTATTAGGCTATGTCAAAAATTTGTTTTCAGTAAATCAGCTTTTTCTTTATAAACTCCCCGCAATTTTGGCAGACCTTGCGACAACCTATTACATTTACCAAATTATAAAAAAGGAAAAAGATGAAACATGGGCTAAAGTTGGTGCTATTTTTTATATTTTTAATCCAGCAATTTTGATTAATTCAACTCTCTGGGGCCAGGTTGATTCAATTACTTCCCTTTTGTCGGTTATGTCGATCTATTATTTAGATAAAAATTTTTTGCTTTCTTCCCTTTCTCTTTCCTTTGGAACTCTATTCAAACCTCAGGTTGCCTTTATCTCACCTTTGATTTTGGTTTTGATGCTTAGAAACAGGTGGGAGACAAAGAAAATATTAAGTTATATTTTTATTTCGTTTTTAACTTTTATTACCGGATTTTTTCCATTTCGAGAAAATTATTCATTTTTTGACTTCGTAAAAAATAGAATCTTATCAAGTGCAAATCAATATCCTTATAGCTCGGTTAATGCATTTAATTTTTGGGGATTGTGGGGATTTTGGCAAAGAGATGATGTAGGAATAATTAATGCAAAACTTATTGGATATATTCTCTCGGGTGGATTTATTCTATTTTTTCTCAAAGACTTGTTAAACAGAAAAACCGAAAATCTTAAAATATATGGAGCTGCAGCTGGAATATTTTTTACAACATTTTTATTTTTGACAAGGATTCATGAGAGACATTTACTTCCAATTTTTGCCCCTCTTTTAATTTTTTCCATTTCGAGCATTTCTTCAATTGTTGTCTATTTAGGCCTTTCAATTTCCTATGCACTGAACTTGGTATATGCCTATAACTACATAAGCAACGACCATTCATTTGTCACAAGTGATACTTTTGTAAAGTTTATTATTGTTTTTAATCTAGTTCTTTTTGTGCTTTTTATTGCAAACTTTTTAAAGAAAGTTGAACGTTTAGAAAAATTCTTTTTAGACATAAAATTGGGAACCCAAGACACGATGCTTAAGTTTAAAAATGATATAAATTCCAAATCTGCAAAAACTTATTTGTTTTTGATAATTTCGTTTGCATTTTTAACACGGGTTGTCTTTTTGGGGAGCCCTCCTAAGGAATATTTTGACGAGGTTTATCATGCATTCACAGCAAGAGTTATGCTTCACGCAGATCCAAAAGCTTGGGAATGGTGGAACACTCCTCCCGAAGGATTTGCATATGAATGGACACACCCACCTTTGGCTAAGTTGGGAATGGTTGTAGGAATGAAAGTTTTTGGAGAGAATTCCTTTGGCTGGCGAATTCCTGGTGCAATTTTAGGAACAGGGATTGTAATTTTAATATACCTAATATCAACGGAAATTTTTAAAGATCGTTTAATTGGTGTTTTATCATCTTTAATTTTTAGTCTAGAAGGGCTCCCCTTGGTTTTATCAAGAATCGGAATGAATGATACTTATTTCCTGTTTTTTGCTCTTCTATGTTTTTATTTTTACCTTAAAGAAAAAAACTTTTGGGCTGCTTTGGCATTTGGACTATCTATTTCCTCAAAATGGAGTGCTATTTGGCTTATTCCAATTTTAGTCTTGAGCCATTTTGTTTTTAAAAGAAAATTTAAATTTTCCTATCTGTGGTTTTTTGTGATTCCTCCAATGATTTATCTTGCTAGTTATATTCCAATGTTTGCCTCAGGACACACCTTTGACCAATTTATCGAAGTTCAAAAACAGATGTGGTGGTATCACACAAATTTGAAAGCAACCCATGCTTATCAATCTCAATGGTGGAGTTGGCCTATTACGCTAAGACCTGTTTATCTTTACACTTCCGAAGAGGCCGGAGGACTGGTTTCAAGAATTTACGCTTTTGGAAATCCAATTGTCTCAATTTTTAGTTTATTTTCTGTGATTGTTAGTGCATATCACGCGTACATCCTTAAAAGTAAAAAGCTTGGTTTTGTTGTTTTTTCCTATTTAATTTTCTTCGTTCCTTGGGCAGCATCTCCTCGCATAATGTTTTACTATCACTACTTTCCGTCCATTGTCTTTGCTAGCATACTAAGCGCATACATTCTTCGTGTATACCGAAAGATAACATTACCCGTATTGTTGATGTTTTCGATATTCTTTCTTTATTTTCTTCCCCACTACATAGGTATAAAAATTCCATTATCTCTTGATAAATCCTATTACTGGTTTCGCTCCTGGAGATAGTTTTTAACTGCTGTAATTTGTTTATATTGCTAGAAGTATTGCTCCTAATACCAGAAGGATTCCAAGTCCGGCACCAACTATTGTTGGTGTTCCAACTCCCGCATCAGGCAAAGATGGAGTCTCGGTAGGTGAAGCCGCAGCAACGGGAGCTGAACTACTACCAGCACTTGGTGTTGGTGTAGCAGTTGCACATACACAGTCAGAATCAGCCGAACAAGATGAGTTTTTGCAACTTCCATTTGAGCAGACGAGCCCGGCTTCACAATCAGAATTGGTGCTGCAGGAATTGTTACAGGAAGCAGGAGGTGTTGGAGAGGAAGAAGGAGATGGAGAAACCGATGGCGAAGAGGACGGAGAAGAGCTTGGTGGGTTTGAAGCCAAAGTAATGGTAAATGCTAATTGTGTACATTGTCCTGGAGTAGGTGTTGGAAATTCTTGGGGAGGCTCGGTCGGTCCAAATGCTGCCGGTTCAGATGTTGGAGCATTTGGAGCAACAGACTCTTGTCTTAATTGGTATAACCTG
>JADMIO010809435.1_pt1 | contig 10289 bp, 10 predicted proteins | sample 8958161 | NCBI WGS metagenome assembly JADMIO01 (sample SAMN16585339, study PRJNA669376) | soil metagenome | isolation source: Crop rotation soil | place: USA: Cullars Rotation, Alabama | collected 2011
CTTTCCCAGCGCCGTCGTTCTGCGGCGTCGTCTCGAGTGGCGAAAGGCTGCCCGCCGTGCCGAGCAGGTAACGCTTGCCGTCGGCTTCTAGCCGCACCCCCGCGTCGTCGCTCGAAAGCGCCGCCGTGGCGAGCCCGAGCGGGTGCCAGGCGCCGCCCGCGTCGAACGTCGCGAGGATGCCGCGCAGCGGCACGCCGACCACGCCGACCCACTCGTCGAAGAAGAGCATCGGGCCGTAGCTCGCCGAGGGCGGCAGCGTGCCGAGGTCGAGCGCCTTGCCCGTATCCATGTCGAGCGCGATCCAGGGCGCACCGCGCGCGCGCAACACGTACAAACGATCGAACCCCGGCACGACGCGCTCGATCTCCCCGTCGAGCCGGGCGAGCGGCTCGAGCGCCGACGTCCACGTGGCGGCACGCCAGAGCAGCCCGTCGCTCGCTGCATTGACGCCGAAGATCCAGCCGCCACCGAGCCGCGCCGGCAGGCGGGTCGGCGCGATGGAGTGCGACGGTGGCAAGAGCTGGTCGGCGACGTCGATGGCGCCACCCGGGTGCTCGATCAGCCGCACGCCCTGCGCGATGACGCGGCGGCTGCCGTCGGGCTCCCATGCTTCGAGGGTGATGTCGCCGCGCTCGGTCGGAGGGAAAGCGCGCGCGGGGCCAATCGGTGGTGGCTCGGCTGACTGACGCGCGCCCCGCGTCGTGGCGGGCGTTTCACCGTTCGCCGTCGCGAGCCGTTGACTCGGTGCGCCACAGCCGAAACAGAGGAGACCCAAGCCCGGCAACGCCAGACGAACGAGCGCGCGCGGCAGCGGCGATGCAGAGAGCGAAACGAAGCGCCCAGCCGCCATTTTCCGGTCGCGAGCCTAGCAGGGTACGCCGGCAATGGAGCGGCAATGGAGCCGGGATCGTGCTAGAGGTGCCGCCCCCTGGCGGGCTTTCGAGCCCGCTTTTCTTCGAAGGAGACATGAAATCATGACCACGGTAGCCGTCGTCGGCGCGACTGGCGTTGTCGGCCGAGAGATGCTGAGGACCCTCGAGCGTAGGAACTTCCCTACGAAGCGCGTCGTCGCGCTCGCCTCGGAGCGATCCGCGGGCAAGAAGCTCGAGTTTCGCGGCACGACCCTCACCGTGGAGAAGCTCGGGCCGGACTCGTTCAAGGGCGTCGATATCGCGCTCTTCAGCGCGGGTGCCGGCACGTCGAAGGAATTCGCTCCGATCGCGGCCGCGAGCGGCGCCGTCGTCATCGACAACTCGAGCGCCTGGCGCATGGACCCGGACGTGCCGCTCGTCGTGCCGGAGGTGAACCCCGGCGCGCTCGCAGAGCGCAAGAAGGGCATCATCGCGAACCCCAACTGCAGCACCATTCAGATGGTCGTGGCGTTGAAGCCGCTGCACGACGCGGCGCGCATCAAGCACATCGTCGTCTCGACCTACCAGGCGACGAGCGGCAAGGGCCAGGCGGCGGTCGAAGAGCTCAAGAGCCAGATCGCCGAGGTCGCCGCGGGCAAGGCGGCGACCAGCAAGGTGTTCCCGGGACAGATGGCGATGAATGTCATCTCGGACTGGAAGCCGGGCTCGGACGGTTACTCCGAGGAAGAGCTCAAGATGGTGAACGAGACGCGCAAGATCATGGGCGACGCGTCGATCGGCGTGACGCCGACCTGCGTGCGCGTGCCCGTGGTTTCGGGCCACTCGGAGTCCGTCCACGTGACCTTCCACCAGCCGCTCACGGCCGCCCGCGCCAAGGAGCTCCTGAAGAACGCCCCGGGCGTGACGCTCAACGACAGCGAATACAAGCCCGGCGGCGAGCCGCAGCCGTTGCAGGCTGCCGACACGGATCCGGTCTACGTGGGTCGCGTGCGCGACGATCTCTGCGTGCCGGGCGCGCTCAACATGTGGATCGTCTCGGACAATCTGCGTAAGGGCGCCGCGCTCAACGCCGTTCAGATCGCCGAGCTTCTGCTCGCGAAGTAAGCGTAAGTAAAGCGGCCCAAGAAGCCGCTTGCTTCCGTCGGCGAGTACGGGGACGTTTGCTTTCGTGAGCAAACGTCCCGTCTCCCCTGGCGCCGAGGAGATCCTCGGTTTGTACTTCCCCGTGCTCGACCACGGCTTCGTGTCGCTGGTCGATTACATGGGTACCGACGAGTGCATCGAGCGCGCGGCCCGCGTGAGCTACGGCTACGGCACGCGCAAGGCAAGCCTCACGCGCGGCCTCATCCGCTACCTCCGTCGCCACCTGCACACGACGCCGAGCGAGATGGTCGAGCTCAAGTTCCATTGCTGCATGCCGATGTTCATCGCGCGGCAGTGGATCCGTCATCGGGCGGCAAATGTGAACGAATACAGCGGCCGCTATTCGCTCATGCCGATGCTCTTCTACACGCCCGACGCGAAGCAGCTGCAGACGCAGAGCCGCGCCAACAACCAGGGCCGCTCGGGCAAGCCCGTCGACTCGGAGACGTACGCGGAGGCCGTCGAGCGCTGGAACGACATCCGGCGCGGCAGCCGCTCCGCTTACGAGTGGATGACGGGCGAGGACATCGCGCGCGAGCTCGCGCGCATCGATCTCCCGCTCTCTACCTACACGCAGTGGTACTGGAAGATCGACCTGCACAACTTCCTGCATTTCTTGAAGCTCCGCGTCGATACGCACGCGCAGTGGGAGATCCAGGAGTACGGGCGCGTCATGGCCGGCATGCTGAAGCGCGTCGCGCCGCTCAGCTACGAGGCATTCATCGACTACGACGTGTGCGGAGCGCGGCTCTCACGCATGGAGCTCGACGCCATTCGCCGGCTCGTCACGCTCGAGGGCGACGGCATCCGCGCGAACGCGGGCGCCACGGTGGACGGCGCGGGGCTCGAAGCGCTCGGCCTCGCCAAGCGCGAGGCGCGCGAGCTGCTCGACAAGCTCGCCTCGACCGAGGTGCCTGACTTCGAGCTCTCGCTCTCGAACGCGCGCCCACCCGAGGAGTTCCAGGAGCGCTTCGCCAAGGCCGTGCCCAAAGTAGACAAGGCGCCTTCCGAATAGCGCCAGTGCCGCGCGGGGGTATAGTCCGCACGTGTCCGCTCCCGCACAGTCCCTCGCTCACCTCGACCTCGACGCGGAGATTCGGAAGCTCAAGCGCGAGCGCAACGCCGTCTTCCTCGCCCACTACTACCAGGAGAGCGAGATCCAGGATCTCGCCGACGTGATCGGCGACTCGCTCCAGCTCGCGCAAGCGGCACAAAAGACGCAAGCCGACGTGATCCTGTTCGCCGGCGTCCAATTCATGGCCGAGACGGCCAAGATCCTGAACCCCGAGCGCATCGTGCTCGTGCCCGACACGAAGGCCGGCTGCTCGCTCGCCGACGGCTGCCCCGCGGATCGCTTCCGGGCGTGGAAGGCGCGCTTTCCGGGCTCCGTCACCATCAGCTACATCAATTGCTCGGCGGAGGTGAAGGCCGAGAGCGACTGGATCTGCACCTCCAGCAACGCCGAGCGCGTCGTGCGCGCCATTCCCGAGGACAAGCAAATCCTCTTCGCCCCCGACAAGAACCTCGGTCGCTACCTGATCAAGAAGACGGGCCGCGACATGAAGCTCTGGCCCGGCAGCTGCATCGTCCACGAGACGTTCAGCCTCCGAAAGCTCGAAGCGCTCCGGCTCGAGCATCCCGAAGCGGAGCTCATCGCGCACCCCGAGTGCGAGGAGCCGCTACTCGAGCAAGCGGCGTTCATCGGCTCGACCTCGGCCCTCCTCACCTACGTCGAGAAGAGCCCGAAGCAGGCGTTCATCGTCGCGACCGAGCCCGGCATCCTGCACCAGATGCAGAAGCGCTCCCCCGAGAAGACGCTCATCCCCGCGCCGCCGGAAGCGAACTGCGCGTGCAACGAGTGCCCCTTCATGCGCCTGAACACGCCGGAGAAGGTGTACCTCGCGCTGCGGGACCTCGAGCCGCGACTCGAGATGACGGAAGAGCTGCGGCTTCGCGCCAAGGTGCCGCTCGATCGGATGCTGAGCCTCGGGTGAACCGCGCCAAACCGGCTTGACGGCCGGAAACCTCGGTGTCATACACAGTGTATGACACGGGTGAACGTACGGCTCGACGCGGAGCTGGCGCAGCGTCTACTCGTCGTGCGTGATCGGACGGGGCAATCGACTAGCGACCTTCTCAAGGCATCGCTCAGGGCCTACCTCGACCAGGTTGAATCACGAGCCGGCGCCGCCGAGCTTCTCGCGGATTTCGTCGCCTCTGCACGCGGGCCCGCAGACCTTTCCGCTTCGTACAAGGCGCAGCTTACGCAGAGCCTCGAAAAGAAGAACCGCCGGTGATCATCGCCGATACGGGCTATTGGCTCGCGCTCGCGAACGCATCCGATCGTCACCACGACGCCGCGAGGGAGGTCCTCAGCGGGTTGCGCGAGCCGCTCGTGACGACGTGGCCGGTCATGACCGAGACGTGTCACCTGCTTGCTGCGCGCCTCGGCCGCGGCGCGCACGAACGCTTCGTCGAATCAGCCGCGAGGGGTGCGTTCACGATCTTCGCACTAGAGCCGAGTCACCTACCTCGCATCCTCGAGCTCCTGAAGAAGTACCGCGACCTTCCGATGGATTTGGCCGACGCGTCGCTCGTCGTTCTGGCGGAGGAGCTTGGGTCCGGCAGAATCCTCTCGACGGACACGCGCGACTTCGGGGCGTACCGCTGGAAGAGCCGGAAGCCGTTTCGGAATCTCCTGAAGCTCTCCTGAAGTCGCGAAAACGAGCCGTAACGGGGCGGGTCAGTGGGGCGCGGCGGGGTTACAGCTCCGCTAGAAGGCGTGCCCTTCAAAAAAAGAACGAGGTGGTGTGGAGCGGGTGTCGATTCGATGGGGCGGCGTTCGACTACTCAATGAGCCGGGCCAGAGGGGCTCGGTCACGGAGGAATCAGTCATGCAATACATCCTGTTGATTTACACGAGCGAGGCCGAGGGCAAAAACCGCACGAAGGACGAGCAGATGAAGATGTTCGGCGAGTACAAGGTCTTCACCGACGAGCTCAAAGGCTCCGGGAAGATGCTCGGCGGCGAGGCGCTCGAGTCGGTGACGACCGCGACGACGGTGCGCGTGAAGGGTGGCAAGACGCTGCGCACGGACGGGCCGTTCGCGGAGACGCGCGAGCAGCTCGGCGGGTTTTACGCGGTCGAAGCGAAGGACCTCGATGAAGCCGTCGCGATTGCCGCGCGGATCCCGGGCGCGAAGCACGGGTGTGTCGAGGTGCGGCCGGTCATGCGGATCAACGGGATGTAGTCGTCCCGGTGCGTACCCGCGGGTCGGAGGGCCCGCGGGTGGGTGCGAGGATGGCAGCGCAGGGACCCATTGCTAGATTGCCCAACCGATGGACCACGCCGTCCTGGCAGAGATTTATAGGCGTGAATCCGCGTCGATTCTCGCGACGATGATTCGCGCGCTCGGCGGCGACTTCGCGCTCGCGGAAGAGGTGGTGCAGGACGCGTTCGAGGCGGCGCTCGCGGAGTGGCCGCAAAGTGGCGCGCCGCAGAATGCGCGGGGGTGGCTGCTCGGGACGGCGCGGCACAAGGCGATCGATCGCATCCGGAGGCGCTCGAAGTTCGAGGCGCCGCTCGATGACGACGTGGATTTGGCGGCGCTCGGCGCGGCGCCCGACGACGCGGCGGGCGATGCCGTCGGGGACGACCTCTTGCGGCTCGTCTTCACGTGCTGTCACCCGGCGCTCGCGCTCGAGGCGCAGGTGGCGCTCACGTTGCGCACGCTGTGCGGGCTCACGACGGACGAGATTGCGCGTGCGTTTCTCGTCGAGCCGAAAACGATGGCGCAGCGGCTCGTGCGCGCGCAGAACAAGATCCGCGTCGCGAAAATCCCGTACGTCGTGCCGGGACGCTCAGAGCTTGCCGAGCGGCTCGATGCCGTGATGAGCGTCGTTTACCTCGTGTTCAACGAGGGTTACGCGGCCACGGGCGGCGACGAGCTCGTGCGGCGCGAGCTTTGTAACGAAGCGATTCGGATCGGGCGGTTGCTCGAGTCGCTGATGCCCAACTATTCGGAGCCGACGGCGCTCGTCGCGCTGATGCTGCTCCACGACGCGCGGCGCGACGCGCGGCTCGACGGTGAGGGGAACATCGTGCTGCTCGAGGATCAGGATCGCTCGCGCTGGGACAAGCCGGAGATCGAAGAAGGGCTCGCGCGCGTGACGCAGGCGCTCAGGCGCGGTGGGGCGACGCCGTACGGCATTCAGGCGGCGATTGCGGCGCTGCACGCGGAGGCTCCGCGCGCGGAAGATACCGATTGGGCTCAAATTGCGCTGCTCTACGGCGAGCTCACGCGGCTCGTGCCGACGCCGGTCGTATTCTTGAATCGCGCGGTCGCGGTCGCGATGCATGAAGGCGCCGAGCGGGGGCTCGCGCTGCTCGGTGAAATCGCGAGCGAGCCGGAGCTCGTGGGGCACCACTTGTTCCATGCAGCGCGTGCGGATCTCGAGCGGCGGCTGGGACACGTGGAGGATGCGCGGCGTGACTACGCGCGCGCACTCGAGCTGTGTCGCGCCGGGCCGGAGCGGCGCTATCTCGAGCGGCGGCTCGCGGGGCTCGCGTCGACAGACAACTGAGTTGGCGAATCGCACCGAGCCGACAGGCGGATGAGACGCGCTACAATGGCAACGTGTCGTGCGTGCACTCGGTGTTGGTGGCGGCGGCGCTCGGCGTCATTGCTGGCTGTGGCTCGACGCCCATCGAGCCCGAGGGCGGGAGCTGCCCGGCGCAGACGGGCGCGGCGACGGTGAAGTGCTCCCCGCGCTCGCTCGATCCGGTCACCGACCCCGAGAGTCCGGATTTCGGCAAGATCCCCTGCCGGATGTTCGTCGTCGCTGAAAAGGAGACGGGCATCTGCGCGTGCGATCTCCCGAACTACCGCCCGATCGGCGGCATCGATACCGCGAACGTGCGCCAATACTTCGCGGACATTGGGTATTGCTCGAACGCCTGCTGCGAGGCGCTGTGCTTCTGTGAGCTCTTGCAGCTCTCGGGCGACGACCTCATGCTGTGCCAGGCGGGGAGCGACGTAGACGTGCCCGGCTTCTGCTACGTGGAGCCGGACGTCGGCGTCGGGGACCCAAGCACCGTGAAGAATTGCAAGGCCAGCGAGCGCTACAACCTGCGCCTCATGCCGAGCTACGTGAACTACACGCTGGCCATCGAGTGCCAGACGACCCCGTAGCGCCGGCGCCTCAGTTCTTCTTCGGCACGCCCTGCCCCGGCAGCCGCCCGTAGGTGCTCATCGCGGCGCCGAGGAGCCCGCCGCACGCTTCCGGGCCGAGATCGATGCGCTCGTCGGGATCCGCTTCCACGTCGTAGCACTTCCAGCCCGGATCCCAGGAGCGCGCTTCGAGCTTCAGGTTCTTCTGCATCACGCCCCAGTTCTCGAACGCGCAGCTCCAGACGCCGCCGCAGTTCGTCATCGGGACGATTTCTTCGGTGAGCGCGGGGCGCAGCAAGCTGTGACCGTGCATGTGCGCCTTGTACTCGTCGATGCCGTCGGCGTTACCCACGCCAAGCAGGTCGAGGATCGTGGGGGCGAGATCGATGTGGAAGAGGTACGCGTCGCGCTTGGCGCGGAGGTTCCGCTCTTCTTCCTCCGTGAGGGTGCCGGGTGGGGCGTCGATCCACATCGGCACGTGCGTCTCTTCCTCGAAGATGCTGAAGGTGTGGCCCATCTGGCCGTGCTCGCGGAACGCCTCGCCGTGGTCGCTCGTGTAGACGATGACGGTGTGCTTGCCGGCTTCCGTCTCGCGCAGGTGGCGGAGCATGTTTGCGACGTGTTGGTCCTGCTGAAAGACCGAGTTCTGGTAGTAGTTCAGGAACGCGGTGTTCTCGTCGGGCGCCTTGCTGGTGGTCGAGGGCTGGAACGGCTGGGGACCGTCCGGATCCACGTAGTACGGATAATGCACGTTCGACGTCTGGATCACGGCCATGAACGGCTCGCGCAGCTCGTCGATCTCCGCGTTCACGCGCTCGGCGAGGTAACGCTCGGGCGCACCCATGTCGAGGTCGGAGGTGGGGTCGAGATCGGTCGCGCTCACGAACTTTCGCACGCCGAGGTTTTTGACCCACAAGCGCACGTTGCCGAACAGCATGTTCTGGCTCGTCCAGTACGCGGTGTCGTAGCCGGCCGCCTTCGCGTAGTCGAAAATCAGCGGCCAGGTGTGCATGCGCTCGCGCGACTCGGTCGAGTGGAGCCCGGACCAGAGCACCGAGAGCGAGATCGCGGTGCAAGAGTCCATCGAGCGCATGTTCATGAACGGGTAGCGGTTCGGGAATGCCGCGTTCGTCGCCGCCGTGCGCTCGCAGTCCGGGTCGTGCTCGATGCAGGTGGCCGCGGCGCGCACGCTCTCGAGGATCACGAAGACGACGTTGCGCTTCGGGGTGCCGGGAGCGACCGCGAGCTTCGGCACGGGCATCGATTCGCGCAGGCGGGGGCGGAGCTGGTTACTCTGCTCGGTGAAGCCGAACTGCGTGAGGAGCAGGCCGCCGATCGAGTTCAGGTAGAGCACGTCTGGCGTCGAGGCCTGCACGTGCCGGTGTTGGGTCGGAACGAAGAAGCTCCCCACGAGCAGGAGCGGCGCGAGGATGGCGGCGACGAGCGACGGCCAGCGCTTCGGACGGAGGGCGCGACGACCGAGCCAGATCAGCCCGAGCGTGAGCGCTAGGATCGGGAGCTTGGCGCGCAGGTAGTTCGAGAAATCGGCGAAGAGTTGGTTGACGACGCTCTCGCGAAAATTCGCCGCGAAAATGGAGACGTCCGTATTGAGGTAGGCGCCGTATTGTTGGAAGAAGTAGGTCTGCCCGCCGATGGCGAACGTGCCGAACACGACGAAGAGCACCGCAGAGACGTGGCGCGTCACGCCCCGCGTGCGTGAGGCTGCGTAGAGAAGCGCGCCCCAGACGATGAGGCTTTCGCCGAGCGCGGCGAGGTACGTGAGGCGGTAGTCGCCCTCGAACCCGAGCACGCGGTCGCTGCGACGCCCGAGATCCAAGCCGACGGAGACCAACGACAGCGTGAGGAGCGCGAGCAAGCCGACGGGCGTGCGCACCTTCGACCAGACCAGGAGCCGGTCGCGGCGAAGAGTCCGCGTAGAGACCGCGGGCGTTGCAACACCACCGGCAACGGTGGGCGCGTCGCTTTGCGCCTCGTGGACTCCTTGCACGGTGAGCCCGGGAGTGTAGTTGGAACGTTTCCAAGTTGTCGCTCACCGGTCACGGAAAACGACGCGACGCGCGCAGAAAAATCGTTTTACTTCGAATATTTAGACACGGGCCGCGGAGCCGACGGAAGCCCGACTCAGAACGTCCCCAGGGCTATCACCCCGGCTTCGCCCGCGCCGACGCGCGGGACGACCATGAGCTCACCCGTCGCGGCCGTGCGTTGTCGCCCGTGGATGAAGTACGGCATGCCGAAGCCGACCGCGGTGCCGACGGCCGCCCCGGTCAGCACGTCCGTCGCCCAGTGCATGTCGGCTGCAATTCGCAGGCCCGCCGTCCCGAACGCGATCACCGACCCCATCCCGAGCACGTAGGGCGCGACGGTGTAGCCGCGCAGGAACGAGATCGTCGTCGCCGTCGACGCGAGCGAGAACGCGAGCGACGTGTCGCCGGAGAAGAAGGATTGGAAGCGTTGCGCCTCGATGTTCGCGTACTCGGTCGCGGGGTAGACGCCGTGAACCTCGGCGGGTCGCGCGCGCGCGGCGAGGTGCTTCGTGAATTGAGTGAGGCCGAAGGTCACGGTGACGGCATCGAACGCGATGACGACGTTCTCGAGCGCCTCGCGCCCACCGCCCGTCATGAGCGCCGGGGGTATGAGCGTACCGAGCGCGAGGGCCGGCGCGGCGCCCATGGAGAGCGCGTGGCTGAGCCCGGCGGGAGCGCGCGGGTCGTCGGCGCGGAGGAGGTCGCGGAAGGCTTCGTCGAAGCCGTTGCTGGTGCACCATTGGCACGCGGTCGGCGTGGGCGGAGCCGCGAGCAGGAGCACGCTCGAAAACACGAGCGAGCCTCCGAGCTCGAAAGCGAGGAAGCGCGTGTCGACGTGCTCGAGCGCGTGGGAGGGCGGTTGCGCCGCCGTGGCGGGCCGTGCAGCGCCAAGCAACAGCGAAAGGGCCAGCCCGATGAGCCGCAGCGAGGGGCAGAGTCGTAGGCTCGAAGGGGCTCGCACCGCCGGGGACCTCGGGACCAGGCTAACATCGCGCGCGCCCATGCCTCGACTGCTCTTCGTTGGTTCCCTGGTGGTGCTCGGCTGCGCCGGGAAA
>JADMIO011306083.1_pt1 | contig 10289 bp, 2 predicted proteins | sample 8958161 | NCBI WGS metagenome assembly JADMIO01 (sample SAMN16585339, study PRJNA669376) | soil metagenome | isolation source: Crop rotation soil | place: USA: Cullars Rotation, Alabama | collected 2011
CCACGACGTTTGTGGCCGCGGGATAGATGCTGGCGAAAGTTGCCTTGTCGGCGGCTACCACCAGGTAAGCTCCCGCCGTCAGCACCGTGTTGGACGGGAACGAAAAATCCACATCGCCCCCCAGCTTCCAACCGGAAAGGTCCACTGTATTCGTGCTCGAATTGTAGAGCTCCACCCATTGCCGCAGGAGGTTGGTGGAGGGGGGGTGATACATGATCTCGTTGATCACCACCGTATCGGCTAAGGCCGGAAAAACGGGCAGCAGCAATAGACAACAAAAGGCCAGGAATTTTCGGTTCATAAACATTACGGATGCAATGTGCTATAATGCACGAGACCCCCGTGAATTCAAGATTTGAGTTGTAAAATGTTTACACGCTCCGGGCGCCGTTTGTCCAACAGACGGCGTCCGCTGGCAGAAGCCTGAACCAACCGGAAAGGAGTCGTGTTTGTTAGCCTTACGGAGCGAGGCGCGCGCGGTAAAACCGTTGCGAGTTGGTCGCCGTCGTGTCCGTAAATGGCATCTGTCCATTGGTGTAAACCAGGTTGGTCAACAACGACCAGTTTGTCATGTTAGACGAGATGTCGATGAAATAGCTCCGGTTGGCTTCTCCTTGCAGGTTCATCTGGAAATTGCCCCCGTTCAGAAACAGCGGCTGGCTCAACAAGGGTGGGGTTTGCACGCTCAAGTTGGCCGTGAACGTCGCCGGCGCCACCACCACATTGGTCACCACCGTCACCACCACTCCATAGAGCCCCGCATTAGTCGATTGCACACCCGCCAGGCTCAGCGTGTTGTTGGTCGCCCCGGGAATATCCGTCCCCTTGAACTGCCAGCGGTAGAAGCTGGGAGCCGATCCAACGGCGCTGGCACTGAAGGTGATATTCGAACCCGCCAGGACAGTCTGGTCCGCCGGCGGCGTCACCACCGTCAGATAGGCATTGGCGCTTAACCCGCTGGCCGGTCCTCCGGATATGTTCGTGATTCCCACGTTATAGTTGGTCGCATCGGAGGCTTGCACATTGGTGATGCTAAAGGAGGAGGTGTTCCCATTAAGACTAAAGTAACCAATCGCATCGGGAAGGTAACCAATCCCCTTGCGCCAGCGGTAACCCAGCGGGAAGGTGCCTGTGGCCGAAATGTTAAAGGTAACCGTGCTGCCCACCGCCACGGTCAAACTGACCGGCTGCTGGGTAATGGTTGGGCGCAGCTTCACGAGCAGGCTCGCGTTGGTGCTGGTTAAAGAGCTGAGGTCATCCGTCACCACCACCGAGTAGTTCCCGTTGTTCGTCAACTGCGCATTGGTCACAGTGAGGCTGGAGTTGGTGGCGGTTGGGTTATTGACAATATTCGTCCCGTTAAAGAGCCATTGATACCTCAAAGTCCCTGTCCCAATGGCGGAAACAGTGAAAGTCACATTGCTTCCGACACCATTGATCACCTGGTTAGTGGGTTGCTGGAGAATCTGCACTTGCACGACCACTGTTAGAGTGGCGGTCGCGCTGTTGGTGATCCCAGCCGGATTCGAGACCGTCGCGTTGTAATCCCCCGCGTCCGAGGTCTGCAACCCGCTTAGGATCAAGGTGGCGTTGGTCGCTCCGGTGAGATTTCCTCCATTCTTACGCCATTGGTAACTGAGAGGCGCATCCCCGCTCGCCCCCACCGTGAACGTCGCCGTCGTGGTTGTGTAGTTGGTCCGGCTCTGGGGTTGCTGGGTGATGCCCGGCGAGGCCATAACCAGGTAGGCGTTGTCACTCACGGCCGGACCGAACGCGTTGGTTATCACGACCGAATAAGGGCCAGCCTGAGAACTTTGCACATTGTTCAACGTGAGGCTGGAGTTAGTCGCCCCGGTCAGGCTGCTGCCGTTGAAGCGCCATTGGTAGTTCAGCCCCCCTCCAGTGGCTAGAACGCTGAAGGTCACACTCGAACCTGCCGCCGCCACCTGGGTTTGAGGTTGCTGGGTGATGGTCGGCGGCGCGGTCACCGTCAACGTGGCTCCGCTGCTCAAGACCGATCCGGCTGGATTGCTGACAAAGACCGTGTAGCTACCCTCGTTGGCTGATTGAATGTTCCCAAGTGCCAGCAACGCGTTGGTCGCTCCAGAAATACTCACCCCGTTCAAGCGCCACTGGTATTTCAATGCGGCGCCAGCAGCGCTTACGCTGAAACTGGCGGTGGCTCCCGCCAGGCCGGCGGTGGTCTGCGGTTGTTGGTTAATCACCGGCAGAGAGATAAAGGCTGCTCCATTGGCCGCTCCCGGAGTGGGAGAGCCAGCCAGCCAGTTCAACGGCTCATTGCCGTAGGCGGCGGCATCACGCCGTTGCAGCGACAGGCCTATCCCACCGGGACTGCCATCGGCCCCCGAAGGCCACGGCAGCCCTGTCCCATAGACCACCCGGTCTACCCGAATGTAAGGCACAAAACCAGCATCCGGATGCGGCGCGGCTTGTGGCGCATCGGGTTTGACCAACTCCACCGCTTCCCCGCTATTGGAGAGTTTACCGATATAAGGACCATAGACTGGCACAGCGGCTGAGAGCCCATAGCGGCCCTGGAAAGCCGCCAACTGGGCCGGGTTAGCCACTGGATCAAAGCTCACCACCAGCACGTACGCTCCGGCTGGAATGCTGATGTTGGTGAAGGTAAAGCTCACCCCATCCTGCAAACGCCACTGGTTGGTCGGGAAGGCCGGGTCATACATCAGCACCGGGCTGCCACTGCTGTTATACAGCTCAATATACTCGTTGAGTGTGTCGTCATTGGTTCCACCAATGTCCGGGGGATGATACATCAGTTCGGTAATCACCACCGGCCCAATCTTTGGCGCCGCGTTGCCCGCTCCTGTCCCGGTGCGGAACTGCTCGACGCTAGCCGGACTGTCCACACCGAAGGAGCGTCCGCTCAAGGCGGTGAACTCTGCTCCAATACTGGTCTGAAATCGACCGAAGGAAACCCCGTTCTCCCCCGCCCCGAAACTGACGGTGGCGCGAACCCCGGTGAGGTTGCCCAGCCCATCGGCTGCGGAGAGCCAGATCTGGTCTCCATGCGCGGAGTTGAGGGTGAAGGGGGTGGCGGCCCCTGGCCCGTTGAATTGGTTCTCGTAAAAGACCAGGAAAGAGCCTGCTGGCAGGAGGGTGCCGTTGGGGATGCGGTACTTCTTGAAATCATCGGCGCTGTTGCTCAGGAACCAGCCACCCAGGGAGAGGGCGGCGCCGGTGGGGTTGTAAAGCTCGATGGCGTCCTCCAGCGGCGGGTCGGTGTGGGTGAGGGTCTCGTTGATGAGCGCGCTAACCGGCGGTAAATAGTTGCTCTCCCCCGGGGTGGAAGTGGCGGGGAAGCGAACAATGCTCGCCGCTCCATCCGGCAATCGGCCCTGCGAGACATTGTCGGCCTGGAGACCGAAATCAATTGCGTCAATCGGGATCAAGTTGGAGCTATACAGGCGAAGCGTTTCACCAAGTGCATCGAGGCTGAAGCCAGCATGGTCTCGGCCATTCGATGGCAACCCATCCGCAATCCAAACCACAAAGCCATGTCCCGCGATAAAGCTCAAAGGCGCTACGACAGTATTGGTCTGGCCTGCGAGTGAAGGATCATCACTCAGATACAATCCGGAAAGACTCACCGGGTTGCTGTCAGCGTTGTAAAGCTCGAACCAATCATCCCCACTGGCCGGTGCAGCCATCCATTCGTTGAATCGTAAGTTGGCGATGGATCCCAGGGTGGCGGGAGCCGAATTCGAGGCTCCGGGAGTCGGGGTCGCTAACAACTGCCACAGCCCACCGCTCTTCCCGAGCGATTTGTCCGCAACTTGAAATCCGAACTCTATCGAATCCATCAACTGCCCGGCGGGATTGAACAGGTAAACTCCGCCGCTTTGCTTGCTGATCGAATGGCCGGTGTTCAAATTGACTGTTTGATTCAGCGGACTGGCCGGTCGATTCCCATCGCAACCAATGACGAGATAACTTTGGGCGCCCAAAGTCAGGCCCGTTGGGAAAAGCCACTGGCCAGGTTTCGCCGCATCCACGCTCAGGCTCCAGCCATCCCAATTCCAGCCGTTTGTCCCCGGATTGTACAACTCCACCCAGTCCGAGACGGTTCCATCCGCATTCGTCACGGCTCGGTTGTTATCCGCCATCACCTCGTTCAGCAAAGGGCCGGTGTAATTTGCCACGTAATTGGCCGCGCCCGGGCTGACGCTCCCGGGAAAGTTAACGATTGTCGAGCTCCCGTCCGGCAAGCGTCCTTGCGAGGTCGCCGTGGTCTGCGCGCCATAAGAAATACGGTCCACTTGGCTGCCAGTCTCGTCATAAAGCACCACGAACCCGCCGGTAGCCGGTAGCTTGAAGTCCAGGTGGGCCGGCCCGGCCAGCGCATCGGCCAGCAATTGGAGGTAACCCCGAGGGGCCAGGAAGCTATGCGATTTGATTTGGAAAAGCGCGTTGGTCGTCCCGAGATACAAATTTCGCAAGGCAATGGGCGCGTTGCTCGAACGATTGAACAGTTCCACCCAATCACTTCCTCCGAAGACAGGATTGGCCAGCCACTCATTAATGACCAGGTTCGTCACCGACGCGACCGGAGCCGCCACGTTAACAGCGTTTGGCGTAGGCGTGTTCAGTTGCCACCCCGCCCCAATGCGGCCTAGCGAATAATCCGCTAATTGCCCTCCAAAGGAAATCGCATCGACCCGCGTGCCGTTGGTGTCGTAAAGAAACAAGCTCTCGCCAGCCCGGTTGAGCGAAAAACCACTGTGCAACCCCGGCGTCGTGTTGGTCTGGCTATCACACCAAATCACTAAATACCCTCCTCCAGTCAGGACCGTCCCGTCGGGAAGGACATACTTCCGTGGATTGCCATCATCGCTCAAACTCCAGCCGGACAAATTCATCGAGGTCGCACCGCTGTTAAAAAGCTCGACCCAGTCCGGATACGTCCCGCCGTTATTGACCGCGGCGACATTCTCCGCCATCACCTCGTTGAGAAGAATCGCGCTCGGAGGCGGCGCGGTGGACGCGAGCCCGGGTGTGCCATTGATGGCGGCGCTCGCGCGCCAATTCGCCGGATCATCCGGATCGCCATCAGGATTGATCAACTCGAGGGAATAACCTCCACCCGCCGCCAGCAGCGGCCACCCGCCAACCGTCAAGTAATCCACCGACACCACCAGTTTGCCGGTCGCGTCGAAAATCTCGATCGGCTCCCCGGTATTCGAGAGCTTGCCGCTGTACCAGCCCTCGACGCTGACCCCGGGATAGCGCGCCTTCCAGGAGTTAGTATCATTGTTAGAAGCCAGGACGAGCCGTTCGCCCGGATTAAGGATCACTCCCGGCGGAAACTGAAAGACAATTCCATTGAAAAAGTAGCCGCCCAGGTCCAGCGGGACGCCGCCGCTATTCTGCAATTCGACGAACTCATAGGAATCGCCGCCCGATGGGGCATACATTAATTCACTGATGCGGAGCGGCGGGATTAACTGCGCGACCAGAAACGTCGCATCGACCAGCGCGCTCCAGTTGGTTCCCGAGAGCGCCCGAGCCTTGACCTGGGTCGAGGCCGCAATCGTGAGTGGCGCGCCGTTCGTGTAAGTGATCGCCTGCGCGGAGACCGCTCCGCTGCCATAAATACGCGGGTCAGTTCCATTGGTGGTGTAATAGACCGCTCCGGTCCCCGCGTTGTTGGTGATGTATAACTGATAGCCCGCTGCCACTCGCCCGCCCAATTGGCTGTAGCTCGGCGCGGCGTTGGACGGATACAAACCCAGCGCTCGAAACTGGTTTAGCACCAACCCGGAACGGATCGGGAAGTAATTGCTCCGCAGCACCCCCTGGTAGCCCACCCAATCCTCGTCATGAGTGTAGAACGCGTTGCTCGAATAACCGGGATAGGGCGACGGCGAGATCGCTGCTTTCGCATTCAGATCGCCCCAGCGCGCCGATTCTGCCACGATCGCCCTGTCCACCAGCGAAGCGCGCGCCTTCCAACTCGCCTGAATGGCATTGGTTGTCAACGCGCCGTTGTTGAAAAAGTGTTTCTGCACGCGGTCGCCGAAGGCGAGGCGATACTCGGGATTGACCGCCAGTCTGTTGTGCAAGTTATCCGGGCTCAAACCAGTAAAACTGGTGGCCTGTGCATTCACGTCTTCAAACGTCCGCTCAGAATCCCAGGCCATATACTTCCACCCGCCTCCCGGCACACGGTGGCGGAGCGCTGTCCAATTCTTTACTGTCCCCCAATCCAGATTGGCCCCATAGAGCAGCAGAATCATATAATCGGCATATTGGTTGATATCCAGGTTCTGCTTCATCAATTCATACTGGGCAGGATCAGTCAGGTTTCCGCCCGCGAGGCTCAACAACGTATTGCGCGCGGTTAAGTTCCCGTCCAAGACCGAGAGCAGATCGCCCGCCGCAACTGCGTCGTATTCGCTCTTGTCGCCCCCCAGATAAGAAGCCGCAAAAGACGCATCGTGATGCTCGCACGGGTTGTACACCCCCCAATACAATCCGTTGATGTAAAGATGCACATAACGGCCGTGGCTGGAAAAAGACCCCATCGCCCCCAGCGTGTCTTTGAACCACTCATCCCGAGCCATTGTGCCCCGTGCCCGCTGAGCGTTATCCGTCTCGTGCGTCCAGTGATTGTTGTATTCCGAACGCAGGATGATTTTATCAAATTCCGTCACCGGGCTGTCGGGGAAAAACGGATATTGCAGTTTCGATGCTCCGTACGTTGCCTTAAACGCCAGCGCCATCGGGTGCTTCTTCTCCTTGGATTGCTCGCGGCTCCCTCCCCCATGCATTTTGATCGAGGAATCCAGTTGAAACCCCTTGGTCCCGTCCGGATTGATCAACTCCACCGAACAAGCCCGAGTCCACGCGGGCCCGAGGTGGGCGTTATCCGAGTGGGTGTAAATGCCATTCGCCGAGCCGAACATGTCATCGGGGGCCAGGACGATAGACAGAGTGGGGATCGACATCAGATCATTTTTGATCGTTCCCGCGTAAGCTTGGTTCGTCACCACTCTCTGATCCATTTCATAATCAGGGCCAACCGTCCCCCAGAGATTGCTATAGACCCCGGTTTGAACGGCCGACTGATGAATCACATCCTCCAAAAACATGTAGGTATGGGTTTGCACCAGTGAAGGAAGCACATTCGTCATAAAGGCAGCCGCCCGCAACGTAGTCTGATGGGCCATCAAGAGCGCGTTGGTGTAGAGAAAACCATTGCTTTCGGTTGGCTGTGTGCCATCGGTCGTGAAGCGGATGCTCGCCCCCGGTGTTTCCAGCGTCAGCAGCAAATTGAACGGGGCATTGAAGAACCCCCGCTCAATGCTGAAATGGACCGGCGGCAACGTCCCGGAAATCGCGCTGTTACCATTGGTTGCCCGAGGCGTTGCGGGACGATAATACCTCCATTCGTTCGAGGAATTCAGCCCGTAGCTGTAATCGTTTCGCTGCGATGGAAATTGCGGAGCGAATTCACTCAGCGCGGTGGGCGGCGACTCGGCGTTAAACAGCGCCAGGTAATCACCATCCGGGTTTAATTTGAAATTCGTGTGTAAGTTCGTCGCTCCCGCCCGGCGATCCTTCCCCGAGGCGAACACCAGCAAATACTGCCCGGCCGCCAGGTTGGTTGCGGGGAAAATCCATTGGCCAGGATCACCCGCGCTGTCCGTCAACGCGTAACCGGTCAGATTGACTGAGCTGCTTCCGTAGTTGAACAGTTCGATCCACGCGTTTAACTCCTTGTCCTCATCCCTTAAACCGTTTGTAGATGCGTTCGAGGCCAAAAACTCGTTGATCCGCACGGTCGGCGTCAACGCCGCCGCTGACAACGTCACCGACCAACCGCTCCCCCCGAAAGCATTCGAGAGCAGATCAGTGATGCCATGCGTTGGACTCCACGTGAAATTAACCACTCCCTGCGTGGGTTGAGAAAACTGAAATAGATAGGGACCCTGCGCGGTGCCCGAGACGCTGGTTGCTGGCTGTCCATTCACCAGCAGATCCGCGGCATCCACTCCGACGGCCACTTCACTGAAGGTGACCGCCACCTCCGTCAGCTTGCCCACTGTGGCCGTCGCCGCCGGACGCAACGTCAGGATCGTCGGACCAAGCGTGTCCAGCAACGTATATTGCCATGCGCTGCCGCCCGCAAAGGGATTGCCCGCCTGATCCGTAATCGCTTGCACTGTATCCCACGCGATGGACACCGCACCTGGCAGCGGTTGCGTGAACGTAAAGGTGAAGTTGGTGAACCCGATCCCCGAAACATCCGCCGCGTCCGTGGCGTTGACCTGAATGTTCCAAGCCTCCACACCCACTACAGGTTCGCTAAAAACAACGTTGATCTGGGTGAGATTGTTCACCGTGGAGCCGGGCAGTGGGGTGGTGCTTATTATGGTGGGTGGTGTGGTGTCCGCAGCGCGAACCCAAACGCAACAATGCAAAAAAAGCGCGGCAAGTGCCGGGCGAAGCAGCTTAAATCTCATGGTTTCGCCCCTAATATACACAGCTTCGCCATTTTGTGGAGCTTAAAATGTAAAATTCTAACGCCAGCGCCAGCCGCCACCGCCTCCAGACTACCCAATAGACACGGCTCTGATCAATTGACGCTCACTTCTGACGTTCTAAATCGTCCCTTTGGCTTGCATCACGCCAAGCGGGTCGTACGCTTATTAGTGGAGAGAGAAAAAGGAGATCATTATGAAAGAAACAGAAACCAAATCTGGAACGCAGGAATCCACGCGCGCGCCCGGAACCAACCTGGAACGCCTGATGGATTATGTAGTATTTGATAAAAACAATGAAGACATCGGCAAGGTATCCGCGATCTGGTCCGATCACACCGGGCAACCCGCCTTTTTAGGGGTCAAAACGTCCTGGTTGTTCGGTAAAACCCACGTGGTGCCCGCCTACGGAGTAGAGACGAACCCTCGCCGCGGCAGCATTCGACTGCCTTATCTGAAGGAGGACGTGAAGAACGCCCCTAATTACGACCCGGATGCGGAGTTGGACATGGCCAAAGAACGGGAGGTTTTTTCTTACTATCGAACCAAACGCCCGAATTTGCCCGAGTTCGGCTCAACCACGCCACCCGCGCAACAGCGGTCCGCTCAGACTTCGCGGGAAGCGGAGAGCGCCCAAATCCCTCTGCACGAGGAGCAGTTGAAGGTCGGCAAACGGGAGGTGGAAGCGGGAGGCATCCGTTTGCGCAAAATTATCCGTACCGAAACAGTGCAGCAACCCGTTGAATTGCGGCGCGAAGACATCGTAGTGGAGCGTGTACCGGCGACGGAAGGACAGCCGACAGGCCGGGCCTTTGAGGGAGAAGATGTCTATATTCCGTTGCGCCGGGAAGAGCCCATTGCCGAAAAAGAAACCAGGGTCCGGGAAGCGGTTCGGGTCAGTAAAACGGCCGAGACTGAACGGCAGACTGTTTCCGAGCAAGTCCGTCGAGAAGATATCCAAACTCAACGAGAAGGCGCGGGCGCCTCGGGACGCAGCCAGCAGCAAGTCGGCGGGGCACGCGGACGGGAGGAGTCGCAACGAGGCAGCAAGGCGGTTTTCGGCCTTACGCGGACGGAGGATCAAGCCTCCCGAATCGTGGGGGATCTGAAGTCAGCCGGATTCTCAAAGGACGATATTTCCGTCCTCCTCTCGGACCGAGGTGGAACGAAAGATTTCGCTCACGAAAAAAACACCAAGGCTCCTGAAGGCGCGGCTACCGGGGCGGGTACTGGGGGAGTTTTGGGCGGTGCACTCGGCTGGTTGGCTGGAGTGGGAGCGTTGGCAATCCCAGGCGTGGGACCTTTCATCGCGGCTGGACCGTTAATGGCGACGTTGAGCGGCGCGGCGGTCGGTGCTGCTGCCGGTGGGTTGACGGGGGTGTTGGTCGGGATGGGCATGCCTGAATACGAAGCCAAACGTTACGAAGGGAAGCTCAAAGAGGGTAACGTTCTCATCTCGGTCCATTCCGACAACTCGGAAGAAACCAGGAGGGCAAAGGATATCTTTCAGCGCGATGGTGCGGAAGACATCTCGTCCGCTGGTGAAGAATCTGTGACGGCAAGGCAGACGGCGAGTCGGTAATTGGCGTCCACCTTTTCAGGATGCCAGCTTCAAAGGATGGGGACACTTTGTTCCCATCCTCGTTACTTTTGCACCGCGTCGTAAATAATCTTCTTCAGCCCAAATTCCGTGTCCCACTGGTAGGGCATGATTTGTTCCAGGGTTACCACGATCAATTTGTCGGCGGGGCCGACCCAAAAATGCGT
>JADMIO011421352.1_pt1 | contig 10289 bp, 5 predicted proteins | sample 8958161 | NCBI WGS metagenome assembly JADMIO01 (sample SAMN16585339, study PRJNA669376) | soil metagenome | isolation source: Crop rotation soil | place: USA: Cullars Rotation, Alabama | collected 2011
CATCGACGCCGGGCTCATCCCGCTCGTCGGCTGGGCGTTTACGCGCTTTGATGTCACCCGCGATACACCGGCGTGAGCGGGCTCGCAACGGCGACGGCGAGCCACAGAGCACTCTCTGTTGAAACCGGTATTGCAGACACTTTTCGAGCGATACACGGTCTCTGATGCCGTCCTTCGCGAACCAGTGTCATCAGAGGCCGGACGGCAGGTGCGATAGCCAATCCCGGAACCTTTCTCTCAACGCATCCCTCTGTCGCACATCCCGCGCAATCACGTCGCCTCCACCGTCGTAGGGGTGATAAGCGACGCCCTGCCGGATGCCAAGGATGATCACATTCGTGCTCTTATTCTCGGCGACGTTACGCAGCGTGCTATCCAAGATGCCGCGCTGCCAGATGAGTTCTCTGGCAAAGAGGTGCCAAGAACCCGATTGTGGGTCGTCCTGATCCGCCGGAATCGTCATCCAATACCACGCTGCCGGATTTTGAAGATGTTCATCTTGAACCGGCGCCGGGGCACCCACGAAGGAGTAGCCGGTCGTCAAGAGAACGGCTCGACCACCAGACAATAAGAGAGCAGACAATAATTCATTGTGCCGTTGAAGGACAACGCCGCACTCTTCCAGAGTTTCGGGATAGCGTTTTGCGTTGGGCAGTCCGTGTATACGTAGCCAACGGTCGGGGAAGGAACGACGTAAGTCGTCAGCCCTCGGATCAATACCGTAGCACGCGCGCCAATGATTCGTAAGTTGATCGGGCGTCGTCACATGGTCCTCTCGGCCGCGGCCGGTCAGAACGACTTGAGCAGCACCCGCACCACCCGCGACAGCCCGCTTTTGGCGTTGCCGATGAACTGCTGAAATATCTTGTTGGTCACGCTCATGAATTCTTCCATGCCCGCCAGGCGCTCGTGCGTAAGCCGCACATCCTCGCGGCGGGCGCCCGACTTGCCGATGGCGCTGGCTTCGAGCATCCGCTGACATTGCTTGATTGTCTCCAGCACCGGATCCATCTCCCGGCGCTTGCGCTCAGCGGCAATGATCGAAAACATCTCCCACACATCCGACAGCGAATCGAAATACTCCCGCCGCTCGCCCAGTTTGTGGACGCGGCGGATGATCCCCCAGTCGCACAGCGCGCGCAGGCTCATCGAAGCGTTGCCCCGGCTGATGTACAAGCGCTCCATCACGTCATCCGTGCACAGCGAATGCCCGCAGATATAGAGCAGCGCATGAATCTCGGCCATCGTGCGGTTGATCCCCCACGTCTGGCCCATCTCGCCCCAGCGGCGGATGAACAGGTCCTGCGCGGTCTGAAGTTGCTGCTCGACGGGAACAGGCGTCGGCGCCTGAGCGATAGCGGTGGCCATGAGATATCTCCTATAGTTTCAGTATATACTGAAACTATGTGCGCGTCGCGAGGCTGATTCGGCGGTTTCACGGGATTTGAAAAAACGCTATGCCCCTGATGCGACGGAGACCGAACACAAGGTTGGCCGCTACGGAGCCTCGACGCCGACAGCAGGTACGATCGGCGGCATCAGCCCGGCGGCGCGGCGCTCGGCGCCAAAGCCGCTGCGAGCCGCCCACTTGCTCATGATCGGCACATAGGGGCTGATCCGCTCGCCGGCGGCCAGGCCCGTGCGATAGATGTCGCTGCCCGAGTAGTTCCACCAGTTCCAACCAATGCCAAAGCGCTCAAACATCGCCAGGTGATCGTTCAGCCACGCCTCTCCGTCGCCGTCCGGCTGGATCATCGAAATGCCGAATTCGCCGCAGTGGATGGTCACGTTGTGCTTGATGCTCCACAGCAGCGCCTCGAGGTACGGATCGGCCTGCGTCCACTCGAAGGTGCTCTTGTAGCCGGGGTAATATTCGTCGTACGCATAGCCCCAGTGCTTGCCGTAATGATGGAAGCTGTAGATGACATTGTCATCCTTCACCGGCTCCATCCACATGCACCAGAAGGGTTGCGCCCATCCATCGGCGGCCTCCCACACAATTGTGTGTTTCTTGTCCACCGAGCGGATGACCGCGGTCAGGTCCTTCATGATCCGGTTCCAGTGGTCGCCGTTCATGTACGCCGGCTCATTAAAAAAGTCGTAGCTGACGGCCCATTCCGGAAGGTCAGCGCAGCGCTGGGCAATTCTCCGCCACATCTCAAAGACATTCTTCTCCTGCTCCGGCCGGGCCAGCCAGTTGCGCGAACGGATCTCGGTGAACGAGCAAAGCATCATCTGCATCCCCGCGTCGTTGCAGTTCTTGACCACTTCGTCGAGGCGCTTCCAGTTTTCCTCGTTGTCGAGCACCGCTCCACCCATCGACCGAACCAGTTGCAGGTCCCATTCGGCATTGAACGCGAATGCGTAGCGGCAGTGATCGAACCCCCACTCGGCCATGCGCTGGAACATCGCCCGCTCGCCGACGCCGCCGTGAACATTTTCGGCGGCACGTTTGCGGCCAAACAGTTCACCGACGCCCTTCATCATCTTCGAGCGATCGACGGCCGGGGCTTCGTAGGTGATCGTGTCGGCGCCGCGGGCCAGGCGATAGCTGGTGTAGCGCGAGCGATAGGCGGTTTCCTCCGCATTCGCAGCGCTGACGCCGGGGTGGTTGTACTGAAGTGCATAGCTGGCCAGCATCGGCAGCGGCGCGGCCCCAGCGGAAGCCGGCCTGGCATTGGGATCGAGCCTCAGATAGTTGTAGCGGATGCTCTGCGTCTGGATACCGGGACGATCGGATGATCGCGTCAGTTCCGTGGCCGAGACCGGGTAGTCGCGAATCGACTGCGCCAGCGAGCGGCAGGCGTCGGCGTCGATCCTGGCATCGGCGGGCAGACACACGACCGCGGCCATCGCGGGCGCTTTTTCAAAGCTTATTGTCAGCACCATCACACCGGCCGGCCCCTTGTGCCACGTCATCGATCGGACCGGAACCGCCGGAACGATCAGGGCATTGGTATCGCCGCCGCTGATTCGAAACCACTGCCCGCCGGTGTCGCCAGGAGCGAACGATTGTTCCTCGGCGCCCAGACGATGTTGCCCGTCGCCAGTGCTGGACTCCAGTGCGTCGGGCAGGGCATGGCCCTTGGCTTCCCATCCCCACAGGTCCAGCGACGACCCATCGCTGGCAACGACGACCGCCGGCGAGAGAGCACTCGCCAGCAGCGTATATTGCCGGATGCCGTCCGTCGTCGGATAGGCAGATTCATAGGCGAACGAGAGCGGTCCCGCGGTTTCGACGGATTGCGCCGCGCCGCCTTCGGCGTAGATGGCGACCGGACCGATGGCGATGCCCCCAAAGCGATCGTGATTGTAAACCTGGATGGCGATCGTGTTGATCTGGCCGAATTTCACGAGCTCGGCGGGAATCTCGATTTGCGGCGGGTCGATGCGAAATCGCTTAAACGGGCCGATGCGGCCCGGGCGCTTGTATCCGTCATGCGCCGGCTTGCCGTTCACGAAAATTCGCCCCCAGTTGTATACGTCGCCGGGAATGATCGTGAGCTTCCGTCCCTGCCATGCGGCGGGGATGAACACGTCCTTGCGATACCAGGCAAATCCGTTGTAAGGTTTGTCGGCGCCGGTCGTGTCGCTGGCAAACAGGGCGCGCGAGCCCCTGAGGTTCTCCTGCGTAATTCCCTGATACTCCCAGGCGAGCGGTACGAAGAGTTTCTGCCAGCCTTCCGTTGCAGCCGATGCCCAACCCTGTTGCTCACCGACGTTGTCGGCATCGATCCGGAAATCCCAATGCCCTGTCAGGTCGATATAGCTGGCCGTTGCAGGTGCGGCGACAAATGGCCAGTTCTCCGGCGAATTGCCCATCAGATCACGGGCGTTAAACCAACCGAAGCGATCCTCGGGGAATTCATCCAGTGCGCCAACGCCGCCGATGATCGGCCGCGCCGACCGGCCGGCCAGCGCCATAAGGCGAGCGCGAACCTCGCCCGATCGGGCGTTCATCCGATCGACTACCTTGGCGGCCGATCCCCAGTCGCCCAGCGCATGCGCCCGCCGGGCAGCGACCGACAATCGATCCAATTCCGCGAAATCCTCGGCCAGGTTCACGCTCTTATCCCCGAGCAGCGAAAACCAGTTGGCCAGGTGCACCCGCTCGCGATCCGCGCGGTAGAGCTCCGTGGCGGCTTCGACGGGCACTTCGGCGGCGGCGATCAGATTGGCGGCCTCATCCGCCGCGGCGACTGCGTCGGCAAATCTCTCCGCCTTCTGGGCGACGACAGCCTTGGAAATAATGATAGCACGGGCCTGCTCCACGAGCGGCATGGCCACGCGCTCAGCTCGGCGCCACGGCGTTTCGGGATCGAACGACACGATCTCCTCCGCCGGACGGAATCGCCGCATGAGATAGATCCCCTGGTCGTTCAGCTTCTGGATGCGGGCCATCGCCTTGGCGATCGCGGTCTTTCCCCGCTCCTCCTCGTTGTAAGTCATCAACCGGCCGTTGTGCGAGCGGTTATAGGCGTCGGAACTGGCCTGGACCGCCATCTTGGCGACGACGGGTTTGCGACCACTTTCCGTCTGCCAGTCTTCCCCGGTCGCGAAGGGATATCGCTTGCCGTCCCGGCCAACGATTTCGCCCTCGGCGCAGACCTTTGCACCCTCGATCCGAAGCAGTACCGCGGCTCCATCCGACATGAATGGCGAGAGGTCGTAATCATCAATCAAACCGCCATCCACGGAAGCGCCGACCGGCTTGCCATCGACCACCAGGCTATAGCCGCTGTCCCCCCAAATGACGATCCATCCTGAAGCCGCCCCGCCGGGCACGGCAACAGTCTTCAGCACGGCGCCGGGCCGGTTGCCGCCGGCCGCCGGCGACAGGGCCTGGCCTTTCCAGTCGTCTTTGTAATACCACTTGTCCGCGCCGCGCTCCCACCAGAGCTGACCCTCGGCGGGCACGCAAGCGATAAAAAGCAAAAGAGCAAGTGCGCCAGCGAGGCGCTGCCAAGAGGACCTCATGTGGCCTCCGATAGACGTGATTGTCAGTCACCGGACGTGGGCGAACACAAGGCTCGCCGCTACCGGCCATCCCCTTCTACTCCCGTCACCGGCTGCATCGGCGGCATCAATCCCGCCGCGCGCCGGCTGGCGCCCCAGCCGCTTCGGGCCGCCCATTTGCTCAGAATGGGAACATACGGGCTGATCCGATCGCCGGCGGCCATTCCGGTCCGGTAAATGTCCCCGCCGGAATAATTCCACCAGTTCCAGCCGATGCCAAATCGCTCGAACATCCCCAGGTAATCATCCAGCCATTTCTCCCCGTCGCCGTCCGGCTGGATCATCGACAGCCCGAATTCGCCACAATGGATCGGAACGTTGTTCTTGATGCCGAACAGTATCGCCTCCAGCCATGGATCGATCTGAGTGCGCTCGGGCGTCGCCTGGTACCCGGGATAATATTCGTCGTACGCATAGCCCCAGTGCTTCCCGTAATGGTGGAAGCTGTAAAGGACATTGTCATCCTTCACCGGCTGCATCCACATGCACCAGAAGGGCTGCGCCCATCCATCGGCGGCCTCCCAAACAATGGTGTGCTTTTTATCGACGGAACGGACGATCGCCGTCAGATCGCGCATGATCGCGTTCCAGTGGTCGATGGTCATGTACGCCGGCTCGTTGAAAAAATCATAACTGATGGCCCAGTCGGGCAGATCGGCGTATCGCTGCGCCACCCGCCGCCACCACTCGAACGTCGCGGCCTGCCACTCGGGGTGCTGCTTCCAATTCCGCGAACGGATTTCCGGAAACCAGCAGAGCATCATCTGCATGCCCGAGTCATTGCAATTCTTGATCAGTTCGTCCAGCCGGGACCAGATGACCGGATCATCCGTGATTTTCGTGTGATTACCGACCATCGGCAGGTCCCATTCGGCGTCGAACGCCAGCGCATAGCGGCAGTGGTCCATGCCCCAGCCGACCATGCGTTTGAACATGTCGATCTCACCCAGGCCGCCATGGACATTCTCCGAGACGACCTTGCGGGCAAAAAGCTCCCCATCCCCCTTCATCATCTTCGAGCGATCCAGCACCGGCGATTGATAGCTCAGCGTGTCCGTCCCATCGACAAGCTCGTACGTCGCATAGCCCGAATGATAGTCCGTGCTCCGCGCCTGCGGCGTCGCCAGGGATGGGAATTTGTACTGAACGCCAAAACTCGCCAGCATGGGCACCGGGGCGGCCGGCGGCGATTTTTCCGGTGAAAGCTTCAGATAGTTATACCGAATGATATTCGTCTGCAATGAAGCCGCGCCGGCAGCAACGCTCACGCACTCCGTCGCCGAGACCGGATAGTTTCGCAGCGCCATTTCCCATGTCCGGCACGATTTGTCATCGCTCGGCGCATCAGGCGGCAGACAGAGGATAATCGCGCTCGATGCACTTCCGCCCGAAGCGATGCGCAACTCCATGGCGCCCTGGGCATTTTTGAGCCACGACACCGACGCGGGCTTGACCGATGGGACAATCAGTGCGTTGGTCTCCTTGCCGCGCAAAAGAAGCCAGTTCTCCGCCAGATCCGCACTCGAGAGGATCTCGGCCGGATTGTCCAGGCCAATCGTCCGCGGGCCGGATGATGTGACAAATGTGATCGAATCCGGCGCCGCGTATCCGCGCGCCGCCCATCCCCATAGTTCGATCGCCGGACCGTCGGTCGCGACCACCACGCCCGGCGACATCGCGCTCGCCAGCAGCGTATAACGGGTCGTGGTGCCATTGGCCGTATACGCGTTCTCAAAGACATGAGACATCGGACCCGTCGTGTGCCTGACGGCCGGCTGCTCGCCTTCGATATACAGCGCCAGCGGCCCCCCGACGATCCCGCCGAAATTCTCCTGGTTATAAACCTGAATCGCGATCGTGTTATCCTGACCGAATTTAATCAGTTCCTGTGGAATCTGCTGCCGCGCGCCGGGAATCAATCGCCTGGCCTCAGTCTCGGCCTGCATGTCCGCCACTGGCTTGCCGTTGATAAACACCCGGCTCCAGTTCTGGATGTTTCCCGAAGCCAGGATCACCCGCTGCCCCTGCCAGTCGCGCGGCACGAAAACTTTTTTGTGATACCAGGCAAAACCATTGTAAGGCTTGTCCTCGCCGGTCCGCCCGCCCCGACCCAGCGGCGCTCCCGGCGCCTTCTCGTTTTCCTCCAATATACCCTGCCGTTCCCACGCGTCGGGAGCAAAAAGCTTCCGCCATCCCTCACCGGCCACCGTCAGGTTCCATCCCTGCCTTTCCCCCTCATTGTTCGGATCGACTCGAAAATTCCACATCCCGCAAAGATCGATGCACGCCACGCTCGACGGCGCGGCCACAAATGGCCACCGCGCCGGATCATTCCCCATCAGGCTGTGCGCGTTGAACCACGCAAAGCGATCTTCCGGAAATTCGTCCAGATGCCCAATCCCACCAGGAATGGATCCAAACGCCTTGACGGCCGAATCATGCAGCCGTCCGCAGATCTGCGGGTTCAGATCGCTCATCCGGCGCACAGCTATCGCCGCCGTCGCCCAGTCCCCCAGCGCATGCGCTCTCTGGGCGGCCGCCGACAGCCGCGCCAACTCAGCCAGATCCTCCCCAAGCGGCGGCCCCTGATTGCCAAGGATCGCCGACCAATTCGCCAGATGTTGCCGCTGCCGGTCCGCCAGATACATATCCGTTGCCACCGACACCGGCGCTTCCGCCGCCGAGATCAGCGCCGCCGCCTCCCCCGCCGCTCCGATCGAGTCGGTAAACCTCCCCTGCTTCTGCGAAGGAATCGCGCGGCTGGCCAGGATGCTCCGCGCCTGCTCCAGCAACGGCGCGGCAATCCTCTCCGCACGCCTCCAGGGCAAATCCGGATCAAAGCTGATGATCTGCTCGGCCGGCCGATAACGCCTCATCAGATACACCCCCTGCTCGTCGAATTTCTGAATCCGCGCCAGCGCCTTGGCGATCGCCGTCTTTCCCCGCTCCTCATCGTTGTAGGTCATCAGCCGGCCATTGTGCGCGCGGTTATACGCCCCACTGCTCGCCTGCACCGCCATCTTCTTGACCGAAACCTTCTTCCCGTTCTCATCCTGCCAATCAGCGCCCGTGGCGAACGCATATCGCTTGCCATCCCGGCCGACGATCTCCCCTTCAGCGCACACCAGATCGCCTTCGATCCGAATCTTGACCGTCGTCGGATCCCCGGTGACAAAACGGGTCAGGTCGTAATCGTCAATCAATCCTCCATCCACCGACGACCCAACCGCCTTGTCGTTGATGGCCAGTTCGTAGCTGTGATCGCCCCAGATGACGATCCACCCTGACGCGGCGCCGCCCCGCACCTCGATCGTCTTGAGAACCGCCCCGGCCCGGTTGTCCCGGCGAGATCCTGAAATGCCCTGCCCCCTCCAGTCGTCCTTATAGTACCACTTGTCGGCGCCCCGCTCCCACCAGAGCTCGCCGAAGGCCAGGTGGTCGGTAAAGATCGCCAACGCCGTAATTACAATGGCGACCAGCCAATAGGACAACGGCCTCATGAGGTGCTCCCTTCGGACAATAATGCCAAGTCTTCACGTATCGCGTTATTGATCCAAAAAGTCAATGCGTCAAGCCGCCCCCCAGGTTGTCCGGTTGTCCGGAGGCAATCTGGGGAGTTTCGTGTTTGTCATGTCCTCAGTCTGACAACCCTGCCGGTCGGATTGAAAATGCCGGACAACTACAGGTGTCGGAGTACGGGCAGGGCATGCCCTGCCCTCGTTGCATACTCGGGAAAACGTTGCCCACTTGGAAGGCGCTTATGCCAATCGGTGTCATGGCGAGGCATGCCTCGCCTCTACATGAGATTGCCCTCATTAAAGATGGGGTTGGCGAAAGAGACACAGAATAAAACCGTTCGAGCCACGCCGTGTTGATCCTCTGCGGAATCGACGGGACATCACGCCAACTGCACCTGCTGGACGGCGACGAAAGTGCGCCGCGGCGGACGCGGTCCATCCGCCACGCACAGCGTGATCGCTTCGGCGACGCGCTTCATCAACACATCCAGCGATTTGGCCTGCGTGTGACAGCCGCACAATTTTGGCACATTGGCGACGAAGTAGCCTTCGTCATCCCGCTCGACGGTGACGGTGAACGGATCGGAACGCTTAGCCATGAATCGAATATGCGCCACGAACCGCAAAGACTATTGCGGAACATCTCGATGAATGAATCCTGTTCGGCCAATCAGCCCCAGTCGGCCGACGCTCCACCCGCCGCGCGGATCGACGCGGGCTTGCCGCAGCACATTCGCTCGGACAACGGGCCGGAGTTCATTGCCCGGCAATCCGGCAGTGGCTGGCGAAGGCTTCAGTAAAGACATTGTACATTGCCCTTGGAAGCCTGTGGGAAAACGGATATGCCGAGAGCTTCCACAGCCGGCTGCGGGATGAGTTGTTGAATGCGGAGGTGTTCACGAGCCTGGCGGAGGCGAAACTGCTGGCGACGCAGTGGAGATTGGATTACAACCATCGTCGGCCGCGCGGTTCGCTGGGGTATGTGGCCCCGGCGGGTGTTCGCGGCGCGTTGTGCTGGTTCTTGCTCCGCTGCGCTGCGCAAGAACCAGCACAACAAGGAACAGACAGGAACTCTCACAGCTTCTGGCGCATGAAACGGGGGCAGTTCAAGCCTTGCACCGTTTTCTCATTCCGCAAAGTTTCCCACGCCAGTCCCGCGAGTCCAACAAGCATGAGCAAGCTGGCAACTACAACTACTGTGGAGAGAGGTTCTTTAAGAACCAGAATGACCGCAGCGGTCCCCCAGAAAATCGAAGTCGACGAAACCAATCCCGTACGCGCCGAACCGATATGTTGCATAGCAATGTAGAAGAACGCCAGCGAGCAGCCCAGTGCAATGGCACCACTTGCAACGATTCCGGGGACAACCCGCCATGGAACTGCCAAAGGCTGCTTGAAAAGAAACGCAAGCGAAGTCATGACAGCCGCGGCAACCAGAGCTTTGAAACAAACCAGCGTCACCGAAGGGATTTTTTCTCCGAGGAGCCGCCCAAGGTTGTTCTCGGTCGCCCAACCCAGATATCCAACCGCAATAAGGACGTTACCCAATGTATGGCCAGCGAGGAGCGTTCCGCCGGCCGGAGGCCATGACATGACAATGCCACCGATTATGATCGCAACACCGGCAAGAACGGTCTTGATCGTCACCTTCTCGTGAAAAATGACGAAGGCGAGGAGTGCCGTGAAGACGGCCTCCATGTTGATCATGAGGACGCCTTGCTCACCCGAAGTCAGTTGAAGACCCAGAAAGTACAG
>JADMIO011227420.1_pt1 | contig 10288 bp, 12 predicted proteins | sample 8958161 | NCBI WGS metagenome assembly JADMIO01 (sample SAMN16585339, study PRJNA669376) | soil metagenome | isolation source: Crop rotation soil | place: USA: Cullars Rotation, Alabama | collected 2011
GGCAGAATGAGCGTCACGTCGCCATTGGCGGCGTAGCGATGCAGATGCATGGGGCCCATCGCACTGTGCGCGAGATGCATGGAGAGCTTGTCCATCTTCAGATTGTCGACGGTGATCTCAGCGTCGATGGCATGCGTTTCGGTATTTACCCGGATAGTCGCCGTGCCGGTGGCTAGCGAGCCGGTATTGGTCGGCTCCTGGTGGCCGCTCAGGCTCGCCGTGTAGACCAGCTCGGCCGCGCGCGCGGGCGCCGCGATTGTAAATATCGCCAGCAAAGCAGCTGCAAGGATGAAACGGCGCATCATGTCCCCTTTTTCCGATCGGGGCAGATTATTGACCGGCCCGGCGCGGGCCAATCACGGTTCAGTTATTGCGCGAACTATGATTCTGGGAGCGGCGTCCATTCGTCGCCCAACGGCCCATTCCGCGGCAGTGGCGCGAAGATTTCGTCGAGCATTTGATCCGTTACGCCCGCGAGCGTCGGCGGTTGCCATTTCGGCGCGTTGTCCTTGTCGATGATCAGCGCGCGCACGCCTTCGCGGAAATCATGGCGCTGCGAGACGTGACAGGCGATGCGATATTCCTGACGCATTTCATCGGCGAAGCTCGCCGTGCGTGCGCCCTCGCGCAATTGGCGAAACGAGACTTTCAGTGTCTGCGGCGATTTGGTTGCGAGGGTTTTGAGTTGAGCTTTGGACCAGTCCGACCCGTCAGCTTCCAGCGCAGCGATGATGGCTTCGACACTCTCGCCCGCGAACAGACGATCGATGCGCTTGCGATTTTCCGGCGTGAGTTCTTTCGGCGCGCCAGGGTCGGACGCGAAATGCGCGATCATGTTCTGGAGTGCCGCCGGGTTTGCTCCCCCGTTTACGGGGGAGCTGTCAGGACGCGTGAGCGGACTGACTGAGGGGGCAGCGCCGCCCCCTACGTCTCGCGCTTCGCGCGATCCACTTCCCCCGTAAACGGGGGAAGAAACCAGTGCCTGCACCAACTCCGACAGCTTCGACGCTTCCACAAAATGCGTCGCAATCCCCGCGGCTAAGCAATCCGCCGCCTTGATGCGCGCGCCGGTGAGGGCGAGCCACATGCCCACCTGCCCCGGTTTGCGCGGCAGATACCAACCGCCACCGACATCCGGGAAAAGGCCGATGCCGGTTTCGGGCATGGCGTAAGTCGTGTTCTCGGTCGCGATGCGGAAACGCGCGGGCATGGCAATGCCGACGCCCCCGCCCATGGTGACGCCGTCCATCAGCGCGACGACCGGCTTCGGGTACGTGAACAGCAGATGGTTGAGCCGATACTCCGTGAAGAAGAAGCGCCGCGCTTCCGCGCCGTCGCCCGCACCGCTGTCGGCGATCATGCGGATGTCGCCGCCGGCGCAGAAACCGCGCGTGCCGGCCCGATGCTCGATCAGCACCGCTTTCACGTCGGGATCATCGCGCCAGGCGAGCAGCGCTTGCGTCATGTTCGCGCACATGTGCGTGGTGAGCGCGTGCAGCGCTTGTGGTCGGTTCAGCGTGATACGCGCGAGACCGGCGGAGGCAGATGTGAGGACATCAGACACTAGTCATTCCTCGATCTCCCCTTTTATCAATGTCACAATGCTGCTCGGCGTTATCGACCTAATAGTATCGACAACCTCGCGTCCGGTTTTCCGCCAACGAGTGTCTCTGAAATCATCGTATTCAATTACAAGCTTCAATGTCACATCATCTCCGACCTTCAGCGGATAGTCGCCACCCAAATCAAGGTAGTGAGATATGCCGATATCAGGCGTCAGGTGGCGGATGGTACCATCGCTTGGGATTTCAATCGGAAGCTTGTTCTTCCATTGGATGTAACCGCCGCTGGAACGATATCGCATAACCGACCGCGATCTATTGCGAACGGGAATCGCGATCCGGCGTAGATAGTTTATTCCATGAACTTCCGTTGTCTGAAGCTCAACGTGTGCCATATCTAGGGAAACCGGTCGGCTATCGGCAATCGCTGCTAGCGTCGCCTCGATGGTTTTGAGCCTCCCAAGAAGCAACTCTTGTTGGCGAAATGTCCCTTCAAAGAACGATGCAAACATAAATGGCGTCGCCGCGAGGCCCCACGCTTGCCAGGGCCAATGCGGCAACACATTCAAAACTCGCAAACTAGAGATATGAGTATCTGTGACAAACTCGTCGCGAATCCACGTTGCAAAACTCGCAACCGCGAAGAGGCTGCCAGCAGTCGAAGTCAACAATCTGAAGTGCCAATTGCGCCGGAAGTGTTCCCAACGCGCGCGCCAGCCTTCCATCCCAACGTCACCGCATCGTCGGAATGACGAAGCTCTGGTCGCCCACGTCGCCCTCGGGCCAGCGTGCGGTGACGGTCTTCACATGCGTCCAGAACTTCACGCCTTCCATGCCGTGCTGGTTGGTGTCGCCGAAGGCGCTGCGCTTCCAGCCGCCGAAGGTGTGGTACGCGACCGGCACCGGGATCGGCACGTTGATGCCGACCATGCCGACGTTCACGCGTGACGCAAACTCGCGCGCGGCGCGTCCGTTGCGGGTGAAGATGGCGACGCCGTTGCCGTATTGATGCTGGGAGGGCAGCGCGATGGCTTCCTCGAAGCTTTCGGTGCGCATGATCTGCAGCACGGGGCCGAAGATTTCTTCTTGGTACGTCTTCATTTTCGGCGTGACTTTATCGAACAGCGTCGGGCCAATGAAAAAGCCTTCCTCGTAGCCTTGCAGCTTGAAGCCGCGCCCATCGCGCACCAGGTCCGCGCCCTCTTCCGCGCCCTGGCCGATATAGCCTTCGACCTTCTTCTTATGCGCCAGCGACACGACGGGGCCGTATTGCGCTTCCGCATCGGTTGAAATGCCGACTTTGAGTTTTTCGATTTCCGGCAGCAGACGTTCGCGCAATTCGTCCGCCGTCTTCTTGCCGACAGGCACGACAACCGGCAGCGCCATGCAGCGTTCGCCGGCCGAGCCATACGCGGCGCCGACGAGATCCTTCACGGCTTGATCCATATCGGCGTCGGGCAGGATGATGCCGTGGTTCTTGGCGCCGCCCATCGCCTGCACGCGCTTTCCGTTCGCCGTGCCGTGACTGTAAATGTATTGCGCGATGTCGGAGGAGCCGACGAAGCTGATCGCCTTGATCTCCGGATGCGCGATAATCGCGTCCACCGCTTCCTTGTCGCCGTGCACCACGTTCAGCACGCCCTCGGGCGCGCCGGCTTCGAGCATGAGTTCAGCGAGACGCACCGGCACGCTCGGGTCCTTTTCGCTGGGTTTCAGGATGAAGGTGTTGCCGCAGGCGATGGCGACGCCGAACATCCACATCGGGATCATGGCCGGGAAGTTGAACGGGGTGATGCCGGCGACGACGCCGAGCGGTTGGCGCATGGAGTAAACGTCGATCCCCGGCCCCGCGCCTTCGGTGTATTCGCCTTTCAACGCATGCGGGATGCCGCAGGCGAATTCGATGACCTCGAGACCACGCTGAATGTCGCCGCGGCTATCGGCGATGACCTTGCCGTGTTCGCTGGAGAGAAGCTGCGCCAGCTCCTCCATGTGCTTCTCAACCAGCCCCTTGAACGCAAACATCACCCGCGCGCGGCGCTGCGGGTTCATCGCGGCCCAGGCTGGGAAAGCTTTGGCGGCGGACTGAACCGCGTCGTCGACAGCCTTCGCAGAGGCAAAGGCGACCTCGGCTTGCACCGCTCCAGTGTTGGGATTGAAAACTTGGCCCTTGCGGCCTGTGTCAGCGGCGATTTTTTTGCCGTTGATGAAATGTTGGATCGCTCGCATCGCGGACTCCCGGTCGGAAACTTGAGCCCTTTATGGCGTCAAGTCCGACCGGCGTCCATGGCGCGCATCCGCGCGCCTCTCATGCAATTCGGCGCGCTAGATAGCGGGTGGTCCGCCGCGACGGGCGAGGCTCATCACGAGGCTGACCAGGAACAGGACGAGGAAGACGAAGAACAGGATTTTGGCGATGCCGGCAGCGGCGATCGAAATGCCGCCGAAGCCGAAAATGGCCGCGATGATCGCGACGACGAAAAAGATAAGGGCCCAAGAGAGCATGGCGTTTTCTCCAACAAGCGCAGGGCGCGGATAAGAAACCAACGCGGTGCGGAAACGCAGAGTTCCCCTTCAACTAGTGATGCCGATATTTCCGTTCAGCCGCCTTTGCCGACACCGGCCAGAGTTCGCCGTCCACGCCCTGAACGATCCAGTCGCCTGCCTCGGCGCGCTGTTCTCCTTCCAGTGTTTCCACGATGGCGGGACGGTCGAGCACGAAATAGCGCACTGGAACATCCGTGCGTTTACGGAAGACGCCGCCGCCTAAGGCTTGGTAGGTGCGTTCGAACAAATCGCGGCGTACAACGGAAACATCGCGAGGCCCGTAAGCGACGATCATGTCTTTACCACTGCGCGCCTTGAGCACGCCGTGACGGGTAAGTACTTCGCAATTCTCCGCCGCGATCCAGGCGCGAACGCGCTCATCGCCTTTTGGATGCGCTTTGCGCCAATGCACGCCGCTGGGCGCGTGATCGATGCGCACGGGTTCGTTTGTGTCCTCGAGGCGCATGGTCACGTCACCGATTGACCGCGAAAGGCGCGAATGACGAAGCTGATCACCAGCAGCGCCAGGAACAGCAGGAACAAAATCTTGGCAACACTGGCGGCGAGCCCGGCCAGCGCGAAGAACCCGAAAAAGCCTGCCACAATGGCCAATACGAAAAATGCGAGAGCCCAGCCCAGCATTGTTCCACTCCTTTGATCATTTGCGCGTTCCCTAGGCCAACGCGACCCGGAGCGGCGCCGTTCCGCCGGCAAAAATCAGGTGTCCCGCTCAGGGAACCACCGGGTTTGCATCTTGGTTGACGCAGATCACGCTGATTTTGGCGCTTACGAAAAACGGAGCGATGAACATGGCTCGGGTTCACCCTTTCGCGGCGGATAAAATGAACGGCGCGGCGCGCCTTGCGCTGCGCACATGCGCCGAAGACGTGCTGGAGGATCTGGATGAACTCCGCCAAGACGCGGGCAGGCTGGCTGACGCAGCCAGCAAAGCCGCGCGCGCGGAGGTTCGCGCTACCGGCGCACGGGTCAATCATCTCCGCGACGAAGTCGAGAGCGCGGTGCGGCGCAAGGCCAAGAGCGGCGCGCGCTACGTCAATGAAAATGTGCGGTCTCGTCCTGCTGCGATGGTTGGCATCGCGGCTGGTGTGGGTTTCCTGCTCGGACTGGCGTTTTCGAAGCGCTAAGCGCTGACGGTTTCCGGCTGCTTCGCCGGCGGGACGCTGATCCACAATGCGAACGGGCGTTCAGCTTCAAAGCCGAGCTGAGCGCCCAATTGCCGTGCGAAGGCTTCAATCAAACGGCCGCCGGTAACCGATTCTACCAACGGCCCGATCGCATCGGCTTCGATAGCGATCCGCAAGTCGCCGGTGTCGTTCTGGTGCAAGGACAGACGTAGCGCCCCGCCATTTTCACCCAGAGCATCAAGCGCCGCCGAAACCCCTTCGCCAAATAGGAACGCGAGCGGCACGGCGCGATCGATGTCGGCGCGCGCCGGCGCTACGTCGAGCGCAAGGTTTATCTTGGCGCCCCGCGATTGCACCAACTGGCGGGTGATCTCCGTGGCGAGATCATCCAGCCGCAAGTCACGCACCTCCCCCGAGGCGTAGATGCGCTGGTGCACCAATGCCAGCATCTGCACGCGGTCATGCGCACGCGCGAGTCCCCAGGCTTCCGACTGATCCTTGGCTGCGCGCGCCTGGATACTCAGGAGACTCGCGACCATCTGCAGATTGTTCTTCACCCGGTGATGGACTTCACGGAGCAGCACGCGCTCCTCGGCGAGGGCCTCCATCAGCCGGGTTTCGCGGCCCTTCAGTGTTTTGGCCATCGCCGCCATGGTGCGGCGTAGACTACGGATTTCCTCCGGCGCGCTGGCCAGGCTCTCGGTATCTTGAGCCTCCTCGCCGCGGGCGAAGCCGCGTGCGGCCGTCTCCAGCATCGAAAGCGGCCGGGCGATGTAAATCTCGATCACGAACCAGCCCGCCGCGATGGCTAGAATCCAGATCAGGAGCGGAGCGGCGATCGAAACAGCATAGCCGCCAACGCGCTGCCAATATGGCTCCGAAGGCGGCCAGGAGAGCGTCAGATAAAGGTCAGGCGCGCTCAGCGAAGCGAGCACCGCGTCGCCGCCACGGACGGGAATGTAAGACAGGTCGGCGTTTCGATGTGCGTCGATCTGCGCTGGCGTGGGCAGGGCGGGCGCAGTCTCGCCAGACGTAAGCGAGGAAGTCACGAGCGGCTGGCCTGTGGCGTCGACGATAGCGAGCCGAGCGCCGCTGTCATTGTGGCTGCGATCGAGAATCTCGCGCAGCGTCGAGAGCCGCACCGACGCGCTAATAAACCCGATTCGATGTCCAGAACTGTCCAGGATCGGCTGCATGCCCGCGAGCACCGGGCCGTTGGCCAGGCGCGCGAACGGGACGTACCCCATGGTGAAAGAATTGCGCGCCGCCGCCAGGCGCCGAAGCCCGGTCTGCGGGGCGCGATACAATGGCGATGGCGCGGCGGGAATAGAGCACAGGATGCGCCCGTCATCGGTGGTGACGCCGATGGAGGCGACAAACGGATATTCAGCAGCAACACCCGTGAGCCAGCGGCTGCAATCGGCGCTGCCGGCGCGCTGTAAATCCGGGGATGTCGCCAGCACGCGCAACACGCTGCGGAATTGTTCGACGATGGCGCGCTCAGGCGCAATGGATTGCAGCGCCCGCCGCGTCAGCGTGTCCGCATAGGCGGCTTGGCGCACGGACACGGCGTTAAAACCGACCTGCATCGCGATGGCGCCGGCGGGAAGCATGGCGATGCCAAGCAGCGCCGCCATCCGGCCGCGCATCGACCGCAGGGACAATGCGTTGGGCCAGAAGCGAGGCCAGAACCGGAAAATGCCTTCGCTGGGCGCCTTCAAGCGCTCGCCGTGTCCTGAACTACCATCTGATCGGCGAATACCGACTGGTCTTCGTTGTCAAGGCCAAGCAATTCGGTGAGCTTGCGCCGGGCGCGATTTACGCGGCTTTTGATGGTGCCAACCGCGCAGCCGCAGATTTCGGCGGCCTCTTCGTAGGAGCAGCCGGAGGCGCCTACGAGCGTCAACACCTCGCGATGATCGGGCTGCAGCTGCTGGAAGGCTGCCTTGAAGTCCTCGAGGTCCACCGATCCATCCTGTTCGGGACGGACAGCCAAGCGTGCGGCCAGACGGCCGTCCGCGTCCTCAACTTCGCGCTTCGCCTTCCGCAATTGCGAATAATAATGGTTGCGCAAAATAGTGAAGAGCCAAGCGCGCAAATTGGTCCCCGGCTCGAAGCGGTCCACATTGGCCAGGGCTTTGACCAAGGTATCCTGAACCAAGTCGTCGGCCTGAGCGGGATTGTGCGCCAGCGACCGCGCGAACGCGCGGAGGCTGGGCAGAAGCTCTATGAGCTCCGATTTGAAGGCTGTCAGGGCTGTCATTGGCCCCCATCCTTTGCGGCGGCCTCTTTGAGGCTCAATTCTTCCAGCAGGTTCAGCATTCGATCCGGGATTGGTTCTCCGGCGATCTGGTCGAACGCCATCCGCAAGTTTCTGGTGATCAACGCCTTATTCGCGGCGCTGGTCGATCCGTTATGACGACCGTCCCCTTCCCGGGGGGTCGCCGCCTTCCCATCCCGCCGGGAAGGCTTTCTGGAGGTCAATACAGTCTCCATGTTGTTTTCTACCGCATTTTAGTCCTGGACGGGCTCCCCAGCCAGTCCGAGGACGAGGTTCCTGGATCGCAAACGTGCCCAGGGGCCCCTAGTTCCGGGCAATCGGAACATTTTTTCCCCGCCCGCGTTGTGCCGGATCGCCTGGATGGGAGAAAGAACATGCGTACAGAGGCCGCTCCTGGGGCGCGTGAGCCGCACGTGGCGCCGCATGATCAAGAACGGGGAAACTATATGTCATTGGCGCGCGATATCGCACCCTATCTGCCGCTGCTGCGCCGCTACGCCCGGGCCCTCACAGGCGCTCAGCAAAGCGGTGATCAATTCGTCGCCGCGACTTTGGAAGCGATCGTTGCGCGGCCGGCGGAATTCCCGCGCAATCTCGATCCGCGCGTTGGCCTCTATCAGATGTTTCATCGCATCTGGGCCAGCGCCAATATCGAAGTCGAGCCGGAGGAAGGCATGGAAACGAGCCACGGCGCAAGAATGGCGCAAGAACGATTGAAAGCTTTGCCGCCGCTCAGCCGTCAGGCGCTGCTCTTGACCACGCTTGAGAGCTTTACCGCGCAAGAGACGGGCCAAATTCTGGAGCGCTCGCCGCAAGAGGTGCACGCGCTGTTGGAGGATGCATTGGATCAGCTCGACAAGCAGACCAAAGCGCGCATTCTCATCATCGAAGATGAAACAGTGATCGCGATGGATCTGAGTGACATCGTCACCGGCATCGGTCACGAAGTCTGCGGCGTAGAAACCACTGCGGCCGGCGCGGTCTCCGCCGCCGAGCGCGAGCGGCCTGATTTGGTGCTGGCTGACATCCAACTCGCGGATGGCTCATCCGGCATCGACGCGGTGAAGCAGATTCTGAGTTCCTTCACCGTGCCGGTGATTTTCATCACCGCATTCCCGGATCGCCTGCTCACAGGCGAACGTCCGGAGCCCACGTTCCTCATCACCAAACCCTATTCACAGGACATGGTGCGTGCGGCCGTGAGCCAGGCTCTGTTCTTCGAAAGCACGGGCCCGCTCAACTGACCCGGCTAAACTAACCGGAGGAACGGGTATCCGGGTGCGACGTTTACCGTCGCGCGCACCCTAAGCGCCCGTTCACATCCGGAGTTGAACATGATCCGTAAGCTTTCAGCAGCCGCGGCTGCGGCGATTCTGTGCAGCGCGTTCGCGCTCAGCGCGTGTGGCCACATGATGCATTCCAGCAGCTCTACGAGCACGACAATGAGCACGCCGTCGGGCGCCGAGAGCACAACCACAACGACCACGACGACGACCACAACGCCGCCCCCACACTGACTGCATCAGCGGCGCTGTGTCGCCGCGGCGCTGCTTTACAATGGTACCGCTTACTTTTAAGCCCCGCTGAGCTTGCGGGGCTTTTTCATGAAACGGTTTCTGGCGTCCTTCGCCGTCTTGACGCTGTTGTGGGGATGTGGCGCTGCGAATCAAACCGCGACATCAACAGACGCGGCGTCAGCGCCGGTTGTCGCTAACGGCATTGAGATTCGCGGCTACTGGGCTTCGCCCACCCCTGGCGGCGTGACGCTTTCGGCAGGATATCTCACGGTGATCAACCACGCGTCGGCTGGAGACACGCTGCTCGGCGCTAACAGCCCGCGCGCCAACAGCGTCGACGTGCATACGATGCGGATGGAAAACGGCGTAATGGAAATGCGCTCGGCTGGCCCGCTCCCCATTCCGCCAGGCGGAACGCTCACACTCGCGCCGAACGGCTTGCACATAATGTTCACTAACGTGACCGCGCCTTTCACCGAAGGCGAGACCATCCCAGTGACGCTGCACTTCGAGCATGGCGGCGACATCGACGTGAACATGCCGGTGCGGCGCGCGGCGCCTTAAAGCGCTTGCGCAAGGCCAGCGGCATCGGCGATGCTTCGTACATGGACGGGGCTTGGAATTTCTGGATCGATCGCGGCGGCACGTTTACCGACGTACTGGCGCGCGGGCCCGATGGCGCGCTGGTCGTGCGCAAGCTGTTGTCGAACGCACCTGACCGCTATGAAGACGCGGCGACGGAGGCGATCAGCTCCATTCTGCGCGAACGCGGCGGCGCCGGCGCGTTCGCCGAAAGCGTCAGGATCGGCACTACGATCGCCACCAATGCGCTCCTCGAGCGCAAGGGCGCGGCGCTTGTGCTCGTCGTTACCCAAGGCTTCGCCGACATGCTGGAAATCGGCGTACAGGCGCGGCCGGACATTTTCGCACGCCACATCGTCAAGCCCGACCTGCTGCATACGCGAGTGATTGAGGCGCGAGAACGGGTGACGGCGGAAGGCGAAGTTCTCACGTCTCTCGATGAAGACGACGTCCGCAAGCGTTTGTGGGATGCCTATGACGCAGGCCTGCGCGCAGTCGCAATCTCGCTGCTGCACGGCTGGGCTTGGCCAGCGCACGAGCAGCGCATTGCTGCAATTGTTCGCGAAATAGGCTTCACGCATGTCTCTGTCGGCTCGGAAATCAGCGGCCTGATCAAATATGTCGGCCGCACGGACACCACCGTAGCCGACGCCT
>JADMIO010828383.1_pt1 | contig 10287 bp, 8 predicted proteins | sample 8958161 | NCBI WGS metagenome assembly JADMIO01 (sample SAMN16585339, study PRJNA669376) | soil metagenome | isolation source: Crop rotation soil | place: USA: Cullars Rotation, Alabama | collected 2011
CTTTCCCGACGACCGCCGCCGCGGCCATCGGCCAGCCGTGGCCGTCCCCGGGCGCCGCCTGCGAGGGGCCGCGCACGAGCCTGTCGACGCCCGCGCCCGCCCTGAACCAGCGCCCGTCCCGGCTGAGCGCGTGGTAGCGGGGGTAGTAGGCCATCCAGCTCGCTCCGCCCAGCGACCACGGCGTGATCCCGTCGAGCTTGGCGATGATCGAGTAGTGGCGGCTCTTCCAGACGGCGGTCGAGGGCAGGGGCCCGGGGCGCTGGTTGAACAGGATCGCAAACCGGGCGCGATCGGTGCGGGGGCGGTCGTTCACCGTGACCGAGCTGATCCGCGGCGTGAACGCGCCGACGCCTGCGGCCGCCGTCTGAAGCGCCGGCGCGAGGCCGCTCCGCACCCGGATGCATCCGCTGTCCGTGCAGATCACCTTCGCCCCTGGAATGTAGAACGTGTCGGCGTCCGGGACCTCGAAGCGCGGCTGGAGGCGGAGCCGGTAGTAGGGCAGAAGCGGCGGCGAGCCGGCCTTCCGGCCGGCGCCGGTGAGGATGTCCATCCCGAGCCGCTGCATCGCCGTTCGCACGCCGTCCACCTTCGCGCACGCCGACGGCCCGCACACCTGGATTGCGCGCACGTACCCCTTTGCGCTTGCGCCCGGCGCTGCCGTGAGCATCGCTGCGACGACCAGCCCCGCCGTGATGACGATCCGCTTCACCGTTCCCTCCTCGGTCTGTCCGCCGGGTCCATCCCTGCGGAGGCGCGAAACGTCACGGGCAATACACTTCGCACCGTGGGACAGGAGATGGCCTGCACCGCATCCAGCGGCGGCCGCCGAGCGGCCGGCCGCGCGCTGCTCGAGACCGACGAGCTGCTCTTCCGCAGCGACGGTCTGCGGCTCAAGATCCCGTACGCCTCGGTGACCGCCGCCCGCGCGGTGGACGGCGTGCTCGAGGTCGACCACGGCGGCGAGACGAGCACGTTCGAGATCGGCGACAAGGCCGCGCGCTGGGCCCACCAGATCCTGCATCCGAAGTCCGTCATCGAGAAGCTCGGCGTGAAGCCCGGCCAGCGCGTCCACGTGCGCGGGATGGACGGCGACGGTCTCGCGGCCGACCTGGCGGCGCACGGAGCCGAGCTCGTCGACGACGGCGACGCCGATCACCTGTTCGTCCTGGTCGACAGCCACGCGGATCTGGCGGGCATCTCCGGGCTCGTCCCGCTGATCGCCCGCGACGGCGCCGTGTGGACGCTGCGGCCGAAGGGTCGGAAGGACCTCACCGAGGGCGACGTCAGGGCGGCGGGCAAGGCCGCCGGGCTCGTGGACGTGAAGGTCGTGCGGTTCTCCGACACCCACACCGCCGAGAAGTTCGTCATCCCGGTCGCCGACCGGTGAGGATCGCGCTCCTCGCACCCGCGTGGTTCGCCGTCCCGCCCGTGCGCTACGGCGGCATCGAGTGGGTCGTCTCCCATCTCGCCGACGGCCTGGTCGAGCGCGGCCACGACGTGACGCTCTTCGCCGCCGGCGACTCCCAGACGAAGGCGACGCTCGCGACGAGCTACGACGAGCCGCCCAGCTACCGCATCGGGCTCTCGCTCCCCGACCTGCACCACGCGCTCACATGCCTCGACCGGGCGGGCGAGTTCGACATCGTGAACGACCACTCCGGCCCGCTGGCCTGCGCGCTCGGCCAGGTCGTCGACACGCCGTTCTGCCACACCGTGCACGGCCCGCTGCGCGGCGAGCCGGGGCTCGTCTACTCGCAGATCGCGCGCGTGTGCCCGCGGGTGCGGCTGATCTCGCTCTCCCACGACCAGCGCTCGCCGCTGCCCGACCTGCCGTGGCTCGCCACCTGCCACAACGCTATCGACCTCGACGACTACCCGTATGACCCCGGGAACGACGGCTACCTGCTCTTCCTGGGCCGGATGTCGCCCGACAAGGGCGCCCACAACGCCGTGCGGATCGCCCGCGAGACGGGCCTGCCGCTGAAGCTCGCCGGGAAGATGCACGACAAGCTCGAGCAGGAGCACTTCGACGCGACGGTGCGGCCCTACCTGGGCGACGACATCGAGTACGTCGGCGAGGTGTCGCACGAGGAGAAGGTGCACCTGCTCCAGCGCGCGCTGCTCACGGTGTTCCCGATCCAGTGGCCCGAGCCGTTCGGGCTCGTCATGGTGGAGTCGATGGCCTGCGGGACGCCCGTCCTCGCGACGGGGCTCGGGGCCGTCCCCGAGGTGGTGGAGCAGGAGCGCGGCGGCATCGTCGCCGACACGGTCGACGAGCTCATCCCGCGGGTGCAGGAGGCGATCGAGCTCGACCGCCGCCAGGTGCGCGCGGTTGTCGAGGAGCGGTTTTCGGCCGAGCGGATGGTCGAGGAGTACGAGGAGGCCTACGGGCGGCTCATCGCGGGGTAGCGGGCGCTCAGTGCAGGAAGTGGCGCCGGCCCGTGAAGACCATGGCCGTGCCCGCCGCGTTCGCCGCGGCGATGACCTCCTCGTCGCGCACCGACCCGCCGGGCTGGATCGCGGCGGTGACGCCTGCGCCGAACGCGACCTTGGGGCCGTCGTCGAACGGGAAGAACGCGTCCGACGCAAGCGCGGCTCCGCGGGCCCGCTCCCCGGCCTTCTCGACGGCGATCCGCACGGCGTCGACGCGGCTCATCTGCCCGGCGCCGATGCCGACCGTCGCGAGATCCTTCACGACCACGATCGCGTTCGAGTGGACGAAGTGGGCGACCCGCCAGGCGAAGAGCAGGTCGTCCCACTCGCGCTTGCCCGGCTGGGCCTCCGTCACGACCTGCATGTCGCTGCGATCCTCGACCTCGAGGTCGCGGTCCTGGATCAGGATGCCGCCGAGCACGCGCCGCATGTCGCGCTCGCCGGGTGACACCTTGCGGCGCTCGCGGTCCTCGAGCACCCGCGTCGTCGTCTTGGCGCTCAGCACCTCGCGGGCGCCGTCGTCGTAGCCGGGCGCGAAGAGCAGGTCGACCTTCGTCTCGAGCATGCGCCGCGCGAGCGCCTCGGCGACAGGCCGGTTGACCGCGATCACCGCGCCGAACGCGGACTGCGGGTCGCTCGCAAGCGCCTTCTCGTAGGCCTCGTCGATGGTCGCGCCGACGGCGGCGCCGGCCGGGTTGGCGTGCTTCACGACGGCGCAGCACGGCACCTGGAACGCCGAGGCGATCGTGCGGGCGGCCTGGAGGTCGGTGAGGTTGTTGAACGACAGCGGGTTTCCGCCCAGCTGCTCGATCCGCGAGAGCAGGTGGCGCCGGGCCCCGGCCTCGCGGTAGAGCGCCGCCCGCTGATGGGGGTTTTCGCCGTAGGCCAGGTCGGACACCTTGACGAGGTCGAGCGACACCCGCTCCGGGAACGGCTCGGTGTCGGAGAACCAGGCGGCGATGGCCGCGTCGTAGGAGGCGACGTGCGCGAAGGCCTCGGCCGCGAGGTCGCGGCGGGTGTCGAGGGAGAGCTCGCCCTTCGACGTGCGCAGCTCGTCGAGCAGGAACCCGTACCGGTCGGGCTCGGTCACCACGGCGACGGTGTGGAAGTTCTTCGCCGCGGCCCGCACCATCGTCGGCCCGCCGATGTCGATGTTGGCGATCACCTCGGGCTCCGGCACGCCGCGGCGCATCGCGACCGAGCGGAACGGATACAGGTTGCAGATGACGAGGTCGATCGGCGCGATGCCGGCCGCGTCCAGCGAGCGCATGTCGTCGTCGTGGTCGCGGCGGGCCAGGATGGCCGCGTGGAGCGCAGGGTGCAGCGTCTTCACACGTCCGCCCAGGAGCTCGGGCGCGCCGGTCAACTCCTCGACCGTCGTCACCTTGACGCCGGCGTCGCGCAGGAACGACGCGGTGCCCGAGGTCGAGATGATCTCGATGCCCAGCTCGGCGAGGCCCGACGCGAGGGTCGTCAGGCCGTTCTTGTCGCTGACAGAGATGAGGGCCCGCTTGATGCTCACGTCGCCGTCCCGAACTCGCGTACCGCCTGCGGCAGCAGCCGGTGCTCGACCTCGTGGATACGGCGTTCGAGCTCCCCGGCGTCGCCATCATACGGAACCTCGACCGCCTCCTGCTTGACGATCGGCCCCGAGTCGACCTGCGGGTGCTCCACGTCGATCAGGTGCACGGTGACGCCGGTGACGCGGACGCCGTGCGCCAGCGCGTCGGCGATCGCCGTGCGGCCGGGGAACGCCGGCAGGAGCGAGGGGTGCACGTTCATGATGCGGCCCGAGTAGCGCCCGACGAAGCGCTCCGACAGGATCCGCATGTAGCCGGCCAGCACGACCAGGTCCACGCCGTGCTCGTCGAGGAACGCCGCGGTCTCGTCCTCGTCGGCCGTCGCGGCCGCCGGGATGCCCGCTGCCGCCGCCCGGTCGAGGCCGCGGGCTCCGGGCCGGCTCGAGACGACGCAGGCGACCTCGATGTCGGCCGCGTCGATCAGCGCCTGGAGGTTTGTGCCCTCGCCCGAGATGAGGACGCCGACCCTCAGCGCAGGGTCACTCCGTTGCCCTCGACCACCCGGCCGGCGACGAAGCCCGGCGTGCCGCCGCGCTCGAGCGCCCGGAGCGCCACGTCGGCCGACTCGGGCACGACGACGCAGGCGAACCCGAGCCCCATGTTGAAGACCCGCCACATCTCGTCGTCCTCGACGCCGAGCGAGGCCAGCCACCCGAACACGGGCAAGCGCTCCCAGGTGCTCGTGTCGATCTCTGCGCCGAGCCCGGCCGGGAACTGCCGCACGAGGTTGCCCGGTATCCCGCCGCCGGTGATGTGCGCCATCCCGCGGACGTCGACGGTGCGGGTCAGCTCGGCGACGGCGCGTGCGTAGATCGCCGTCGGCTCGAGCACGGCGTCGGCGACGGTGGCGCCGCCCAGCTCGGCCGGGGTGTCGTCGAGCCCGACACCCGCCCGCTCGAGCAGGCGCCGGACGAGCGAGAAGCCGTTGGAGTGCAGGCCGCTCGACGGCATCCCGAGGATCGTGTCACCGGCCTTGATGCGGCCGCCGGAGATGAGCTCGCGCCGCTCGCAGACACCGACGCAGAAGCCGGCGATGTCGAACTCCTCGGGCTCCACCATCCCGGGATGCTCGGCCGTCTCGCCTCCGAGGAGGACGCAGCCCGCCCGCCGGCACCCCTCGGCGACGCCCTCGACGAGCTCGGCGACGAGGCCCGGGTCGATCCGGCCGCAGGTGATGTGGTCGAGGAAGAACGCCGGCCGGCCCCCGCTCGTGATGACGTCGTTCACGCTCATCGCGACCGTGTCGATCCCAAGCCCGGCATAGCGGCGGGCGGCCTGGGCGACCAGCACCTTCGTCCCGGCGCCGTCGCAGGCCGCCGACAGGAGCGGGTCGCCGACCGACGGCGCGAAGAGGCCCGCAAAGCCGCCGTGGCCGCCGACGACCTCGCGGCGGTGGGTCGAGATGACCGCCGCACGGATCCGGTCGACGACCGCATCGGCCACGTCGAGGCTCACACCGGCGCCCGCGTAGGTGAGCGGGTCGTCGCTCATCCGGCCTCGACGGGCTTCGCCTCGAACCGCAGCTTCGAGAGCCGCATGTCGGCGGGGATCTCGGTCGGGTACGTGCCGGTGAGGCAGGCCCGGCAGAAGCTCTCGGATGGCTGGTGCGTGGAGTCGGTCAGGCCGTCGAGCGAGAGGTAGGCCAGCGACGTCGCCCCCAGCCGCTCGCGCACCTCCTCGGTGGTGCGGCCGGCCGCGATCAGCTGGCCCTGGTCGGCCATATCGATCCCGTAGAAGCACGGCGAGACGATCGGCGGCGAGGAGATGCGCAGGTGCACCTCGGCGGCGCCGGCCTCGAACAGGAGCTGCACGAGCTTGCGGGTGGTCGAGCCGCGCACGATCGAGTCGTCGACCACCACCACCCGCCGGCCCTCGAGCGCCGTGCGAAGGGCGTTGAACTTGAGCTTCACGCCTCGCTCGCGCAGGCCCTGGTCGGGCTGGATGAACGTGCGCCCGACGTAGCGGTTCTTGACCAGCCCCTCGCCGAACGGGATCCCGCTCTGCTGGGCGTAGCCGACGGCCGCCGGTGTGCCGGAGTCCGGCACGCCGATCACGACGTCGGCGTCGGCCGGCGCCTCCTCGGCGAGGCGGGCGCCCATCCGCCGGCGGACGTCGTGCAGCGCCTCGCCCTCCATGGTGGAGTCGGGCCGCGCGAAGTAGATGAACTCGAAGATGCAGAGCGAGCCGCCGTTTCGGTCGACCGCCTGGCGGAACCGGGCGCCCTGCTCGTCGATCACCACGAGCTCGCCCGGGCGGAGCTCCCGCTCGAGCCGGGCGCCGATCAGGTCGAGCGCGCACGTCTCGGACGCCAGCACCCAGGCGTCGTCGAGGCGGCCCACCACGAGCGGTCGGATGCCATCCGGGTCGCGGAAGCCGGCCAGCGCGCGCTCCGAGAGCACGACCGCCGCGAAGGCGCCCTCGATGTCGCGCATCGTGTCGGCCACGGCGTCGGCCAGGTCGTCGGAGGGGTGCTGGGCGATGAGCGCCGCGATCACCTCCGTGTCGGAGGTCGACTCGAGCCGGACGCGCCGCTCGCGAAGCTCCGAGCGGAGCTCCGACGTGTTGGTCAGGTTGCCGTTGTGGCCGAGCGCGATCGCGCCGCGCTCGGAGTGGCGGACGATCGGCTGGGCGTTCTGCCACACCGTCGAGCCGGTGGTCGAGTAGCGGGCGTGGCCGATGGCCATGTGCCCGGCGAGGCCGGACAGGCGCGGCTCGTCGAAGACCTGGTTCACGAGGCCCATGTCCTTCATCGCCATCACCTGGGAGCCGTCCGAGACGGCGATCCCGGCGCTCTCCTGGCCGCGGTGCTGGAGCGCGTAGAGGCCGAAGTAGGTGAGCCGGGCGACGTCGCGGTCGTGATCGCCCGGCGGGTCGTAGATGCCGAAGACGCCGCACATCAGGCGGGATCCTCCCCGAGCGCCTTCGGGATCGCGTTCTCGTAGAGCTCGGTCGCCTCGGCGAGGCCGATCGAGGCGCCGGCGACCGCGATCCGCTCGCCGCCGACGGTGCCGATCCGGCGGAGCGGGAGCCCGCCCGCGAGCGCCTCGAGCTGGGCGACGTGCTCGGGCGAGGCCGAGATCACGGCCCTGCCGTCGCCCTCGGTGAACGGCTCGCCCGGGTCGGGGGCATCGACGCCGATACCGCCGAGGATCGCCGACTCGGCGACGGCGACGGCGACGCCGCCCTCGGCGACGTCGTGCGCGCTTCGGAGCAGGCGCCGCTCGGCCGCCGCGGCGAGGAACTCGTGCAGCCGCCGCTCGCCGGCCAGGTCGGGCTCGGGGATCCGGCCCTCGGTCGCCCCCTCGACGACGCGCTGGTATGCCGACCCGTCGAGCGCCGCCGGCCCGTCGCCGGCCAGGAGCACGACATCGCCCTCATGGTCGAATGCTGCGCCGACGGCGAGCGCGGCGTCGGCGAGGACGCCGACCACGCCGACCACCGGAGTCGGGTGGATCGGACGGCCGTGGTGCTCGTTGTAGAGCGAGACGTTGCCCGAGACGACGGGCAGCCCGAGCGCCTCACAGCCCGCCGACATGCCCTCGATCGCCTCGGCCAGCTCGTAGCCGACGTCGGGGGTCTCGGGATTTCCGAAGTTGAGGCAGTTGGTGACGGCCGCGGGCCGCGCGCCGGTGCAGGCGACGTTCCGGGCCGCCTCGCAGACCGCGCTCATCCCGCCGCGGCGCGGGTCGAGCGACGTGCGCCGGCCGTTCCCGTCGAGCGAGATCGCGATGGCCCGCTGCGACGGCGTGAGCCGGACGACCGCCGCATCGCCGCCGGGCCGCACCACGGTGCCGGACCCGACCAGGTGGTCGTACTGGCGAAAGACCCAGCGCCGGCTTCCGATCTCGACCGACCCCAGCAGCGCGCGGAGTGAAAAATCGGTGCCAGGCACCGATTTTTCAGGGAGGGGGTCGTCGCGCAGGCGGGACGGGCGGATGCGCTCCACCTCGTAGCGCGGGCAGCCGTCCGTGAGGGTGCTCACCGGGATGTCGCCCACCTGCTCGCCGCCGTGGAACGCGCGCAGGCGCCCGGTGGCGGTGACCTCGCCGATCACCGTCGCGTCGACCTCCCAGCGGCGGCAGGCCTCCTCGACGTCGGCCCAGCGCTCGGGCGCGACCACGGCCGCCATGCGCTCCTGCGACTCCGAGATCATGATCTCGAACGGCTCCATGCCCGCCTCGCGCAGCGGGACGCGCGAGAGGTCGACGTCGAGGCCGACACCTCCGCTCGACGCCATCTCGGCGGTCGAGGAGGCGAGCCCCGCGGCCCCGAGGTCCTGGAGCGCCTCGAGCAGGCCGCGGTCGAGCAGCTCGAGCGTGCACTCGATCAGCTTCTTGCCCGTGAACGGGTCGCCGATCTGGACGCTCGGGCGCTTCGCGGCCGAGTCCTCGCCGAAGCCCTGCGACGCCAGCACGCTCGCGCCGCCGATGCCGTCGCGGCCCGTGCGCGAGCCGTAGAGCACGAGCAGGTTGCCCGGCCCGCCCGCGCGGGCCGACGTCAGCCGGCCGGCCGGGAGGAGGCCGACGCACATCGCGTTCACCAGGCAGTTGTGCTCGTAGGCCGGATCGAACTCCACCTCGCCGCCGACCGTCGCGACGCCGACGCAGTTGCCGTAGTGGCCGATCCCCTCGACCACCCGCGAGAACAGGTGCCGCTGGTGCTCGGACTCGAGCGTGCCGAAGCGGATCGAGTCGAGGATCGCGATCGGCCGCGCGCCCATCGCGAAGATGTCGCGCAGGATGCCGCCGACGCCGGTCGCGGCGCCCTGGAACGGCTCGACCGCCGACGGGTGGTTGTGGCTCTCGACCTTGAGCGCGACCGCCAGCCCGTCGCCGACGTCGATCACGCCGGCGTTCTCGCCGGGCCCCTGGAGCACGCGCTCGCCCGACGTCGGGAAGCGGCCCAGCAGCGGGCGGGAGTGCTTGTAGCCGCAGTGCTCACTCCAGAGGAGCGAGAAGACCGCCAGCTCGAAGTCGTTCGGCTCGCGCTCCAAGAGCTCGTGGATGCGCTCGAACTCTCCGTCGGTCAGACCGAGGCTGCGGTGGAGAGGCTGTGGCGTGACTGCAGTCAAACGGCTGTGCGCGCGGGAACCTGATCCTAGCGAACGCACCTGACTGCACCGCTCACCCTCGGGAAGCATGGCGACCGTCAAGCCCCGAGACCGGGAGGAGGGATCCCGGGGCTAACGGTCGCTATTGCGTATGTTGAGAAGTCGCCGCGCTGGGGCGGGTCGCGCTCGCGTTCCCGGCCGTGGGAGCGGCGGGGGCGGCGACGGCGGCCGACACGGACGCGGCGGCGGAGGAGGAGAAGCGGGTGGTGCCTTCAAACTTCATGCCGCGCATGCTCGCCTGAATCGGATGGCGTCGCAGTGCGGACGCCCGGTGAGTGGAGGTGCGGTTAACCCCACGCCGTTCGGTAGCGTGGAGCGCCATGGCGACCGAGGCCCGCGCGCTTCCCGCAGCCGTCCGCGCCGACCGGCGGGCGCTGGCCGCGATCGCCGCCGGGCACATGTCGAGCGACCTCTGCCAGGGCGCGGTGCCGGCGCTCCTGCCGTACCTCATCTCGGATCGTGGTCTCTCGTACGCCGGCGCGACCGCGCTCCTGCTCGCGCTCACGGTCAGCTCGTCGGTGATCCAGCCGCTCCTCGGACACGCGTCCGACCGCATGCAGGGCGCGTGGCTCATGCCGGCCGGCGTGCTCGTCGGCGGAGCCGGGATCGCGTTCGCCGGGGTCACGAGCAGCTACGCGGCGACGCTCGCCGTCGTCATCGTGGGCGGGATCGGCGTGGCCGCCTTCCATCCCGAGGGCGCCCGCTACGTGCCGCTCGTCGCCGGCTCGGGCGCGTCGACCGGGATGGGGCTCTACTCGGTCGGCGGCAACGCGGGGTTCGTCGTCGGGCCGGCCGTCGTCACCGCCGGCGTGGCCGTGTTCGGCCTGCGGGGCACGCTCCTCGTCGCCGTGATCCCCGCCTTCTCGGCGCTCCTGCTCTGGTCGGTGCGCCCGCGGCTCGTGGCGGCCGCGGTCGTGAAGGCGGCCGCGCCGGCGACGGGGGCAGAGGAGACCGACGACTGGCCGGCGTTCACGCTGCTCTCGGCGATGGTGGTCGCCCGCACGGCGGTCGGCTACGGCCTCCTGGGATTCGTCCCGATCTGGTTTGTACGCCACCTCGACGCCTCGACCGGCGCCGGGAACGCCGCGCTCACGCTGCTCCTCGCCGCCGGCGCCGCGGGCACCCTGGTCGGCGGCCGGCTCGCCGACCGCTACGGCGGGAAAG
>JADMIO011189673.1_pt1 | contig 10286 bp, 7 predicted proteins | sample 8958161 | NCBI WGS metagenome assembly JADMIO01 (sample SAMN16585339, study PRJNA669376) | soil metagenome | isolation source: Crop rotation soil | place: USA: Cullars Rotation, Alabama | collected 2011
GGAGCGTCCACGCAAACACTCGGTCACTCGGTGACTCGGCGACCCGGTGACTCGGTCACTCTCCGACGTTGCGATACGGGTCATCCGACTGCCGCCGCGCTGTCGGCACTGGCAAACTCTCCCCCGACCGGACCCCTGACGGCGTAGTACTTCGCCTCCGGATGATGCACCAGAATCGCCGCCGTCGACTGCTCCGGCAGCAGCTGGAACGCGCTCGTGTACGACATCCCGAGCGCCTCCGTCGCCGGCAGGATCCGGAACACCGTCGCGTGGTCGTCGAGATCGGGGCACGCGCCGTAGCCCCACGAGTAGCGCTTGCCGCGGCCCGGCGGCAATCCCAGCTCCTTCCGGATGCGACGATGCATCCACTCCGCCGTCGCCTCCGCGGCTTCCACCGCGAGCCCGTGCGAGTAGAACGCTTCCGTGTACTCGCCCGCCGCCTGCATCCGCTCGAAGCGACGCGTCGCCTCGTCGCCGACGGTCACGATCTGGAAGCCGACGACGTCCACGTCGCCCGACTCCACGCTGCGGAAGTAGTCGGCGATGCAGAGCCGCTCACGTCCTTCCTGTCGCGGGAAATGGAAGCGCGCGAGCTCGCGCAGCGATCCGCCGTCGCTCTCGTACGCGGCCGGGTCGTAGAGGATGATGTCGTTCCCCGATGACTGCACGGGGAAGAGCCCGAACACCGCCTGCGGCGCGATCCACCGGTCGCGCAACACTTCGGACTTCAGTCGCGCCAGCGTCGGCTCGAAGACGTCGCGCACCGACTCGCGCCACTGCTCGCCCGAGCCGCGTCCGCCCCATTGGAGACGAAACAGCTCGTCCAGATCCAGCAGGTCGAGCACCTCATCGAGCGGGATGTCGCGCAGCACGCGCGTCCCGAAGAACGGCGCGCGCGGCACCGGCACGTCCGCGCTCACCGCGCTGCGCTTTCCCCCGTCGTCGCCGCTGCGGATGTCCTTGCCGACCGCCGTCTGCAGGAAGATGTCGCTCCGCGCCTCGTCGAGAATGCGGCGCGTGAAATCCGCGCGCTGCGACGAGTCCTGCAGGCGGTCCATCGTCTCGAGTCCTTCGAACGCGTCCTTGCAGTAGAACACGCCCGAGTCGTACGAGCGCTCGCCCTCGACGAACAGCGCGCGCCGGCCGAAGCGCCGGTTGATCGCCGCGCCGCCGATGAGCACCGGCACCTGGATCCCGCGCTTGTCCAGCTCCTGCACGCAGAGCGGCATCTGCTTCGACGTCGACACGAGCAGCGCGCTCAACCCGATCGCGTCGGCGCCGACCTCCTGCGCCTTCTCGATGATCGTGTTCACCGGCACCTGCTTGCCGAGGTCGAACACGGTGTAGCCGTTGTTCGAGAGGATCGTGTTGACGAGCGACTTTCCGATGTCGTGCACGTCGCCGTACACCGTCGCGAGCACGACCTTCCCCTTGGTGTAGCCCTCCTGCTTCTCGAGGAAGCTCTCGAGGTGCTTCACGGCCTTCTTCATCACCTCGGCCGACTGCAGCACGAAGGGCAGAATGAGCTCGCCCGAGCCGAACTTGTCGCCGACTTCCTTCATCGCGGGAAGCAGCACCTCGTTCAGGACGCGCACCGGCTGCTCGCGCACACCGGCCGCATCGAGCGCATCCTCGACGCCCTCCTTCTTTCGGTGCACGACCATCCAGTGGACCTTCTGGTCCGGGGTCATGCCGAGCGTGGGATCTTCCTTGACCGCGATCCCCGATTCCCGATTCCCGACGCTCTGATAGTGCTCGATGAAGTGCTGGAGCGCGTCCGGCCGCCGATTGAACACGAGATCATCGGCGAGCTTTCGCTCGTCGGTGCCGATTTCCGCGTACGGCCGCACGTGCGCCGGGTTCACGATCGCCGCGTCGAGTCCCGCCTCCACGCAGTGATGCAGGAACACCGAGTTGAGCACGTGTCGCGCATCGGGATCGAGCCCGAAGCTCACGTTCGACACGCCCAGGATCGTGAAGACGCCCGGCAGCTCGCGCTTGATGAGCCGGATCCCCTCGATCGTCTCCTTCGCCGAGTCGATCCACTCGGCGTCGCCCGTCGCGAGCGTGAAGGTGAGCGCGTCGTACACGAGCGCATCGGCGGGCAGTCCGTACTCGCCGACGACGATCTCATAGATCTTCTTCGCGACCTCGAGCTTCCGCTCGCGCGTCTTCGCCATCCCGATCTCGTCGATCGTGAGCGCGACGAGCGCGGCGCCGTGCTTCTTGGCGAGCGGCACGACCGAGTCGATGCGCTTGCGCCCGTTCTCCATGTTGATGGAGTTGATGAGCGCTCTCCCTGGTACGTGCTCGAGCGCCTGCTCGATCACGCTCGCCTCGGTCGAGTCGATCATGAGCGGCGTCTCGACCGACATCGAGAGCAGCTTCACGACCTTCGACATCTGGTCCGCCTCGTCGCCGCGCTCCGTGAGCGCGACGCAGACGTCGAGCACGTGCGCACCCGCGTCCACCTGCTCGCGCGCGACCTCGAGGATCCCTTCGTAGTCGTCGGCGAGGAGCAGGCGCTTCACCTTGCGCGACCCCTGCGAGTTCACGCGCTCGCCCACGAGGAGCGGCGGCGGATCCTGGTGCGCGCATGGCGGAGGAGACGCGCGGCACGCGGTGCTGAAGCGACGAGGGACGAGCGACGAGCGACCGAGCGGACGCGGGACGATTCGCCGCGCCGGTTCCCGCCGGCTCGTCGCTCGTCGCTCGTCCCTCGTCGCTACGTACCTTCCGGACGATGGCCTCCAGATGCTCCGGCCTCGTCCCGCAGCACCCGCCCACGATCCGCACGCCGAAGTCGCGCACGAACTCGCCGAGCATCTCCGCCATCGGCGCCGGCTCGAGCGGATAGACCGCGTCGCCCGTCCCCGTGTTCAGCGGCAGCCCCGCGTTCGGGATGCAGCTGACGGGCAGCGTCGCGTGCTCGGTGAGATACCGGATCGGCTCGCGCATGTGCTCCGGACCCGTCGAGCAATTGAGTCCGATCACGTCGACGCCGAGCGACTCGAGGGTCGTCATCGCGCTCGCGATGTCGGTGCCGAGGAGCATGCGCCCGCTCGTGTCGAGCGTAACCTGTGCCTGGATCGGCACGCGGTGGCCCAGCTCCACGAAGAGCCGCTCGAAGCCCGCGATCGCCGCCTTCACCTCGAGGATGTCCTGCGACGTCTCGACGAGCAGCACGTCCACGCCGCCCTCGACGAGGTACTTGGCCTGTGTGTAGAAGTTCTCGCTCAGCTCCCCGAACGTGATGTTCGAGAGCGCGGGATCGCTGCTCGACGGCAGCATCCCCGTCGGCCCGATCGAGCCGGCGACGAAGCGGGGACGATCCGGCGTCGCGAACTTGTCGGCCGCGCGACGGGCGATCTGCGCCGCGCCGACGTTGATGTCGCGCACCTTGTCGAGCAGCCCCCACTCCTCGAGACGCCGCGGCGTCGACTGGAAGGTGCACGTCTCGACGACGTCGCATCCGACCGCCAGGAACGACTCGTGGATCGACTGAATGACGTCCGGGCGCGTGACGACGAGATGGTCGTTGCACCCCTCGAACGACTTCCCGCCGTAGTCCTCGGCCGTCAGGTGATGGAGCTGAATGTTCGTCCCCATCGCCCCGTCGTAGATCAACACGCGTTGATCGAGTGCGGCGAGGTAGGCGCTCGTGCGCGCGGCGGTGGGGGTCGGCGAGTCGCTCATGCAGGGTCCGAAAAGCGAAAGCCCGACGTGGGTTGCGCGCCGGGCAGGCGCTTTAGCTGGTTGTTTAACGTGGCCGCAAGTTGCCGGAAATCGCCACGGATTCGGTTGTCGTGCTACCAACCGTATATAAGCCAGACGCTCGGAGACGGGCAACCGTTACGGCCCATCGCGCGCCGTCCCCGCTCAGAAGTGCGGGCGCTCCGGCGGTGTGTCGAGCTTCGCGCGCCCCGTCTCTCGCACGCGCGCCGCGAGCGACTGCGAGAGCGCCAGAAGCCGCTGCCGCTCGAGCGGAAGCGTCAGCTCGGCGAGCACCAGCCGCCGGTCCGAGCCCAGGAGCGGCGTCGCCTCGCCATCGGTGCGGTAGACGATCACCGCGCCGCCGGGCTTGAGCCGCGAGGCGAGCGTCTGCGCGTGTGGCGCGAGCGATCGTTCCACCACGAGCACGAGCGGCGCGCGCTCATTCGCCAGCGCCAACCCCTCCGCGAGATCGCCCGCCGTGCTCGCGCGCAACCCCGCCGCCGCGAGCATCTGGGCGACACCTTCGAGGACGCCTTCATCCGGACCGACGAGCAGGATCAGGGGCATCTCGCCTCCTCCGAGCGGGTCAGATGACCTTCAGCAGCACGCTCTCGAGCAGCTGCAGCGCGAAGTACGCGACGATCGGCGTGATGTCGATCATGCCGATCGTGGGAATGATCTGTCTGAGCGGCCTGAGAATCGGCTCGCTGAGCGTGAACGCCCACCGCACCCACGGCGAGTACGGCGAGACGCGAATCCACGAGATCAGCACGCGCACGATGAGCGCGAGCTGCAGGATCGCGAACGCGTAGTGCACGAGCAGCTGCAGGATGCCGCGCGGCCCCGCGCCCGACGCCGCCGACACGATGAAGATCTGATCGCGGACGAAGCCGAGCCCCGACAGGATGACGATGCCGCCGAGGATGATGCCGGCGAGCGCCCACCACGGCGCGCTCGAGGGCACGCCACCCGCCCGCACGATCCGGCGCTCCACCGGGGCGAGCAGCGGATCGATCGAGCCGCGGAAGAATCGGGCGACGCCGCTGAAGGGACTGATGCGGCGCGTGCGCACCGCCCAGTCGATGCCGCAGACCACCGCCGCGGCCGCGGCCGCGCCGAAGAAACCGACGCGAAGCGCCGCGAGCAACGTATCGATGCCCGTGATGAATGCGTTCACGTCCTGAAAGCTGATGATGTGGCATCGGTCCAACAAGTGACATCGCGCACGCGCGGCCGAGACTCACAGAGGCTTCATGCGATGGCTCTCATGCGATCCCTCTCATGTGATCGCTCTCGGGCGCACGGCTCGCGTGCGGTCACCGCTCGCGCAGCAGGCGCAGCGTCCCCGCGAGCCCGCCGAGTCGCTCGCCCCAGCTCCGACCGTGTGCGAGACGTGCGAAGGCGTCCATGTTCTGCGCCCGCGCGCCTCCGTAGCCGAACCACCACGGCTGCGTTCGCGTCGGCAAACGGTCCTCGACGATCGCCTTCGTGCGCACGCACTCGAGCAGCCCTTCCTCGCCGTGCGAGCGCCCCGTGCCGCTCGCCTTCACGCCGCCGTGCGGCACGTCGGCCATGCCGGCGACGACGACGGCGTCGTTGATCACCACCGTCCCCGCCTCGAGCCGCGCCGCCACGCGCCGTCCGCGCTCCGCATCGCGCGTCCACACGCTCGCGCTCAGTCCGAACTCGCTCGCGTTCGCGCGCGCGACCGCCTCGTCCTCGTCGCGCACGCGGATGATCGGGAGCAGCGGCCCGAACGTCTCCTCGCGCAGTACGAGCGCCTCGTCCGGCACATCGACGAGGAGCGTCGGCGCGAATGCGTCGTCGCGCGCCGACGCCGTCGCCACGACGCGGGCGCCGCGCGACACGGCATCCGCGAGCTGCCGGTCGAGCGCCGCGCGCTGCGATGGGCGGATGAGCGCGCCCACCTCGCGCGCGTCGTCGGCGTCCATGCGCAGTGCGCGCACGGCCTCGCTCATGCGCGCGACGACCTCGTCGTGCACGCGATCGACGACGAAAACGCGCTTCGGTGCGACGCACGTCTGCCCGCAGTTCGCGTAGCGTCCCCACACGAGCCCACGCACGGTGTGCGCGATCGGCGCGTCCTCGAGCACGATCGCGGGATCGCTCCCCCCGAGCTCCAGCACGCACGGCACCAATCGCTCGGCGCACGCGATCGCGACGCGGCGCCCCGTCGCGACCGAGCCGGTGAAGAACACCTTGTCGACGTCCGCCGCCGTGAGCGCGGCGCCAGTCGCGCCGTCGCCCTGCACGAGCGCACACACGTCGGCCGGCACGCCGGCCCGGTGCAGCAGCGCGATGAGCAGCTCGGCGGTCGACGGCGTGAGCTCCGACGGCTTGAGCACGACGGCGTTCCCCGCCGCGAGCGCCGCCAGCACGATCCCAGCCGGCAGCATGAGCGGATAGTTCCACGGCGAGATCACGCCGACGACGCCGTACGGCTCGTGCGCGAGGCGGATGCGCTTCCGCAGGAGCGCGAGCGCGGAGGCCGCGCGCACGCGTTCGCGCAGCACGCGCGGCGCCGTGCGCACGTAAAAGCGCGCCAGGTCGAGCGTCGTGAGCACTTCGGCCGCCATCGCCTCGACCTGCGGCTTGCCGTTCTCGCGCGCGATCGTGCGCGCCATCTCGTCGCGCGACTCGAAGAGCAGCGCTCGGAACGCGTCGATGATCGCGAGGCGACCGGGGAGCGGCAGCACGCGCCACGTGTGGCTCGCCGTGCGAGCGCGACGGACGGCATCGTGCACCGCGAGCGCATCCGCCGCGGCGAAGCGCCGCCATACCTCGCCCGTGTTCGGGTCGCGCGACTCGACCGCTCGCGCGACGATCGTCTCCGCCTCGTGTGCGACCGTCATGCGCGCTCCCGTGTGTCGAACCACCGTGCCGGCGCGATGAGCCATCCGAGCGCGACCCCCGCGAGCGACGCGCCCCACTCGAGCGCGCCGACGGGTGCGAGCCCCACCGCCGCGGGCACACCCGCCATCGCGATCGCGACGAAGGTGATGGCGATGAGCGCGGCGCGCCACGTCCCTTCGCCCGCGCGCGCGCCGAAGAAGCCGAGCGGCAGCGCGAGCCCCGCGAGCCAGAGTGTGCCGAGCCACACGAGCGCGGGCCGCAATGCGACGGCGAACGGCACGAAGAGCATCCACCCCATCGCGGGCGTGAACGTCATCGTCACTTCGCGAAGCGGTGCGCCGAGCGCGATGCGGCGGGCGAAGATCTCGCGTCCGCCGTGCGTCAGTCCGCCCTCGACGCGCAGCGTGTCGCCCGCGCGCACGTCGCCGCCGAACCCGTCGCGCAGCACGAGCGGCGGCACGCGCAGCGCGAGATCGGCCGCGTGCAGCCGCATGCGCACGAGCACGTCGCGACCGAGCTGTCCTAGCAGGAACCCCTCCTCCGTGGGGTTCGCCATGCGCGCGATCGCCGCGACGCGCGTCGATGCGACGCGGGGCGCGGTCACCGTCGTCTGCACGGTCGCCTCGCCGGCGCGAATCGGCTCGGCGTAGCGCGGATCGTCGGGCACCGTGTCGTTGCGCAGCGGCATGCCGTTCAGCCGGAAGTCGAGCAACGCACCCGTATACGGCTCGAACTGTCGATGCTGCGGCAACGGCTGCCCGTAGAAGCGCTCGCGCGGCAGCGACGGTCGCAGCGCCCACGACGTGATCGCGACGACGATGAGCCACGCCACGCCCATCGCGATCTGCAGCCGCGCCGCCACGCGCGGCGCCGGCGTGAGCCACGCACGCCACGTCGCGCCGAGCCCGGCCCCGACCATCCCGCCGATCGTGTTCATGAGCAGATCGCCGAGCGAGGAGTCGCGGCCGGCGATGACGCGGATCTGCAGGAGCTCGATCGCGAGCGAGAGCGCGAAGCAGGCGAGCACGATGCGGCGTGCGCGCACGCCGGCGACCGCGAGCCCCGCCGCGAACGGGATGAAGAGGATGACGTTGAGCGTGACGTCGGTGCCGCCCAGCTCCCCGCACACGATGCAGATCGTGGGGAGCGGCGGCATGGGCCCGGCCTGCGGCGTCAGCGTCGCGAACAGGATCCCGGCGAGACCGAGGATGGCGAGCACGCGTCCCACCGTGCGCGCGGAGACTTGCGTCATCGCGGTCCGCCTACGTGTGTCGCGCGCGCGCATCGGTCGCGCATGATGTCGGTCCTCGGCATGCGCGTATATTATTGCCCGATGACGATGCCGCTCCGACGGATGCAGCTCGCCGCGATCGTCTTGATCCCCTTCCTCGTGCTCGCGATCGCGCACTGGCCCGTGCCGCCGCGCGCCGAGTCGGGCGATTGGGCGCAATATCTGTTGCACGCGCAGCAGATCGCGCACCGACAGTCGTACGGCGACATCGGCTACATCTTCACGCCGAACGCCTTCTTCGTCGGGCCGCCGATGCAGCCGCCCGGCCTGCCGCTCACGTTCGCGCCGTTCCTCGCGCTCGGCGTGCACGAGCTGACCGTCTTCAAGCTCATCGTCGCGCTCTCGGGGATCGCGTTCCTCGTCCTCGCACAGATGTCGCTCGCGCGCGACGGCGTCGCGAGCAACGCGTGGCTCGCGACCGCCGCGGTGCTCATGGTCGGCGCATCGCTCGAGTCGGTGTGGGCGACGAACGCGCCCGGCTCCGACTTGGGCTTCGGCGCGTTCATCTGGGCCGCCATCTACATCGCCGATGCGCCCGGGCGGTGGGAGTGGAAGCGTGCCGCCGCGATCACGATCCTCGGGCTGCTCGCGATGTCGTACCGCTTCGTCGGCGTCGCGATCGTGCCGACGGCCATCCTCTACGCCGTGCTGCGCCATCGCACCGTGGGCCGCTGGGTGTTCGCGGCGCCGGCGATCTGGTGCGCGGGCGGCCTCGCGGCCGCGGCGAAGCTCCGCTTCCGCCTGCCGTTCCTCGAGGCGCGCGTCCACTCGTTCACGGAGCTCCTTTGGCAGCTGCAGGACGGGGCGCGACGCTTCGTCGATGCGGTCCTCGAGCTGACGCTCTATCCGCTCCCGTCGAAGGTCGCGAACCAGGGCTATCACGTGCTCGTGCTGGCGCTGCTCGCGATCGGCGTGCTCCTGCTCCTTCGCCGCTTCCGCATCACCTTCCTCAGCTGCTTCGCCGTCGCGTACACGGGGCTGCTGATGGCGGCGCCCATCGCGACGCCGCGCTACTGGTGGCCGCTCTATCCGCTGCTCGCGCTCGCGATCGCGGAAGCGGTCGCCTGGATCGCGGGGCTCGTGCTGCGGAGCGCCGAGTGGCGCGCGCGTGCACCCGCGCTCGCGTTCGGCGTCGTGGCGCTCATCGTCGCCGCCTCGAGCGCGCGCATCCTCGCCGCGCCGAGGCCGCCCACGCTCCTCGGCAGCGCGGATGCGCGCGCGCTTTTCGATACGCTGCGTGTCGACGCGGCACGCGAGCCGGTGCGCGCCTACTTCGTGAATCCGCGCGTGCTCACGTGGCTCACGGGGATCCCCGCGATGCCCCTCGTGGAGACGCCGCGCGAGGAGCTCCTGGCCGAGCTGCGCAGCAACGGCATCACGCACGTGGTCGAGGGCTCCATGGGGCTCGCCGACGCCGCCGACGACTCCCTGCGCATGGCGGTGCGCGATCACCGCGACCTGTTCGCGCCCGTCTACCGCAACCGCGCGTTCGTGCTCTATCGCCTGCGCGCGGACACGGCCGCGCACCGAGGCCCGTGACGCGCACCGACCTCCGCGTCGACTGGCGCGACGCCGCGCTCGTCGCGCTCGCGTTCCTACCGTTCCTCGCGCTCGTGGCCGTGCACTGGCGACTCGCGCCCGCGGTCTGGGCCGGCGAGTATGCCCAGTACATCCTCGGCGCGAAGTCGCTGATCTCGGGGCAGGGGTTCACGACCCCCGGCTACATCTACAGCCCGTACAATCCGCTCAGCGCGCACCCGCGCCCCGGGCTCACGATGGCGCTCGTGCCGATCGTCGCGATCTTCGGCACGCACAGCATCATGCTGAAGGTGACGATCGTCGTCATGGGGCTCGTGTTCCTCGCGATCGTCGGCTTCTACGTCGCGCATCACGAGGGCCGATGGTACGCGCCCGCGGTCGTGCTGCTCACCGGCGTCGCCGTGGAGGTCGCGTACGGCACGAACGCCGTGCTCCCCGACCTGGGCTTCTGCGCGCTCCTGTGGGCCGTGATCGCCATCGCCGACGCGCCCGGCGATCCCACGTGGCGACGAGCCGCGCTCATCACGGTGCTCGGCTTCGCGGCGATGTCGTTCCGATTGCCGGGGATCGCGCTCCTGCCGGCGATGCTCCTCTTCTCGGTGCTCGAGACGCGGCCCGCGCGTCTCTGGTTCCTGGCGCCGGTCGTCTGCTGGCTCGCGGCGCTCCTCGCCGCCTCGTCGATCCTCGGCAAGGTCGCGCCGCTCGACGAGAGCTCGGGGAGCCTCGACTGGCTCGTGCGTCTCTTCCTCGCGAACCTGAGCCAGTATCCGCCGCTCATGCTCGACGCGGCGCTCGCGCCGCTCTCGTCGAACGTGGGGAACACGATCTTCCGCGCGATCGCCGCGGTGCTGACGCTCGTCGGTCTCGC
>JADMIO011525549.1_pt1 | contig 10286 bp, 6 predicted proteins | sample 8958161 | NCBI WGS metagenome assembly JADMIO01 (sample SAMN16585339, study PRJNA669376) | soil metagenome | isolation source: Crop rotation soil | place: USA: Cullars Rotation, Alabama | collected 2011
GTCGAGGTCTTCGCGAAACCCGCACGATATGGAACAGGCGGCCACTTCCATACGTTCAACCGCAGTGTGGATGCGCTACGCGTCCAGGATGTTCTGACGGCGCTGTCGTTCGTACGCTTCCAAGCTCCCGGCCGCATTACGCTCGGGGGTTTTCAATCCGCGGCAACGTTATGCGTGCTGGCGGCGGCGCTGACTCCGGAGCGCGCCGACGTTCATCTGGCGACGCCCGGTGTTAAGGAGCGCGAAGTTCGAAAAATCCCGTTCATACCGGGATTGATGCGCGCCGGCGGTATCGACGCCGCGGTCAAGATTGTCGAGAACCGCACCGGCGAGCGCCTGGCCGGATTTCATTCGGAGCGGCGCGCGGCGACGCGCTAACTACATGATCGCGGTCGGCGGCGCCGGTTCATCCGGACGGCCTGCGTAAGTAATCGGCAAACGGATCATCAGAAACGCGAGTAGCGCGAATACGATCACGGCGATGATGTCCGGAGGAGTCGCGAAGATCTCGGGAAGGATCGTCGTGCCGCGGCTCTTTTCCGTGCCGCGGAACGCGGCCACGACCAGGCCGCACAGGGCTTCGCCGGCGATGAGACCGGATGCGGTCAGCACGCCTGCGTTCTCGATGCGGGCCCGCTGCGCCTCGTTGAAGCCCTTACGGTCGCGAATGCGATCGGTAAACCAGCGGAAAACACCTCCAACGAAGATCGCGAACGTCGTCTCGAGCGGCAGATACATGCCGACAGAGAACAGCATGGGACTACGGACCTCAATCAGGATCAGGCCGAATCCCATCAGAATGCCAACCACCACGAGAGGCCATGCCATGTTGCCGCCGACGATACCCTGCGCGAGCGATGCCATAAGGCCGGCCTGCGGCGCGGAGAGTTGTGCGCTGCCGAAGGTGTAAGCCTGATGGAGAATCATCAGCGGGAAGAAGAGCAACAGGCTGGAGATGGCGACCCCGAACAGATCGCCGAGCTGCATCTTCGACGGCGTGCCACCAAGGATATGACCGACCTTCAGATCTTGCAGCATCTCGCCGGCGACCGCTGACGATACGCAGACAACGGCCGCCACGCCAAGCACGGCAGCGACGCCACTGGTTCCGCGCAGTCCCAGCGCGACCATCAGGAGCGCTGAGATGATCACCGTGCATAGTGTGAGACCGGAGATGGGGTTGTTCGACGACCCAATCATGCCGACCAGGTTGCCCGACACAGCCGCGAACAGGAAGCCAAGGATGATCATGACAACCGCCGCCGCCACGGCGCCGCCGATCACGCTCGTGAAATAGAGATAGAGGGCTACCATGGCCACGAAAACCGCGGCGAGTCCGAGGAAGACGGTCTTGCTCGACAGGTCGCGCTCCGTGCGGTCGGCAACCTCCCGCGTGGAGGCAGATTTCTTCAAATCGGCGATGGCGCGCCGCAGGCCGATCGCCAGGCTCTTGCGCATGCGGAACAAGGTGAAGCTGGCGCCGACCAGCATTCCGCCGACAGCGACGGGGCGAACGATGGAATACCAGACGGAGAACGCAATGCCGGCCCAGCCCTGTTCCGTTGGCGTGCCCGGAGGAATCGTGTTCACGACTTGCGGTCCGAGGAAGAAGATCAGCAGCGGAACGAGCAAGCCCCAGGCGAAGACGCCGCCCGCGAAATTCAACGCGCCGAGCCTGGGTCCGATGATGTAGCCGACGCCGAGGTACGCCGGGCTGACCGCCGGCGCGGAAAAGGTCGTCGCGCCGCCGGCACCAAGCACCGGCGCGTTCGCGCCTCTCCCAAGCCGCAAGGAGCTGATGCCCAACTGACCGACGTTGATCAGAAAATCACGGCTGATGTTGAACAGCTTGATGGAGCCTAAGAAGAAGATGACCGCTCCGATGCCCATATTGGCGAAGAGCAGCTTGGCTGCGCCCGCTCCGCGCTGGCCCGCCTTGTGGATCTCGGACGCGGCGACCGACTCGGGGAACGGCAGCTCTGGATCTTCGACCATGACGCGGCGAAGCAGGGTCACGAACAGGATCCCGAGGGTTCCGCCGACCGCCATGAGCGCCACGGAGTTCCAGTAGCCATGCGCCATATCGAACTGCGGCCACACGCCGGAGAGCACCATGGCTGGAATCGTGAACACAGCGCCGGCGGCGACTGACTCGCCGATGGATCCGATCGTTCGGGCCATGTTCTCTTCGAGAATGGAACCGCGCATGAGCCGCAGAACGGCCATGCCGATGACAGCGGCGGGATAGGTGGCGGCGATCGTCATACCGGCGCGCAGGCCGAGATACATATTGGCCGCGCCGAGGACAACCGTCATCACCAGGCCGAGCAAGATCGCACGGACCGTGAACTCGCGCATCTGCATTGTCGGCGGAACGAACGGCGTGAATCGCTTCGCTTCGTTGGCCGTTGGAGTGGGGGTCTTCATGAGTTATCCGAGCCTCGCACGTACCTTGTCACTGAGCGCCTTTCCATCTACTCGTTTGCCGGCCAGCCTGGCCTGCACTGCCTTCATCACGATGCCCATCTGTTTGGCGGAGTTGACGCCGGTTTCGGCGAGCGCGGAGGCGATGGCGGCCTCAACCTCTTCTTCCGACGGCGCGGCGGGCATGTAGGATTCGATGAGTTTGAGCTCCAACTCTTCCTTGTCCGCAAGCTCCGGCCGCGCGCCCTTACGGAACATGTCGGCCGCTTCCCGGCGCTGCTTCACCAGCGTGGAGAGCACCTGTAACTCGGTAGACTCGTCGAGCGGTTTCATAGTGTCGACCTCGTGCTTTTTGAGCGCCGCTTTCACCATGCGGATAGCGCTCAAACGGGCCTCATCCTTGGCTTTCATCGCGTCGACCATGTCTTTCTGAACCCGATCGAGTAGGGACATGACGTTTGTTATTCTAATGAATACTCCTCTCCCATGCACATTAAGAAACAGCGTTTGCTGACACCAGGGCCGACGCCTCTCTATCCGAAGGCCCTGCACGCGATGATGGAATCCGACATACATCATCGTACGGAAGCGTTTCGAAGCGTATACCGCCAGGTACTGACCGATCTGAAAGCCGTACTAGGCACGTCCGGCGATGTGTTGACGCTCGTATCCTCCGGCACCGGAGCGATGGAAGCGTCGGTTTCGAACTTCTTTTCAAAAGGCGACAAGGTTATTGTGTGCTCGGCCGGCAAGTTCGGCGAGCGCTGGGTGGGAATCGCGAAGGCATACGGGCTGGAGGCGGTGGTACTGTCCTCCGAGTACGGCGATTTCGTCAGCGCCGATCGGCTGCGCGAAGCATTGGCGAAAGAAAGCAATGTGCGCGGCGTGTTCGTACAGGCCTCCGAGACCTCGACCGGCGCGGCACATGACGTGAAGGCGATGGCGGAGGCGGTGCGCAAGACGGATGCGATCTTCGTCATCGACGCGATCACCGGGATGGGTACGATGCCGCTCGATATCGACGGCTGGGGCCTCGACATCGTGATCGGGGGCTCACAGAAAGCGTTCATGATCCCTCCGGGCCTGGCCTTCATGACGATCAGCCAGAAGGCTTGGAAGCACAACGAAACGGCGACCCTGCCGCGCTTCTACTTCGACCTGAAGAAGGAAGCGAAAAACGCGGCGGCGGGCGAATCGAGCTGGACGCCGAACACCTCGCTGCTGCTCGCGCTCGGCGAGGCGCTGAAGTACATCAAAGAGATCGGCATGGACAAGCTGGTCGACAACGCGCAACTGCTCGCGAAGGCCACCCGCGAGGCCGCGAAGGCGCTCGGACTCGAGCTGTTCTCGCCGGGGTCTCCGGCCGCATCCGTCACCGCGATCAAGGCTCCGAAGGGCCTGGACTCCAGTGTGATCGTGAAGGAGTTCCGCACGCGGTTCGGCGCGGTGATCGCGAATGGCCAGGGCTCGATGAAGGGACAGATTTTCCGCATCGCGCACCTGGGCTACTTCGACTTCGCCGATCTGTTTTCCGTGATTGGCGGGCTCGAGATCATTCTGGCGGCAAACGGAGTTCCGGTGGAGTTCGGAGCTGGTGTCGCGGCGGTGCAGAAGGTGTACGCGGAGGCAGCCGGAGTTGCGCAGCCAGCGCTGGCGCGGGCCTAAGCGATGCAGCCGGCATTCGCGTCTGAAACTCACGAAACGAAGTCGATGAATATCCTGGTCGCTGAACCGATGGCTCCGGCGGGTGTGGACCTCCTGAAGTCCCAGACCGGCTGGAACGTGATCGTATCCGATCCAAAAGAATACGCGAAGCACCTGGCCGATGCCGAGGTACTGCTGGTGCGCAGTGCGGTGAAGGTCACCAAAGAGGTGCTCGCCAAGGCGCCGCGTCTGAAAGTGATCGGTCGCGCGGGCGTCGGAGTGGATAACGTCGACCTGAACGCCGCTACCGCGGCGGGCGTGCTCGTCATGAATACGCCGGGCGGCAATGCCGTTTCGGTGGCCGAGCACACCTTCGCGCTGATGCTCGCACTGGCAAGATCGGTGCCGCAGGCGAGTGCTTCGACCAAATCTGGTAAGTGGGAGAAGAAGAAATTTCTCGGCAACGAGCTGCGCGGCAAGACGCTCGGCATCGTGGGCTTCGGGAGCATCGGGCGCGAGGTGGTAAAGCGCGCGCGCTCCTTCGAGATGCGCATCGTGGTGAGCGATCCGTACGTCAGCGAGAAAGTCGTGCAGGAATACGACGTCGAGCTGTTGGATCTGAAGACGCTCTACTCGATGAGCGACTACATCACGCTGCACGTGGCGGCGACGCCCGAGACGCAGCACATGCTGAATATCGAGGCATTCGCGTCGATGCGGCCCGGCGTTCGCATCATCAACTGCGCGCGCGGCGAGCTTATCGATACGCAGGCGCTTGACCATGCAATCCAGCAGAAGATTGTGGCGGGCGCGGCGCTCGACGTGTTCGAGACGGAACCGCCGCCGGCAGACAATCCGCTTCTGAAGCACGACTGCGTGATTGCTTCGCCGCATATCGGCGGTTCGACGGAAGAGGCGCAGGAGATCGTCGGCATACGCATTGTCGAGCAGATTGTCGAGTACGTGCGCAGCGGCGTGGCGGTGAACGCCGTCAATATGCCACCGCTCTCGGCGGAGCAGTATAAGCTGCTCGGGCCTTATATTCAGCTGGCGGAGCGGCTCGGCAATTTCGCGGCATACGTATCGACCGGAAACCCGCGGTCGGTGTGCCTGACCTATTACGGCAAGATCGCGGACCAGAACACGACGTTGATCCGCAACGCGGGCATCGCGGGCGTGCTGAACCGTTCGCTGTCGCGGCACGCGAACCTGATTAACGCGGTGCAGTTTGCGGGCGACCGCGGCTGGATCACCGCCGAACGTCACGACAAACGCGTGGGCCACATGGACACGGTGCAGATCGATCTCGAGACCGAATCGGGGATCACGAGTGTGGCGGGCGCGCTGGTGCTTGGTAAGCCGCGGCTCATCAAGGTCGACGGGATTTACTGCGAAGCGCCCCTGGACGGACATATCCTGTTCTGCAAGAACGAGGACGTGCCGGGTGTGATCGGATATCTGGGCAGCGTGCTGGGCAAGAACGGGATCAATATCGCGAACTTCTCGCTCGGGCGACAGGAAGGCGAACCTGTTCCCGGCCATCCATTCGAGGCGGTATCCGTCATCGAGACCGACACGGTCGTGCCGGATCAGGTTGTCGTCGACATTCTTCATAATCCGGCGATCAAGATGGCGCGGCACGTCGAGTTCACGACGTAGCACCAGGGCGTTTGCGCCCACAACGAAACGAAGCCAATTCGAGTGGGAACTGGTGGCACCAGGCTCCTGCTGCAACGCGTAAGCTGTTGTTGCCGGGAGAGTTGCACATCGCCGAGTTCGTTTCGTATTTTCTACGGTGGAAATTCCGCGCGATGCCCCGATCCGGATGGCGGGAGCGCCGGGAACGAAACGAAGCCAATTCCGGTGGGGATCGTTTTTGGTTCCGGCGCGAGGGTCGCAGCGCACGACGGCGACCGTGGGTTCGTTTTGTAGTTTTCTGCTTTGCTCATGGCGGTTCCGGTTCATATTCGGGCGCAGAGGCCGCCCGTCCACCTTCAACATAAGGAACGCAGGCGACGCGACTGACCGGCGACGGCCGGTAAGCTATTGCACTCCCTCGGAAGATATTTACCGAGCGTCGGTGACAGCGAAACAGTGAAGCCCGGTCCGGGCTTTACCTCCCCGATCGAAACTGCGAAGGCGTCTAGTGGCTCGCGGACCAAGGCGAAGTCGGCCGCGGGCGCCATGTGACCGCGGAGAACCCGCTGCCTCGACCGTGTGCGTCCTGGGCGCCGGGGCTCGACAGATCGCGCTCTTCGCGGCCCGCTGTTTCACGATCAGACCGAACAGGCAGGCGGCGCCGAAACGATCGAACTGCGCGACTGTGAGGTTGATCGACGGCGGCATAGTTTACTAATCTGGTAAAACATTTATATTAAGAAATGTTTTCATTGGAGAATTTATGGGCGGCTTGGCAAGCCGCCGCAGGCTGCCAGCCTGCCCCACTGGCCCCTGGCGGGAGCGGCGGCTGGGCGACAATAACTAGATCGCATGGAAATTCTGTATCGATACCTGCGGCATTACTGGAAACTCGCGGCGGCGGCGCTCGTGCTGGCCGCGATTAACCAGATCTTTTCCTTACTGGATCCGGCGATCTTTCGCTACATCATCGATTCTTATGCGACGCGGTACCGCGAATACTCAAGCGCGGAGTTCCTGCGCGGGGTCAGCCTGCTGCTGGCGGCCGCGGTTGGGGTAGCATTCATCTCGCGCGTCGCTAAGAATTTCCAGGACTATTTCGTTAACCTGATCACGCAGCAGGTAGGGGCCCGGATCTATAGCGACGGCATCCGTCATTCGCTCGAGCTGCCGTATATGCTGTTCGAGGACCAAAGAAGCGGCGAGACGCTGGGAAAACTGCAGAAGGTCCGCAGCGATGTGGAGCGCTTCATTTCGTCGGCGGTCAACGTGGTGTTCACCACGCTCATCGGCGTGATGTTCGTGATGATCTACGCCTGGCGTGTGCACTGGTCCGTGGTGCCCGCCTACTTCATGACGATTCCACTGCTCGGCGGCCTCAGCTCGGTGCTTAGCAAAAAAATCAAAGTCGTCCAGAAGCAGATTGTGACGGAGACGACGGCGCTGGCGGGAGCGACCACGGAATCACTGCGGAATATCGAGGTGGTGAAGAGCCTCGGGCTTGCACAGCAGGAGATCTCGCGGCTGAATTCGACCACGGCTAAGATTCTCAAGCTCGAGCTGAAGAAGATCCGGTACCTGCGCAGCTTGAGCTTCGTTCAGGGAACGTGCGTGAACCTGCTGCGTACCTCGATTCTGTTTTTGATGATGTACCTGATTTTCACGCAGCGCATCACCGTAGGACAGTTCTTTTCGCTGTTTATTTACTCGTTCTTCATCTTCGGGCCGCTGCAGGAACTGGGGAACGTCATTAATATCTACCGCGAGACCGAGGCCTCCCTGCAGAATTTCGAGGAGATCCTGAATCTTCCGCCGGAGCCGCGGCCGGAGCGGCCGGTGGTGTTGGGGGCGCTCGAAACACTGTCGTTCGAAAAGGTCACGTTCCAGCACCAGTCGGCATCGTCGCCGGCATTGCGGGATATTTCCTTCCGGGTGGAGCGCGGGGAGACGATCGCGTTCGTCGGGCCGTCGGGTGCGGGGAAGAGTACGCTCGTGAAGCTGCTGGTCGGGTTGTACCGGCCGCAGCAGGGGACCATCTACTACAACGGAGTGCCCGAACATCAGATCGCGTTCGAGCAATTCAGGGAGAAGATTGGCTTCGTTACGCAGGACACGCAATTGTTCTCGGGATCGATCCGGGAAAATCTTCGGTTCGTGCGGCCCGACGCGACGGATGCCGAGTGCCTGCAGGTGCTCGAACAGGCATCGGTACAGAGCCTGTTACGGCGCGCCGACCGCGGGCTCGATACGGTGATCGGTGAGGGCGGCATCAAAGTCTCCGGTGGCGAGAAGCAGAGGCTGTCGATTGCTCGTGCGTTGCTGCGGCGGCCGGAACTGCTGGTGTTCGACGAAGCTACCTCGTCGCTCGATTCGTTGACGGAAGAGGAGATCAGCGGGACTATCCGCGAGGTGGCGGCGAACCGCAACGCGATCACTTGCCTGATCGCACACCGGCTGTCGACGGTGATGCACGCGGATCGTATTTACGTGCTCGAGCGCGGGGGGATCGTGGAGTTTGGGCGGCATGCCGAGCTGGTCGCCAATCGCGGGCTGTACTACGCCATGTGGCGGCAGCAGGTGGGGGAGGGCGTGCAGGAAGTGGCGTTGAGCTAAGGCCCGGCCACCCTAGGCGACTGGAAACAGGCGCGGCGCCGCCGCGCCGGGGCCGATCGGGCGATCGGCCCGCAGGTTTGCCAACCTGCCCCACTTAGGCTCTGGCGATTTCGGCGGTGGGTACTGTGATGGTGCGCGGTTGTAGGCCGAGTTTGGCCAACACGACGTATACGATCATTCCCACGATGTAGCTGTACACAACCGCCGGTTGCACTAACATCTTCAGTTCGGGCGAAACGGGCAGGAATGGAATAATGCCCACGAAGAATCCAAGCGCCCAGGCGCCGTAGCCGGCCCAGTTGATGCCTTCCCGCGGACCTGCCCAGCGGCGGCCGGAAAGCAGATAATCCGCGGTCATGGCGCCGCAGATGGGACCAAACGACGCTCCTACGATGGTGAAGAAGCTGATCAGGTTCGCCGCTACGCCCGTGACCGCCAGGATGATGGCGACGGTTACCGCCACCATCATCGACGAGATGCGCTTCACGCCCGGGATCATGGTGGAGAAGCTGTTGCCCGCGATGAAGGCACAGAAACAAGCCGATGGGATAGAGGCGATGGCGAACAACACGAACATCGCGCTCGCCAGCGTGCCGCCCAGTGAGGCGATGACATCGGCATAGTTGTAAGTGGTCAGACCAGGATTCAACGCTTTGGCTCCGGCGACCGACATGATCGGCAAGCCTCCGGCATACAAGATGGCCAGCGCAATGCCGACAAGACCTCCGAGCCGTACGTCGCGTTCATCGCGATTGTTCATACCAAAGTCGGCACCGGCCGCCCCAGCAGTGGCAAAGAATCCGATCACCGCCCCGAGGAGGCGCGTGAATTCGACCGGCGGATCGTGGGCAGGAGGTACGTAATTGCCGACCGCACCCGCCACCTTCACAAACGCTACGAGAACCATGAGGAACGAAACTACGTTCAAGTACAGAGAGACCTTGGCAACATATTGAATGCCCTTGGCACCGATCCAGGCCATGGTGTAGCCCCAGAGGACGGCCACGATGGTAAATGTTGCCGTGCCGGGTGCGGACGCGAGGCCGATGGCGCGCAAAATGAAATCGGTGGCGAAGAAGGTGCCGACCGCGAACCAGCCGATCTGGAGCACACCCATCAACAGTCCGGGCATGATGTAGCCGCCCGCCGTTCCGAAGGTGGACGCGCCAACTACATACAGCGGAAAACCCGTCTTCATGCCGAGCATCGCGGGCGCGTGGTAATAGAGGAGGTAGCTGAGCAGGCCCGCGACGGCAAGCGCAAGCATGGCCACTCCGACGCCGCCGTATGGCAGCGCCTCGCCGGCGAGTTGCATATAGAACGCAACCCACAAGAAGATGCCAGCGTAGGTCGGCGCTGTGTTTACATACCACGGAGCGCGGTTCGAACGCGGATTGGGCACGGCTTTCGCTATGTAATCAGGCAGCATGGTCAGGCGTATGCTATCACCGACGAACGTACAAATCCACCGCGCGAAGCGGTAACGTGTTGATCTGCTGCGCGAGAGTGGAATAGGTCAAGAGACGGCTCGCCGATGCGAGCCGCGCCTGGATGTCCGGCGAGACCGGGACGCGATAGAGGTCGGCTTTGTGCCGGTACGAATAGCCGCTATATTGTGCGGTGGGGCCGAGCTCGAGCAGGTGTTGCCAGAAGCTGCGGCGTTGAAAGAGCCTGCGCTTTTCACCCGCTTGCCGTGGGATGGCGATCTGCTGGGCGCCGGCACTCAGCACCGCCAGCACACAGCCGTCCGCAGTGAAGGGGCGGGATGGATCGGGATCGGGAAATTGGGTGAGCAGGTCCGCGATCTCCGCCGGGTCGCTATCCCATCCCTCCCAGCGCAAGCGGGACCCACCGCTGACGAGCGAGCCGTGCCGCAGCACCTCGGCTATGCGCGCGGCATCTTTGCCACAGACGGCGACCACGTGCTCGGCGAATTCGCTGAGTAGCATGTCCTCAACTACGACGGG
>JADMIO012763472.1_pt1 | contig 10286 bp, 7 predicted proteins | sample 8958161 | NCBI WGS metagenome assembly JADMIO01 (sample SAMN16585339, study PRJNA669376) | soil metagenome | isolation source: Crop rotation soil | place: USA: Cullars Rotation, Alabama | collected 2011
CTTTCCCCCGGCTCCGACTCCGCCCACACTCGCCCGCCGTGGCGAGTAATCACCTGACGCACGTTGGTCAATCCGATGCCAGTGCCAACAAACTCCTGATCCCGATGCAACCTCTGGAACGGCTCGAAGATCCGCTCCAGATACTGCGCCTCGACCCCAAGGCCCTCGTCCGAGACAAACAGGCTCCCGTCCTCAGCCCGCCCCAGCCGAATTGTCCCCCCATTCGGGCTGTACTTCACCGCATTCTCAAGCAAATTCACAATCGCCAGCTTCAACAATCGATGGTCCGCGTTCACCAGCAGGTCGTCCTCCACCTCGATCGTCGCCGCACTCGACGGATGGCTCGCGAAAATCTCGCTGACCGACTCCCGTGCCAGCGCCGTCAAATCGACCGGCCGAATCTCAATCGCCTCCCGTTCCAATCTCGACAACTTCAAGAGGTCGTCGATCAGCTGCCCTAACTTATTGGCCGCCGTCGCCTGACGCGTCAACAACGCCCGCGAGTCGTCGTTGAGAACGTCGCCAAAGTCGTCCTGAATCATCCGACTCGTCGCCACGATGGCACGAAGCGGACTCCTCAAGTCATGCGAAACGTGATACGTAAAGCCCTGCATCTGCTCGTTCGCCCGCTCCAAATCCGCCGTGCGGTGCCGCACCTTCTGCTCCAGATCATCCTTCGCCTCCCGCAGCCGAACCAACAGGACGGAATTCTCATAAGCCACCGCCGCCTGCGCAGAAAAAGCATCGATTAACTGCACGTGCTTTTCCGTAAAGCGTCCCGCCTCCGCGTGCCCAAAGATAAGCTCACCCAACAAATCCCCGGTGCGCGATCGAACGGGAACCCCCAAATAGCTTCGAACCGGCAAATGACCCTCCGGTATCTGGCCAAACTCTGGATAACGCGCATCGTCGAGAATATTGTCCGAACGGATCGTCGCCCCTTTCGGAAAGGTCGGACGCTGTCCTTCCCGTGGACGAAGCCCCGCAAAATCCGCCGGCTGAGCCCCGGACAGCACGTACAAATTCAATTTGTCGTCGTCGGTGCCGTGATAGAAAAACGCCCCGAACTGAGCGCCAATCGCCTGCGTCGATGCGTCGCATAACGACTGCAGAATCCGTTGTGGATCGCGTTCTGAAAGCAGGATGTGGCCCAACGAAACCGTCGCCTCCAGCAATGCGACCTGACGCTTGCTCTCCGTGACGTCATAAGTAATTCCGGTCAGCGTTTGATCCTCGTCGATCACCCCACCCGCGGTGACCAGCCATCGCTCACCCAGCACCGGATGGCGAATCCGATATTCGGCGCGAAAGTCTCCGCCCGCATGAAGCGCAAACAAAATTCCGTTTCGACACTGCTCGCGATCCTCCGGGTGAATCAAGTCCAGCCAGGCCTCGAAAGCCGGAACCGGCCCGGTCGGATCGAGTCCGTACAGCAGAAAGCACTGCTCGTCCCAGAACGCAAATCCAGTGTTCGGATCGAAGTGCCAAATCCCCGCCGCCGCCGCTGCCAGACTCAAACGAAGGCGCTGCTCGCTTTGTCGCATGCGAACTTCAGCCTGTTTCCGATCGCCGATATCCATGCCGATGCCATACATGGCGGTCGGCTTCCCATCCGGCCCATACGAAGCAATGCCTCGACCCTCCATCCACGATTCGACCCCGTCTTCGCGCCTGAAACGGAACTCGACCGCATAGTCGTTTCCGGTCTGCAACGAACGCCGGACGGCGGAGGTCACCGCCTCGCGGTCCTCTGGAATCACATAGTTCATAAACGTCTGCCGGGTCCCATGAAAGCTACCGACGGCCAACCCAAAAATTGCCTCAAGTTCGGGAGACCAGGTCACTTCATCCGTGGCCATATCCCGTGTCCACCACCCCATCCGACCACCCTTCAGGGCCAATCCTAGTGAGCGTTGGGTGCGCCGAAGGTTCTCCTCGATCTCGCGGACGTCCGTGACGTCCGCGTGGACTCCGACCCACTCGCGAACCGTGCCATCGGAATGAAAGACTGGAACCGCCCGAATCGCATACCGCCGAAACTCGCCGTCGAACCGCCGCACGCGGTGCTCGAATTCGTACGTCGATTTCGCCGCAACGGCCTCACTCCACGACTCGATCGAACCTTTCTGGTCCTCTGGATGAACGGCCTCGGCCCATCCATAGCCTTGATACTCTTCCTGAGATTGGCCGGTGAGACTCGCCCACCCTGGCTGTTCCCCTTGCATCTCACCCTGCGCGTTATTCGTCCACAAGATGCCGACCGCGCCGACCGCCGCCCGAAATCGCTCCTCGCTTTCCCGCGTCCGAGCCTGCACTTCCTCGGCCGCTTTCTCCTTGGAAACATCTCGGAAGAAAACTGCCAGAACGTTCGGCGAGGGGTGCAGGCGAATGTCCAACCACCGATGACTCAGCTCATGAAAGACCGTGAAGCTGATCGGTTCCTGCGACGCGAACGCCCGATCGTATTCATCGAGAACCTTGGGGGTCAGCTCCGGCCAAAGCTCGTGCCGGAGTTTTCCAACCACTTCATCAACCGCCATTTGAGCAAGCTCCGACCACGCCCGATTTGCATAAAGGATTCGATAGTCGCGGTCGTAAAGCAAAAGCGCGTCGGACATCGCGTCCAACGCCCAATTCGATGCTTCGATATTCCACGTTCCCGTCTTCGGAGCGGCGTGCGAAGCATCCATATGGCGAGTTTAGCGCACGGCATTTCCGTTACGAGGGGCAACCCTCGCATTTGCGGGGATGTTCGCTAAAACCCTTGGGGTTTGCGAGAAGGACCGCCCACCCTGAACGCTGGCGCGAGCCGGCTTGGAGGTCCAGCACAAGCTGGACACCGTGCTATGTAATCTTCCGCCGAAGGCTGTGGAGTGCGCCGACCCCGTCGGCGCTCTGTTATCACGCGGAGCGTGAAGTTCCGAAGGTTTGCGTTGGCTACAGAGGATGCGACATGAATCTCCGCTACACGATCCCGACCGCGGAGAGGTCACACACTAGTTGCCACGGGTCGAAGACCCGCAGGTAAGGTCGTGGACTCAATCCGGCCATTCCCGAAGGGACGATGTCCCATAGCGAATGGCGTGAGCCATGGGAAAGCGGTCTGGAAACAACTAGCCCTGAAAGGGCGGCATCTCCGGAAGTTATGGCCTTAAATGGGACGTCCTCGATGAGGACGTCCACGCACTTGGATGTCTACTGATACTTAACCGTGTAAATGTCGTAATTACCCGCCGCAGAATTCAGACCCGTGCCAGTCAGATACGGCCGCTGCGCAATCGGGTCGAACGCCATCCCGTATCCAAGACACTGACCACCGGAATCGATGCTGTCGATGCGCGACCACTGCCGATGCCCGGTGGCCGACGTGCGAATCATGATGAAGTAAAACTTCCCGTTCGACGACGACTGCCAGGTTCCGCCCGAGTAAACGTTCCCCTCCGCGTCGAGTTCGATTCCCGCAAGCGTGTCATACGAACTGGTTGGGCCATCTCCCTGATAGAGCTTCTTCCAGACCAAACCACCGACCGAATCCAGCTTGACGATGAAGAAGTCCGACTGGCTGTTTTCCTGACTATTCCCTCCTATCACGACCTCGTCCGAAGCGCCGATCGCCAGACTGGTCGGTTGCTCGTCGGCCCCGTAACTGCCCACTCTGGTTTGCCACAATTTCTGGCCACCGGTGCCGTACTTGATGGCTAAAAAGTCCGAAACGGTTCCGTTCCCCTTTTGGGATCGGGCGGCAATGATCGGCTCCTCTGCCGAATTCAAGGCAAGGCAGTTCCCTTCGTCGTAGCTGGCTTCGGGTCCGGCCAACGATTTCGACCACATGACGACCCCGGCACTGTTAATCTTCACGGTTTGAACGTCATAACCGGACGAAGGAGAGCTGGAACGGCCGGTGGCATAGGTATTGCCGAGCGAATCGACCACGATGTCGCGAAGCGTGTCATACGCGCTGTTCCCGACGCCCCAGCGAGCCGTTGCGGCGACCCCACCGCCCGTTGTGTATCGGCGGACAAAGCAATCGGACTCAGTTCCGGTGTTCAGAAAACCACCGATGACGACACCGCCAAATGGATCGGCGGCGATTTCGGAAACCGTGACATTGCCATCGCCGCCGCCATTGTAAGTCTTGGCCCACTTGAAGGAGAGGTGTTTGTCGTAACGGAGGACTAGCGCCTGAGTGAAGGAGCCGACCTTCTTCGTTCCGAGAAGGGTGACGTTGTCGTTCGAATCGATGCACATGCGAATCGCCGCCTCATCCACATCAAAGTCTCCGTAGACCGCGCTCGCGTCGAGGTTGCCGAATCGATCATATCGGACAATTTGAACGTCGCGGCCAGCACCGTTGCCGTAAGAATGCCCCGCAACGTAGACGTTCTGTTTCGAATCGACTTTGACGGACAGGGCGGCATCATTCAGGCCGTATCCGTCGAAGTGGTTGGGCCAGTAGGCGTGAGCGGCCTGCGCGGTAAATCCCAGCAGCCCGAGAACAAAAAATTGGTGTGCCTTCATATTCAATCTCCAGTGATTCTGCAAGGATATCACCGGAAGATTGAAGGGCCTAGGACGTGTTTGCGGGAGTGTTGCACAGCCGACCTGAACGCTGGCGCAAGCCGGCTCGAAGGTCCAGCGCAAGCTGGACACTTCTGATTTGAAGCTCATGCCAGGCTAACACTGCTGCCTCCATACGCAGTGCATAGCACGGAGTGTGGAGGCTCTTCCGGAAAATCCATACTCATTGCCCCCCAAAAAAAGCGAGCTTCGCCCTTGCTTGGCATGGGTCGCACACCCCAAGGTTCCAAAGCCCATCGGCGACCCATCGGCGTCCTCGGCGGTTAATTTTGAAACTCGTTCCAGGCTGACATCGCTGCCTCCACACGCAGTGCGTTGCACGGAGTGTGGAGGCTCGTAGGGGAAACCCATGCGCATTGACCGTGAGACAGCGCGCTTCGCGCTTGCTTGGAATGGTCGCACACCCTAAGGTTCCGAAGCCCAGCGGCGTCCTCGGCGGTTAAAGAAAGCAAATGATTGGCAAAAGATGCCGTCCAGTTTCCATGAGTTCAAGTTGCATCGAATCCAGTCCTGAAGGGACAACATCCCATAGCGAATGGCGTCAGCCATGGAAAACCGCGTCATCTCGAAGCAAATAGCCCTGCAAGGGCCACATCTCCGAAAGTTAGAGCCTTGGGAATACAAAACGGAATGTAGGCATCATCAACCCCATCGGCTACCCATCAGCGTCCTCGGCGATTAACAAAAACAGATGATTGGCAAACGTTGCCGTCCAGTTTCCATGAATTCAAATTGGATCGAATCCAGTCCCGAAGGGACGACATCCCGTAGCGAATGGCGTGAGCCATGGAAAACCGCGTCATCTCCAAGCGACTAGCCCTGCAAGGGCGACATCTCCGGAAATCGGGCCTTGGGATTCCCAAAACCCGACCCCCGGCGACAGGGTCGCACACCTACTGAATACCCACCCCCGCGTTCGCGAACATATTGTTCGGATCGACCTCCGCCTTCACCGCCTTGATCCGATCAAGATCACAGGCTCCATAACACTCGCGAATGCGATCCGCCGGAATGTCCGCCTCCCCAATCCAGTTCAGCGGACCTCGGCAGTAGATGTCGCCCGCGATGTCGGCCAACACCTGTTCCGCCTGCCCTTGGATCATCTCTATCGTCACCGGCCCCATCGGAACGCCAAGCATATACAGAAGAAATTCCGCGTCACGCAGCGCATCCATGGATGAGGTCGGCGGACAAAGCGCGCTATTACGAGATCCGATATGCCGGATCTGGATCATCAGATTTGGAGAGATCGAGATATCCCCCAGCGAGGACACGAGTTGCCGAGCGGTTTCCGGCGTAAATCGCTTCAACAGGCCGCCCCGCCCACTCGCCGGAAGCGGATCGACCGGGTCCTTGTGGATCATGTCCGCCGCAACATAGGGGATCATCCCAAAGTCGTTCATCACCGGCCCCAGATCGGCGATCGGCTTGAGAATCGCCGCTGCCGTCGCCTCATCCGTGCACAGCGCGCCCAAAATCGTGACGAACGCCTTGCCTTGCAAGTGCTCGGGAATGAACGGCACCGGCGGGAAATTCATGATCGTGGCGCAGACCGTCGCCTCGCAGGGGAGGGTCGGCGTCCAGTTCGCATAAGCCGTCAGAATCTCCTCGGCTCGGTCGTAGGGAAACATCATCGAGCCGCCATACAAATGCGCACAATCAACAAGCTCGATCTCAATTTCGGTGATGACGCCAAACGCTCCGCCGCCACCCTTCAGCGCCCAAAACAGCTCTGAGTTTTCGCTCTCGCTCGCCGACTTTAACTGGCCATCCGGAGTCACGATCTCGAACGATCGGATGCTGTCGATCCCCAAACCGAACGTTCGCACCGTGATTCCAATGCCACCTCCCAAGAGGTAACCGACCACTCCGACGTCCGTCGACGAACCAGAAACCGGCGCCAGACCCGCCGCATAAGCCGGCCCCATCACATCCCCCCACTTCGCCCCACCTTGAATCCGAGCTCGATTACCCTCGATCGAGACGCCTTTCATTTGGGAAGTGACGAGAAGCATTCCGCCTGCACAGGTCTTCGGTTGGCCATGCCCGGTCGCCTGGACCGTTACGTTCAACCCCTTCTCCTTCGCGAACCGGATCGCGGCCTGGACATCGCTGGCGTTGTTTGGGATGACAATCACGTCGGGCTGGTGTTGAACGATCAGGCACCAAGCCGCCGCCGCCTCCATAAATCCTTCGTCATTGGGGAACAGCACTCGGCCCCCGAAATTCTGTAATTCTCTCTCCAGTGTTTGCATGGTTCTAACTTTTGCGCATCTTGGCAACGGAAAGTTATACGGCACTCAAATTCCCATTCAGGCCATTCGGCCCAGAGGATTTTTCGAAATCATGAACTAACTAAAATCGGTCCGTGTTAAGGTGAGCAAGATGGCACACACTCTCCTTCTCCTTGCGATGATGTCGCTAGGTGCTACGGTGGATGAGTATGGATCACTTGGGGTTTCGAGAAGCCTCATGTGGGAGCCTCCTTTTGACGGCACGCGTGCGGGGCAGGACTACGCGTGGCACGTCGATAGAATGATTGGTGGAGACTTATGCACCACTGCGATGTTTCCCATCGGCGAGTCAAACCACCGCTTCTATTTGAACCACGATCTCGAAGGAAACTAGTTTTTGGTCCTAGAGTCGGGTTCGCGACAAAACGTCAAAAAGGAATGGAAGATCACCCTCGCTGAACGCACAAACGGAAAGGTGCGCGAGACAATCGTCAGACATCCGGGCACTCTTGTAAAGATGATCCACGCCAATGGACTAAAAATCACCGGCAAAATTTCGTCATCGGCACTCGCATCACTTCAAAGCAAAGGTCCGCTCGCAACCTACGATTTTCTGCCTTACCCTGGCGATTCACCCTTCGTCTCCGCTGGCTTCTTTTCGATGGACGGAAAGCAACGCATCGTTCCCGACGAGAATCGCACAGATTGGAATGGAAGAGACCCCTTCATCATCACGCAATGGGAACGCGACGCGCTGCAAAAACAGAAGCATCGCTAGCGAAAAAACGATTTTCAGGACATTTTTTCCACCGTTTGGTTGACGAAACCCACTTCTCAGGTTCAACGCTCACCTATATATAGAAATCTCTGGAGCGTATATATAGAATCTCTGGAGCACAGTCGTCCTGTCCGCAACAGCCAAGGACGTCCCGTGCGCAAACCACATGAAACCTGGCAATCCATAAAGAGTCTCTGCTCTCTGCTCTCTGCTCTTCCGAAGGCGGCAACGGTGTCCGTGTCCAAAACGCCAACACACGGCACACACACATACATGCCGGTCACCGCGCCGATTGTGATTCCGAATCCTGCGAACTCGTCTGCAGCTCCGACCGCGCCATCTGCTCCAACCGCAGCTCTTCCAGCACATTGTCCATCGCCGTATTCGTTGAAACGCTCGAAAGCGCATCCTGCCGCGTCGTCAGGTCTTCGAGCCTATCCCCGAGTTCGGTAAGCAATTTGATTTCGCGAAAGACCTGCTGCCGCGTCGTAGCGCCGCTTTCCGGATATCGGTCCATCGTCGCACCGTTGTCCAGAATCGTCGCCATCGCCTCCTCTGCGGCCTTCGCCGCCGTTGCCGAAACCTTCGTGAGCCCCGCACCCGCAGGCGATTCAAGAATCCCTTGAATACGATTGAACTGCGTGCAAGCGCCCTCCAGCATCTCGACCACCTCCGGGTTGGTCTTCGAAGAAGAGTAGCCAAAGAAATTGAAACTCGTATCCCCGGAATTCCGCGCCACTCGCCGCATCGCAATCCGGGCATGCCGTCCTCGCATCGGCCCAATACCAAAGCCGCTCCAGTGCAACCGCTCCTGAACCAGCTTCAAAAGCAACCCCTTCGCCTCCGGCGTCAACTTCCAGTTGCTCACCGACATCAGCGGCTGCAACCGAACTCTCATAATCTGCGAAATCGCCAGGCACATCGCACCGCCAAAAAGAAATCCCGATGCCGCCTCTGGAGGTACTCCGGTGAATGGAAGTAACGCCCCCAATCCAAGGGTCGTCATCAACCCGCCCATGATGCCCTGCATCCAAACGACCCGCTTGCCGTATAGCCCAAGCCCGCTCGCCCCGCGCTGTTTGAGAAACCGATCCAGAGAAGATTCGTTCGCAGTTGAATCCATCGAAATACCTATCGCAATGCCACAAATATAACCTTCCGCAGGTTACATCCCGTCTCCCATCTTGCGGCAACTTTCACCGCAACGGGGAGACATGAATACAAAAATTGAGGAGATCCGGCCACTTCTGGCATTTTTGCTTTCGGCTCTGCTCATGCTGGCAATCATTAGCTGGGCCGTGAATTCTTGAGAGTAGGGCGTAGGGTAGGGAGCAACTCCCTACCCAGTACCCCTTCTCCCTACCTTAGAGCGGTTCCGGCCAGCGCCGAGCCAACTCGGTGCGATCTCGAACCTGGAACTTGTCCAGAACTCGCGCCAGGTGGGTTTTCACCGTGTTCACGCTGATGAACAGCTTGGCCGAGATCTCAGGATTCGTAAGCCCCACCGCCGCCAACCGGCCAACCTCTCGCTCTCGATCGCTCAGCGATTGAAGCGGACCATTACGCGTGCGCTCCGGATACCAGCGGTAAATCGTATCGACGATCACATCCGAAGCCAATTCCTTGGTCAAGAGGGCATCCGCCCCATGCGCTAAAGCTTTGTCCTGAGCAACGTCTCCGTAACCCGTAAGGATCAGCACCTTCATCCGAGGATTAGTCTCTTTGAAACTCGGAATCTCGGCGAGTCCAAGCGAATCCGGCATTCGCACGTCGAGAATCACCACGTCCGGCTTGAGCTGCGCACAAAGCGCTCGCCCCGTCTCCACGTCAGTGGCGGTCCCAGTTACGCGAATGCGGTCGTCGAGTTCCAGAACACTCTTCAAGCCCGTCACCACAATCTTATGGTCATCAACAATTACAACGCGGATCATGCCTCTTCCTCGGTCCGAAACAATACTGACAGTTTTGAGCCTCCCTCGGGAAGCCCTATCAGGGCGATTTCACCCTTATTTGCTCTTGCAACCGCATCAAGTCGCTTGAGCCCATACCCATAACGGAAATCTGCCTTCGGAGTTTTGCCGTTTGCGACCAACGCGCCTTCGACTCCGTGTGAGGTGTGAATGAGACTCACACTACCCCGCCGGGCTCCTCCGTGACGACGAGCGTTGTTGATTCCTTCTTGAATCATCATCTGCACGACGCGCCACTGCCCCTCGGTCAGGTCGAGCTTTGAATCGATCTCGACCGGCGTTCCCGGCCAGCGCTCGCCAACGACCTGTTTGATCGAGTCCGGTCCGCTTGGAGGCTGCTCTTCGACCGTCCGAATGAAGGCACGAGTCCTTGCGGCAGAGTCGCGCACCATTTCGCGAATTTCCTTGAGCTCCCGGTGAACCCCCTCAGTCGTCTTCGTCTTTTCGGCGACTTTGACGCGCATATCAACCGCAGCCAGGGTCTGAAGATATGTGTCGTGCAATTCGTCGGCGTAACGTTGTCGCTCCTCTCGAGTCGCCGACTCCACCAATTGGCGACTGAGAGAGATTCGCTTCAGGGTGGTCGAGAGCCGGTCGGCAGCAAGCCGTATGAATTGGTCCTCTGAATTTGTCAGCGCGCTGGCACGCGTGATCTGGCATGAAAGAACCTGATCCGAACCAACGTGGATGAGATAGCCACTGGCAATCAACTCGGGGTCGGGAAAG
>JADMIO011227421.1_pt1 | contig 10285 bp, 8 predicted proteins | sample 8958161 | NCBI WGS metagenome assembly JADMIO01 (sample SAMN16585339, study PRJNA669376) | soil metagenome | isolation source: Crop rotation soil | place: USA: Cullars Rotation, Alabama | collected 2011
GTCCGGTTTTGACTATTCTTATAATAGGACAGCAATTCAAGACCGCCAGTATTGAGTTTGCGGATTGCAAAATCGGGCAGGTTAAAACCGGACAACTAGAATGAAAAGAAAATCTAAACAAAGAGTGGCGATTTACGCGAGAGTCTCAACAGCCGATCAAAAACATGACAGGCAAGTTCGCGATCTAACGATGCTTTCAAAACGTCTCGATTATGAGATTGTAGAGACCTTTATAGAAACTGCGTCTGGCGTCAAAGACAACCGACCTGTTCGGAAGAAAGTATTGGCACTGGCACAAGCACGAAAGATTGATGCGATCCTCGTGACGGAGATGAGCAGATTTGGACGATCAACAATCGATCTGGTTTCAAATCTCCAACAATTGGATGCATGGGGCGTTTCCGTGATCGCACAGACCGGACTTACGTTCGATTTATCAACTCCACATGGCAGGTTGATTGCCAATTTCATTGCATCGCTGGCTGAGTTCGAACGCGATTTGATTAGCGAGCGAGTTCGCTCTGGTCTTGCTACTGCACGAGCCAAAGGGAAACGACTCGGACGTTTACCAGGAGACACATACAAGCAGGACCGCTACGAGAAGCGAATTCTTCGACTGCGACAACAAGGGAAGAGCTATCGAGACATCGCCGAAGCCCTAGACCTAAACAAAGACACTGTCATGGCAGTGGTCAGAAGAAAGGGAGAATGAAAGGAAAGCAGGCATGTTCTCTGAGAAAGTTACGTTGCTTAGACATGACTATTCGAACAAGGAGCACGCCCGCTTCTTCCGATATTATGAGATCAGACCATGCTACATTCAAGTCGGCTAATGAAATGATTTCTATTGAAGTCACAAGATCGAGAGATCAGGCTGAATATTCCACGCAAAGCAGCTTGGCAGTTGCTACGGACTGACCGAGGAATCCATCAGCGTGGACGGCGCGACTGATGATGCCTGGATCTGAGTGATCAATTTGAAGCACAGCGATCACTTCGTTCGCAGAATCTATGACAGGAATCGCCAAGGCTCCGCGTCTATCTCCAGCAAACAAGAGTGACTGTGCTTGCGTGAAGCCATACGATTCGACGAGTTCTCTTCGATATTCTTGTTCGGATCGATTTCCATCACAAATCCATATCTGTGGCTCTTTCAATCTAATTGCTCTACCAACCAAACCTTGCGCACTTGAGATTACATTGATATCCGGTTTTGCCTTCGTAGGAATAAATCTGGTCGCTTGATACCAGACATCCTCCGCCGGATCTGGTAACCAAATAGCGCATCGGATGTTTGTGTCCGACGTTTCAAAACCGAGTGCGTCCAAGTATTGTCCAGCTTGCTGCTCTAAATTATTCCAATCGTCAGCTTTGCTTCTGCAACTCAACACAGCAAAGATGATGTACAGCAGGAGTAGAACATAGGGCAATGCGCTTATGAGGTGTGAATCGAAAACTATTGGAGTTTTTAGAACGCAATTCACTGCTCTCAGTCCAATATCTGCAATTTGCATTTTGTCGCACACACCGCAAGCAGCAGTAGCGGCCGGTACTCCCAAGTTCAGGATCAAGAAGCGTTTGTCCGCCCGATATTTTCGGGCGACAGTTGATATCCATTTCTTCATGTACGCGATCCTCTTTTAAAATGGGATCTCGTCTTCGTTCGCGAAAATCATGTCGAGGTCATCCGCCGAACCTTCTGTTTGAGGAGGATCTTGGACATCAGGCTCTTCCGCTGGAATGTACGCGTGAAGTTCCCTTAGTAGTTGCGGTAAGTAAGGCTTACACATCACCCTCAGCTTTGCGTTCGTTTCGAGAAATGGTCGGAGGCTACATTCTTCTTCACCACTCGGGTCATAGCCAATCACATAGCCAGCAACAAGTCTCCAGGCGTCGCCATGCCGATCCCACCCAAGCCGAATATCATCTGCCACCTGCACAAAGTGAGGAATGCAAAATCCACACTCCTTGAAAAATCCCTCAAGAGTTTTGGCATCAGCAGTTGTCGCATCGAGCATTTTCTGGAAATTTTCAAACCTGGAAGCGCTCGTTTCGAACTCCTCGGCGAGCGTTTTATCATTAAACGAATACTTCGAAGCCATCAAATGACCTCCTTCTAAAGCATAAGGATTTGTCAAAGACCAAGATCCTTCGCTTTTGCTCCATCAGAGCACAGAAGGGGGCCGGTAAGGCTGTTCTTGGTTCCCATTAAGGGATCGGACACTGCATTTACCTCACAGTGAATTGCAGTGAAAACATTATGAACTGCTGATTGTTTTTCGTCAACAGTTAAGTCACTAAACCCAATGGGCAAGCGGCCTGAAGCTATCAGCGAAGTTCAGATCTGCACTATTATTAATGTGTCCTGACTAATACTTGACCTGACAGTTTGGACTTCATGCGACACTGAAAATCTTTTTCTCCGACTGTTGATCGAGAGCTTTTTCTTGTGCCAGATGAATCGTTGCTAGGAACGTTTGCATTGGAGTTTTGCCGAAGCAGAATTTTCCAGTGTGCGTCCGCTCCTTGTTGTAGTGTTCTACCCACACATCGAGATCTTCTTGCAGCTCGTCGATAGTTCGGTAGATTTTTTTCCGAAATGCTGTTGCATAAAACTCGTTCTGGATCGTCTGGTGGAATCGCTCGCAAATTCCATTTGTCTGCGGCGATTTAGCTTTGGTGCGCGTGTGATCGATGTCCTCCAGGTCCAGGTAAAGCCTGTATTCATGGCTGTCCCTGGCGCCACAGTACTCGGTGCCACGGTCGGTCAAAATTCGCAGCACACGAACTCCGTGCTCGTCGTAAAAAGGAATTACTCGATCGTTCAGCATGTCCGCTGCTGTAAGGGCGTTCTTCTGTGTGTACAATTTTGCGTGAGCGACTTTCGAGTAGGTGTCGATGAATGTTTGTTGATAGATTCGACCAACACCTTTGATGTTGCCCACGTAATATGTATCTTGCGAGCCGAGATATCCAGGATGCTCCGTCTCGATTTCACCATGTGCTTCCTTTTCCTCTCGAGCTCTTTCAAGGGCACGAACTTGATCCTCAGTCAGGATAATCCCTTCCTGAGCGGTTTTCGCTTCAAGAGCTTTCAGTCTTTTCTTGAATGTCTCAAGATCATTTCGCAACCAAACGCATCGAACGCCGGCAGCTGAAATTGAGATCCCTCGCTTCGCGAGTTCATTCGCGACGCGCACCTGCCCGTAGGCCGGCTGCTCGTACGCGAACGTTACTACTGCTTCCTCAATCTCGGGAGCAATTCTGTTCTTCATACAAGGCTTGCGTTTAGTGAGATCCTTCAGAGCCTCTTCTCCTCCAGTCTCGTACATATCTTTGAATCTGTAAAAACTGTCTCTTGAATATCCCATCACTCGACAGGCCTCCGAGACATTTCCTAGGGTCTTTGCTAAATTAAGAAGACCTAGCTTTGGCTTGATTATTCGCTCGGCTAACGTCATGTCTTGACACCTCCGTACCTTCGTAAGTTGGAGTATACCGGGTGTCAGATCAAGTCTTAGCTAGGACAATTAATGAAATAGATCCTTACACGATGCTCTGGTGAACTATCTGTTGTTGTTGCTTCGCGTCACCACTGCTACCCATGTTTTTGAGTTTCAGCTCTTTAGCAACTCGATCTCGCTTCTCACTGTCCGAGGTTGTGACGGCAACTAGCTTTTCCAGGTGTTTGTTTTGTTGTTCAAGCAATGATGCAATCTTGTCTTGCTTGTCGTTATCAACGTATCTATAGCGGTCATGACGTCCATAACTACCAGCGCCACCAGTGCGTCCGATGTGATCGCTGGCTGACTTCAGATCACCAAGATAGACTTCGACGTGACCGTATTTCTTTTGTCCCTTGGTTCGTCCACCTTTGGGATTAGGTTGGTACACATCAATGTCACCACGCTCGTGACTGCCATCAGTTACGCGCTCAAAGTGTGGGTTCTTACTCAGTTGGCTTGTGTATGAAAGGGCATTACCAGTAGTCTTGATACCGACTTTTCCGAAAGCCTTTCTAACACCAAGTGCGCATGAACCGACTGTGTTCATGGCTTTGGCTGTAGATTCTGCACTCTTCGCAATTTTCTCAGCCATGTTCGGCAACATTGTCCCTGCACCGGTTGGAGTTGGTGGAACGGCCATCATTCTCAGTGGTGGCAAGCCAGCGAACGTTCGATTAGGATCGTAGCCTTCAGGAAGAATGGTCTTTCCACTTGGTGGAGGTGGAATCAGTGACGCCCAGTTTTTGATCTTGTTGTCACCACCGGTGATGCTACTCGATTTTTTCGTTACGAAATCGACCATACCAGCCAATGGATCTTTGTAAGTCGATCCCGATAGCAGTGGTCCCTTGTTGAATACAGGTTTCTTTGATTTTGCATTTGACAGTGCGTTGACTGGCTCCGCTTGGAGCCTTCTCCAAGTTTCAAAAGTCGGAGGCTGCTGAATTTGCATGTGGAACATGTCAACAATATCATTGACAAAGCGCGTCACCACTGGCATTTGCTCAAGCACAAAATAGCTGATGTGGTCGGCAATTCCAAGTATTGCATTGTTCAACTTGGTCATCGTTCCTTCGATAGAATTGTTCTTGGCTGCGAGCGCATCGTTGACACCACCTGGATTTCCAGGAAGCGAACTCTGAACGAGACGTTTTCCAATCCAATCATCGATTGACGCACTTTTATGTTTTGAAATATAGCCTGTCCAGTCGCTGAGTGAACGCGAAATGAATTGCGGGCTAACACTGAACATCTCGCTCATTACTTTCTCTAGGTTCTGGCGCCCCATGAGAATTCCAGCATATTTCTCGGATGAAAGCGATCCACGCAATTCTTGATCGTCCCGCCCATATTGAAGCCCCTTATGACTAGTCGCGAATCGCACGATTGATTCCATTAGATCTTGCGGACCCTGTTTGTTCCCTGTCGCGAGATTGATAAATGCATCGGCTACGTTTATTCCTTTCATTGCAGCGATCAAAGCCGCCTGCCTTCGTTGAGCCTTCTGATCGCCCATTATTCCAGACATCAAGTCGCCCGTTTTCTTCACATCAAGATTGAATGCCTTGAACAGCCCTTTCGTATCCAGGACGTCCTTCTGAATCTGATCGAGCGTCTTGCTAGTGACGGAGCCGAACGCGGACCAGAGGGTGTCACCTTCAGACAGACTCGCATTAAGATCTGCGGTTGTGAGCTGGAAGGTTTGCATCATTCGATAAGCATCATCATAAGATTTGAAAACTTGATTAGCTGTCATACCCGAGTGTTGTAGAGTCTTTGTGTATCGAGCAAGGTCTTCATTGGTGGTTCCAAACACTCTATTCAGATTGCTTGCGACCTTCATGTAATCGACAAGGTTATCCGCGTTACCAACAATCGAAATCCCTGCCTGAAAGAATGCGCGGCCGAGATCTTCCACATATGATCTCGTCTGATTCGTTGAGGTGATAACTTCTTCATAGGACTTGACCAGTAGCTCTTTTGACGCCTTGACGTTTCCACCAAAATTCATGGACAAAGCGGTGACTTTACCATCCAGCTCCACCACGCTTTCGATCAGCGTCTTGATAGTCATTGCAAGTGAAACAAATGTTGTGATTGCAGGTGCAAATCGAACTGCCATCTCAGCGAGATCTTTGATGGCCTCAGAAAATTCATCAACAGCAAAACTCTTTACTTTGCGGCCGATACTATGAGATTTTTCCACATGCCCATGAATTTGATGGAGTGCAGAAGCGCTTTCTTTGTGTCTCTTCGCTACATGTTTGTGAAGGTCATCAATATGTTTCTTCGCTCGCTTTGTTGATTGTTCGATTCCTTTGTCCATGGCGGTTATGACGCTGTCAATTGATTCGACAGAATTCTGAGTCATCTTCTTCGACGAATCTTTACTAGTAGAGACGATGGCATCGCCGAGTTCCTGACAGTATCGTGCGGTTGCGGTGAAAGTTTGTCCCAGCGCCTGTGCAGACTTTGGTGAACCGAAGAAGTTCTGAAACGCATCGAAAATCTGATTTGAATGTGAGCTTCGTAGTGGTCGGCGTGCCATGATTTCTTCGGTTCCTGTCGTTAGTGTTTAATTTCATTGTCCACTGTATTTGTTCAAATCCTCAGAAATCTACATCTGGGTGAATCTGGAATAAATGTCGTACAATCGAAGGAGTTATGCGTTGCCGCTGGTTATCCAGTAGATTGGTTTTGTGTTTGTTTATGCTGATCGATAGTTTGCCTGGTATCGCATTTAGTGCAGAGATTGAAATGACGCCATGAGCAAATCGAAAGAGATTTTAGAATTGGCACGTAAACAACAGTTTGAACGACTGTTGGATACCGCGCCATTCGTCAATATAGAGTTGCTGGAAGCCGGAATTTCCAGAATTCAAAGATTCATACAAGACAACAGACCATTCGCTTTGATCACGGCTTTCAAAGGATACAATAGTCGAGCGGAGAATCACGAGAAGAACTCCGAACTCATGTCTGATCTTCGCTCATTCGGACTAGGCGCGATTCAATTGAACGGCTATTACAAAGAGAAAGACATGGCTGAGCCTTCAAGAGAGCTTTCCTTCTTCGTGCCATATCTCGGCGACGATGAAGCAGCTTTTCGCAAGTTCATGACCGCAATGTGCACTAAGTATGAGCAAGAGTGCGTTGGATATTCCGAGGGCAAGCAATACGGTCTGCTGTTTGCAAACGGTACTTTTGATCCGAAGTTTTCGGCAGTGTCTTTTGGTCCGGCACAAGTTAAAGAAGCTTGGAGTCGTCTGAGGGGCAAGTGGTTCGTTATGGTTGAGTGCGCTTTCTGTGCTTCAAGCAACATTGGACGGCAAGCATGGGATGCTTTAGGTTTGATACCAGGAGTGGTGTTCGATAAGCGTGCCATAAAAGCAGCGTGGACATTGAAACACTAATTATCGAGAGAGGGTTAAAGAGATCCGATTGGGTGGCATAGGCTAAATGCGCATTCCAATGCAGGATTCGAAATGAGTAAATTGTTTCTTCTCGGTGCGGGCGCATCGATTGATGCGGAGATTCCAGGAAGCCTTGAAATGTCAAAGAAATTCATAGATTTCGAGTTCCCTGATTCCGCTCACCCCTCAGAACAGAAGATTTTAAAGGACGCTTTGAGATTTATTGCGGGTGGACTCTGTTTCCAGAACGCTATTCGTGGCGACAATCCGTTTGCTGGTGTGGACATCGAGGAAATGTTCAACGCAGCGAAGACGTTGTCTGACAGGCGAAACACTGAAGCTGCCGCATTTGTCTCGGCGTGGCATCCGGCACTAATGAACCTTGAGCAACCAAATCCCTTATCTACAGAAGACAGGATTCATAAAGTGTACAGCAGTATATTTGGACCATTCACAACAGCTCTGAATGACGTTAAAGATAAAGATGTCGAATTGGAGGATGCGTTGAGATCGAATCTTTGGCCGAATCCACGCAAGTCAGGTTCAACGATGGCGAGTTACAACTTCATTAGAAACTTTCGAGGTGCTGTGCAACATTCGGCAGGTCTTCCTATAGAAGGAGAAATATTTAGCAGGCTATTAGACGTTATGATTTCCATGCTTCCAAGCCACGTGTGGATAGATCGGACGAATCCAGATACCAAAGCTCGCCTTCAATATCTGAGTCCATTGGTAAAATACTGCGGAAAATCAAAATATCCGATTGTCACCCTGAACTATGACAATTCTATTGAACTGAGCTGCGAAATTGATGGTATCGAATATGATACTGGACTTAAGAGTTGGTCATCAACTGGAAGATTCAAATTTCCGGTGCACTGCCTCCCAATTTTAAAACTACATGGTTCCATAGATTGGATGAGGAGACCATCGAAACCAACAAGAGATCACCCCATAGGCGACGATAAAATAGTGCACAAGAAAATCAGATCGCTTGGGGATTTTAAGTTTCAACCAGCAGTCATCTTCGGTGAGCGAAACAAACTTACGATGGATGGTCCTTACATCTCTCTTCTTTTGGAGTTTCAAGCTCGCCTAGAAAAAACCACGGAGTTAATAGTTGTTGGATACTCTTTTAGAGATAACCATATAAACCTGTTGATCAAACAGTGGTTAAACGAGGATTCAAGCCGACGGATAGTGATTATTTCGCCGGACTTCGACTTGAGCAAGATTCCGTTCGTCACACGACAGAATAGATCTTTGCTCCAATCAAGAATCAAGGTCTTGAATAAGAGAGCAAAGCACGGGCTGAAACTTATCTGCAAGACCACGAAAGGGCGTTGATGGAGACGAAAATTGAAGAAGTACTTCGGGAGAAGACAATAGCCAGAAGTACATCCTTGATACTAGATACGGTGCGGAGTTTATAGCCTAAATCGAAGGAGATTTGAATTTAATCGAGAGTCTGTTTTGAACTCTCACATGAATAGCCGATAGTCAAAGCTAACGCCGCTGAACCGCTCTAAGAGAGAGCCGATTTGCGCAATCCTTTTTGAAGACAAAACATTAGCTGGCAATTTAGAATATAACTCACCGGAGTTCCAATCCATTTTCGAAAGTCCAAGAATCTCATCGACTAATTTTGGTAAAGGCGATTGCCCGGCGTATCGTCGTACGACGACGGGACCGGGAATCCTTCTCTTGCCTTGGAAGTATGTCCAATTTGTCTTTACCGATTCAGTTGAACCATGCAACCACACCAAGGCTTCATGATTGGACAGTCTTAAAGCAGTGCCTCTGTTGACTGGATACATTGCATCAACTATCTCGTTGGTTTTAATCTCCGAGCGCACATATCGAAGGTTCGGTTCGTAGTTGATTTCGAGTAGTTCGAGATCGGCGACACCTTCTAACCCCGCGCGAAGGCCGATTTGCTCATCACGCATGAATGGGGTCAGTTTATGCACAACGACGCGACTGGGCAACCTCAAATGCGTCTCCCAATAAAGGGCCCTTATCGCTTCTCCTATGCGCCTTGCGTCGTCAAGGGAAAGGAATGGATTTGGATTTCTACCAAGGAATTGGGGATTCTCGATTCGACTCAGCCGAAACTGTAACCCCTCTCCATTTGTGCTGTAGAGATGGCTACAACCCAAAATAATCTGTTTTCCTTTTGCTGCCCGCTGGTCTATTCCATATCCAAGACCAACATATGCAGTACCTGCATCAAGACCATCAAGTACCCACGGTGTGCGCATCGCCTTAGAATAGAGTGCGACCGATAACCACCACCAAAGTCTGCACTTATCTGGATAGTCTATGGTGTCTTGATCAAGGAATTGAGTCGCAATGCCTCTTTGGACGCAGAATGCCTTTACAAAATCATGCAAATCAAACGATTCGTCCTTGTCACTAAAGCCCCGCCATCTGGACCATCGTTCAGGCGTAAGGATCAAAACTAATCTATTACCTTGCGCCGACAGAGATGTCAGAGCATCTCGAATTAATCTCGAAACTTCAAGAGCGCCTGACCTCTCGTCGAGGTGCGAATCCGGCTCAGGAAGAACGTACCAAGAACTATCGTTCTTACGAGGCACCTTGATTGGCACTCTAAAAATCGCTTCGAATCCCATATATGGCACCACATATTCCTCACTCGCACCACGTGCTGGATCATGCTTAGACAAACCCGATTCGAGAAAGCGCTCTAGTAGCGGCGATTCAGCTCCAGGGCAAATTACTGCCAGTTTGATTTGATCGTTGTCCCTTCCGAAAGACAGTCCAAGATCGTATGGACCATAGCTAGATAATCCTCGAAGGGGAAACTTATCAAAGTTGAGTGCGGAAGATTTCACACCTGTTCCAAATCGGAGTCGTGGTTCCGGGACTTCGATTCCGGTGTGTCGAACAAGCCGAATAACATTAGCTGGTAGCACGGCCCGTGGTTTACTCTCCTGAGTCACGGTCGCAAACGACGGGGCACTCTTGATCTTGAACGCGAAGGCATTTGAGTTCACCGGAAAATAAAACTCTGTTGTTGGTTTTGACACAAGGAGTTTATTCCGCCATCGATTCAGATCTTGGTTGTACTCTTTATTATGCTGATATCCCAGAATTCTTACCCTGAGACTCTTCGCAAAGGAAATCTCTGTAGGATCATCTGTCACCGGAACATGAACAGTGGGATCAATAGTGAGGTACATTTGCTGGTCAATATTTCGAAGCGCTATTCGAGCTGCTTTGTATATCTTGTAATAGCGAGTGCCTGCCTTCTTTGTCTCGTAGGGTTCTTTCTCCCACAGAGTGCAGTCGTCATCAGATTGGAGACTATGGGTCTTTGCTAAAGAACGAATCAATGCTTTT
>JADMIO011583519.1_pt1 | contig 10285 bp, 7 predicted proteins | sample 8958161 | NCBI WGS metagenome assembly JADMIO01 (sample SAMN16585339, study PRJNA669376) | soil metagenome | isolation source: Crop rotation soil | place: USA: Cullars Rotation, Alabama | collected 2011
CGTCCCCGCCGGCGTCGTGCCGCCGCTGGTCGTGCCGAACAGTTCGCCCTTCACGTTGTTCGCCAGCGTGATCGTCCCGCTGAACGTGCTGGTATTCGGCCCGTTGATGCGAAACGCCTGCCCGCCGTCCGGCGACGTCGTGCCCGTCGCGTTCAGCAGCAGGAGGTTCCCGCTGCCCAGCAACTTCCCCGTGAAGGGCACGTTGATCGGCGTGCCCGGCGCGAGCGGGTCGAAGATCTCGATCGTCAACGTCGTCCCCGCCACCGCCGTGAGGTTGCCGGACAATGATGGCGATCCCGCGAACGCCAGCGTCCCGCCCGCCAGCGTGATCGCGTTTGTCGGCGCCGCGCCGACGACCAGCACCCCACCGCTGTTTACCGTCGCCGCGCCGGTTCCCAGTGCGGCATTGTTCGTCGCGCGCACCGTCCCGCCGTTCACGACGACGCCGCCATTGAACGTGTTCGCTCCCGACAGCGCCAGCGTCCCCGCTCCCGTCTTGGTAATCGACGCCGCCCCACTCACGACGTTCGACAACGCCAGCGTCGAAAAGCCGTCGGTCGAAAACGTCGTGTTCGCCGGCAGCGGCAGCGCTGCCGTGCCCGTATACGTCGAGTTCGACACCTGGTCGTTGCTCACGAGCGAAACCGTCGGCGTCGCGTTGCCGTTGTTGCTCAGCGTCACGCCGACCGTCGACGCCGCGAGCAAGCCGCCGGGGAGATTGAACCCGACCGTCGCGTTGCCCAGCGCGTCGAACCATGTGCCACCCCCGCCGCCCGTTAGCGTGACGCCCGTCAACGTCAATTGCAGCGCCGTCTGCAGCGCCTGCGGGCTCGACGCCGACAGTTTGAGAACGTTCGGGCTGCGCTGCAGCATCACGGTGGATGGCCCGCTCGCCGCCAGCGTTTGCCCCGGCACGATCGCGAACGAATCCGCCGCGTAGAACGCCGCCTGCGTCACGTCCAGCGTCGACTGGCGTATCGCCTGCACGTTCGCGTCGTTGCGAATCACCTGGATCGGATTGCTGGCCAGGTACGCGTCCATGTCCGTTAGCGCGATGCCAGGCACCGCGATGTACATGTAGCTGCCGCCGCTGATTGCCGTGCCGTGATTGAGATAAAGCGTGAAGACGTTCTGCGTGACGGTCGACGAGCTGGCCGCGGTGTTGAGCGACGACCAAGTCCCGCTCTGCGCCACCGCCGAGATCGTCGCGTTACTCACCGCCGTCGGGAAGAAATAACCCACCCCGCCGTGATAGACCCATTTCAATCCGCTCGGCGTCACCGTCCCGCTGCTCAGCGTCTGCACCGTGCCGCTCGTCGTCGTCTCGTACGACACGTTGCCGCTCTGCAGGCACTGGTTCAGCGTCGTGTCCACCTCGTACGTCGTGCTCGTCGAGTGGATCGCCGCCCCCAGCGCCACCTCTTCCTTGTCGAAGAAGAACCAGCTCTTCTTCGCCTGCACGTCGAAGCGGTTGTAGTTGAACGCCTCGGCGCCGTACGTGCCGTCGCTCACCCCACCCGCATAATCCGTCGTGCCCTTGGTCGCGCCGAACGAGCCGGGCGGCGTGAGCGACCGCGTGTCCTGCTCCACCGTCGTCCCCGGCAGCCGTCGCCAGTTCCAGCTCGGCTGAATCCCCAGGTACTCGTTCCCCGTCAGCATGATCTGGTTCACACCGTCGCCGAGATACAGGTTCTTCAATCCCTGGTTGTTCCCCTGCTCCGGCTGGCTCGTGCGCGTCGAGACGACCTTGACCGACGCGTAGTACGCCGGCCGCTGCTGCACCATGATCTCGGAATTGAAGAAGTCGCGGTTCCCGCTCATCGTGTTCTGCGTCGAGCTGGCCTGCCCCGAGGAGATCGTCGCCTGCTGCCGCGCCAGGAACGTCTGCAACTCGCTCGACCGATACGAGCCCAACGCCATCGCATCGTTGATCGCGCCGACGTAACCCGTTCCCGCGCCCACAAAGCTGGGAAACGTCACCTGCCGCCCGTCCGCGGTCAGGTCCACCGTCCGCCCGCGGATGAACCACTGTGTCCCATCCAGCAGGTAATCGACGAGCAAGTGTTCCTGCGTGTCCGTGATCGCGTACGACGTCCCCGCTCCGAGCGCACCCCAGTGCAGCGTGTCGTTCACGTACGAGCTGCCGTACCCGCCCATGTACAGCTGCGGGCCGTGGAACTGATACGTGTGATCCGCCTGGATCCCGTTACCCGCGACGACCTTGATCGTCCCGCCGATCGAAGCGAACGCGCTGGTCATGTCGCTGCTGCTGCCCGACGCGATCGAGCTGTAGATCCCCGCGATCGCCTCGTCCACCACGTTCTGCCCCGTCTGCGACGGGATGTTCGCCTTCGCCCGCCCGATGATCGTTTGTGCGCCCGACAACTGCGTCGGCGACAGGATCGAGCCCGTCAGCACCAGCGTCGCGCCCAGCCGCTGTGGCGTCGCGATGTCGTTATCAAACCAGTTCGTGCTCTGCGGATCGACCGAGATCCAGTAACTCACCGCGTTGGAAATGTCCGTGCCCAGCGTCGCGTTGTGATACAGCGCGTTCCCGCTGGCCGAGTACAGCTGCGCCATCGCCTTGAGACGATCCAGGTGCGCCAGCGGCAACCAGTTCGTCTGCGCGGTGTTGGTGTAGTCCACATCCGCCCACGAACCGTCCGCGCGGATCGAAGACATGTACCCCTGCACGCTCGAAGTAGAGGGAAGCGATGAAAGCAGATCTGCGGTGACGCGCTGGCTGATCGTGTCCAGGTCGCTCGCCCGCAGGGCGGACGACGAGACTCCCAGCGCGACCGCCACTGCCGCCGCCGCTAGACGACGCCGACGCGAAGTTCGAACCACGCGCGTTCCTCCACCGAACCCCCATCGATCACAGGCCTGCGAAGCCGCATTCATACCAATCGATGACGACTGCCCGCGAGACAATGTTCAGATTTGCGCAATTCGGAGGCCGCGGTGCGCGAAAAGGGGGGATGCGTGCACTTGCGCGTCGGCGCACCGGCCCGAATATTTTTACAACCCATTCGTCCGTCAGACCTTGTCGCCCGACAACCGCCAAAAATGTCCCATTCGCGCCTTAGATATTGAGGGCATCGATTTGATCGCTCCGCTAGCAGGCCACGTACAAAACCCGCCAATATTTTTCGTAATCGCTGCTTTAGCCATTGTTTACAGCTCACGCGGCCGCAAAAACCTTCCTATTCGCGCCTTATATATTGAAGGCACTACTTTCCGTGGTCCGTCCTCCCCTCGCCCGCTCTGCCACTCACCCCCTCGCCTTTTTCCCCTTCACCGAGAGGACCCCCATGCGCTACCACCTCGATCCCGACACTCGCACCACACCGGACGATCAGCTCCTCGCCGACCTTCGGCGGGTCGCGCACCGGCACCGCGCGACGCACGTCACCTATCACAACTACGCCGATTACGGCCGCTACGCCCCCGCCACCTTCGTCCGCCGATTCGGATCGTGGAACAACGCCCTGAAGCGCGCCGGCCTCCGCATCGCCAAGCGCCGCGGCGTCCCCGACGCCGAAGCCTTCGCCCAGCTCGAACACATGTGGCGCACCCTCGGCCGACAACCGCGCCTGGCGGACTTCGATCAAATTCCCACAACGCTGGGCCCCAGCCTGTACCTGAAGCGCTTCGGCGGCTGGCGCGCCGCGCTCCGCGCCTTCATCGAATGGGTCAACAATCAAAACAGGCGCGCACGAACCCCCACGCCGGGTTCGGAGCGTACTGGCGACGACCCGGATCCTCCCGCGCCCGGAACACAAGAATCCGGGTCGTCGGAGTACCTCCGAACGCGGCGTGGGGCGCAGGAAAAGCCGGTTCATCGCACAACGCGCACCGCGCGCCCGCGCCTGCGTTACCGCGTCCTCCAGCGCGACCGATTTTGCTGCGTCGCCTGCGGCCGCTCCCCCGCCACCGACGCCGGCGTCGTCCTACACGTCGACCACAAACACCCCTGGTCCGCCGGCGGCGAAACCACCCTCGACAACCTGCAGACGTTGTGCGAACGGTGCAACATCGGCAAAGGCGCGTCGGCGCTGTCCAAGCAATCGCGCTGATTCACAAGAGGTGAGTCGTCGCCCCTCGCCGGGATCGGAGGGCACTCCCGACGACCCGGCGTGGGCCCAGATCAGCGCCCGAGCGCGCGCCCGAGCTTCTGCTTCAAACCCTCCACATCGCGCGCCGGTAACGAGCAGGTCGTGCCGGTGCACACGAACGCCGCCGCGGTCGGCAGCTTCGGGAACTGTACTTCCATCTGAGACAAGGGGCCTTCATGCGGGTCGTACCATTCCAACCGAAAGTACGCGCGCGGCGTCGCGCGGGCGGTGGTGAACAGCTGCCGGGCGAGCGGGTCGGACTTGTCGCCGACGATCGTGACGTGCAGCGGCTCGCCGGACAGCTCCTCGTCCGCGAGCAGGATCCCGCCGACGAGCCAGCGGCGGGACGACGTCACCTCCGGCGCCGCGAGGTATCGCATCGCGCGCCCGGCCAACTCCTCGTGCGCCGCATCACCGGTGTACGCGTACAGCAGCCGGGCGAAGCGGGCGGCGTTGACGTTCTCGTCCAGCTGGGGCCGCGGGGGCAGCCCGCTGCTGGAGACAGCCGTCTGCACACCCGCGGCGTCGGCACTGACGAAGTGCGCTTCGATGAACCGCGCGGCAGCGTCGGCGCGGTTGAGCCACACACGGTCGGCCGTCGCGCCGTAGAGCGCGAGGAACGCCCGGCCCATCGCCAGCGTGTCGCCGAGGTAAGGACCGGCGGGGTCGCACTCGTCGTGTCGGAACCCGCCGCCGCCGTCGATCGCACGGTGTGCAAGGACCCACTCCGCCGCGCGCGTCGCCTGCGCCAACGCCTGTTCATCACCCGTGACGTTCGAATAAGTCGCCAGGGCGGCGATCGCCCAGCCGTTCTCGCGCGCGTAGACGTGCGTGTCGACGCGCGGCAGGCCGAGCTTGCGACGCGCCGCGTCGTCGAGCGCGAAGTACGCCGCACTGTGCTCGCCGGGGTTCAGGTCTGCATCTTGACTGGTGTAGAAGGCGCCGTCGGGGCTGAGCAGAAAGGTGGTGAGGTAGTGATGGATGGATTGAGCCGCGCTGAGGTACGAAGAAGCTTCTTCACGCCCCACGCCGGGTTCGGAGGGTACTCCCGACCACCCGGATTCGTTGGGCGCGGGAGAAGGAGATCCGGGTCGTGGGAGTACCTCCGAACCCGGCGTGGGGGTGTTCGCGCGCGCCGTTGCATATGCCATCGCGTACGTGCGCAGATCATCGGCCTGGTACGACATGATCTTCTCGAAGTGCGGGTGCACCCAGTCGCCGTCGGTGGAGTACTGGTAGACGCCGCCCCATGCCGGATCGATGAGCCTCAGGTTCGCAGTGAGGGTTTGCCGAACCATCTGCTCCGCGCGCCGGTCGCCGAGCGACGCGAGGCGCAGGCAGTATTCGACCACGTCGGCGTCGACGAACTTCGTCGCCCCGCCCCACCCGCCGGCCCGGTCGTCGTAGAGCGCGAAGAGGTTGTGCTGAAGATTCTCGCGGGCGTCGGGCGCGAGGCTGGCGCTGCCCGACGGATGAACCTCGACCTCGGCGGCGACGGACGGCCCGGGCGTGGGGTCGTCGATGACCGCCTGCAGCAGCGACGCCATCGCGGCCGGCTCGACGTACCCGCGACGCTTGGCGATCTCGCCACGATCGGCGTTGAAGATCACGGTGGCCGGCCAGCCCCAGTCTTCATAACGGTTGGCGATGTCCGGCCGGCTATCCTGATCGACCTTGACGGCGATGTATTTCTGATTGATCAGCGCGACGACGCGCGGGTCGCGGTAGGTCGTGGCGTCCATCACGTGACACCAGTGGCACCAGACGGCTTCGAGGTCCATCAGCACGAACTTGTGCTCGCGCGTGGCGCGGGCGAAGACGTCGTCGGACCAGGGTTGCCACGAAATGGCGGCTGGAGGCGTGGGTCCTGCGCGCGAGACGGATGCCAACGACGCAAGAATCGCAAGCCCGATCAGCGGGAGACTTCGCCTCAATTTTCCGAACGTGGGCATGCCCTGAGTACGTCCGGAGCGGGCCGATGGATGAGCGAGTTCCTACAGCTATTTCGCGGGAGAGGGTTGCTGCCTCGCCTGCTTTTTGAAGACGGTCCGCTTGAGCAGCGCGTCGATCGAGATCGGCCCGGGCCCGACCGCGAGGATGAGCAGGCTCATGATCAGGAAGGGGAAGGCGGCGTCGTCGATGAAGGCGGACGGGTCCTGGTGGAAGAAGTTCACGACCTTGTCGCGGCTGGCGGTGGCGTAGGCGACGCAGAAGTTGAAGAAGAGCGGGATCGAGATCAGGCGCGACGCGAGGCCGGCCATGATGAGCAGGCCGCCGACCATCTCGGTGCCGGCGGAGATGTAGACGCTGGGCTTGGGCAGCGGGACGCCCCATTCGGTGAAGCGCTGGACCATCGTCGGCACGTCCTGCAGGTGCGCGCGGCCGGACTCGAACAGCTCCCAGCCCCAGGCGAGGCGGATGATCAGCAGGACGAAGGGCAGGAGGTAAACGCCGAAGCGGATGAGGAAGGCGTAGAACCTGGAGAGGAGTTTGATCATGGCGCGTTCTTTCTCCCTCTCCCGGTACTCCGGGGGAGGGCAGGGGTGGGGGCGTTCTCGTCTGTCTCAATGCTGTTCGGCGTTCCTCTCCCACGAGTAGGTGGGGCGAGGGGGACCAGAGCGCTCAATTATCGCGCGCGGCTCGGGGGCAGAACCAGCCTAATTCGGTCCACGTCTTGAACCAGTGCCGAATGCGCGACGACCAGTCGATGTCAGGATTCGCGCCCTTCACGGCGGCGTCGCAGGCCTTGGCGAGGGTCGCGCCGTCGCGCAGCCGCGACAGCAAAGTGTACTCCTGGGGCTCCAGTCGTTTGAAGTACAGGTCGTACTCGTGGCGGTGCACCGCGATGAAGACGTGCTGGCGCTTCGGCGGCTTGACGCGCGGCGCGGTTGCGCTTTCGGGTGGCGCGTCGACGGCGTTGCTGGCCTCGGATCGCAGCGCGGTCTGCTGCCGCTTGAGCGCGGTCGTGTAGTCGTCCAGCGGGTAATGCATTTCGAGCAGCGTAACGTAAGGTTGGAGCGCGAGCCGGAGCTTGCCGGGGTTCTTGCCGAGCAGGTCGTCGATGGACAGCGGCTTCTGCTCGGGTCCGTCGAACGCGACCACCTGGGCCCACTCGAACGCGGCCATCTCGCGCGCGAGCTCCAGTTTGGGCGCGACGAGGTCAGGCCGCTCCGTGATGAACTGCTCGAGCCGGTCGCCGAGATTGCGGAGCGTGAAGGAGCGCGAGGGGTAGGCGTCGAGGTAGGCGACGATGAGGTTGTTGAACTTCCGCCGGCCGAGGACCGCGAGCAGGCCGGGGTAGTCCTCGTAGAGGCAATCGATGACGCGGAACCAGTACTGGCGGTTGTAAATTTCGATGCGCTCGAGCGACGAGAGGCGGTCGTTGGGCTTGATGAAGGACCCGGCGACGGCGGCGGTGGGCCGGCCGTCGGTCCAGGTGCGCTCGGTGCGCATGTCGCGGTTGAGGCGGCGCATGATCATGCCGGCGGCGAGCCGCTGAAGGTCCTGGAGCTCGCGGAGCGTTTGCTGCTTTTGCCGGGATTGCGATATTCGCGGGGATCGGGGCACGCGGGGTTCCTGTATAGCTACACGCAGCGCGCGGGCAACGGTGTCACTGAAGTGACACCGCCGGAATCGCAGCGTTGCGCGCGGACTTCGCTTTGACGCGTCCGCGCACGGGTTCGAGGAAGCGGTTGGCCTTCAGCGCTTCGCGGTGGACTTCTTCGAACGACGGGATGTGGGCGTCCCACTCGAGCAGCGTGCTGGTGGGGCCGCAGCGGTCGATCGCGTGGGCGTACATCTGCCAGACGGGGTCGAGCACGGGATGGTCATGGGTGTCGAGGATGTACTTCTCGTACTTGCTGTGGCCGGCCACGTGGATCTGGCCGACGCGCTCGTGGGGGACGTCGTCGAGGTAGTCGTAGGGGTCGAAATTATGGTTCTTGCTGGAGACGTAGATGTTGTTGACGTCGAGGAGAATACCGCAGTCGGCGCGCTCGACGACCTCGGTGAGGAACTGCCACTCGGTCATTTCCGAGGCGTGGAATTCGGCATAGCTGCTGACGTTCTCGACGCAGATGGGGACTTCGAGGAAGTCCATCGCTTCGCGAACGTTGGCTGCGGTCTTCTTCGCGGCGGCGAAGGTGTAAGGCATCGGCAGCAGGTCGTGGGTGTAGGTGCCGTCGACGCTGCCCCAGCACAGGTGGTCGCTGAGGAACGGCGTCTTCGTGCGCTTGACGAGTCGCTTGAGCTTCTTCAGGTGCTCGCGGTTCAGGCGGCCCGCGGAGCCGAAGTACATCGCGACGCCGTGCTGCACGCACTGGTACTGTTCGAGGATGGAATCGAGGACGGCGAGCGGTCGACCGGCATCGACCATGTAGTTCTCGCTGATGATCTCGAACCAGTCGACGACGGGCTTCTTGCTGAGGATGTGCCGGTAGTGCGGCACCCGCAGCCCGATGCCAACGCCGAGTTCGGTAAATCCGTTGAAGCGATTGGCGGGCATGGAGGTCTGAGACCGTGAAACGTGAATACGTGATTACGTGAGAAGACAACTAGCGGGAGCACTCACGTAATCACGTATTCACTCGTATCGTTGGCAAACAAAGCGGTGTTGGATGACCTGCGGCGACTCCCGCGTACCGAAGGTCGTCGCGGCAGATCTACAGCTTGTCTTCAGCCGTCTTGCAGCCGCCCTTTCCCTTACAGGAATTCTTGCCTTTGCAGCCGTTATCGCCGGTCTTGCAGCCGCCCTTTCCCTTACAAGAATTCTGGCCCTTACAGGAGTGCTTGTCGGTGTCGTCGGCCATCGAGACGGCCTTTTGACCGGTGGACAGCACCTTGCGGGCGGAACTGGTGTCGCTGCTGTGGGACGGCGCGGCCGCGAGGGCGCGGCTGGCGGTGCCCGCGAGGAGGCCGGTGAGGGCGGCGGCGGCAATCGACAGTTTGGTGTTACGGGTCATGACGTCTTCCTTTTCTCTGGTGAAGAGGTACAGGTTCGGGTTCGTTCGGTCGCGGCGACGAAGTCTGGCGACGGCGCGGGGTCGCGGCACCTAGGTTTGCGCGAAAACGCGCGTCGTTCGTTCGTCGCTGCCCGCGGGTTAGATGCCTGCATCGGCAGGCGGGTGACGGTGAAAAACCGTGAGATGCAGAACGCACAAGCTGCTTGGAACAACCGGGGCCGATCGGCACGCGTCGCGCGCTTGCCCCGCTGTGGAAGGTGCAGCCCGCCTCAACCTTCCCGTTCCACCTCCTTCGCCCAAGTGGCCTCGTGCAGTGGGGTAACGTCCCGCATCTTCAACCTATACGCGGGGCAGTTTATTTCGGATGTTGCGGGTGGGACAGGAAATTCCGCCCGACCTCACGCCGGTTCCACGAGCCAGCGCTCGGCGTCGAGTTGGCGGAGGGTGAATTTTGCGGGCGGCGCGCCGGTGAGAATCGCGACGCGCCACACGGCGTTTTCGCCGACCGAAACCTCGCACGTCCCGCCGGCCACGCGATCCACCCTCCCCCGGCGGTCGGTCAGCTCGCCCTCGTATTCCAGGTAGAACCGGCGGTGGTCCTTCAACCGGATGACCTCCGTCGGCGCCTCGATCGGCCACACCACCGACCGCCACGTCGCCAGGTCCGAGCGGGGCAGCGTTTCGAACATCAAGTCGTAGTGTGGCTCGTCGACGTCGTGGTGCCAGAGGACCGCGTAACGCAACGCCATCGTGTGGACCCAAGAAGACTGCGCCAGTTCCTCGCGCGCACTTTCACGCGATCAACACAGGCGGCGGGACATACGAACTCCGCACCCGTCCGCTCACGTCCGTGCTGCTCTTCAAATCGCACGGGTGCGCCTCGGCTCCCAGGCCGAAATCGCGCGCGTAATCCTCCGCGATCTGCTGCAATTCCTGCATGCTCAGCTTCGGCTTGCCCACCGCGTCGGCTGCTTCCTTGATCTCGTGCTCGTTGAGCAGCGTGCCGGTGATGCTCGTCAGCGCCGGCTGCTGCAGCAGCCATTTGCACGCCAGCTGGTGCACGGTCATGCCGTGATCGCTCGCGTAGTGGCGCACCAGCTCAAGCTTCTTTAAGCCGTAGATCTTCCACGCCGCGTCGCGGAATTGGCGGTGGTCGTTCTTGTCGATCGTCGTGTCGACCTTCACCACGTCCTTCAGGATTGAGCTGTT
>JADMIO012807663.1_pt1 | contig 10285 bp, 8 predicted proteins | sample 8958161 | NCBI WGS metagenome assembly JADMIO01 (sample SAMN16585339, study PRJNA669376) | soil metagenome | isolation source: Crop rotation soil | place: USA: Cullars Rotation, Alabama | collected 2011
CCTCCGCCGCCGGGGCTGAGCCAATCTCGATGTACGCCGTGATTCGCCACGGTTGGCCACGCTGGCGGCGCCAATACGCGATGTATCTCTCGAGGCGAATCGACGAGGAGGGCGGGGACACAGCGGCAGCCACGCCAAAGGTGTAGGCGTCGCGAAGGTCATAGGAAACTCCACCCCCGACTGGCTGCCACGTCTGAATTCCAATCGGTGCCGCAGCGCCGGCGGCGAGCAGCGCACGAGCCGCCGGTCGCCCGTAAACGGTGGGGACGCCCGCTCGCAAATACACGACGTCGGGGTCCATGAGCGACAGCATACCGTCGACTGGTCCGCGCGCTGCGATGGAGTCGCCACGCGTCTGGTCCAGTTGGAATAAGCTGTCTCGTGCGGGACCGCGGGCTGGCTCAGGCACCGCGGGACGGCGATGCAAACTGCACCCGAACACCAGCAGCGCCGCTGGGAGGAACGAGCGGATCGTCATGTGCCCCTCACGCTACCGCCGGCTACAGACGGGCGCTAGGGTGACAGATCGGCTCCCGCAGATTTCCCCGGAAAAAATTCTCGGGAAAGCGCCAGTGGACGTTGGACGCGCACGAACCGTGCGCTATTTGTACACGGAGGCATCGGCGGCGAAGCATGAGGCAGTTGGAGCATCACGGCGCCCAGTGGCGCGTTCGGGAAGTGGATGCGACGCGCATCCCAGGTGCACGCGGCAGACGCTGCCTCATCTTCGACAGCGACGGAATCGTGCGCCGTGTATGGGCCTATCCCGATACGTGGGACGGCCTCGACGATGATGGCGTCTGGAATCTGCTGGACGGGCAAATTCCGTCGGCGGTCGCGCCGCCCGCGTGCGAGCGACGCGCTTTCCCGCGAGCCGACTACCGCGATGTCGTCGAAGCGACCGCCGCGGTTGCGCGCGCGCGCGCCAACCAGGCAGCGATCCCAGCGACCACCATCGCTGACTCGGAGCGCGCCAGGGGTAATCCGTCGGTCTTCGAGACGGTCAAGGCGATGCGGGGGGCCATTCGCGCCTACGCAGGCACGTTGAAGCGCGAGAGCGCGAGTCCGGAGCATGCCCTCGTGCTCGTCAAGTCCGCGATCGAAGAAGGACTGGGCGGACCCTCGGGTCGCGATGAGCCTGGCGCCGAAGACCTCATGGCCGACGCCGTCGTCTGCTGCATCGAGGCGTATTACGCCGCGTAGCGGACAGTTGCGCTACTTCGCAATCGGGCCGTACCAGACGCCGTCGGGCGCTCGCGCGACCGGAGCCTTCCACAGTACGGTCTTGTCGACCAAATCGACCGCGGCAACGGCGTCTTCGCCCGCCAGCGTGACGAACACCGTGCGGTTGTCGGGCGCGATGTAGACGCCCCTCGGCGAGGCCAACGAGGCAACCTCGCCGACGACCTTTCGAGTTTTCACATCAGCGATGTGAATCTTGTTGCCCATCGCATCGCAGATCACCGCAAGCGCGCTGTTCGGCGAAATGGCGATGCGATAGGGAAACTCGAAGCCCGTCAACGTTGCGGCGACGCTCCATGATTTCGTGTCGATCACCGAAACCGTCTTCTTGTCGTTGGAGCCGAGCCAGACGCTGTTGCCGTCCGGCGAGACGGCAACGCCTTCTGTGGTCGTCGACACTTGCAGGTCGCGCACGAATGCGCGTTTCTCCAGGTCGACCTCGACGATGCCACCAAATGGGATGCTCGCCGTGTACGCTCGTTTACCGTCGGCGGTCACGCCGACCATATGAGTTCCCTGATGCTGCGTCGGAATGGCCGCGATGACTTTCCCTTGCGCAATATCGACCAGCACCAGATTCGCCGTCGTTTCCGAGGTGACGATGACGGTGTTCGGCGAGCCCGGTATAAACGTCGCACCGTGTGGTCGAGTGTACTCGCCGAGATCGATCGTCCGGACAACTTTCTTCGTGGCGAGGTCGATCACGGCGAGCTTGTTCCCGGGTGCGCCTCCGACGCCGTAGATCGTCGAAATCCCCCATTTGCCGTCCGGGGAAACAACCGCTTCGTGCGGACCCATGCCGACGTCGACGTTGACCGTTGCATGGGTGGCGACATCGACGATGGTGGCGCTGGCCGCTTGTTGATTCGAGACGAGGACCGTGCCAGTGGAAACGCGCGCTTGCGCGGACGCAACGCCGGCGAGTGTCGCGAGAAGGGCGAGTGGGAGGATTGTCATGCGGCCAATTTGCGGCGAGAGGCAAAAACGGCCTAGGGGGATTGCAAGAGAATTACAACGCGCGGAGCAGCGATCGATCCAACCACCAATTCGGTGTGCGAACCCCTCAATCGGTCAGACAGGAGGGCCTGAGCTCGAGACGAGCACGGATGGGCGGATAAAAGCACGGATTCTGTTTGATGCCTTCCCATGTCGTAGCGCTTGTAACCGTGCCCGTCAGCATCTCCGTGCTCGTCTAGGACAATCGCGCCTGCGTATTTTGAGAGTAAGCGCGAATCGGTAAACTCCGGAGGTCCCGTGACGTCTGATACGAACGTTCAAATGGCGGTTCCCCTTTTCTCGGTACGCGACATCGAGAAATCACGCGCGTTCTACGTCGAAACCCTCGGTGGTACGATGACGCGGGAGTGGCGACCCAACGGCCAACTGCGCTGGTGTTGGATTCAGCTTGGTGATGCCGCCGTCATGCTCCAGACGTTCGCCCCGAAGGATCACCGCAACGACGTGGACGACCGGCCGCTCGGTGTCGGCGTCAACATCAACTTCATTTGTCGGGACGCCGTGAAGCTATACCGCGAGCTCGAGGCCCGCGGCGTGAGGGCGCGCCGCCCGGTCGTCGGCAATCGGATGTGGGTGACACAGCTCGAAGATCCCGATGGCTACCGTCTCTTCTTCGAGAGCGAAACGCAGGACGCGGAAGGATCAGTGCTCGACGCTCGGGAATCAGTCCGCGCGGAGTGACGACACGGGATCGACCCGCGACACCCGTCTCGCGGGCAGCATCGTCGCGAGGAAGGCGACGCTGCCGAGAACGAAAACAGCGATCACGAGAGACGCCTTGTCCGTTGGACTGACACCGAACAGCAGACCCTGCATGAGTCGCGATCCGGCGAGTGCAGCCGCGATACCGACGGCGATGCCCAAAACAGCCGGTAGCATTCCCTGGCGCACGATGAGACGCGAGACATCGCCAGCCTGTGCGCCGAGCGCCATGCGAATGCCGATCTCATTCGTGCGCTGAGCCACGGAATACGACATCACGCCGTAGACGCCGATCGCCGACAGCACCAACGCCAGCGTGCCGAAAATCGCCAGGAGGAACGTGGCGAGCCGCGGCGTCGCGACCGACTGCGTCAGGACGGTCTCCATGGTCCGCACCTGCGCAATCGGCAGCAATGGATCCAGCGATCGTAAGACATTTCGAATGTCGCTCGTCATGACGGTCGGGTCACCCTGCGACCGGACGACGAGCGACATCGCATTCTGTCCGAGGAGCAGCGAATCGGCGGCCGTCGCCGGGAACTGCGAGTGCGGCAGATACATCTCCGGGCGAATTTCCTTGTCGAGCGCTTGGTGGTGCACGTCCGCGGCGATGCCCACGACCTCCCGCCACACCGTGTCCTGCGTTCCACCGAGCCGGATCCGCGAGCCGAGTGCGTCGCGGTTGGGCCAAAACTTTCGCGCCGTCGTCTCGCCGATGATGACTACCGGCTGCGCCGCCTTCGTGTCGCCAGCGCTGAACGCGCGGCCACGTCGAATGTCGATCCCCAGTGCCTCGAAGTACCCCGGCGTCGCCATCTGCCAGTCGAAAGCGGCCCGTTGCTGGTGCGCGTCGGGTGTCGGCGCCTCCGCGTCACCCGCAATCGACACGCCCCAGTCGGCAAGCGTCCCGGTGAGCGGCAGTGCGCTGACCGCGCCTGCGGTGCGAACACTGGGGATCGCGCGAATACGATTGAGAAAATCATCATAAAAGGCGCGAATGCTCGTCGTTCCTCGATAGCGAGCCGGTGGGAGCGACAGCCGCATCGTCAGCACGTTGTCCGGCCGGAAGCCCGGCGCAACCGACAGCAGCGTGTTGAAGCTTTTGATCATGACCGTCGCGCCGGCGACCGACATCACCGCGAGCGCCACCTGCGCCGCCACGATGATCTGACGAATCGTCGCGCCCCCGCGCCCTCGGGCGCCGCCGGTGCCTCGTGAGACACGCAGCGATCTGTGCACGTCGCCGCGCAGCGCGTGCACCACCGGCGCGATCCCGAAGACGACGCTCGTGGCGACAGAAATGACAAACGTGAATAACAAAACGCTCACGTCGAACGACGCCGCGTCGGCCCGCGGTAAGCTCGCGGCGCCCAGCCGCACCACCACGGGACCGGCCAGCACCGCGAGTGGTATCGCGACCACGCCGCCGACGAGACCGAGCAGAAGGCTCTCGGTCAGCAGCTGTCTTGCCAGACGGCGCCGGCCGGCGCCAAGTGCCGCGCGAATGGCGATTTCACGCTGCCGCGCCTCGCCGCGCGACAGCAGCAGGTTGGCGACGTTCGCGCAGCCGATGAGGAGAACGAACGCCACCGCGCCGAGGAGAAGCGTGAGAACTCGTCTCGAGTTACCGAACACCTGATCGTTCGCCGATACCAGCGTCGCGCCGAAATCCGGGTCGTAGTAATGGTTGTCCTTCTTCATGCGCTCGACGAACGAGGTGAACCGCGCGTTCGCCGCGACCACGCTCGTTCCCGATCTGAGCCGCGCGACCGCGTAGAGATAGTGACCCCAGCGGTCGCTCTTGGTCGGCGGACCGAGCTGAATCGGCATGTAGAGCTGCGACCACTCACCCGCGAACTCGAGCGGAAGCCGAAAGTCTTTCGGCAAAACTGCAACAACCGTCCGCGATACCCCGCTCACGTCGATCTGCTTCCCGACGATCGAACGATCCCCGGCAAACCGCCGCTGCCACAGCGAATAATCGAGCATCACCACGCGCGGGCCGTTCGGTTGATCCTCGGCACGCGTGAAGTCGCGCCCCATGATCGGGCGCACCCCGACCGTGGCAAGCAGCCCCGCCGCGATGATCCCAGTCCGGACGCGTTCGGGCTCGCCGTTCCCCGTGAGGGTCGCGGCGCCAAGATAGAAGGGCGACACGCCGTCGAAGAGATCAGTCTGGCGTGCGTAATCGGCCGCCTCCGAGGGTGATACCCACGTCTGCGGCCAGTTCTGCCAGTGGCTCCAGATCATCGCGACGCGCTCTGGGTGATCGTACGGCAGTGGCCGCAGGAGCGCCGTGTTCACCACGCCAAAGACTGCCGCGTTCGCGCCGATGCCCAGTGCCAATGTGAGAATCGCGGTGAGCGAGAATCCGGGTGAGCGCCGCATCGCGCGGGACGCGTATGCGACGTCTTTGCGGAAGGCATCCAGTTGCTCGTTGAGTCGCATGTGCTCCTCCCGACGCTCGGCCGAGATGTGAAGCTTTCGTTGTGCGGTTGAAAAACCGTCCACCGACCCGCCGAATCGCGTCAGCGCCTCGATCCGAGCTTCCTCGAGGGACATACCGCGCGCCACCAATTGGTCGACGCGAAGATCGATATGCAGTTTGATCTCCTCGTCGAGCGCGTCGTGTCGATCGTGCGAGACGCGAAAGAGCCGGCGCAGGCCGCGCCGCGGCGGCCGTCGAGTCATGGGGATTCGCTTCGCCGAGTGGCCGTGAGCACGGTCGTCACCGCGTCGGCGTAAGTCAACCAATTGTCCGTCTCGGCGCGCAGGTGAGCGCGTCCGGCCGACGTCAGCACGTAGTAGCGCGCGCGGCGGTTTTTGTCCGTGACGCCCCACTCCGCCGAGATGAGACCGCGCTCCTCGAGCCGGTGAAGCGCTTGATACAGGGCGGAGTCCTCGACGCCGAGGCGGCCATTCGAACGATCTTCGAGCCAGCTGGTGATCTCGAAGCCGTGCATGGCGCCCCAGGAGAGCGTCTTGAGGACGAGAGCGTCGAGGGTGCCTTTGACGAGAGGGGCCATGAAGCTACAGACTCTGAGGTCAGAGTCTGTAGCTTCGGCTCATTTCACCGTTCTGTCAAGTCATTCCGTCACGTCACTGCGACGCAGCAGTGCCGGAGAGGACGGTCTTGAAGACGGCAACGGCCTTTTTCATCTCGGGCATCGTGCCCACCGAGATGCGAGCGTGTGTCGGCAGCGACGGGAATTGGCGGCCGATCACGACGTGTTGCTTGACGCACTCCATCTTGAAGGCTTTCGAGTCACGGTGGATGTCGACCATGAAGAAGTTGCCTTCGGCGGCGTGCACCGTGTATCCGGCCGTCTCGAAGAACTTGCGACCGAACGCCCGCGCCTCGCGGTTTTTGACCTGCTCGCTCTTGATGTGCGCCTGGTCGGTGATCGCCGTGCTCGCCGCCATCAACGCGAGCTGATTCACGTTCGTGCTCAAGAGATAGTTGGCCATCTTCTTCAGCGTATCGATCTGGCCGATCGCGTAGCCGGCGCGCAGGCCGGCCATACCGAACACCTTCGAGAACGTTCGCGTCACGACGACGCGCGGGTTTGCCAGCGCAAGCGGAATCACGGGGGAAAGATCGTCGACGTACTCATGGTAGGCTTCGTCGACGAGAATCGTCGTGTCGGGGGACAGGCGGTTGACTTGCTCGACGAAGGCCACGACGTCGCTTTTGCCATGGACCGTCGCCGTCGGATTGTTCGAGTTGCAGAAGTAGACGAGCCCGGCGCCCTTTGCTGCGTCGACCATCGCGTCGAGGTCGAGGCGGAGCTTCGAGTCGACCTTGGGTGAGGCGACGGGGTGCTTGAGGAATTTCGCAAAATTGGCCGGTGCCTCGAACGTCGGCTCAGGCGACACCAGCCCCTGTGTCGGCGAGGTGAAGGCGTACACCGCCGTCCGTAGCAGCTCGCCCGATCCGCAGCCGAGGATGACATTTTCCGGCGACACGTTCTGGAGCTTGGCAATGATGGCGATGAGGTCGTCCTCACCCTTGATCGGATATCGGTTCGAGTCCGTCAGATGACGAACGATGGTGTCATAGACGCGTTGGCCGGGGCCATAAGGGTTTTCGTTGCTATCGAGTCGGACGGCACCCGGTTTGGTCGCCAGCAGGCGGTCCGCGCGCCGCTCGGCCTGGCCTTGGAAGGCGTAGAGGGCTTCGTGTCCGCGCCAGGTGATGAGGGGACTGGTGAGGAGGCCGGCGCCACCTGCGCCGACGGTGGCGATAAACGAACGGCGCGAGACGGGCATAACTGGCTCCCCCAGAGTAGATGGGGACGATTATAGCGCGGTGCCATCCGTCAGGCGAGATGTGGCCTCCGTCACGCGCAACGCGTAACGCGTAACGCGCAACGCCACTGCGGACGGCGGGGCAGCGCAGTCAGCGCTGTTGCCCTTGCGTTGCGCGTTCTGCGTTGCGCGTTCAAGCGTTCAATACCATCCGATGGGCTGCTCGTTCAAGTTGATGTGCACCTGCTTCACGTGCAGGTACTCCTCGACGCCCCATCGGCCGAGCTCGCGGCCGATCCCACTTTGCTTATAGCCGCCCCACGGCGCCTCGACGAACGTCGGCTGCATGTGATTGACCCAGACAATGCCGGCGCGGAGGCGCTTCACCGTGCGCATTGCGCGAAAGATGTCGCGCGTCCACACCGCGGCAGCGAGACCGTACTCCGAGTCGTTGGCGATGCGAACTGCGTCGTCCTCTGAGTCGAATGGCATCACGGCCGCCACCGGTCCGAAGATCTCCTCGCGCGCGATGCGCGCGTCGTTGTCGACGTCGTAGAAGATCGTCGGCTGGACGAACAATCCGCGTCCGAGCTCGCCGTCGTCAGCCTGGCCGCCGCCGAGCGCGAGCTTGGCCTCGTACTTTCCAATTTCCTGATAGTTGCGAACGCGGTCGAACTGCTCCTGGCTGACCAACGGGCCCATTTTCGTCTCACGGTCGATGCCGGGCCCGAGCCGGATGCGCTTCGCCTTTTCGACCATGGCCTCGAGGACCTTCTTGTAGATCGGTCGTTCGACGAGGATGCGGCTGCCGGCGGAACACACCTCGCCCTGATTGATGAAGAGGCCGAACAGCGCCCCATCGACGCTGGATTCGAAGTCCGCATCGGCAAACAGGATGTTCGGCGACTTGCCGCCCAGCTCGAGCGAAATCTTCTTCAGCGAATCGGCCGCACCGCGCATGATGCTCTTGCCGACTTCCGCGCTGCCGGTGAACGCGATCTTGTCGACGCCCGGATGCGCGACGATCGCCGCGCCCGTCGATCCATATCCGGTCACGATGTTGACGACGCCGGGCGGCAGCCCGACGGACTCGAGATGATTCGCCAACTCGAGCACGGTCAGCGGCGTTTGCTCCGCCGGCTTGAGCACCATCGTGCAGCCGGCGCAGATGGCGGGCGCAAGCTTCCACGCGGCCATCAACAACGGGTAGTTCCACGGGATGATCTGCCCCGCGACGCCGAGCGGCTCGCGCAACGCGAGGCTCATCGCGTTGTCCGGGACCGGAATGACGTCGCCATGGATTTTCGTCGCGAGACCGCCGTAGTACTCGAAGCAGGTTGCAACGTCGGCAATGTCGAACTCCGATTCGACGATCGGCTTACCGTTGTTCAGGGTTTCCAGCTCGGCCCATTTGGCGGCGTTGTCTCGAACGACCTGGGCGAGGCGGAAGAGAATTCGTCCGCGCTCCTGCGCGGTCACATCTTTCCATGGTCCAGCCTCGAACGCGCGCCGCGCCGCCGCCACCGCGTTGTCGATGTCCGACGGTGTTCCCTCGGAAACGCGCGCGATGGCTTGTTGTGTCGCTGGGTTGATGACGTCGATCCAGCGGTGCCCACTCGAATCGACGAACCTGCCGTCGATGTAATGGGGATAGAGTTTCATGGTTGAGGACATGGCGCGAATCTGACACGCGTAACGCAGAACGCGCAACGCGGAACGCGCAACGCGGAACGCAACGGCAAAAGCGCTTTGGTCGCTGTTCGCTCTTGCGTTGCGCGTTACGCGTTCTGGACGGCGATCTCGCCCGACTGACCGGGCTTCTTCTTTCCCTCGCGAGCCAATTTCTTTTCGATTCGCTTGCTGATCGGATCGAGATACGTGTAAATGACGGGGGTGACGTACAACGTCACGAGCTGCGAAAACACGAGGCCGCCGACGACCGCAATGCCGAGCGGACGCCGCGACTCCGAGCCCATCCCGCTGGCCATCGCAACCGGCAGCGTACCGACGAGCGCCGCGACGGTCGTCATCATGATCGGCCGGAACCGCGTGTGCGCCGCTTCGACGATCGCTTCGGCCGGCGCCCGGCCTTCCTTGCGCTCCACCTCGAGCGCGAAGTCGACCATCATGATGGCGTTCTTCTTCACGATCCCGATCAGGAGAATGATGCCGACGAACGCAAAAACGCTGAGCTCGATGTGGAACAGCCACAACGCCAGCAGCGCACCAAAGGCCGCGAATGGAAGGCCTGAGAGAATCGTGATGGGATGAATGAAGCTCTCGTACAACACGCCCAGCACGACATAGATGACGAACACCGCAAGAATCACGAGCACGATCAGACCCGCCTGGGTCGACTGAAAGACCTGCGCGGTGCCGGAAAACGAGGTCGTCACTCCACTCGGCAAGTTCTGTGTCGCCAAACGCTGCATCTCGGCGGTCGCCGTCCCGAGGGAAACGCCGGGCACGAGATTGAACGAGATCGTGACCGACGGCATCTGACCGGAGTGGTTGACCGTCACCGGACCGGCCGATCGCTTGAGCGTCGCGAGTGTCTTCAAGGGGACGACGTTACCGTTCTGCGAGCGGATGAACAAGAGTCCGAGCGCCGAGAGGTCCTGCTGATACTGCGGCAAGAGTTCCATAATGACACTATACTCATTACTCGGTGTATAGATGGTGGAGACTTGCCGCGAGCCGTAGGCGTCGTAGAGCGAGCCCTCGATCTGATCGACGGTGACACCGAACGCCGCGGCGCGGGGCGATCGATCTGCACGTCCACCTGCGGATTGTTGTTCTGCATGTCGCTCGTCACGTCCTGCAGGCGATCGGACGTCTTGGCGGCGTCCAGAAGCTTCTGTGCGCCCACGTAGAGCGTCGTGACGTCCGACGCTTGCATCGTGAACTGATATTGACTCTTCGATTGACGTCCGCCGATCTGAATCGCCGGCGGAACCGACGCGAACGCCGTGATCCCAGGCACACGCGACAGCTTGCCGCGAAGCTCCTGCACGATGTCGCTCGCGCTCGGACGTTTGCCGCGCGGTTTGAGCGTGAGCTGCAGACGGCCCGTATT
>JADMIO010826511.1_pt1 | contig 10284 bp, 10 predicted proteins | sample 8958161 | NCBI WGS metagenome assembly JADMIO01 (sample SAMN16585339, study PRJNA669376) | soil metagenome | isolation source: Crop rotation soil | place: USA: Cullars Rotation, Alabama | collected 2011
CTTTCCTCTCGTCTGCCGCTGCGAGGACGTGACCCTGGCCGCGGTGCGGTCGTGCGCCGGCGCGCGGGAGGCCAAGCTGGCCGCCCGCGCGGGCATGGGGCCCTGCCAGGGCCGCGTCTGTGGGCCCGCGCTGAGTTATCTCTTCGGCTGGGACTCGGATACCGTTCGCACGCCGATCCAGCCGACCGCTCTGGGAGCGCTCGGGATCGGTCCGGCCGGGCGGGTCTCGGAGGAGGAGGTTCGGGGATGAAGTGGCGGGGAGTCTTCCCGGCGATCACGACGCCGTTTCGCGAGGATCTGACGGTCGACCACGAGTTCCTGGCGCGCCACGTGGATCGCATGATCGGCGCGGGCTGCACCGGGCTCGTCCCGATGGGCTCGCTCGGCGAGTCCGCGACGCTCGAGCCCGAGGAGAAGCGCGCGATCCTCGCGACGTGCCGTGCCGCGCTCGGGGGACGCGCGCCGCTCGTGGCCGGAGTCGCGGCGCTCTCGACCGCCCAGGCCGTCGCGACCGCGCGGCTCGCGCACGAGCGGGGCTGCGACGGGCTCATGGTCCTCCCGCCTTACGTCTACCGCACCGACGCGCGCGAGACCGCGGCGCACTTCGCGGCCGTGCTCGAGGCGACGCCGCTGCCCTGCATGCTCTACAACAATCCCGTGGCCTACGGGACGGACGTGCCTCCCGAGGCGCTCGCGGAGCTGGCCGCGCGGCATCCGAACCTCGAGGCGGTCAAGGAGTCGAGCGAGGACGTCCGCCGCGTCAGCGGCATCCGCGCCCTCCTGGGAACGCGCCTCGCCATCTTCATGGGCGTCGACGATCTGATCGTCGAGGGCGTCGCGGCGGGAGCCGTCGGCTGGATCGCCGGCCTCGTGAACGCGCTGCCGGAGGAGTCCGTGAGGCTCTTCGACCTCGCGTCGGCGCCGGAGCGCTCCGCGGAGGCGCGCGATCTCTACGAGTGGTTCCTGCCGCTCCTGCGGCTCGACGTCGTGCCCAAGTTCGTGCAGCTCATCAAGCTGGTGCAGCAGGAGGTCGGGCTGGGATCGGAGCGCGTCCGCCCGCCGCGCCTGCCGCTCGAGGGGAAGGAACGCGACGAGGCGCTCGCCCTCATCCGGGAGCGCCTCGCCGCGAGGGCGAGAGTGGCCTGAGACCTACTTGCCGACCTGGAGCGCGGGCATCCCGTCCAGCATGGAGAGACGGAACAGGGTCGAGAGGTAGTCGTCGATGTGGGCGAAGCGGCCGGCGGCCTTCGCTCCGAGCTTCTGGTTGAGGATCCCGAAGTACTTCATCCGCAGATCCAGCGTCTGCTTCTGGATCGCGGCCGACTCGTTCGCCATCTTGACGATGTCCGCGTCGGAGAGCGTCGCGTAGCCCTCGGTGTACTTCTTGAGAAGGGCGAGGCGGTCGGACATGTTGGCGTCGCGCTCCTTCTCGAAGTCGCCGTAGACGGCCCAGAACGTCTGCATCTGGTCCGCGGGAAGGCTGCCCATGGCCGACGCCACGAGCTCGCGGCGCTTGGTCGAGAGGGCATGCTGCAGTTTCGCCATGTCGATGTCCCTGGGCTGGAGCTCCGGCATCGACGCCTGCGGCGCGCCGGCGGAGGCCGGCTTCTGCTGGGCGGCCTGCTGTGCCGAACCGGCCGCGGCGACTCCGAGGAGGAGAGAGAGGGCGAGGATCTTCTTCATGGACGTCTCCTTTGGGACTCGGTTGAGGGTGTCGAGACCGGTCGACCCGGCCTTCACGAGGCGGCGGACTGTATCACGGCGCTCGGCGTCCGCCGCCGGTCGGCGACTAGACGTGGCAGGAGCCGCCGCCGCGCTTCTCGAAGTACCGCTGGTGGTACTCCTCGGCGCGCCAGAAGGGCTGGGCGGGAGAGATCTCGGTCACGATCGGCCTCGCGAACTTGCCGCTCTTCGCGAGCCGCTCTCGGGACGCGCGCGCCGCGGCCTCCTGCTCCGGCGTGTGGAAGAAGATGACGGAGCGGTACTGCGTGCCGACGTCGGGGCCCTGGCGATTCAGCTGCGTCGGGTTGTGGCCGTTCCAGAAGACGTCGAGGAGCGAGTCGTACGAGGTCTTCGCGGGGTCGTACTCGACCTGGACGACCTCGGCGTGGCCGGTGCGGTCGCTGCAGACGTCCTCGTACGTCGGGTTCGCGAGCGTCCCGCCGCTGTAGCCGACGGCGGTCGCCGTCACGCCCGGAACCTTCCGGAAATCCTCCTCGACACCCCAGAAACAACCCGCTCCGAACGTCGCCTTGGCCATGGTCGGCACTCCTTCGCGTATTACAACACGGCCGCATTCCCCTCCGCGGCGTCGACCGCGTCGCGAATCCTGTCGCCCCGCCGAGGCGTACTCTCCGGTGCATGAGCACTTCGAGATCGGTTCAGAGGGTTCTTCCCAGCGTCGAGACCCTGGAGGGAGCCGGCTTCCTCGTTCATCGTCCGTTCCCGACCTCGGCGCTCGATCAGTTCGACCCGTTCCTCCTGCTGGACGAGATGGGGCCCATGGACCTCGCCCCGGGCGAGGCCAAAGGCGCGCCCGACCATCCGCACCGCGGCTTCGAGACGGTGACGTACCTGCTCTCGGGGGAGATGGAGCACCACGACTCCCGCGGCAACCACGGCCGTCTCACTCCCGGCGACGTCCAGTGGATGACGGCGGGTTCGGGCGTCGTGCACTCCGAGATGCCCGCCGCCAGCTTCCAGCGCGAGGGCGGCCGCATGCACGGGTTCCAGCTCTGGGTCAACCTGCCGCGGCGCGACAAGATGATGGCGCCGCGCTACCAGGAGATCCCGGCCGCGCGCATCCCCGAGGCGGTCTCGGAGGACGGAGCGGTGCGCGTGCGCGTGATCGCCGGCGAGGCGCTCGGGAAGCGCGCCGTCATCGATACGCGGACGCCGATCACGTACCTCGACGTGCGGCTGCGTCCGGGCGCGGTGTTCGAGCCGCCGGTCGACGCGAAGCTCCGCGCGTTCGTCTACGTCGTGGAGGGGTCCGGCGAGTTCGGCGCGGGGAAGACTCCCGCCGGAGCTCACGAGCTCGTGCTGTTCCGCGGCGACGGCGAGCGCGTCCGCCTCGCGGCGTCGAAGAACGAGCCTCTGCGCGCTCTGCTCATCGCGGGCGAGCCGCTCGACGAGCCGGTCGCGCGCGCCGGGCCGTTCGTCATGAACACCCGCGCCGAGGTCGTCCAGGCCTTCGAGGACTACCAGACCGGGCGCCTGGGATAGGGATCCCGCCATGCCGGTCCGGCAGGTTCTCGACGGCCGGGTTCCGGTCAAGGTCTGGACCGCGGATCTCGAGGACTCGGCGCGCCGGCAGCTCCTCCAGACGGGCGAGCTCCCGTTCGTCTTTCACCACGTCGCCGCCATGGCGGACACGCACTGGGGAATGGGTGCGACCGTCGGCAGCGTGATCGCGACCGAGGGGGCGATCTGTCCCGCGGCCGTCGGCGTGGACATCGGCTGCGGGATGGCCGCCGTCAAGACGCGTCTCGACGCGTCGGCGCTCGAGGGAAAGCTCCCGGCGCTACGGCATGCGATCGAGCGCGGCATCCCGGTCGGGTTCCATCAGCGCAGCGAGCCGCATCCGGCCGTTGCCGGGCTCTTCTCGGAGCACGCGCTGGCGCCGTCCGTGGCCACGGCGAGCGAGCGGAAGAAGGCCGCGCTCCAATGCGGGACGCTGGGCGGCGGAAACCACTTCCTCGAGGTCTGCGTCGAAGAGGTCGCCGAGGGCGGCGCCCCGGTCTGGGTCCTCCTGCACTCCGGCTCGCGCCACATCGGCAAGGTCACCGCCGAGCGGCACGTCGACGAGGCGAAGAAGCGGACGCGGAGCTCCGGAGCGCGTCCGCCCAATCCGGAGCTCGCGCACCTCGAGGAGGGCAGCGCGGCGTTTGACGCTTACGTCGCGGACCTGCGCTGGTGTCAGGACTTCGCGCTGCGCAACCGGACGATCATGCTGGGCGAGATGCTGAAGGACCTGCGGCACGTCACGGGCGTCGACGACCTCGGTCTCGAGCCCGAGATCCACTGCCACCACAACTACGTGTCGTGGGAGCGTCACTTCGGTCGCGACGTGATGGTGACCCGCAAGGGCGCGATCCGCGCGCGGAGGGGCGACCTCGGCATCATTCCGGGCTCGATGGGCACGGGATCCTTCATCGTGCGCGGTCTCGGCAATCCCGAGTCCTTCGACTCGGCGCCGCACGGCGCGGGACGCAGGATGAGCCGCGGCGCCGCGCGCCGCGCGTTCACGAAGGAGGACCTGGCCGCCCAGACCGCCGGCGTCGAGTGCCGCAAGGACGCCGGCGTGATCGACGAGATCCCGGGCGCCTACAAGCCGATCGGCGAGGTCATCGAGAACTCCGCGGACCTCGTCGAGGTCGTCGCGCGCCTCAAGCAGGTCGTCTGCGTGAAGGGGTGAGCGCGCGGAATCGCTCGGATGCGTTTGCCCGCTCGCAGCCCCCGTGCTATCCTCCGCGCCCTCTCCGCGTGGGGCTGTAGCTCAGTTTGGGAGAGCGCGTGAATCGCACTCACGAGGTCGCCGGTTCGATCCCGGTCAGCTCCACCAAGAATTCTTGAGAACGCAATCCCGGTAGCCGCGATGCCTGGATCGAACCGGCGACCGCGGGGGGTTCGGGGGGCGCTGTGCGCCCCCCGCCTGAGTCGTCGCCCGCGGACGCTGCCGAGCGTCAGCGAGGCGCGGCCGGTTCGATCCCGGTCAGCTCCACCAAGAATTCTTGAGAACGCAATCCCGGTAGCCGCGATGCCTGGATCGAACCGGCGACCGCGGGGGGTTCGGGGGGCGCTGTGCGCCCCCCGCCTGAGTCGTCGCCCGCGGACGCTGCCGAGCGTCAGCGAGGCGCGGCCGGTTCGATCCCGGTTCAGCTTCACCAACAAGTCGCCCTCCTTTCGCTCGGGGTCTGCCTTACAGCGGCGAGCGGCTTGCTAACTCCCGGGTCGAGCGCTCCGTGACCCTTCGTTCCGTTCGGATTCCGGCTGCGCGCGCCTCCTCCGCTACTCTCGCAGGGACTTCGCGCGCTGCGGAATTGTCCGGGAAGGATGCTCAGGATGCGGTCTTGTCAGAACCGTCTGGCCACCGGTCGCGCAGCGACCGCCGCGGCCCAGCCGCGCGGCCGGTTCGATCCCGGTCAGCTCCACCAAGATCCTGAATTAGCATTCCTTCCGCGTGAATCACGCCGACGTCGGGACCTTCCTCCTCGCGTTCGCCTCGGCGCTGATCGGCGCGAAGCTCCTGGGCGAGCTGGCCGAGCGCTTCGGCCAGCCCGCGGTGCTCGGGGAGCTGCTCGCGGGCGTCGTCCTCGGCCCGTCGGTCCTCGGCCTCGTGCCGCTCTCGGAGGGCGTCTTCCTCCTCTCCGAGATCGGCGTCCTCCTCCTGCTCTTCCACGTCGGCCTCGAGACGGACCTCGCGGAGCTCGTCCGCGTGGGCGCGCCCGCGATGGCGGTCGCGCTCGTCGGGATGGTCCTGCCCTTCGCCGGCGGCTGGGCGGTCGCGCGCGCGATGGGCTCCGAGAACCTGACGGCGGTCTTCGTCGGCGCGTCCCTGACCGCCACGTCGATCGGGATCACGGCGCGCGTGCTGTCGGAGCTGGGCGCGCTCAAGACGCGCGAGGGGCAGATCGTTCTGGGCGCGGCGGTCGCGGACGACGTCCTCGGTCTGATCGTGCTCGCGATCGTCAGCCGCGTCGCCGAGGGCGGCTCGGTGGACATCGGTGCGGCGGTGCGCTCGGGAGGGCTCGCGATCGGATTCCTGATCGGCGCGATCGCCGTCGGCATCCCGCTCGGCCGGCTCCTCGTTCGGGCCGTCGGGAAGGCCGGCGTGCGCGGCGTCCTCGTCTCGTCGTCGGTCTCGTTCGCGCTGCTCGCCGCGTGGGCCGCGATGAAGGCGGAGTCCGCACCGATCATCGGCGCCTTCGCCGCGGGTCTGGCCCTCGCCCGGACCAACCGCCGCCACGACATCGACACGGCGCTCCAGCCGGTCGTCGACATCTTCGGGCCGCTGTTCTTCGTGTACGTCGGCGCGCAGGTGGATGTGGGTCTGCTCAACCCGGCCTCCGCGGCGAACCGGCCGGCTCTGTGGCTGGGCCTCGCGCTCACGGCGGTCGGCTTCGCCGGCAAATTCGCGGCCGGCTTCTGCGCCTGGGGGGGCGTCCGGCGCGCGTTCATCGGAGCGGGCATGGTGCCCCGCGGCGAGGTCGGCCTGATCTTCGCCGCGATCGGGCTCGCGACGAAGGCGCTGCCCGAGCGGGAGTTCCTCGCGGTCCTGCTCGCGGTCTTCGCGACGACGTTCGTCACGCCGCCGCTCCTGAAGACGCTGCGCCCGAAGGCGCGCTAGGAGCGCCGCAGGTCCGCGAGCGTGGCGTTGAGCAGCGCGCGGCGCTCCGCGTCGAGCCGGTAGAACAGCGGCTCCAGGACGAGCGCCACCCGGTCCTGGCTCTGCGGGTCGATGTGGTACAGGCCCGGCAGGAGGGCCTCCACGACGCGCGCGACCGTGATCTCGCGTCCCGGCGCGGCGAGGCGGAAGCCCTCCACCGCATCGCCCGTCACCAGGCCCGCCCGCTTCAGGTCCTCGAGCATCGGGATCGTCTCCGCCGAGGGCGCCTCCGGATCGCTCTCGAGCTCCGCGAGCGGCGCGGGCTCGAAGCTGGACATCTTGAGCAGCATGCGGATCGCGCGCTCGGCCCGCCCCGACCGGAAGCGGCTCGAGGCGCTCACCGTCGCCTCCATCTGCAGGACGTGCGTGAGCTCGACGCCGATGAGGATGAGGACCCACGCGAAGTAGAGCGAGAGCACCGCGAAGAAGAGGAACGCGAGCGATCCGGTGATGAGGTTCATCCGGAGCAGCCCCTCGACGTAGAGGGTGAAGCAGACGCGCAGGAGCTCGAGCGCGAGCGCGACGGCCGCGCCCGCGACCGCGGCGACGGACCATCGGACCTTCGCGTTGGGCAGGAAGCGGTAGAGAAGCGTCAGGAAGAACGCCTTCAGGACGAACGGCGCGACCGCCGCGAACGTGGGGGAGGCGAGGACGGAGTCCCAGCCGACGTACTTGCGGAGCGCCTTGAGACCCCAGAAGATGCCGCCGAGAACGAGCGCCAGGGCGACGAGCGCGAACGTGTAGAGGATGAGCCGCGTCAGCCGCGCGCGCCGGCGCGGGGCGCCCCACACCGCGTTGAAGATGCCCTCGACCACGAAGATGAGCCGCACCGAGGCCACGATCAGGAGGATCAGGCCCACGGTGGAGATCGCGGTGGACTCGCGGACGAAGTCACCCAGGTTCTCCATGAGGCGCGTCGTCTGGTAGGGAAGGATGGCGTTGACCACGGTCAGGATCTGGTCGTCGTTTTCCTGGAAGAACGTCGCGAGGAACAGCGAGAACGTCACGAGCAGAGGGATGGCGGTCAGCAGCGACGCGAAGGACAGGGAGGCCGCGAGATCGAGGCCGCGGTCGGCGCGAAAGCCCCGGAACGTCTCCGCCACGACTCGACGCAGCGACCACTGGGCGGCCTTTTCGCGCTGTGCGACCGCGGTGCTCATGCCTCGGGCAAGGGTATATGATCGGGTTTCGCTAGAGGAGGCGATCATGGCGAAAGACACCCCGTTCGATCGCGCGCGCGACTTCGTCGAGGAGAAGATCGACCGGACCAAGGAGGTCCTGGGCGATTCGTACTCGAAGGCCCGCGATCAGTTCGACGACGTCAGCGACGACGTCCGCAAGTCCGTCAAGTCGGCCGCGAAGAAGATCGAGAGCGATTACGGATACCTGTGGGACGACCTGCGCGGCTACGTGCGCGAGAATCCCGGCACCGCGATCGCCGTCTCGGCCGCGGTGGGCTTCGTCCTCGGATTCCTGATCCGCGGCGACGACGACTAGGGGATCGGCGAAGTCGGGGCGGCCCTCGCGGCCGCCCGCTCTCCGCTGAGAGCTAGAATCCCCCTCGTGCCCGAATCGACCCTGACGCATCGTCCCCTCTCCACCTTCGCCTCCAGCGCGGGCTGCGCCTGCAAGATCCCGCAGTTCGACCTCTCGGCTCTGCTGCGCAACGTCCCGGGCGCCGCGGATCCCAACCTCCTGGTCGGCCACGCCGAGTCCGACGACGCCGCCGTCTATCGCGTCGCGCCGGGCGCGACGATCGTCCAGACGATCGACTTCTTCACTCCGGTCGTGGACGACCCCCGTCTCTTCGGGCGCATCGCCGCGACGAACGCGCTCTCGGACGTGTACGCGATGCGGGGCCGGCCCCTGCTCGCGCTCGCGGTCGTCGCGTTCCCGATGAAGGTGCTGCCGGGCGCCGTGCTCGAGGAGATCCTCCGCGGCGGCTCCGAGAAGGTCGCGGAGTCGGGCGCGGTGATCGCGGGCGGGCACTCGATCGACCACGACATTCCGCTCTACGGCCTCTCCGTGACCGGCGTCGTCGACGAGGCGAAGGTGACCCGCAACGCCGGAGCGCGGCCGGGCGACGCCCTCGTCTTGACGAAGCCGCTCGGGATCGGCATCACGATCCGCGCGGGCCGCATCGACTCGGCGGGCGAAGGCGGCGCTCCGCGGAGGCTGTCGGACGACGCCTTGCAGGAGGCCGTCGCGGTGATGTGCACGCTCAACCGCGCGCCGGTCGAGGCGATGGAGGGATTCGACGTTCACGCCGCGACGGACGTCACGGGCTTCGGTCTGCTCGGCCACGCCTACGAGATGATGGACGCGTCCGGCACGACGGCGGAGTTCGCGCTCTCGCGGATCCCTCTCCTGTCCCAGGTGCGGCGGCTCGTCGCGGAGGGCGTCGCGCCCGGCGGCTCGCGCGCGAACATGCGCCACCTGGCCGACCGCACCGCGGCCGGTCCCGGCGTGGGCGAGGACGATCTTCTGATCCTCTCCGACGCGCAGACCTCGGGCGGCCTGCTGGTCGCCTTGCCGGCGGAGCAGGCGGAGGCCTTCGCGTCGCGATGCCGCGAGTGCGGCGCGACGCACGCGGCGGTCGTCGGGAGTGTGAAGCCGCGCGGCGCGAAGCGGCTCGAGGTCGTGAAGGGCTGAAGGAAACGGAAAGGACGGGGCATGTCAGAGATCGAAGGGCGTGACGGCGGCGACTGGATCGAGATCGCGTCGGTCGGAGACGACGAGGAGGCCGAGATCATCGCCGGCCTGCTCGAGTCCGAGGAGATCCCGTGCGAGATCGAGGGCGCCGATGCGTCGCCCTGGCCGGAGAACCTGGGGGCGCTGGGAAGGGCGCGGGTCATGGTCCCGCCGGATCGCGCCGAGGAGGCCCGCGCGCTGATCGCGGAGCGCGAGAGAGACGCCGAGAGGAACCTGGCCGAAGATCCCGAGGCATGAGCTTCCTGACGCCGGGCTCGCGGCTCGGCCGGTTCGAGATCTCCTCCGTTCTGGGGCAGGGCGCCATGGGCGTCGTCTATCTCGCGAACGATCCGCAGATCGGCCGTCCCGTCGCGATCAAGACGGTGCGGCCCGGAATGGACCGCGACGAGACGGCGATCGAGATCGAGGAGCGGCTGCGCAAGGAGGCCCGCCTGGCCGGCCGCCTCCAGCATCCGAACATCGTCACGATCTACGACGTGGGGCGCGACGGCGACGACTACTTCATCGCCATGGAGTACGTCGAGGGAAAGTCCCTGACCCGCTACCTCGTGGCCCCGGACGACCTGCCTCTCTCCGCGAAGATCGCGATCGTCCGGCAGACCGCCGAGGCCCTCGCGCACGCGCACGAGCGCGGCGTGCTCCACCGGGACATCAAGCCGGGAAACATCCTCATCGCGCGCGACGGACGCGTGAAGGTCACGGACTTCGGGATCGGCCGCTTCACGAACGCCGCGACCTCCGACCTGACGCGGACCGGACAGATGATCGGGAGCCCGGCCTACATGTCGCCCGAGCAGGTGCGCGGCGAGAAGCTGGATGGACGGTCCGACCTCTTTTCTCTGGGCGTCGTGCTCTACGAGCTCCTGACCTCGGTGCGGCCGTTTCCCGGCGAGTCGATCACGACGCTGGTCTACCAGATCCTGCACACCGAGCCGCGCGATCCTCTCGAGCTGAAGGCGAGCCTGCCCCCCGCGACGCGCGAAGTCATGGCGCGACTGCTGGCGAAGCAGCCCGAGAAGCGTCCGGCCGACGCGCATGCCTTCCAGAAGGAGCTCTCCCGCATCGAGACGATCCAGCGCGAGTCGGAGATGACCCGCCGCGCGGTGGCGCCGGCGGCCATGGCGGCGAAGCCCGGCGCCGCTCCGCCCGCGCCTCCTCCCCCCGCGCCGCCCACGATCGTGTCC
>JADMIO011419632.1_pt1 | contig 10284 bp, 10 predicted proteins | sample 8958161 | NCBI WGS metagenome assembly JADMIO01 (sample SAMN16585339, study PRJNA669376) | soil metagenome | isolation source: Crop rotation soil | place: USA: Cullars Rotation, Alabama | collected 2011
CGTCGACATCGCGCTCGATCCGCTCGAGGGCACGACACTCACCGCCAAGGCCCTGCCCAATGCGCTCGCCGTCATGGCGATTGCCGAGACCGGCACGCTGCTCAACGCGCCCGATACCTACATGGACAAGATCGCCATTGGCGGCGGCTACAAGGAAGGCACCATCGACCTCGACGCGTCGCCGGCCGACAACATTGTCAGCCTGGCAAAGGCCAAAGGCGTGAAACCGAGCGAGATCCGGGCGCTGGTCCTCGATCGGCCGCGCCATTCGCACATCATCGAAGGTATTCGCAGCACCGGCGCCGCCGTACAGCTCATCACCGACGGCGATGTCGCCGGTGTGATTGCGACCACCGATCCGGAGACCGGCGTCGACATCTACATGGGGCAGGGTGGTGCGCCCGAAGGCGTCCTCGCCGCAGCCGCGCTGCGCTGCGTTGGTGGCCAGATCCAGACCCGTCTCGTCTTCAAGAAGGATGAGGAACGGGCCCGCGCGAGCCGGCTCGGCATCACCGATTTCAATCGCAAATACTCGCTGATGGATCTTGCATCCGGCGATGTGATCTTCGCGGCAACCGGCGTGACCGATGGGTCGATGCTGCAGGGCGTGCATGTCGGCCGCGAGCACATCATGACCGAGAGCATCGTAATGCGCTCTGCCACCGGCACGGTTCGCTGGATCAAGGCGCGGCACCAGAAATCGCGACACATGTGAGCGCGGCGGCCCTGACAGCTCCGGCGGAAGCGGCATTCGGCGTCACGCGATCCTTTTCCGGCCGTCGCTGGCGCCTTAATCACGCAGACAATGATCTTGTGCGTTCGCTTGTCCTGGCGGGGAATATCTCCGAGCCACTGGCGCATGTTCTCGCGCTGCGTGGCACGACAGTCGAAACGCTGGCCGACACGCTCAATCCGACCCTGAAGCGCCTCTTGCCTGAGCCACTGCGGCTCAGGGAGATGGACAAGGCCGTCGCACGAGCGCAAGCAGCAATCGAGAGCGGCGAGAGCCTTGCCGTGTTCGGCGACTACGACGTCGACGGCTCGGCCTCGGCCGCAATCCTTTGCGACTTTCTCACCGCGATCGGACGGCCCCCGCGTCTCTACATCCCCGATCGCCTGACCGAGGGTTATGGCCCGAACATCGCCGCGCTACTGAAGTTGAAGGCCGAGGGGGCAGGGCTGGTCATCACGGTCGATTGCGGGACAGGGGCTCCCGGACCGCTGGCCGCCGCGGCCGACGCCGGTCTCGATGTGATCGTTCTGGATCATCACGCCTCGGAAACACGCCCTCCTTGCGTTGCCCACGTCAATCCGCACCAACCAGGCGACACTTCGGATCTCGGCTATCTCTGCGCCGCCGGCGTGACGTTCCTCTTTGCCGTTGCCCTGAATCGCACCCTGCGCGACAGCGGATGGTACGAGCGCAACAGCATCAAGGCGCCGGATCTGCGCGAGGAGGCGGATCTCGTCGGTCTGGCCACCTATTGCGATGTCGTGCCGCTCATTGGCGTCAATCGCGCCTTTGTGCGTGGCGGCCTCTCCGTCACGGGAAACCGTGCGGGCCTGGCCGCCCTCGCGAACATTGCGAAGATCTCGCCGCCGTTCACGTCGTATCACTACGGCTTCATGCTTGGTCCGCGCATCAACGCCGGCGGTCGCGTCGGCCGGTCGAGCCTCGGTGTCGAGTTGCTGACCGCGAAGGACCCAAAACAGGCCGAAGAGCTCGCAGCAATTCTCGACCTGCACAACAACGAGCGTCAGGCGCTCGAGAAGCTGATCCTGGAGGAGGCGATTGCGGGTACCGCAGCTCAGGCCAATGCGCCCTTCATTCTGGCCGCGGGCGAGGGTTGGCACTCCGGCGTCGTCGGTATCGTCGCCGGAAGGCTCAAGGATCGCTATTCCAAGCCGGCCTTCGCGATGGGACTCGAGGGCGGCATGGGCCGCGGCTCTGCCCGGTCAGTTCCCGGAATCGACGTTGGCGCTGTGGTGCGGGCAGCTGTCGAGGCGGGAGTCATCGAAAGCGGCGGTGGTCATGCCATGGCGGCGGGGTTCTCCGTTCGGGCCGACGAAGTCGAACGGTTCAGCGCATTTCTTTCCGAGCAGTTCTCCAACGCCTCTGCGGCGCTGGCTGCAGCGAACGAACTCGGGCTCGATGCGATTGTCTCGCCGGCCGGCGCCACGGTCGGCCTGATCGAGGAGATGGCGAAGGCCGGCCCGTTTGGGCCGGGCAACAGCGAGCCGCTGATCGTGATCCCCGATGCCCGCGTTGCGTTTGCTGATCCGGTGGGCAAGGACCATGTTCGCCTTCAGCTCGCCGGCGCCGATGGTTCACGCCTTGCCGCGATTGCCTTCCGCGTTGCGGATCAGCCTTTGGGACATGCCTTGCTTGCGTCGCGCGGCAAGCACATCCACGCCGCGGGGCGCCTGCGCGCAGACATCTGGAATGATGAGAAACGCGTCCAGCTGCAGATCGACGATGCGGCTGCAGCGGGTGTTTGACGCCTGATGGTTGAGCACGACTCCTGAAGTCAACCTAGCCCCGGAATCGCATATCGTCGCCCCGGGCGATCATTTCGAGGGGCTTAAGATGTCACTTTCCGACCTTGCGTCGATCGGCAGTTTTGTCAGCGCCTTGGCTGTTCTGGTGTCTTTGGCCTACCTCAGCCTGCAACTGAAGCAAGCTGAGCGAAATCAGCAGGCCTCGATCCGGGCCGCCAGAGCTTCCCGCCTGATTGACCTCTTCATGGGCAGCACCGAACCGTCGGTGGCAGAGGCGGTCTTGCGAGGATTGCAGGGCTCCGATGACATCAGCGAAATCCAGGTCAGTCAGTTCGTCAATTACTGCTTGGCGCGATTGTTCAATGCCGAGGACGCCTTCTATCAGCACAAGGAAGGCCTGCTGAACGACTTCTACTTTGAAGGGGTGACCAACGGACTGAAATATTCGTTTGCCCGACCTGGCATGCGCGCGGTCTACAAGCGGCAGCGAAATCTGTTTGGCGGCGAGTTCACGGAATTCGCCGACACCGTTCTGGCAGCAACGCCGGTGACGCAGAGCGAAAGCCAGGTTTCCCAGTTCAGGGCAGATGTGGCCGCTGAGAGACCGGTTGGTCGCCTGCTGGCCGTTTGATCATTGGCTGCTCCCGCCAGGTCGGTTCGTCCGGCAGGTGAACCAATGACAGCCTTCGTCGGGATGGGTGACAGGGCGCGTTTACTCGGCCACGTCATAGTAGTCGGGGAAGACATCCCGGGTCGCTTTGATTTCCGGCAGGATATAAACAATGCCCCTCGTGCTCTTGAATGTGGAGAGCACAGTCCGTTCGAAGAAATCGACGGGAACATTGATGCAGCCGAAGGTGATGCGGTTATCGAGCGATGTCGGCGATGCCAGACGCTGCAGGCGATGGTCTTTCGGTCGTCCGGTTATGACCCGATGCAGGGCGACGTTAAGGTCATAACTCACCCAAAGTGTGTTGTTTTGCTTGCCCGACTGATAACCAAGATAGGCCATGAAGCGGCCTGCCGGAGTTGTGCGGTCCCTGGGCGGTATGGCTGACAGGGGTTTGTCCCCGATCCCGGGGGCGGAATCATCGCCAACAGCCAGACCAAGAAGCGCTGGGGCCTTGCCAAGGATCCCTCCCTGGCGATCGAAGACAAAGACTTCGGCGTCCTTCTTGTCGACAATTACAAATGGCAACCTGCCATTATCCGCCGAAGCAATAACCCAGTCCGCCATTCGTCGCACGTCGATGGATTCGGATTGCTCTTGCGGGGGTTGCTGCGCTTCGGCTTGAGCGCAGGCAAGCGTGGCAATCACCATGCCTGAAATGAGTTCTTTGATCATAGCCACAATCTGTCGTGACCGTAGGTGAGGCCGCGCCTTAGCGGTGCGTCTCGCGGTTTGCTATTGCACAGGTGCGGCTGGTTCAGCCGCACCGGACAAGTGTTCAAGAATGGTGAAATGCGGCAATTGGACCAACGACCAATGGTTGAAGGCCTCAAGGCAAACTTTGTTGTCCTCCTGGCTGCTCCGGGCGATCCCGGTTTAAAGCGAACCTAGTTTGCTATCTCGTGCCAATCTGTACGGTGGGATAGGATCGCCAATGCGGTGGGTATCCAGCGATACAAGTCGTTCCATGGCATCGGTCGCTACAATGTCATCCTTGGCCAAGAGTTTTAGTTTGGCGACAGCTTCCGGCGTGCCGATGTCGTGCAGAGCCCAGACGCACTTGCGCCTAAGTGCAGCGCTGTCGTTGTAGTCGAGATAAGGGAGCGGTCGCAGGGCGCGATCATAGAGGCAATCTACAGATATCGGATCGCGCAAGTCTTGTAGCGTCTCTGCCAAGTCCTCATGACCTTGGTGGTCGTCACGCTCTAGAAGCGTACAGATAACTGAGGTCAACTTGCGAGAGTGGCCGAATAGCAAAGCAGCCTTGCACCATGTCCAAACAAAGTCATAGGACATATCGCGTCGAGAGAGTTGCTCTTGCCACTCAATACAGAGGGCGTCCACATTGACGGCAAGCTCCGCGAGATACTCCGCAAGTGATTTTTCACCACGCAGGAAGCTGTCCATACGGTTTATCGGCGTCATTGACTGCATAACGTTACAGTAGCCGTTAGAGGTGGCTCCCAAAATGAGTTGTAGTGGCAGTCGCACCAAATTTCTTCAGGAAATTCAAAAGGGTGACATTGGCTTTAGCGCGCCTAGGGGAGTCAACCCCGTTGCAAGATTGAAAATGGTCCCTCCCGGGCGTGCTCGACCGTGACGGGGACTACGATGTCATCGATGTCAAAGCCGCGAAGGGGACTCTCTGAGCATCTTGCTGTGCACTCAATACGCCCCAGGGATGCAGGCGTTCGGAAGACATGAAGACAGCAACCAACGAAGCGTTGAGTTTGAGGCTCCGCAACGTCTACTGGATCGGTGGCGGCAGCGGTGCCGGCAAGTCGACGATTTCCAAACGCCTGGCGGATCAGTATGGCCTGCAACGCTACGACACGGACGAAACTATCCGTGAACACGGTCGCCGAACGCCACCTGCCGAGCGTCCGTTTGCAACGGCGTTTGATGAGATGAGCATGGACGAGCGATGGTTGAATCGATCGCCGCAAACCATGCTCGAGACCTTTCACTTCTATCGGGGAGAGTGCTTCGAGCGGATTGTCGACGATCTTCTCGAGATTCCGGCCGACAGGCGTATCGTCGTCGAGGGTTTCCGGTTGCTCCCCCAGCTGGTGAAACCCTTGCTCCACACGATAGAGCAAGGCGTTTGGCTCATTCCGACACCGGAATTCCGCCGTGCGGCATTCGAGAGCCGGAACGGCCTCTGGAACATCGCGGGAAAAACCAGCGATCCTGAACGCGCCTTGGCAAACCTGCTCGCACGCGACGGGCTTTTCAGCGATCGCCTGAGAGAGCAGACCAGAAGTGCGGGTCTCCCGGCTATCGAGGTCGATACGACCATGACCGAGGACGCTCTCTTCGATCAGATTGCCAGGCAGTTCGCTCTTTAGCCAAACGGGCCCGGTTGTATACGCCCCAAGCCGGATCGTTTGAGATGGCGCGCCCTAGGGGAGTCGAACCCCTCTTGCAAGATTGAAAATCTTGAGTCCTAACCGATAGACGAAGGGCGCGTCCGGTCCCGGAGCGGACCGCGCGTCCGATCGGGAGGCCGGGCTATAAAGGCCCCAAAACGGCTTTGCAACCCTTCCCGGAATCGGTCACAGCCAGTGCTCCAAGCGCGGGATAAGGCCTTTGTCCGCCTCCCAATTCCGCGGTTCCTGTGCCAGATTCGCGGCAGACGTGGCGGAGAACACCATGAAGGCTGGCATCCCATCGATGCTGATCGCAACATTTGTCCTGGCGGCGTCTCCGGCGCTGGCCGGCCACGCCCGCCCGGGCCTCTGGACTTCGACCGTCGCCATCGACCTCGGCGGCCAGGATCCGCAGATGTCGGCCGACCAGGCGGCGCGAATGAACTCCATGGGGATCAAGATGCCCGGCAAGGCGCAGCCGATCGTCTCCAAGATGTGTTTGACGCCGGCCGACGCCGCGGCGGACACGCCGCCCAAACGCACCGGCTGCACCTACCAGAACATCCGCTGGAACGGCATGAGCGCGACGGGCGAGTATGTCTGCAAGGGCCTGATGAACGGCTCGGGAAAGTTCAGTGTCACCTATCAAAGCGACAAGCACTACGAGGGGACGACGACTTTCGTAGGCGCGCCCATCCAGGGCAAGTCGGCGCACGCCTTCACCCGATTCACCGGAGACTGGGTGTCGGACGATTGCGGCACCGTGAAGCCCGTTCCCTGAAACCCGTGGAGAGTCCATGAAATCGATTGCGAAGGTTGTTCTGGTTGTCGCTACCGCATCTCTGCTCGGCACCGCTGCCGATGCCGCACGCTGGGGCCGCCCCGGATTGTGGGCGATGTCGACGACCATGCAGATGGCGATGGGCGGCATGCCGGCGATAACCGCCGCCCAGATGGCCCAGATGAAGAAGATGGGTATGAAAGTCCCCGCCATGGGCGGACAGAGCATCGACTCCAAGATGTGCGTCACGCCGCAGGACGCAGAAAATTTCGGAGCGCATCGCTACACGGCCAATGATGCCGGTTGCAACCAGGCCTCGGTTGTCCGCAAGGCCAACCACATCATCGCCACCGTCGTTTGCGATGGCCGCATGAAGGGGCGGGGCACGGCAGACGTCACGCTGACTGATGACGCGCACTATTCCAGCATCTTCAGCTTCAAGGGTGTGAGCCATGGCCGCCCCGTCGACATGAAAGTCAGCACGGCTGCGCATTGGCTTGGCGCCGATTGCGGCAAGGTCAAGCCGTTCGTCATGCCTCAACGGCACGGATGACGGCCGGACACGAACAACTCGCCGATATGCTGCGTCGCGCGCGGCGTGCCGTCGTGTTCACCGGCGCGGGGATCTCGACGGAGTCCGGCATTCCGGACTTTCGTTCTCCCGGAAGCGGCATCTGGACCAAGATGGCGCCGATCGACTTTCGCGATTTTGTTTCCTCTGCCGAGTTACGACGCGAAGCATGGCGGCGGCGTTTCGCCATGGAAGGGTCCTGGTCCGACGCAAAACCGAACGACGGCCACGTTGCCGTCGCGTATCTCGCCAATGACGGCAAGGTAAGCCACGTCATAACCCAGAACGTCGACAACCTTCACCAGGAGTCAGGTATTGCGGCCGACAGGGTGATCGAACTGCACGGCAACACGCGCTACGCGAAATGTCTCGACTGTGACGAACGGATGGAGATCGCCGATATCCGCAAGCACTTTGCGGAAAAGGGCGATCCGCCGGATTGCCCGGCATGCGGCGGCATCGTCAAGACCGCGACGATTTCGTTCGGACAGGCGATGCCGGAGCTTGAAATGGCCCGGGCGCAGGACGCGACAATGGCCTGTGATCTCTTCCTAGTGCTTGGATCATCGCTTGTCGTCTATCCGGCCGCTGCGTTCCCGCTGATGGCCAAGCGGAACGGCGCGCAACTCGTGATCGTGAACCGTGAGGAAACCGAGCAGGATCCCTATGCCGATCTCGTCCTGCATAACGAGATTGGCCCTACTATGCGTGCGGCTGTTAACGCCTTGTAGCCCAATTGCCGCCTAGCTTTCGCGCGCTAGTATGCCTATGAGATTCGACAGAATTTGCCCCTGGGAGCAGCCTTTGGTTCGCCTCGACGAAGAAGACGACAAGCCCGATGACTCAAAGACCGGCGAGGCTCCAATCACGCCCGTTGCGAAGGCCCTCTACAAGTCGCGCACGGTCCTGATTTTCGGCGAAGTCGACATGCGCATGGCGGAGCGCGTCACGGCGCAGCTGCTCGCGCTTGCTTCCGAAGGCGACGGCGACATCCGCGTGATTGTCAATTCGCCCGGCGGCCACGTCGAGTCCGGCGACACCATTCACGACATGATCCGCTTTGTCGGTGCCCGGGTGAAGATGATCGGCACCGGCTGGGTGGCCAGTGCCGGTGCTCATATCTATCTCGGCGCCCGCAAGGAAAACCGCTTCTGCCTGCCGCAGACCCGCTTCCTGCTGCACCAGCCTCTCGGCGGCGTGCGCGGACAGGTCTCCGATATCTCGATCGAGGCGCAGGAAATCATCAAGATGCGCGAGCGCCTCAACAAGGTGATTGCAAGGGAAACCGGACAGACCTACGAAAAGGTCGTCGAGGACACCGAGCGCAATTTCTGGATGGGTGCGGAAGCCGCCAAGGCCTACGGCATCGTCGCCAGGATCATCGAGAGCGAGAAGGACATTTGACGATGGCCGCGCCGTGGTGGCGTGGTGCGGTCGTTTATCAGGTCTATATCCGCAGCTTTTGCGACAGCAACGGTGACGGGCAGGGCGATTTTCGCGGCCTGATCTCGAAGCTCGACTACATCGCCGCTTTGGGGGTCGATGCGATCTGGCTCTCGCCGGTGCATCCCTCCCCGGACCGCGACTGGGGTTATGACGTCGCCGACTACGACAACGTCCATCCCGACTACGGGACGCTGGCAGACTTCGACACGCTGCTCGCCGAGGCGCACAAGCGCGGGCTCAAGATCCTCCTGGACGAAGTGCTGTGCCACACATCCGATGAGCATGCCTGGTTCGCCGAGAGCCAGCAGCCGGGGAGTCCGAAATCCGACTGGTATGTCTGGGCCGAGCCGCATCTCGACGGCACGCCGCCCAACAACTGGCTCGCCGTGTTCGGAGGACCGGCATGGGCCTACAAGCCGACACGGCGGCAGTACTACCACCACAAATTCCTGCGCCAGCAGCCCAAGCTGAACTGGCACGCGCCGGCGGCGAAGGCTGCCGCGCTCAAGGTGCTCGATGACTGGTTGCGGCGCGGGGTCGACGGCTTTCGTCTCGATGTCGCCAACGCCTATCTCCACGACGAGCAGTTGCGCGACAATCCGGCGATCCCGCTTGTCGAGCGTACCAGTGCGATTTGGGCCCACGTGCCCAATTTCCAGCGCCACATCCACGACAGCAATCTGGTCGAGAACCGAGCCGAGCTCGACGTGATCCGGCGAACCGTTGATGCCCATTCTGATCGCTTCGTTTTCGGCGAGTTCTCCGAAGAGTTCGAACGCAGCGGGGCCTATCTCGCACCGGATGAGGGACTGCACGCGGGCTACACATTCGCGATGCTGGTCGCCAACAAGCTTGGACCTGCGTTCATGCGCCGGCATCTTGCCGAACTGGCGCAATACCCCGCGCACTGGCCGTGCATGTCGTTTTCGAACCATGACGTGCCGCGCGCGGTCACGCGCTTCGGCGGCGGCGACACCGGCAATCCTGCCCTCGCCAAGCTGATGCTCGCGCTGCTTTTTGCGCTTCGCGGCACAGTGCTTATGTTCCAGGGCGAAGAGCTGGGGCTTCCCGATACCGATCTCACCCGCGATCAGCTTCGCGATCCTGTCGGGGATCTCTACTACCCGGTGAACAAGGGGCGTGACGGCTGCCGCACGCCAATGCCGTGGGATGCGAAGTCAGCCCATCTCGGGTTCACCAGCGGCACGCCATGGCTTCCCCTGTCGCCGGTACACAAGGCTCTCGCGGTTTCGCAGCAGGAGGTTGATGCGGGTTCGACGCTCAATTATGCCCGTCGTTTCCTCGCGGCGCGCCGCACGAGTGCAGCTCTGCGGCTTGGAGACATCACGGTATTGAACAGCGCCGATCCGGTCCTCGCCTTTGTCCGCAGGGAAGGGGCCGAGGCGGTCCTGTGCGTGTTCAACATGAGTGGTGCTGAGGGAGGTTTTCAGCACCCCGCCTTGCAGCAGTCACAACCCTGGGACATTGGCTCCGGTCAGGTCGCCCTTTCGGGCAACGCGCTCACGCTAGGACCGTTTGCCGCCTGGTTTGCCCGCCTCTGACGTCTCGAGCGCATCGAGGACGGCATCGATAGGCAGCAGGACGCAGCGGTGTCGTGCTGTGTGTTCGCTAACGCCGTCGAACGCGGAATAGGCCTCGAACGGTTCTGCCGGGGCCGGTGCCCCGCTCAGCATGGCGGCCACATTGGCTCGCAACGTTCTGACGTCGGTTTTATCCCGCCCGCGCAAGGTGCTGCCGAGAATGGCCGCCGAAGCCTGGGAGAGGACGCAAGCCCGTGTCTGATGCGCCAGCGCCTCGATGTGTCCGTCGACCAGTGCGAGTTCCACCGTTACCCGATCGCCGCAGCTGGGATTGAAGGCGGAACCGGATGCATCTGGATGGGCGAGCCGGCCGGCTCCATGCGCATCGGCGGCGAGACGCAGGATTT
>JADMIO010806620.1_pt1 | contig 10283 bp, 13 predicted proteins | sample 8958161 | NCBI WGS metagenome assembly JADMIO01 (sample SAMN16585339, study PRJNA669376) | soil metagenome | isolation source: Crop rotation soil | place: USA: Cullars Rotation, Alabama | collected 2011
TCACGGCCGCGGCGGCACCGCCCGGAAGCCACAGCGTGCCGTCGGCCAGGGCGAGCGCGGCCCGCATGAGGTCAGGGTCGTTGCGCAGGGCCAGCTCGCCGGCCAGGCGCCCGGCCGCGGCCGGGTCGACGTGCCCGGCCTGGTCCGAGACGATCTTGACGACCACCTCCTCGGCGTCCGCGCGCGTCACCTGGAGCCGCAGCGCCCGGCCCGCCTCGAGCCCCGCCGGCAGCCTTGCCTCGAGCACGACGCCGGCGAGCGAGATCAGCCCGCGGCCGCCGGCCTCCGGTGCCGACAGGATCCGGGCGACGAGCTCCTTGCCGAGCGCGAGCGTACGCGGGGGCGCGCCCGATGCCGGGTCGGATGCGGCCCCCTTCAGGGTGATCTGCTCGAGGTTCATGTTCAAGTCGCGCTCGTCCCGGACGATCATCGGCTGGAGGATCCGGCATCCGGAGTCCCGTCATCGACCGGTTGGGAGTGAAATGGAACGAGGTCTGTACATCGCGGCATCGGGGATGCTGGCCGAGCAGGTGCGCCAGGACCAGCTCGCGAACGACCTCGCCAACGCCTCGACGCCCGGGTACAAGGCCGACAACTCCGAGCAGGCCAGCTTCTCGGACCTGCTGCTCTGGAACTCCAGCACCGGCGCGCCGATCGGCTCGCTGAGCATGGGCTCGCGGATCACCCACGTCGTCACCGACCTGACCCAGGGCCCGCTGCAGAGCACCGGCAACCCGCTCGACGTCGCTCTCGACGGCCCCGGCTTCCTCGCCGTCGCCACCGGCTCCGGCGTCCGCTACACGCGCGACGGCCAGCTGCTCGTCGACGCCCGCGGCCGCCTCTGCACCGACACCGGCAACCTCGTGCTCGGCACGAGCGGCAAGCCGATCAACGTCGGGCAGGTGTCCGACCCCTCCAAGATCTCGATCGACCAGCGCGGCACCGTCAAGGTGGGCAACCGCACCGTCGGCACGCTGGCCGTGATGTCCCTCACCGGCGCCACCAAGCAGGGCGACACCCTGTTCACCGGCACGCCCGGCGTGCGCCCGGCCGGCACCACCGTCCAGCAGGGCTTCCTCGAGGGCTCGGGTGTTCAGCCGGCCGAGGCGATGGTGGACATGATCGTGTCGTTCCGCGCCTACGAGACCACCCAGCGGGCGATCCAGTCGATCGACACCGAGCTGGGCCGCGCCGCCAACTCGGTGGGCAGCGCCACCGGCCAGTAGGCCTTAGCCGCCGCTGGGGCCGGCGGCTCAAGAACCGTGACCTCCCGCCGATAACGAGGCGGAACATATCGGGGATCGCACACGGCTGGACTGCACCGCAGAGGCCGACCGAGAGAGGCACCGACCGCATCTCTCAGCCCCGAGATTCCTTCGGGAAGGGCTTCGATGCTGAACGGACTGTATTCGGCCGCCAGCGGAATGCTGGCACAGCAGACGCGGATGGACATGCTCGCCAATGACCTGGCGAACGTCGACACGACGGGCTACAAGCAGGCCCGCATTGGCTTCCGTGACCTGATCTACAACACGGAGCAGGGCATGCGCATCGGCGCGGGCTCGGCCATCGTCGACGCTGGCCGCAACGAGGCCGAGGGCGCGTTCAACGCGACCGGCGACCCGCTCTCGATGGCGATCGCCGGGCCGGGCTTCTTCCAGGTGCGCCGCGCCGACGGCTCCGTCGCGCTCACCCGCTCCGGCGACTTCACGACGGACGCCAAGGGCGAGATCGTGACCGGGTCCGGCGAGCGGCTCGTCCCGCCGATCAAGCTTCCGGCCGGCGCCGGCCCCGACTCGGTCTCGGTGGCCGCCGACGGCACCGTCATGTCCGGCAAGACCCGCATCGGCAAGATCACGATCGTCAACGTGACGAACACCGCGGGCCTGACGGCGCTCGGCAACAACCTCTTCGCCGCGACCCCGGCCAGCGGGCGGCCGCACGCGGTCACCGGCTCGGGCATCCAGCAGGGCTACCTCGAGGCGTCGAACGTCGACCTCGCCCAGACGATGGTCGCGCTCATCGACGCGCAGCGCAGCTTCGAGATGGACAGCCGCGCCATCCAGAACCAAGACCAGATGATGCAGGTCGCGAACCAGATCAGGCAGTAGGCATGAGCGACCTCTCGGCACAGGATCTGACCGCGCTCGGCTCGAGCATCATGCCGACGGTGCTCCCGCCGGACGTCCGCGCCGCGGGCGCCAAGGGCGAGCAGCTGTACAAGGCCGCGCTCGGCTTCGAGCAGCTGCTGACCAAGGAGCTGACCGACCAGCTGGCGCAGACCATGCAGGGCACCGACGCGATGGGCGGCTCGGACGACAGCTCCGGCGACGGGTCGGACGATCCGTCGACGAGCTCGATCTTCTCGATGGGCGGCACCTCGCCGGTCGTGAGCCAGATGCTGCCGCAGGCCCTGTCCGACGGCATCACCCAGGCCGGCGGCCTCGGCATCGCCCACCAGCTCTACCTGATGCTGGCCAGGTCGACCGGGCTGGACACGACGCCCGACACCTCCTCCGGAGAGGGCACGTGAACGGGCTCGTTGAGCATCTCGAGCGCCAGCTGGCCTCGAACCGGCGCATGCTGCAGATCGTGCTCGCCCAGAGCGAGGCCATCAAGGTGCAGGATGTGCAGGGAGTTCTTGCGCGCTTGGCCGAGGTTCAGCAGGAGATGGTGCAGCGCGGCCAGATCGAGCGGGAGCGCGACGCGCTGCTCGCAAATGCGGCTCAAGTTCTGCGCGTCCCTGCCGATCAGGTCACCCTGGACATGCTTCTGCAGCTGACCCCCGAGCCCACGGCGACGCGGGTGCGCGTGCTCTCGGCAGAGCTCAAGGGCCTGTTGGCCGAGGTCGCGCGCATCCACCGCCAGAACCGCGTCCTGATCCGGCAGGAGCTCCTGTTCCTGGATCACCTGATGCGCGTGATGTCCGGCGCGCCGCAGGCCGGCTACACGTCGGTCGGCCACACCACGCCGACGCAGCCCGCGAACCTGGTGGACCTGAGGGGATAGCGTGGCGCTCTCCACCTTCATGGGCCTCGAGACGAGCCTCCGCGGCCTGCTCGCGCAGCAGCAGGCGCTGAACACGACGAGCCACAACATCGCCAACGCGAGCACCACCGGGTACTCGCGCCAGGTGGCCGTCTTCCAGGCCTCGCCCGCGTACTCGATGCCAGGCGTCACGACCGCGCCCGCCGGCCCCGGCCAGATCGGCACGGGCGTCGACGTCGCCAGCTACCAGCGCATCCGCGACGCGTTCCTCGACGTCCAGTACCGCGCGCAGTCGATGCTCCAGGGCCAGGCCCAGGCGCAGCAGGACGGCCTCCAGCAGGTGCAGCTGGCGTTCAACGAGCCCACCGACAGCGGGCTCTCGTCGCTGCTCTCCGACTACTGGGGCGCGTGGCAGAACCTCTCGAACAACCCCGAGGACATGGGCACACGCCAGGCGCTCGCCCAGTCCGCCGCCAGCCTCGCCACTGGATTCCAGAGCCTCTCGTCGCAGCTGAGCACGCTGCAGTCGCAGACGGCCCAGAACGTGACCGACACGCTGAACCAGGTGAACAACGTCGCGACCCAGATCGCGCAGCTGAACGTCACGATCTCGAAGCTCGAGGCCACCGGCGCCTCGCCGAACGACCTGCTCGACCAGCGCGACCTGCTCATCGACCAGATCTCGGCGATCGGCAACGTCTCGGTCACGAACGGGACGAACGGCTCGGTCGACATCAGCTTCGGCGGCGCGTCGCTCGTCACCGGCGGCACCTCGGCCACCCTGGCCGAGTCCGACCTCACGAGCCTCTCGTCGGGGAAGCTCCAGGGCCTGATCACGCTGCGGGACACCACGATCCCCGGCTACCAGACGCAGCTCAACACGATCGCCTCGACGCTGATCACGAAGACGAACGCGCAGAGCGCCGCCGGCTTCGACCTGAACGGCACCGCCGGCGCCGCCTTCTTCACCGGCACGGACGCGACCGACATCGCCGTGAACCCGGCGCTGATCTCGAACCCGGCGCTGATCGCCGCCTCGGCGACCGGCGCGGTCGGCGATGCCGGCAACGCCCTGCGGATGGCCGACATGCAGACGACGCCGACCATCGGCTCGGCCACCATCGACGCCGCGTACACGCAGCTCGTGACGCAGGTCGGCGCCGACGTGCAGCAGTCGACGAACACGCTCGACACGACCACGGCGCTCGTGAACGCGCTCCAAAACCAGCGCCAGTCCGTCTCCGGCGTCAACCTCGACGAGGAGATGACGAACCTCATCACGTTCCAGCGCGGCTACCAGGCCTCGGCGCGCGCGCTGAGCGCGATGGACGACATGCTCGACCAGCTCATCAATCGCACCGGGAGGGTCGGCCTGTGACCGCCAGGATCACCCAGGGAATGCTGAACCAGACGTTGCTCTACGACCTGCGCAACGTGACCTCGCGGCTGTCGACGTCCGAGCAGCAGCTCTCGTCCGGCTACAAGCTGAACCAGCCGTCCGACGATCCGTACGGCGCCAGCCAGGCGCTGAAGCTGCGCGCCGACCTGGCCGCGAACCAGCAGTACCAGTCCAACGTGCAGGACGCGAACTCGTGGCAGAACGTGGCCGACACCGCGCTCGGCGACATCGGCGACTCGATCCAGCGCGCCCGTGACCTCGTGCTCCAGGGCGCCAACGATACGAACGCCTCCAGCGACCGCCAGGCGATCGTCACCGAGCTCAACCAGCTCATCGACTCGATCAAGACCGACGCCAACACGCAGTACGCCGGCCGGTACATCTTCTCCGGCACGAAGACGAACACGCAGCCCTACCAGCTGGGCTCGAACGACGCGTACTCGGGCAACACCGCGATGATCACGCGCGAGATCGGCGTGGGCGTGCAGGTGACGATCAACCAGCCCGGCGCGAGCATCATCGGCGACGACACGAGCGGCCTGCTGGCGACGCTGCGCGGGATCGTGACCGACCTCCAGTCTGGCAACACCAACGCGCTCAGCACGACCGATCTGGACGCGCTCGACTCCGCCAACGACCAGCTGCTGAACGCCCGCGCGCAGGTGGGAGCGCTCTCGAATCGCCTCACCACGGCCACGAACCGGCTGCAGTCGACGGAGCAATCGACGACACAGCTTTTGTCCAACGTCCAGGACGCCGATATGACGCAGGTCATGATCAACTTCTCGACCCAGCAGGCCGCGTATCAGGCCGCGCTGCGCGCCGGCGCACAGATCATCCAGCCGTCGCTCATGGACTTTCTGGGCACGTAACGACCCCTGAAGGAGACCTAGGCACACATGTACATCAACAGCACCCGTTTCGGAAAGATCGAGGTCCGCGAGGACACGATCATCGTGTTCCCCGAGGGGCTCATCGGTCTCGGCGGCAATCGCTACGCGCTGGTTGCCCGCGACGACAAGTCCGTGTTCTTCTGGCTGCACTCGATCGACGATCCGTCGCTCGCGCTGCCGGTCACGAAGCCGTGGCCCTTCTTCAGCGACTACGAGGTCAAGCTCTCGGACGACGACGCTGCCACGCTGCAGCTCGAGTCGCCCGAGCAGGCCGAGATCTTCTGCGTCGTCCGCGCCGCCGACCAGCTCGGCGACTTCACGATCAACCTGCGCGGCCCGATCGTCATCCATGGCGCCAGCCGCCTCGGCCGCCAGGTGATCAACGAGGTCGGAGGCTACGGCGTCCGCGAGCCGCTGTTCTCGCGCGTGCCGCTGTCCGAGGTTCGTCCCGCCACCCCGGCCGCCCCGGTTGCGGCCACGGGGGTGTAGGCGTGCTCGTCATCACCCGCAGGGCCGGCGAGCGCATCTGCCTCGGCGACCAGATCACCGTCACGGTGCTCGAGGTCTCCGGGTCGAGCGTCCGCCTCGGCATCGACGCGCCCAGCGACGTGCCCGTCTACCGGCACGAGATCTGGCTCGCGATCAAGGAAGAGAACGCCGCCGCCGCTCTGGCGCCGGTCTCGAGTGTCCCAACTGACATCCCCCCGAACTAGCGCGTAGTCCGTCCCCAAGGAGAACCGTCATGTCTCTTTCCGTCCAGACCAACATCGAGGCGTTCGACGCCCATCGCAACCTGGTCAACACCTCGAACAAGCTGTCCGAGTCGATGCAGAAGCTGTCGTCGGGCTATCGCATCAACAAGGCCGCCGACGACGCCGCCGGCCTGGCCATCTCCGAGAAGCTGGCCTCGCAGGTCAGCGGCCTGGCCCAGGCGCAGCAGAACGCGCAGGACGCGGTCAACCTCGTGCAGACCGCCGACGGCTCGATGAACGAGGTGCAGTCGATGCTGCAGCGCGTCCGCGACCTCGCGGTCGAGTACAACAACGGCACGCTGTCGACCTCCGACCAGGCCGCCATCACGGCCGAGGTCGCCCAGCTCTGCGCCGAGATCTCCACGATCGGTGCCGACACGACCTTCAACGGCATCGCCCTGCTGACCGGTAACGCCACGATCACCTTCCAGGTGGGCGCCAACGACGGCGAGACGATCGCCACGTCGGCCGTCAAGCTGTTCGGCTCGGGCGCCGGCTTCGCCGTCGACTCGTCGATCTTCAACTTCTCCGGCTCGACGATCAACCTGTCGGCGATCGACGCCGCCATCCAGAACGTCTCCACCGACCGGGCCACTTTCGGCGCCGTCCAGAACCGGCTGCAGCACACGCTGAACAACCTGGCCAACTACCAGGAGAACCTCTCGGCCTCCGAGTCGAGCATCAAGGACGTCGACATGGCGTCGGAGATGGTCAACTTCACGAAGCTGCAGGTGCTCCAGCAGGCCGGCATGAGCGTCCTCTCGCAGGCCAACCAGTCCTCGCAGTCGGTGCTCTCGCTGCTGCGGCAGTAGCCGCGGCCGCCGCGAGCATCACCCGCTTGACCGGGGGCCGTCCACTCGAGCGCGAGTGGGCGGCCCTCGTCGCAATTTCGTGGCCGGACGCCTCAACTTCCGCCTGCCGCGGGCGATGTAGAGGGGTGAATGACGTTCTCGCCTGACGCCGTCTCCCCCGCGAGCTTCACCGACGCCCTCAGCCGCATGCAGCAGCTGGAGGCGATGGTCGACCAGATCTCCGCGCCGTCGCTCCTCGGCGGCGCGACCGCGCCCTCGACGACCGCCGGCGCCGCCACGTCGTTCCAGCAGGCGCTCGCCGCCGCGGGCGGCACGAGCGGCGTGGGCTCGACGGGCGACACGGCTGGCAGTGCCGGCCTCGCCGCCCTCCGGGTGGCCGAGAGCCAGGTGGGTGTCACGGAGCAGCCTCCGGGCTCGAACGACGGCCCCCAGATCGCCGAGTACCGCACCGCCACGCAGGGCGCCTACGCCGGCGCTCCCTGGTGCGCCTACTTCGTCTCGTGGTGCGCGAACCAGGCCGGCGCGCCGATCGGCGACCACGGCCAGGGCCTCGGCTCCGTCACCGAGATCACCGACTGGGCCCGCTCGACCGGCCGGCTCACGCAGACTCCTGCCCCCGGCGAGCTGATCCTGTTCGGCACCGAGCACGTGGGCATCGTCAAGTCGGTGAACGCCGACGGCTCGCTGACGACGGTCGAGGGCAACGCCTCGAACGGCGTCCGCGAGGAGACCCGCTGGCCCTCCGAGGCCACCGGCTACGTGACGCTCTAACCGGGTCAGACTCCGAACGGAACTGCCAGGTGAGTGTCACGGCCGGCGTTCGGGGTCTGACCCCGGCTCTGCTTCTCCTGCGTACCGGCGCCCCACCCGCGTCATCGCGCTGCTCGTACTCGACGGCCGTAGCGGCGACTTCGGGCGGTGTCGGGCGTGGCGCCAGACGCAGGTTCAGCCGGATATCACATGGGGCTCGGGGACTTCACTAGCCGGTTGCCGACGGTCGCCACTCGCGACGTGGGGCATCCCAGACTCTGTCAGCTGCGGATCCGTCGAGTACCGGATCGAGAAACCGTTGCGCGATTTCGAGAGCTTGGTCGAACTCGACGTCCGCGTTTCGCATCGCGCCCGGGAACATGCTCCGCCATTCGGTTTCATGCTCGGCGGTCAGCACGAGCCTCGCCGGCAACCCATCGGGCAGCGACCGGGTTCGACGGCGCTCCGCCTCCGCTCGTACGGCGCCGATCAGCTCGTCTCCGTCGATTCCATCGATCTGCTCGGCGATCAAGCTGATATCGACCAGATCACGGGCACGGGATGAGTGGGCGCCTTCGTGGCTCTCGATCATCGCACACGTCTTTTCCGCGATCTGCTGCACCCAGGCAATGACAAGGACGGGCGGCGTCTCGTCGACCTGCTCGATGCCGATCAACGGTGGGAGTTCTGCCAACCGCTCCATGGGAACGTCTTCTTCGGGGGCTGCGAGATCAACCCGGAACGTCGCGAACTCACGCGCTCCGAGCCGGCAACGCACGGTGATTCTGCGAGCGCGTTCGGGCGTCGCACCGCCGACGCGGACAACCTCGAAAGCGAAAAAGTCTCCGAGGTCGAGTTGCATCGCCCGTTCAAGCTCGCGTAATGCGACGGCGTGCTCACCGGCCGCGTGGATATGTGCGACGTCAATGTCATTCGACGTGCGGTTGGGATCGAGGCGCAAGATCATGGCGTATCCGCCGCGCAGCACCCACCCGTCAGGCGAAAGCGCGAACAGGCGCGCTACAAGGCGCCGGTAGGCGACTTCGTTTCGACGGGCCGCGACCTCGCCCGCCGGGTAGCGTTGCCGGACTCGATCAGCGACCGCCCTATCGATCGCCGCCGGTGTCGTGTAGCGCTGGTCGGTCATCCAGACCGTGGGTCGAGCGCGCGTGCGAGCCAGGCGCCCTTGCCACGGCCGCCGCGCCGCTGGCGGCGGTCGAGCGCCTGCCAGAGTTCGTCCGAGGTCGTCAGGTCTGCGCTCAGCGCCTCGTCCATCGCGTCGACGACGTGATCGTGGTCCTCACCAGCCCAGGCAAGATCGACGATCGTGCGAGCCGGAGTGGTCACCGCGAGGCGAATCCCCTCTGGCATGTCCTCCCAGCCCCAGTCGGCGGGATCCAGCTTGGTGACGTGGATGTGCAGAGAGTTGTCCGACGGCTGGTTTCGTCGCTTGGCAACCGTGAACGTGGGGACGTCGTCTTGGAACGTGCCCAGGTGGCGAAGCCCGGCCGCAGTGGCATGCGAAGCGACCGCTGCCGGTGTCGCCGGAATCCACGGGAGGCGAGACCCGACTAGCCGCAGCCACGCCGCGATGGTCGGTTCCCGAGGTCCTGGGAAGATCCCAGGTAGTGCATAGACTCCCCATGCCACCCGGCGCAGATCCTGTTGGTCTGCCAGGCGCACGAGGTCGTGCGTGTCGAGTCCGAGCTCTGAAGCCTGGGCGCTCGTGACATAGCCTGCCTGTTCGCGGGCCACCTCACCAAGTCGGACGAGGAGTTCAGCTCGGTCCATAAAGTGAGATTCTACATGATTTTGTGCCTATGGGATGTTTTTTCATGTAGAAGTCAGGGGCATCGTGCCCCGGGATTCCTCGCGTGGTGTGCCGGCTGACCGAACCAACGCCGCCCCGCCCGAGGGCAGCACCCCGGATTGCCTGCGAACGAAGTGGTCGCGGGGCGGGCGTAGCGGTCATCGAGTGCTCAGTTGTACCCAGCTAGGCACGAACGCGCTCGAGAAAGCTCTCGACGACTTTGCGCCATCGTTCCGGTTGGCACAAGTGCAGGTCGTGGCCGGCGTCGGGGACGACCGCCGAGCTCGCGTTCTGCGCCTCGGCCACCATTCGATCCACGAGCTCCGCGGCGGCGCCGTCGTCGCCCGCGCGCACCACGAGGGCGGGGCAGGAGATACGCCGCCACTCCTCCCAGCAGTCGCGCTCGGCCGTCTCGGCTAGCGACGCCACCATCACCTCGACGTCGAAGGCGGGCCACAGGCCGTCGTCGCGGCGCTCGAGCCCGTCGGCCCAGGCCCGGCCCCAGACCGTGTCGCCGAAGAAGGCGAGGGCGTCCTCGCGGCCGGCGAACGGCACGGGCCATGAGCGGAGCCAGCCCTCGACACTTCCCGGGGCGTCCGGGTCGGGCTCGGGCGTCGCCTCGGCCACGACCAGCGCCCGGACGAGCTCGGGCCGGCGGGCCGCGAGCAGGAAGGCGGTGTGGGCGCCGAGCGACTGGCCGATCACGACCGCCGGTGCGAGCTGCAGGACGTCGATCCAGTGTGCCAGATCGTCCACGTAGGCCGCCCGCGACACGTCGCCGGGCCGGCGCTCGCTGCGCCCGTGCCCGCGGGCGTCCGGCGCGACGACCTTTCCAGCACAGTGGGATCCGAAGCTTGGAATTCACGTGACTTGAAGTCG
>JADMIO010690621.1_pt1 | contig 10282 bp, 7 predicted proteins | sample 8958161 | NCBI WGS metagenome assembly JADMIO01 (sample SAMN16585339, study PRJNA669376) | soil metagenome | isolation source: Crop rotation soil | place: USA: Cullars Rotation, Alabama | collected 2011
AAGCTGATCCGCCCCCCCGGCAGTCCCTCCCGCACCATCGCCGCCGCGACGGCCGCCATCGACGAACCGGACAACCCCGGCCCCTCGTCCACCACGATGCCGTACGCCGCGCCCTTTAGTTGCTCGGGCGAGATCTCAGCCCTGCGTTCGAACGGATGCCCGCTTGGCCGAATGCTCCAGCGCCGCACGCGCCATCCTGCGTCGCGCAGCACCGCCGCCACCAGCGCGGACAAACTGGTGCCGATGCTGCGGATCCCGACCACCGCCGCGGCTTTTTCTCTCGCGTCAGCATGATCCGACAGCCACTGCAGCGCGGTGGCGCAATACTGCTCAGGGAACAAAGCATAGAACGCAAACCCCTCCGGCACTTTAATCGTGGGCGGCGAGGGCCAAGCCGTCTCAATGGCTGGCAGCAGTCGCTCGATCTCGATCAGGTTTGCGGAGATCCGCTCTTCCAGATCCCCGCTGCTCGAAGATGTGCTCCCCGCATGTCGCCATTGATGGACAAAGGCCGTCGCGAGATCGTCTGTGATCGCTTCCACCACGCGCGTCAGCTCAGAGTCGCCCAGCTGATCCGCCACCGCCTGCTCAAGCTGCCCGGCGAAGATCACGAGCGTACGCAAGGCATCGAGCGAAGGCGCAGCGTTGCTGCAAACCGGCGCCAGGCGCTGGCGCAAGCCGCCGACAAGCGCGTCCAGCGTCTGCTGAAAGGAAGGATCCCCGTAGACCATCATCGGCGCGACTTGTACCCCGTCGCGTCGCCCGGCGGGAAGCTCAATTTCGACGGAACAGTGCCTGAACCTCTATCTTTCGACCTCTTCTTCTTCCTGCGCGCCGATTCGCGATGAGCCGGAAACACGGTAACATTCCGGACAATGAATAAGGGCCCTCGCTTCTTTCAAATACTCATTGGAATCATCCTGGCGGCGCTGCTGACCTGGAGGGCGTCGTGCTGTGTGGCGGCGGAGAGTCCGCGCCGGCCGAATGTCGTTTTTATTCTGACGGACAATCAAGGCGCCTGGACCCTTGGTTGCTATGGAAATCCGGACATTCGCACGCCGAACATCGACCGGCTGGCGGCGGAGGGGATTCGCTTTACTCACGCGCTGTCGTGCAATCCGGTCTGCTCCCCGACTCGCGCGACTTACCTGACCGGGTTGATTCCTTCGCAGCATGGCGTTCACAGTTATCTGCCGCCGGACAAGCCGAAGCAGCCGATCCCGTACACGCTGGCGGAGTTCGCAACGCTGCCGCGGATTCTTCATGACGACGGGTATGTCTGCGGGATGGCGGGGAAATGGCACCTGGGCGGGACATTTCAGCCGCAGGATGGATTCTCAGATTGGATCACGATGCCGGCGGGTCACACGACCGAGTTCTATGACGCCGATGTGATCGAAAACGGGCAAATCCACAAGGAACCGGAGTATCTCACGCAGCTTTGGACCGAGCATGGGGTGAAGTTCATCGAGAAGAACAAGGATCGACCGTTTTTTCTCTATTTGCCATACAACGGGCCTTATTGCCTGGGCAAGCTGCTGCTGAACAAGGCGCGGAACCGGCATGCAGACTATTACGCGGACAAGGAACTGCTCAGCTTCCCGCGGGATTCGATGCACCCGTGGCAGTTCAACAACAAGGAGTACCTGAACAACCCGATCTCCATCCGGCGCGTGGCCGCCGAAACCAGCGGCGTGGACGACGGCGTCGGCGAGATCATGGCGACGCTCAAGCGGCTGAAGCTCGACGAGAACACGCTCGTCGTTTACGCAGGAGATCAGGGGTGGATGGGCGGGCAGAACGGCGTCTGGGGCATGGGCGATCACCTTCGTCCGATCGGTGCATTCGAGCTGATGATGCAGGTGCCGTTGATCTTCCGGCAACCCGGCAAGATCGCCGCGGGCGTGACGAGCGATCTGCTGGTGAGCAACTATGACTTCATGCCCAGCGTGCTCTCCTACCTCGGCTTATCCGACCGCATGGCGGCCAAGCCGAAATCACCCGGCCGCGATTATTCGCCGGTGCTGCGGGGACAGAAGATCGATTGGGAGAATGTCATCTACTACGAGATGGAACCTGTCCGCGCGATCCGGGCGGCCCAGTGGAAATACGTCGAGCGGCATCCGAACGGGCCGCACGAACTGTACGACATGAAAGTCGATCCGCACGAGCGCGTGAACCTCTACGGGCAGCCGAAACTGCAGGCGATTCAGCAGGAGATGGCGCAGCGGCTTGATGCGTTCTTCAAAACATACGCCGATCCGCAGTACGACGTGTGGCATGGGGGACGATCGAAGGCGAAGCGACTGGGAGCGGCGAAAGCCTCTGCGGAGTGAGATTCCTCAAGCATTTCACGTGCAACAGCGCACAGTCACTGTCATCCTGAGCGCCAGCGAAGGATCTCTTCTTGCGGAACCGAAGAGATCCTTCGCTTCGCTCAGGATGACGATTTGCTGGAGATAGCTAAGCCGTAATTATGCTCCCAATCCCTCCGCCGGATGCTTCCACGGCGACCGATACGCTCGGCGGAGCAGCGCGGTGGCTTCGGCGTCGCCGGGGACTTCGCGCTTGGCGGGGTCATAGGTCAGCGGCCGGCCGAGTTGCATCGCGACGTTTGCCAGGATGCACGAAGCGGTGGAGATGTGGCCCTGCTCGATATCCGCGACGGGTCGGCCGCGGTTTTCGATCGCCTCCAGGAAGTTCTTCATGTGCAGCCGGGTCGCGGGGGCGGCGTTCAGCTCGATATCCTTTTCCGTGACGTCTTCGGGATACTTCTCCTTTTCGTAGACGACATCCTTGTGAATCGCCTGCTCGCCTTTGGCTTCGGGGATGAAGTCGGCGCGCATGGTGCTCGCCTTGAGCGTGCCCTTTTCGCCATGAATGAACAGGGCCCACGGATAATCGGGATCGGGCGAGACGCCCCAGGTACGGTGCTGCCAGACGACGTTGAAATCGGGGTACTCGAACGTGGCGACCTGCGTGTCGGTGATGTCCGACTTGCCTTCCTTCTGGACGTAGATGCCCCCATGCGAGGTGACGCGCTTGGGCCAGCCGAGGTTCAGCATCCAGCGGACGGTGTCGAGCATGTGGATGCACATGTCGCCGACGATGCCGTTGCCGTATTCCATGAAGGTCCGCCACCAGCGCTTGTGGGGCAGGCCGTCGTAAGGCCGCAACGGCGCGGGGCCGGTCCACATCTCGTAATCCAGGAAGTCCGGCACCGGTTGGACCGGCGGATTGCCGTTGGCACGCATGTGGACGTAACAGCAGATGTTCACGTGGCCGATTTTTCCGAGCATCCCCGCGTCGACGATGTTCTTCTTCACGTCGATCAGGTGCGGCGTGCTTTTGCGCTGCGTGCCCACCTGCACGACCCGATTGTGCTTGCGCGCGGCCGCCAGCATCGCTTCGCCCTCGAGCACGTCGCGGCTGATCGGCTTCTGGACGTAAACATCCGCGCCCGCCTCGACGGCCGCGATCATCTGCAGGGCGTGCCAATGGTCGGGCGTGCCGATCAGGACGATGTCCAGGTCCTTCTCCTTGAGCATCTCGCGATAGTCGCCATAGAGCCGCGGACGTTTCTTGGATACCTGTCGCTGCTCGACGATGTCCGCCGCCCCGTTCAGCATCTTTTTATCGACATCGCACAGGGATACGACCTCCACCGGCGCTACCTGGATCAGGCGGAAAAGATCGCTCTTGCCATACCACCCGGTGCCGATGAGCCCTACCCGATAGGGCTTGCGCTCCGCGGCATACGCGACGTATCCGCCGAGCGCCGACGCCGCCAATCCTGCCGCAGATGTCTTGAGAAACTCGCGTCGATTCATTCTGGACCTCCGGAACTAATGGACGACCAGCATATCTGAAGATTTGCGAGGATGGCAGACCGCTGCTGGTATAATGCAACCAACGCTGAGGTGGACTATGGCCGCGCCCGCGCAAAAGCCGACGCCGTTGCAACCCGAGGGCGCTGCGCCGATTTCCCTGTCGGATTCGATTGTGGGTCCGATTCTAGCCAACCCGTCGGATTCATTGGCGGGCGCTAAGCCGATGTCCCGCTCCGATCGGCCGCTGCCGGCGCTGCACGGACCTGGCAACCGGTTGCGATCGACCGGCGCAGCAGTACCCGGACTGGCGCCGCCGGACGTGATCGTCACTTCCGCTGCCACCGCGCCTCGGCCGGAGGTCCTTCAGTCAAGTGCCCCTGCTGCCGAATCTGCCGATGTCTCTCACCTGTTTCACCGCGTCTCTTTGCTCGCTGGTGGCATTCTGCTGGCGATTGGGGGACTTGCGCTGGTCGGTTGGCTGGCGCTGCGCCAAATGCCTTTGCATTACCGCCTGATGCTGGGGCTTCTGCTGGCGTGCTGCGGCAGCGCGGTGCTGTGCGTCGGCGTGCTGTGGTGGGACGTACGGCGATTATTTCAAGTGGATGCACAACGCCGGACCACCGAGCAGGCGCTGCGCGATGCGGAGGCGGTTTATCACTCGCTCGTCGAGACACTGCCGCAGCGCATCTTCCGCAAAGACCTGCAGGGGCGATTCACGTTCGGGAATGGAAATTTCTGCCGTGCGCGCGGCCGGGCATTGCAGGAAATCGTGGGCAAGACCGATTACGACTTTTCCCCGCCCGAACTGGCGAAGCGCTATCGCAGTGATGACAAGAGGGTGGTGCAGACCGGTCAGACGTTGGACATCATCGAAGAATACGTCAACGCCAACGGCAGCCAGCGATACATCCACACCATTAAGACGCCGGTCTTCGGGCGCGAGGGCCAGATCGTCGGCGTCCAAGGCATTCACTGGGACATTACGGATCGCAAACTCGCGGAGAAGGAACTGGAGCGGAAAAACCAGCAGCTTGAGGAAATCGCGAACTCCGAGAGCATGGCCCACATGGCGCTCAAGCGGGCGCACGAGGCACTGAAGCGCACGCAGAGTCACCTCGTACAGAGCGAAAAACTGGCCGGGCTCGGGCAGATGGTCGCGGGCGTCGCTCATGAGATCAACAACCCGCTTGCGTTTATCAGCAACAACGTGGCGGTCCTGCAGCGCGACGAAAAGCCGCTGGTGGAACTGCTGAACCTCTATCATCGCGCGGATGAATTGATCGCGCAGCACCAGCCGGAGCTGGCGTCGGAGATTCGCGATCTGCAGGAGCGGGTGGACTTGCCGTATACGCTGACCAACATGGATGAACTGCTCGCCCGCTCGCGGGATGGGCTCAAACGCATCCAGCAGATCGTCAAGGACCTGCGGAACTTCGCCCGACTCGACGAGGCCGACCTGCATGAGACGGACCTGAACGTCGGGATCGAATCCACCATCAACATCATCCAGGGAATGGCGAAGAACAAGCAGGTGCAGCTCATCAAAGAACTCGGGGAACTGCCGCCGGTCTGGTGCTACCCGGCTAAAATTAACCAGGTGGTGATGAATCTGATCAGCAACGCACTCGACGCCTCCGACACCGGTCAAAAGATAACAGTGCGCACGACGGCGGTGGAATCTGAAGGCGAGCGGGCAAGACCGATGATCAAGATCGAAGTGCTCGACGAGGGGTCGGGGATCGACCCTGTCATTCGCGATCGGATCTTCGATCCTTTCTTCACTACCAAGCCGCCGGGCCAGGGCACGGGGCTGGGATTGAGCATCAGCTACGGCATCATTCAGGACCACGGCGGGACGATCGACGTTCAGAGTGCGCCGGGCCAAGGGTCCACCTTCACGGTCCTGCTGCCCGTGCAGCAACCCAGGCAGGCATCGAAGCAGTCGTAATCCCCACGCCTATAATGCAGCGAACCGTTGCCGGCACCCGCCGGACGTGTACAGGTGCAACAGGAGAGTTCACGTGTCCGACACGACTGCCCGGATCGAGCAATTCCGGAAAATGGCCAACGATGACCCCAACAACGAGCTGGGTCATTTTTCCCTTGGCCGAGAGTATCTGAACGCCGGCCAGTGGTCGGAGGCGGTCCAGAGCCTGGAGCGCGCTTTGTCGATTAATCCGAACCTGAGCAAAGCGTATCAGCTCGTCGGACAGGCGTTGCTTGAGCAAGGCCAGCGCGATCGCGCAATCGAGCGACTCACCGCGGGCGTGACAAAGGCGGACGAGCGCGGCGACATCCTGCCGCGCAACGAAATGACCCGGATGCTGCAGCAACTGGGCGCGCTAGTCCCCGAATTGAAAAGCCGGCAGGAAACCCAGGCCGTCGGTGAAGGCCAGGTGCAGTGCAAGCGCTGCGGACAGATCGGCCCCAAACTGGCCCGTCCGCCCTTCCGCAACGCCTTTGGCCAGGAGATCTACGAGAACACCTGCTCCCCCTGCTGGCAGGAAGCGATCCGCATGGGGACCAAGGTAATCAACGAGCTCCGCCTGCCGATGAACGACCCGCAGGCGCAGAAGATGTGGGACCAGCACATTAGAGAGTTCTTGAATCTGTAGCGCGCGGGAGTGCTGCGTAAAACGTAGAACGTAAAGCGTAACGCCGGAGCGTCACTGTTACGTTTTACGTATTACGTTTTGCCAAACAGCCTTACTCAACAGTCCAGGTCTCTTCACCGGTTAGCAGCGCCTGCAGGTCTCCCGCACCGGCTCTCGCCATCGCCTGCTCGTTCTGAGTGCGAACGATGTGATCATAGCGGTCTGCTTCGATGGCGCGGAAGACGCCCAAGGGTTCCGGGAACTCGGGATAGCGCATCCGGCTGAGCAGGAAAGCCAGGCTCGGCTCGGCCGCCTTCTCGTCGTGGATCAGCAGGTCGTCGGGCTTGACGGTCTTGGTCTCCACCACCTCCGGATTGGTCGCATGCAATCGGATGCCTTTGGCGCCGTCTTTGCCGAAGATCAGCGGCTTGCCGTGCTCCAGATACAGCGTGGTGTCGGCTTTGGTGGCCTTGTCGGTGGCGTAGTCGTAGGCGCCATCATTGAAGATGTTGCAGTTCTGGTAAATCTCGACGAACGCCGTGCCGGTGTGCTTCGCCGCTCGTTCCAGGACGTACTCCAGGTGCTTGACATCGATGTCGATCGCGCGGGCGGCGAAGGAAGCCTCGGCCGCGATCGCGATGCTGATCGGACGGATCGGGAAATCCGGCGATCCCATCGGGGTGCTCTTGGTCTTCTTCCCCTGCTCGCTCGTCGGCGAATACTGCCCCTTGGTCAGGCCGTAAATCCGGTTGTTGAACAGCAGGATCTTCACATCGACATTCCGCCGGATGATGTGCATCAGGTGATTGCCCCCGATGCTCAGCCCATCGCCATCGCCGGTGACCAGCCAGATATTCAGGTCCGGCCGGGCGAGTTTCAGCCCGGTCGCAAAAGTCGGCGCCCGCCCATGGATCGAGTGGAAGCCGTAGGTGTTCATGTAATACGGAAAGCGGCTGGAGCAACCGATGCCGCTGATGAACACCATTTTGCTGCGGTCCATGCCCAGCTTGGCGCAGACCTTCTTCATCTGCATCAAGATCGAGTAATCCCCGCAGCCGGGGCACCAGCGCACGTCCTGATCGCTGGCGAAATCGGTCGGCTTCAGTTGAGGCAAGGGTGGGATGGGTGCGACGCTCATATGACGCTCTGATTGATTTCTGCTCGTGTAGGGTGGGCATAGCCCACCGTCTTCTCATGTCAGTGGTGGGCGATGCCCACCCTACCCGCCATCCGACGTATCCGCTGCGTCTGATGGCAGGACGTCATTCGTTCCGACCAACACCTCAAAGTCGCCGACTCTGCGGGCCAGGATCGCGCGGACGCCTTCGGTGATCTCGTGAATCGTGAAGGGCTGGCCCTTCACCTTGTTGAGTCCCTTGGCGTCCACGAGGAAGCGATTGCGCAGGACTGTGCGCAACTGTCCAAGGTTCATCTCCGGCACCATCACGTGCCGGAACTCGCGCATGAGATCCCCGAGGCGCGGCGGCAGCGGATTGAGGTAACGCACGTGGCACGCGGAGACCTGCATGCCCTGCTGGCGCAATTCCAAAACTGCCGCTTTGATTGCGCCGAAGGTGCTGCCCCAGCCGACGATCAGCACGTCGCCTTTGTCCGGCCCGGTCCAGTGCAGGTCCTGACCCGGCGGCTTAATGCCGGCGACTTTGGCGGCGCGGGTGCGGACCATGTGCTCGTGGTTCAGGGGATCGTAGCTGACGTTGCCGGTGACATCCTGCTTCTCCAGTCCGCCAATGCGGTGCTCGAGCCCTGGCGTGCCGGGCAAAGCCCATGGGCGCACCAGACTCTCGTTCCTCAGGTAAGGCATAAAGCTGCCGTTGTCGTTCGGCTGCGTGGGATGGGAGATCTCGATCTTCGGCAGCTTGCTGGCCGCGGGAACCATCCACGGCTCCGAGCCGTTGGCGAGATAGCCGTCGGTCAGCAGGATGACCGGCGTCATGTACTTCGTCGCGACGGTGAAAGCTTCGATGGCCGCGTTGAAGCAATCTGCGGGGGAGCACGCAGCGATGATCGGCACCGGGCATTCGCCGTTGCGCCCGTACAGCACTTGGAGCAGGTCGGCCTGCTCGGTTTTAGTCGGCAAGCCGGTGCTCGGGCCGCCGCGCTGCACGTCGATGATTACGACCGGCAACTCAGTCATGACCGCCAGGCCGATCGCTTCGGCCTTGAGCGCGATGCCCGGGCCGCTGGTACCGGTGACGCCCAGCGCTCCGCCGAAGCTGGCGCCGATAGCCGCCCCGATTGCGGCGATTTCGTCTTCGGCCTGGAAGGTGACGACGTTGAAATCCTTGCGGGCCGACAGTTGGTGCAGGATGTCACTGGCGGGAGTGATCGGATAGCTGCAGTAGACCAGTTGCTTTTTTGCCAGGCGCGAAGCGGTAATCATGCCGAGCGCCGTTGCCTCGTTGCCGGTGATCTTGCGATAGACGCCGGGGGCGAGCTTGGCCTTGGGGACTTGGTACTGCTCGTTGAAAAGTTCCGCGGTTTCGCCGTAGTGATAGCCGGCCTTGAGGGCGGCCGAGTTGGCCGTCGCCACCTGCGGCTTTTTTCCGAACTTCAGATCAATATAGTGAAGCGTCGGATCCAGCGGACGGCTATAAAGCCAATAGACCAGGCCGAGGGCGAACATGTTCTTGCATCGATCGATGTCCTTGGCGCCCAGCCCCGAATCTTTTGCCGCCGCCGCGGTCAGCTTGTTGATCGGCACGCGAATGACGCGGTAACCTGCCAGCGAGTTGTCCGCCAGCGGGCTCACGGGATAGCCGGCCTTCTTCAGGTCCGTCGCCCCAAAGGCGTCTTCGTTGACGATGACGATTCCGCCGGACTTCACCGCGCGGATGTTGGTCCGCAGGGCGGCGGGGTTCATCGCCACCAGTGCATCGACGTCGTCGCCGGGCGTGTAGATGTCGGTGCTGGAGAAATGGATTTGAAAGCCGCTGACCCCCGCCAGGGTGCCGGCGGGCGCGCGGATTTCTGCGGGGAAATCCGGCAGCGTGCTGATGTCATTGCCGACCAGCGCGCTGGTATCGGTGAACTGCGTGCCGGCCAGTTGCATTCCGTCTCCGGAGTCGCCGGCGAATCGCACCGTCACCGAAGCCAGTGCATGCAGAGGCTTTGAGCCGTGGCCGGATTCTGGCGCGCGCGGCTCTTGCGAAAGATCGGTTGGACTGATTGCGCTCATGGTTCCTGGAGGTATGGACGACCGATTGTAGGCGAACGTCCAATCGGATTCACGGGCCAATTGGCAGGCTCAGCTTTGCAGAACTATTGAAACTTTGCCTTGACTCGGTCTGCGGAAAAGGCGCAGAATGCCGCCCATGAAGCAGCGATACCACACGATCATCAAACCGGAGCCGAACGGCTGGTTCGTCGGGTGGGTCGAGGAGATCCCCGGCGCCATGACCCACGCTGAGTCTTTGGACGAATGCCGCGAGAAGCTGCGCGATGCCCTGCAACTGATGGTGGAGACGCATCGCGATGAAGCGCGGATTGGGATGGATCCCTCCTGGATTCAGGAATCCATCGAAATCGACGTCCACGAGACACCGATGCTGTCGCAGCAGCGCGGCGCGTAGACGGCTGCAGTAGTTCATGATGTACACATCTCAGCCCTAGCAGGTCGTCCATCGCTCGAATAATCAAGACGACGCATCGGCCCGCCGCCCTTGGCGCGAGCAACGCTCGTCTTTTTTCGGGTGAAGCCGAATTCACTGCGGCCGGCGGTCCAGGATTGTCGGTTTTTCCGGCGGAATGTAGACCGGCGGCCGCGAAGGAGGCTGCCTGGTCGAGGCGGGCTGCGTTGCAGGAGGGCTCGTCCCGGGCGGCGTGGCTGTTGATACCGCC
>JADMIO010803780.1_pt1 | contig 10282 bp, 10 predicted proteins | sample 8958161 | NCBI WGS metagenome assembly JADMIO01 (sample SAMN16585339, study PRJNA669376) | soil metagenome | isolation source: Crop rotation soil | place: USA: Cullars Rotation, Alabama | collected 2011
CTTTCCCGACGAGGTTGGGGATCGCCGCCTGCGACGCGGGCGCGACGAACGCGGCCAGCGCGGCGACGAGCGCGCGCGCCACGAACGCCAGCCACACGGTCCCTTCGTGCACCCCGAGCAACGCCAGGGCGGCGACGGCCTGCGCCGCCGACACGACGACGATCAGCTTCCGCCGGTCGAGGCGGTCGGCCGCGGCGCCAGCCAGCGGCGACACCAGGAAGCTCGGCAGCATCGACGACACCAGCACGAGCGCGGCGGCGCTGTCGGAGTCGGTGAGGTCGAGGACGAGCCCGAGCAGCGCGACGTCGGCGAACCAGTCGCCCAGAAACGACACGACCTGCGCGAAGAACAGCATCCGCAGGTCGCGGTTGCGACGCAGGAGGTCGAACACCGGACGAGCGTACGGTGCGACCCATTCCCGCGCCGCTGCGCCTCCCGCGGTACCTGCAGGCGTCGATCGACGTCGACGGGCCGAAGCGCGCCTCGTGGGTGGCTGCGCTCCCGACCACCGTGGCGGCGCTCGTCGAGCGGTGGGGCCTCGTGCTCGACGATCCGTTCGAGCCGGGCGGCAACTGCGCGTGGGTCGCGCCCGGCACCGACCGCGCCGGCCGCGACATCGTGCTGAAGGTCGCGTGGCGGCACGACGAGTCGATGCACGAGGCGGAGGGCCTGACCGCGCTGCACGGGAACGGCGCCGTCGACGTGCACGCGTTCGAGCACGTCGCGGACGACACCACCGCGATGCTCCTCGAGCGATGCCGCCCCGGCACCGAGCTGCGCGAGCGTCCCGAGTCCGAGCAGCACGTCGTCGTCACCGGGCTCCTGCGTTCGGTGTGGTCGGCCGAGCTGGCACCCGACCATCCGTTCCGTCCGCTGTCGGTCATGGCCGACGACTGGGTCGAGCGAGCGCAGGCACGGCTCGATGCCGATCCGAGCCGGCTGGACGCCGGACTCGCGCGCGACGGGCTCGCGCGGTTCCGCGAGCTCGCGCAGCCGCGACCTGACGACGTGCTCCTCTTCACCGATCTGCATGCAGGGAACGTCCTGGCCGGCGAGCGCAGTCCCTGGCTGCTGATCGATCCGAAGCCGTACGTCGGCGATCGCCACTACGACGTGCTGCAGCACCTGCTCAACTGCAACGAGTCGTTGCGCGCCGATCCGGTCCGACTCGTGGACGAGATCGCCGACCTCGCGGAGCTCGACGCCGCGCGCGTCCGGCAGTGGCTGTTCGCCCGCTGCATCCAAGAGCTGCTGGGTGACGGGGTGCCGTGGGAGGGCCTTGACGTCGTGGTCGCCAGGCTGGACCAGACTGGACGGCAGTGACGCTGCTCTGTCGCGCCGAGATGGGCTACGTCGGTCCGTCGGGGCTGCAAGCCGGCCTCCAGGCCGTCGAGGTCGACATCCTCGACGGGCGCACCGCCGACCTGCCCGGCTGGCGGACGTGCGGCTTCGAGCGAGTCGACCACGCCTCGGCGGTGCGCGACTGGACCGACGACGTCGAGATCGCCGACGTGCACTACGCGGAGGCCGAGGCGGTGGCGCGATCGCTGACCGGTCTCGAGCACGCGCTCGTCGCCGACCACGTGAAGCGCAACGCGGAGGAGACGAGGCGCCAGCGCGAGCAGACGCCCGTGCGTCTCGTCCACTCCGACTTCGCCGACAGCTACGGCGACGTCGTGCGCACCAACTACCGCAACGTGCGCGGTCGTGGCGCCAAGGCGCTCGAGCGCGCCGGTCTCACCGCGGACGACGTCGCCGGCGCGCGCCGCATCGTGATGCTGCAGCTGTGGCGCAACCTCGGCGCACCGAAGATGGACCTCCCGGTCGCCTGGTGCGATGCGCGCACGGTCACGCGCGACGAGATGGTCCCGTTCCGCTACAACGGCTACGTCGCCGGGGCCGATCAGTTCGACGCCGTCGCGATCCGCGCGCCGAAGTCGCGAGACCAGCACGGGTGGCACGCCTTCCCCGAGCTGACGGTCGACGAGGTGGTCGCCTTCCGGACGTTCGACACCGACATGGTCCCGGAGGGGACGATCTACTTCACGCCGCACTCGGCCTTCCGCGATCCCGACGTCGAGCTCGGCGCGCCGGCGCGCTTCAGCGTCGAGCTCCGCGTCATGTGCCTCGAGCTGTAGGAACATCGTCCTCGATGCGACTGCGCGGCGCCCTGCTCACGATCACGGTCGTCATCGCGGTCGTGCCGGGACCGTGCACCAGACATGTGCCGCCCACCGGCAGCGTGCCGCAGCTCAGCCACGTCGTCGTCGTGATCATGGAGAACCACTCGTACCGCGAGGTCCTCGGCGGTTCGTCGGCGCCCTACATCAAGTCGCTCGCCGCGAGCGGCGCGACGATGACGCAGTCGTTCGCGACCGGGCATCCGAGCCAACCGAACTACCTCCAGCTGTTCTCCGGATCGACCCAGGGCGTCACGAACGACTCGTGCCCGCACACGTTCGATGGCGCGAACCTGGGCGCCGAGCTGCTAGCGGCGGGCAGGACGTTCGTCGGGTACTCCGAGAGCATGCCGTCGGACGGCTTCACCGGCTGCTGGAGCGGCCGGTACGCGCGGAAGCACAACCCGTGGGTCGACTTCTCGAACGTGCCCGCGTCGAGCAACCTCACGTTCGATCGGTTCCCGACGACGTACAGCTCGTTGCCGACCGTGTCCTTCGTCGTGCCGAACCTGTGCAACGACATGCACGACTGCAGCATCGCGACCGGCGACGCGTGGCTGCGGAACCACCTCGACGCGTACGTGCAGTGGGCCAAGACCAACGACAGCGCGCTCGTGCTCACGTTCGACGAGGACGACACCAGCCAGAGCAACCAGATCGCGACGGTGTTCGTCGGCCAGCGCGTGAAGGTCGGCAGCTACGCCGAGCACGTCACCCACGACAACGTGCTGCGCACGCTCGAGGACATGTTCGGGCTGCCGGCGGCCGGCGCCAGCAGCGGGGCCGCGCCGATCGCCGACATCTGGACGGACGCGACCGGCACGTAGCGTCACCGTTCCGTCACATCTGCAACCGAACCGTAAGGATCGGGCTCGACCGCCGTTGACCTGGTGCCGGCACGTCGGCCGGCATCGGATCAGGAGGCGAGATTGCGGAGCAGCAGAGGACGGCGAGCACTGCTCGCCGTGGGGGTCGTCGCCGCGGCGGCGCTGCCCACGATGGCCAACCAGGCGTCGGCGGCGCAGGAGAGCAAGCAGGCGTACATCGTCGTGCTGAAGGACACCGTCCAGCACGCGTCGACCGTCGCCCAGGAGCAGCGGCAGAGCGGCGACAAGGTCGGCCACGTCTACGAGACGGCGCTGAAGGGCTACTCGGTCGAGATGAAGCCGTCGAAGGCGGCGCGGATGGCGGACGACCCGCGCGTCGCGTACGTCGAGCCCGACGGTGCGGTCCACGCGGCGGCGCAGACGCTGCCGACCGGCATCGACCGCATCGACGGCGATGTCAGCAGCACGAGGTCGGGTGACGGCACCGGCGGCGTCAACGTGCCCGTCGCGGTGATCGACACCGGCATCGACGGCAGCCACGCCGATCTGCACGTCGTCGGCGGCAAGGACTGCACCATCGGCCTGTCGACGAACGACGACCACGGGCACGGCTCGCACGTCGCCGGCACGATCGGTGCGAAGGACGATGCAAACGGCGTCGTCGGCGTCGCGCCGAACACGCCGCTCTACGCGGTGAAGGTGCTGAGCGCGGCCGGCACGGGTCTCAACTCGTGGGTCATCTGCGGCATCGACTGGGTCGCGGCCAACGGGCCGAGGCTCGGCATCAAGGTCGCCAACATGAGCCTCGGTGGCGCGGGCAGCGACGACGGGAACTGCGGCAACACCAACAACGACGCGCTGCACAAGTCGGTCTGCGGTGCCGTCTCCAAGGGCGTCACGCTGGTCGTCGCCGCGGGCAACGACGGCGTCGACTTCAGCGCCACGACGCCGGCCGCGTACAACGAGGTGCTCACCGTCACCGCTGTCAGCGACTACAACGGCCGGCCCGGCGGCGGTGCCGCGCCGACGTGTCAGTCCGATGCTGACGACTCCGCGGCCAGCTACAGCAACTGGACGACGGCGGGATCCGCCGACGCCGCCCACACCATCGCCGCGCCCGGGTCGTGCATCTACTCGACGACGAACCTCGGCGGCTACGCGACGATGTCGGGCACGTCGATGGCCACCCCGCACGTCACGGGACTGGTGGCGCTGTGCATCAGCAGCGGCGGCTGCGCCGGGCTCACGCCGGCGCAGATCATCGCGAAGCTGCGCGCCGACGCCGCCGCGCAGCCGGCGTCGTACGGCTTCACCGCCCCCGCTGGCCGCTACTACGGGAGCCTCGTGTCGGCCGCGGGGTACTAGCGCGATCTGCTGAACTGGCGACGTCGATCGACTTCGGGGGGAAGCCGTGTACACGTTGCCGGGGCAGGTCGAGCTGCTCGACGACGCATGGATCGATCGTGCGCGTCGGTTCCTCGAGAAGGAGCTGCCGGCGGCCGCGCCGGCAGCCTTCTCGATCAGCGAGCGGTTCACGGACGCGCCGCCGCACCTCGGGTTCGCCGACGGTGTGGCGGCGTGGACCGCGCGCTGGGACGGCACCGCTGTCACCGCCGAGCGCGGCGCGTCGGCCGACGCCGACGTGTTCGTCGAAGGTGACTACCAGGCGGCGCTGACCGGCGCCCAGCAGGTCGGCTACGAGCGCCCGGGCGGGATGGCCGACGGCTGGCGCGAGGTGGTGCAGCAGCTCGGGAAGGACGCCGTGCGCATGCGTGGCGCGATCAGCGACGAGCGCACGAACCACCTCCTCACCCGGATGCACGACCACCTCGCGCGCCGGACGGTCGAGAACCCCGACATCCACCACCGCGCCACGCGGCAGGGGCTTGCCGAGCACGTCCGCCACATGGAGGAGCACGGCTACGCCGTCATCGAGCGGGCCATCTCCTCCGACTTCGCCGACGAGATCCGCGAGCAGACCTTGCGCGCGCTCGCCGGCCAGGGCGTCACGACCCTCAACTGGATGCTCTACCAGGGTCGGTGCTTCGAGCAGCTCGCGCAGCAGCCGCAGCTCCTGACGCTCGTCGACGCGTCGCTGGGACGGGGCGCGGTGATCGGTTCGTTCAGCGCCATCCGCAAGGGACCCGGACCCGGCACGATCCCGCTGCACACCGACTACGCCCACGTGCCCGAGCCGTATCCCGAGTGGGCGATGACCGGCGTCGGCGTGTGGGCGCTCGAGGACTGGACCGAGGCGTCGGGGCCGACGTGGATCGTGCCGGGCAGCCATCGTCTGCGGCGCGGCCCGCGTCCGGGCGAGGCAGCCGAGGGCGGCATCCCGATCGAGATGCCGAAGGGCTCCGTCGTGTTCTTCACCGAGGGCGTGTGGCACTGGCAGGGCGACCGCACCGAACCGGGGGAGCGGGTGTCGCTGCACTGGCACTTCAACCGCGGCATCCTGCGCAGCCTCGAGCCGAAGAAGCACGACGAGCAGCTGCTCCATCGCAACGCGCCGCGCCTCGCCGAGATGCTCGGCCAGCACGACTGGTTCGACAAGATGAGCGGCATCGGGCGCGACCACGAGAAGTTCGGCCACATGCTCCAGCTGCACGCGTTCACGAAGAAGCAGCTGGCGAAGCTCCTCGAAGGCTGACCTTCAGCGCGCGCTCGCCGGCCCCGGGATCACGGGCAGCTCGGTGAGCCCGCGCAGCACGAGCCCGTCGCCGTGGCCCCAGCGCAGCTCGTCGTCGGGGACGGCGAGGCGCAGCTCGGGGAAGCGTGCGAGCAGCGCCCCGAGCGCGAGGTGCCCCTCCATGCGCGCCAGCGGGGCGCCGAGGCAGAAGTGGATGCCGTGCCCGAACGCGAGGTGGCGGGCTTCCGTGCGCTCGATGTCCAGCGCGCCGGGATCGGAGTAGAGCCGCTCGTCGTGGTTGGCCGCGGCGAGGGAGATGATCACCTGCGCGCCGGCGGGGATGGTCACGTCGCCGAGCTCGACGTCGGCGACCGCGTAGCGGAAGGTCGCGTGCGGCACCGGCGCGTCGAAGCGGAGCAGCTCCTCGATCGCGACCGCGAGCTTCGACGGATCGGCGCGCACCGCCGCGAGCTGGTCGGGATGGCGCAGCATGGCGACGACGCCGTTGCCGATGAGGCTGGCGGTCGTGTCGTGGCCGGCGACGATCAGCTGGAAGATGGTCGACCGGAGCTCCTTGGTCGTGAGGCGCTCGTCGCCGTCGCGCGCCAACGTGAGGGCGCTGACGAGGTCGTCGCCGGGTGACGCCTGCTTCGCGTCGACGAGGTCGGCGAGCATCCCGACGACGATGTCCGAGGCCTCCTTGGCGCGCGCGTACTCCTCGTCGGTCGTGGTCGGAACGAGCAGCGCCTGGAGGCCGCGACCGAGCCGGTCGCGATCGTCCTCCGGCACGCCGAGGAGCTCGCAGATGACGGTGAACGGCAGCGGGAAGGCGAACGCGCTGATCAGGTCGACGACGGCGTCGGGTCCGGCGCCGGCGATGTCGTCGAGGAGGTCGTCGACGAGCGCGTGCACCCGCGGTCGGAGGCTCTCGACCCGCGAGTGCGTGAACGCGACCGACACCAGCTTCCGCAGGCGCGTGTGATCAGGCGGGTCGACCGTGAGCATGTGGCGGGCGAAGTCGCGACCGGGCAGACCCTCGGCGACGACGCCGTCGCCGCTCGACATCGCCGCGAGCATGTCCTTCGAGAAGCGCGGCTCGTTGAGCGCGCGCTTCGACTCCTCGTGCCCGACCACGAGGAACGCGTCGTGCCCGTCGGCGAGCGTGACGGCGTGCACGGGACCGAGCGCTCGGACCGCAGCGAACAACGGGAACGGATCGTCGCGGTCGTAGGCTCCCCACGCGCGCAGCGCATCGACCGTGGTCAAGGAGGCTTGATGTACATCGACGTGCCTGACGAGTCAATGGTCGATGGTCCGGTCGCCGACTGGTACGACCGGCAGCGCAAGGCGTGGGGCTACCTGCCGAACTACGCGCCGGCGTTCGCGCTCCGTCCCAACGTGGCGGAAGCGTGGAACAGCCTCAACGCCGCGGTGCGCACGAACATGGACCGTCGTCGCTTCGAGCTGGCCACGATCGCGGCGGCGCGCGTGTACCGATCGACGTACTGCACCGCCGCGCACTCCAAGTTCCTGCGCGACGACTGCGACGACGAAGCCGCGATGCGGACGTTTGCCGCGGATCCGACAGGGTCGGGGTTCGACGCCACCGATCGTGCCGTGATCGCGCTGGCGACCAAGGTCGCCACCGACGCGTCGTCGGTGACGCAGGCCGACGTGCAGGAGCTGCGCGACCTCGGGCTCACGGATGCCGACGTCGCCGACGTCGTGTTCGCGGCCGCGGCACGCGCGTTCTTCACCAAGGCGCTGGACGGGCTCGGCGTCCAGGCCGACGCGCAGCTCGGCGAGGCGCTCGGCACGGAGCTCCGCGACCAGCTGACCGTCGGGCGCCCGTTCGCGTCCTGAGCGCAGATCGCCCTTCCCACTCCAAATTCCCAGGACTACCGTCGGGTTTCAGCGCGTAACGACGCCGCCACGGCGGAGACGGCACTCCCGACATCAACGCGGCACCCGTAGTGAAGGAGTGGCACATGAGCGCAACGGCAACCCCGGTCAACAACGGCGTCAACGTCGAGGCACTGCTCGGCGCTCGGGAGGCGCTCACCGCCGCGCCCGAGGCCGCCAAGTTCAACTGGCGGGCGACCTGCGAGTGGAGGAACGGCACGCACAGCACGACCGACGTCGATGGGTTCTTCGGCCTCGGCGAGGAGCAGCGGCACCGCACCACCTACTCGTTCGACACCGACCACCCCGAGATCTTCGCTTCGGAGGACAACGGCGCGACGCCCGTCGAGTACGTGCTCGTCGGTCTCGCCGGCTGCCTGACGGCCGGTGTCGCCGCGGTCGCGCAGAACCGCGAGATCCAGCTGAACAAGGTGTCGGCGACCATCGAGGGCTCGATGGACGTGCGCGGCATCCTCGGCATCGACACCGACGTGCGCAACGGCTTCGACAAGATCACCGTGACCTACGACATCGACGCCGACGCGTCCGACGCCGACATCAAGGCGCTCGTCGCGCAGTCGCAGAAGCGCTCGGCCGTCTACGACATCATCACGAACCCGACCGACGTCCGCGTCGTCGTCCGCTGAACACCGCCACCACCGTCGTCATCGGCGCGGGCCATGCCGGTCTCGCCACGAGTCGCCTCCTCTCGGATCGCTCGATCGACCACGTGGTCCTCGAGCGACGAGAGGTCGCGAGCTCGTGGCGCCACGAGCGGTGGGACTCGCTCCGGCTGCTGACGCCGACCTGGCAGGTGCGCCTGCCGGGCTACGAGTACGAGGGTGACGATCCCGACGGCTTCCTGACGATGCCCGAGGTCGTCGAGCTGCTCACGCACTACGCCGAGGCGATCGACGCGCCGGTGCAGGGCCGCACGACCGTCACCGCGGTGCGACCCGACGGCGACGACTACGTCGTCGAGACGGATCAGGGACCGTGGCGGTGTCGCACCGTCGTGCTCGCCAGCGGCGCGTTCAGCACGCCGCGCGTGCCGGAGCTCGCCGAGGGCGTGCCCGACTCGGTCGCGACGATCACGCCCGATCGGTATCGCAACCCGGACCAGCTCGCCGACGGCGGCGTGCTGGTCGTCGGCGCGTCGGCGACGGGCGTGCAGATCGCGGATGAGCTGGCGCGCTCGGGCCGCGAGGTGACGATGGCGATCGGCGAGCACGTCCGCGGGCCGCGCACGTACCGAGGACGCGACATCCAGTGGTGGATGGAGTCCTGCGGGGTGCTCGACGAGCGCTACGACGAGGTCGACGACATCGTGCGCGCCCGGCACGTCCCGTCGATGCAGCTGGTCGGCACGCCGGAGCACGTCAGCATCGACCTCAACTCGCTGCAGGCATCCGGTGTCCGTCCCGTCGGTCGCCTGGCGATGATGCGCGACGGCAAGGCGCTGCTGTCGGGCTCGCTGCGCAACAAGTGCGAGCTGGCCGATCTGAAGCTCGACCGGCTGCTCGACACGATCGACGAGTGGGCGGCGACGACCGGCGTGGAGACCGCCGAGGGGTCGTACCGACTCCCGCGCACGGTCGTTCCCGATCCGCCGGTGCTCGAGATCGACCTGCGCAGCGGTGAGATCGAGACGATCGTGTGGGCGTCGGGCTTCCGGCCCGACACGTCGTGGCTCGATCCCGCGCTCCTCGATGCCAAGGGGATGGTCCGCCACGACGGTGGCATCGTGACCGACGCGCCGGGGATGTACGTGCTCGGTGCGCCGTTCCTCCGGCGGCGGAAGTCGAGCTTCATCGACGGGGGCCGCGCCGATGCGGAGGACCTCGTCGCCGCGCTCGCCGCCCACCTCGACGGCCAGCGCGTCCCCGTCTCGTAGCACCTAGCCTCCGGCGCCATGAGCGAAGCAGCAGCCAAGGCGTTCGAGCTGTACAAGGCCGACGTCGGCAACGACGAGGGTGTCGGTGAGTGGTTCCAGGTCACGCAGGAGCAGATCAACCAGTTCGCCGACGTCACCCACGACCACCAGTTCATCCACGTCGATCCCGAACGGGCGAAGGCGACGCCGTTCGGCGGCACGATCGCCCACGGGTTCCTGACCCTGTCGCTGCTCGTGAAGCTGTCGCAGGGCGCCAGCTCGGGCACGCCCGATCCCGCGAAGTTCGAGGGCGTGCTGATGGGCGTGAACTACGGCTTCAACAAGATCCGGTTCGTGAACCCGGTGAAGACCGGCTCGCGCATCCGCGCCCGCGGCGTCACGACCAACGTCGAGCTGAAGGGCAGCGCCATCGACGTCACGCGCAGCTTCACCGTGGAGATCGAGGGCGAGGACAAGCCCGCCCTCATCGCCGAGTGGATCACGCGCACCGTCTACGCCTGACCGAACTTTGTCGAGCTCGCCGGTCGTGGACCGGCGAGCTCGACAAAGAACATGACATCAGACGAGCGAGAAGCCGCCGTCGATCGTGAGCTGCTCGCCGGTCACGTAGTCGTTCCGCATCAGGAACAGCACGGCGTCAGCGATGTCCTCGGGCTGCGCCACGCGCTTGAGCGGCACGCGCTTCGCCATCCCGTCGAGCACCTCGTCGCGCGCGTCGCCGGCCATGCGGGTGAAGAGCGGCGTGTCGACGATGCCGGGTCGGATGACGTTGACGCGCGTCGGCGCCAGCTCGAGCGCCATGGCGCGCGCCAGCACCTCCGAGCCGCCGGCGGCGGCCGCGACGACA
>JADMIO010970635.1_pt1 | contig 10282 bp, 16 predicted proteins | sample 8958161 | NCBI WGS metagenome assembly JADMIO01 (sample SAMN16585339, study PRJNA669376) | soil metagenome | isolation source: Crop rotation soil | place: USA: Cullars Rotation, Alabama | collected 2011
CCCGCCCCGCCTCCCCCGCAGCAACCCAGCACCCCAGCAACTCAGCAACCCCCTCCCATCGACGATCTCGAAGAGCGCCGCAAAACCAAATCCTCCCCGCTCGTCCGCAAGATCGCGAAAGAAAACGACGTCGACATCGCGCAGATCAAAGGCTCCGGCATCTCCGGCCGCGTGACGAAGAACGACATCCTCGAATACCTGCAGCAGCCGCGCAGCGCCGAACCCTCCGCCCCGCCCAGCCCCGCTCCGCCGCCCGCTCCCGCCGCGAAGGCCGCGCCTGCGATCCAATTTGCCGCGGGAGAGAGCACGCGCATCGAGCCGCTCTCCGTCATGCGCAAGAAGATCGCGCAGCACATGGTGATCTCGAAGCAGACGTCGGCGCACGTCACGACCGTCTTCGAAGTCGACTTCACCGCCATCGACAAACTCCGCCGCGCGCACAAAGACGCGTACGCGGAGCGCGGCGTCAAGCTGACGTACATGCCGTTCATCGTGCAGGCGGTGATCACCGGACTGCGCGAGTTCCCGATCCTCAACGCATCGATGGACGAGAACAACATCCTCTATCACCGCGACATGAACATCGGCATCGCCGTCGCGCTCGATTGGGGACTGATCGTCCCGGTGCTGAAGCAGGCCGACGAAAAGAACACGCTCGGTCTTGCCCGCTCGATCAACGACCTCGGCGAGCGCGCGCGCACGAAGAAGCTCTCGCCCGACGAAGTGCAGGGCGGCACCTTCACCATCACGAACCCCGGCATTTACGGGGGCCTCTTCGGCACGCCGATCATCAATCAGCCGCAGGTCGCAATCCTCGGCATCGGCGGCGTCAAGAAGCGTCCGGTCGTGATCGAAAGCAAGGAGGGCGATTCGATCGCCATCCGTTCCATGTGCTACCTCGCGCTCACGTTCGATCATCGCCTGATCGACGGCGCAGTCGCCGACCAGTTCATGGCGCGCGTGCGCCAGGTGATCGAGAGCGGCCAGTTCACGATGTAATTGGCCGTCGAAGGCGGCATCATCGATGAAGCGTCGCGTCATCGCGTGCCTGTTTCTGGTTGCCGGTTACCTGTTGCAGCTTCGGTATCCGGCAACCCGCGATGCGCTCGTCGCGCGCAATGACCTTCAGCCGTACGTCGCGCTCCTCGCCCCGCCTCCCAGCTGCGTCGAATCGTCATTGCATCTGTTCCTCGTCCTGATCGCATACGTCGCGGCGGGCATCGTCCTGTTCGAGACCGCGAAGCTGCTGCTTACATCGTGGCTGCCGCGACTGTTGATTGCACTCGCACAGATCGTGTTGCTGCCCGACTGCATGCGGGCGTATGCATCCGATTGGTGGCTGTACGTCACCGGCGATCGTCACGTCGTTCCGCGATGGCCGATCGTTGCGGCGATCGTCACGGTGTCCGCGATCGTCGCGATTTTTCGCGCCGGCGCTACACGGAGTAGAGAGATTTGACACCGAGGTACACTCTCTTCATGAAGGTCGAGGAACTGAAGAAGACCGTTGATGCAAATGCGGCGGAGATGCGGGCAGGATTTGCGAGTGTCGATGAACATTTCGCCAGTGTCGATGAACATTTCGCGCGTGTCGATGAACATTTCGCGCGTGTCGATGAACGTTTCGCGCGTGTCGATGAACGTTTCGCGCGTGTCGATGAACGTTTCGACCGTATGGAAGCAGCGCTGAACAAACGCATTGACGACACCGCCGCGGAAACGCGCCGGCATCTGGGCGTCCTCATCGAAGAGGTACTCCGTCGGTTCGAGCTCTTCACGGAAGACGTCGACGACCGCATCGACCGCAAGATCGCCGCTTCGGAGCTCCGTCTCACCCGCAAGTTCGGCAAACGCTGATCCGGAAACTGAATTCGGCGTCCGTCTATGGCCTCCCGAAAGGAGCTAAGACAATGCGACGCTTACTGTCGATCCTCCTCGTTCTTCTCGCTGTTCCTGCACTCGCGGCCAATCCGAAAGGGATGACCTGGGTGCACTCTCTCTCCAATGCGCAGAACGGCACCGTCACAGTCGGCTGCGGTTCGAACAACGCCCCCTGCGACGCGTACCACGGCGACACGCTCTGCACGGAGCACGTTCCGCTGCTCTGCATCTACAAGCCGAATCCCACCTTCCCGGTGCCGTCCGGCGTGAACAACAGCGATCAATACAATCGCTGGGCAGGCGGCGTCATCGCGACGACGCAGCCGGTTGCCGGCAATTCATTCAAGACACTCGCCGATGCGGACAAGTACTGCGTGGCGCAATTCGGCCCCGGCTGGCGCACCGCGGAGTTCCACGATGGGTGGGGCTGGCATTTCCAGGCTTACGGCGGAACGGTTAGCGCACCGGCCATCCCCTCGACGCGCTTCTGGGTGCACATCAAGGATGAGCCTGCAAATTGCTGGCAGTAACCGACACGCCAGGCCGCCGCGGAAATCACGGCGGCCTGCTATGGTTTCCCATGTCGTGATCCTCACCGCTCTCGTTCTCGCTGCGCAATCGCAGATCGCGCTTCCGCCGGAGAAAGAGAAATGGGTGCGCGTCGAGTCGCCGCATTTCACGGTCATCAGCACGGCGAGCGAGTCGGAGACCTTCGAGCTCGCGCAACGGATGGAGACGCTTGCGCTCGTGCTGCAGAACCTGCACCCGCGCTTCCGCGAGCAGCCGCTGATGCATTCACGCGTGCTGCTGTTCGATGAGCGCGCCGAGGCGCAGCCGTACTTCGAATTGCTACTGAGTCGCGGGACGACCGCGGCGGGGCATTCGTCACCGCGCAGAACGGCGGCACTATGGTCCTCTCGTCACGCCTCCGCGCGCGCACGCCGTACCACGAGCTCGTGCACAACTTGATGGCCGGCGGCGCGACGCGTCCGCCGCTCTGGCTCGAAGAAGGGCTGGCCGAGTACTACAGCAACGCCGATTTCGTCCGCGACACGATCCGCCTCGGACTTCCCCGCCGCAACTCCGACCGCCCGCAGCGCGGCTTCCGTCCGATGAACGAGCTGTTCGCGATCGGCCGCGATGCAGACATGACCGGCGACAACGGCTTCTACCGCCAGGCCTCGGGCGCGGTCGCCTGGCTGCTGCGGACGAAACCCGAGGCATTCGACGCATTCGAAGCGGACGTCGAGCATGGCATGGCGGTGGAGACCGCGCTGCGCAAGCACTACAACGCGAGCGTCGCGCAGCTCGAGCATGGATTGATGGGCATGTACCGCTCGCAGAAGCACGTCGTGCCGGCGCCGAAGGTCAAGATGTTGATCACCACCTCGGTGATGCCGTATGCGGACGTGCTGTACGAGCTCGGGACCTTCCTCGCGCAGTTCCGGCGTGACGATGCGGAGCGGTACTTCCGCGCCGCGCTCGCCGCCGATCCGAATCATGCGCAAGCACGCGCCGCGATCTCGCCGCGTGCCGAAGAAGGCCCCGATTTGCGGCTCATGGCACAAACGCTCGTCGATCAGGGGAAATACGACGAAGCGGCGGTCATCGTGCGCAAGCTCGCCGCGCAAACCTCGGATGCGGCGCGAAAGAGCGACCTCCAATCGCAGGCCGCGCATCTGGAGCGGACCGCCGCCACCAACCACCACATCGCCGAGTACGAGAAGGCGATCGAGGAAGCGAAGGCGGGCGACAAGGCGGCGGCGCTGAAGCGGCTCGAAGCACTCCTCGCGGTCGCGACGGATGAAGAGGTCATTCACGACGCCAAGGGGCTGCAGGCGGAACTACTTCGGCACTGAAACGCGTTGTGCCGTTTCGTGAGGCGTTGTGAGCTCCACCGACTTCATCTCGTCACCTACGAAAACGCGCTGAAGCTTCAGCAGAAGCTCGTCGAGATGCGCCAGCGCGGCGATATCGACGATCAATTCCTCCTCCTCGAACACCCTCCGGTCATCACCCTCGGGCGCGGCGGCGACGCCGGCAACCTGCTCGCCACGCCGGAGACACTCACATCGCAACGCGTCCGCTTCTTCGCCACCGAGCGGGGCGGCGACATCACCTACCACGGCCCCGGCCAGCTCGTCGGCTATCCGATCCTCCACCTCGGCGAAGGGAACCGCGACGTCCGCAAGTACGTGACGAATCTCGAAGAAGTGCTGATCCGCACCGTCGCCGATTACGGCATCACGGCGACGCGCGCCGAAGGAAAGCGCGGCATCTGGGTCGGCAACGAGAAGATCGCGGCGATCGGCGTGCGGATCGCGAAATGGGTCACGTCGCACGGTTTCGCGCTGAACGTCACGACGAACCTAGAGCACTTCCGCCTCATCACGCCGTGCGGACTGCACGGCACCGGAGTGACGTCGATCGAGAAGCTGACCGGACGCCGCGCGCCGCTTGCCGAAGTGCGCGAGATCGCAGCGAACCATTTCGCCGAAGTCTTCCAGCGCGACCTCGTCCCGCGCGTGGAGACGATCAAGCTGATCAAAGTCCTCGTGCACGACGACGGCCGCCGCGTGCTGCTGCTCCATCGCCGTCCCGAGCGCGGCAATTTCTGGCAACCGATCACCGGCTCGATCGAAAGCGGCGAGCAGCCGTTCGACGCCGCGCAGCGCGAGTTGCACGAAGAGACCGGCAACGGCGCCATACCGCACTCGATGAATCTGACGCAGTCCTTCATGATCGAATCGCAATACCTCGCGGCACGCTTTCCGCTCCCCATCATCGCCAGCGAAGTAGCGTACACCGCCCGGCTCGACTCGCATCTTCCGATCCGCATGGATGCCGAAGAGCACGATGAGTACGGTTGGTTTACATTCGCGGAGGCGTATGAAAGGATCAAATGGAGTGATGATCGCGAGGCGCTCGAGCAACTCGAATCGAAGTTGTTGAGTTCTTGAGTTGTTGAGTTATTGAGCCATGCCCGAACAACCCAACAACCCAACAACCCAACAACCACTCAATAAACGAGCCGGACATCGCCCTCCATGGTTGAAGATCCGCATTCCGGGCGGACTCGATCAGCTCCCCGTTTCACGACTGATCAACGATCTCGCGCTCAATACCGTCTGCCAGGAAGCGCGCTGCCCGAACATCTTCGAGTGCTGGAGCGCCGGCACCGCGACCTTCATGATCCTCGGCGAGATCTGCACGCGACGCTGCACGTTCTGCGCGGTCGGTCGCGGCAGACCGTCGGTCGCCGATCCCGATGAGCCGCGGCGTGTAGCCGAGGCGGTGGAAAAGATGGGCGTGAAGCACTGTGTCATCACGATGGTTAATCGCGACGACATGCCGGACGGCGGCGCGGAGCACGTCGCGCGCACGATCGCGGCGGTACGCCAGCGCACAGGTGCAACGGTGGAAGTCCTGATCTCCGATCTGGAAGGAAATCGCGACGCGCTGCAGATCGTGATCGATGCAAAGCCGGAAGTGCTCGCGCACAACGTCGAGACCATTCCGCGGCTCTATCCGCAGGTGCGACCGGTCGCGAAGTATCAGCAGTCGCTCGACGTGCTGCGCTGGTCCTCCGAAGCGGGGATGCTGACGAAATCGTCACTCATGCTCGGCCTCGGCGAAACGGAAGAAGAAGTGCTCGCCGTCGCGCGCGATCTGCGCGATGCAGGCGTCGGCATCTTCACCATGGGGCAATATCTCGCGCCGAGCGAGCAGAATCATCCGGTGCGCCGTTACTACACACCCGATGAATTCGCGGAGCTCGGAAAACGAGCGCTCGGTTTGGGCTTCCGTCACGTCGAATCGGCCCCCCTCGTGCGCAGTTCCTACATGGCGCATCGTGCCGTACAATCCCCCGCTCAGGATGCCGCGCGTGATCTTCGTCGATGAGGGGAAGAGCGCTGAGTTCCCCGCGGGCAAAACGCTCCTCTCCTGCGCCGGCGAGATGGACGTTCGCGTCAGCCACGTGTGCGGCGGCGACGGCGCCTGCGGCACCTGCCGCATCGAAGTGATCGACGGCTGGCAAAACCTGACCGCCCCGACACCCGACGAGACCTACAAAGAGATCGAAGAGCCGTACCGGCTGAGCTGTCAGGCGAAGCTGGTTGGTGATGTGATTGTGAAAGTTGCGAAGATCGAATGAGGCTGAAATGACAGTCGTAACCGAAACCCAAGTTCTGGACGAAAAAGATCTCGGCGTGCTGATGCAGTACACGGTCGAGGCGTACAAGACGTTCGAAAAGCTCGCGGAGAATCTGCCGAATCCGCTGACCGCGCAGATGTTCAAGGCGTTCGCGGTCGACGAGCGCGGGACGCGCGATCTGCTCGACGGCAAGATCGCGGCGAACGGCGGCACGCGTGTGCGCATCACGCTGGCGGGCGACCTGCGCTTCCAGGACATCCTCGAAGGCGAGATGTCGTACCGGGAGTCGACCGAGGCGCTGATCGGACGCGAGAAGGCGATGGAGAAGAGGTTGCGCGCGATGGTCGGTGGTGCGTCGCCGGTCGATCGCAACCTGCTGATCTACGTCGCGGCGACGAAGCGCGCGCACATCGTCGAGCTGGAGCGCGAGCTCGAGCTGCTCAAGCACGACGCGGAGTGGTTCCGCCGCGAAGACGCCGAATGGCGCATCATCCACGGACCGCGCGCCACCGAATGAACATCTCACTCTCCCCTGCCGCGGCCGATCAGCTCCACTTCGAGCTCGACGGCCGCGTGCTCCGCATCTCCTTCACCACCGGCTGCGGCGGCAGCGGCTATCGCCTCCACTTCGCCTGGGAGCCGAACGACGGCGACACCGTCGTGAAGCTCGGCGACGTGACGGTCGCGCTCGACGACATGTCGGCGTCGAAGCTCGACGGCGCGGTGATCACGTACGACGACGTCGAGGGCGGCTTCCTGATCGATCACCCCGACGCCGTCAGCGCGGTGTGGTGCGGGTGAAACGAAAAGGGCAGGATCGCTCCTGCCCTTTCGTGTCTCGCATTGGGCGAGAGCTTACAGCGTCGTGACGTTGGAGGCCTGCAGACCTTTCGGTCCATTGACCACATCGAACTCGACGGCGGCGCCTTCCGGAAGCGACTTGAAGCCGCTGGCCTGGATGGCGGAGAAGTGAACGAACAGATCCTCGCCAGTCTCGCTGGTGATGAAACCGAAGCCCTTCGCGTCGTTGAACCACTTGACGGTACCGGATGTTTTCATGGGTGAATCTCCTTTCTGTGCTGCCTTCGGAGATTCAAATCCATGTTTGTCGTCCTCGAAGTGCTGGCTACTGATGTTGACCGGGGCAACGAGTGCCTCGGGGATGGGAATTCCTTGCGGTAGGAAATCAGTCCGCGACCACGATGCTGTTCCACGGCAGTTTGCGCACCGCGAGCACGTTCGTGTCGATGTCTTCCTGCGTGGCAGTCGCGCCGAGAACCCGCTGTACGTAATGGATCTCCGAGGAGACCAGGCGCTGCGACAGCAGGCGCAGTGCCGCCTTGTTGATGTTTCCCTCGGAGACCGAGAGTTTTGCGGACGACAATTTGCCGGCGGCCGGACCTTTCACGGCCCGCATGGCTAGTGCGCCTCCCCGGCTGCAGCCGGCTTCGCGTCGTTCGTACGCGGGCGCCCCTCGCTGACCTTCAGTGCCTGTCCGCGAACGTCCTTGCCATCGAGACCGGCGATCGCCGCACGTCCATGCTCTTCACTTCCGTACTCGACGAAGCCGAAGCCTTTCGACTGGCCTTCTTTGTTCCGGGCGATCTCGACCGAGGTGGTCGCTCCGAACGGCGCGACGAGCTCGTTCAGTTCTGCGTCGCTGAGCTCTTTGGACATATTTCCGATGTGGATTTTCACAGGTGTCTCCTCGCCTCGCGGTGGAAGCAATCCGGCTAAGGAAGGTGGGATCAGGCCGCCCGACTTAGTTCGACTGACCTGAGGTGAGGAGGATTCCTCTGGAAGTTACATATGCTAAGGACGATACGCTGCCGCGAATTCCTGCGCGTGATACGTGATGATCAGATCGGCGCCGGCGCGTTTGATCGACGTCAGGATCTCATTCGTGATCCGCGGGCCGTCGATCCAGCCCCGCTCCGCCGCCGCCTTCACCATCGAGTACTCGCCGCTGACGTTGTACGCCGCGACCGGCAGGTTGAAGTGATCGCGCGCCTGGCGGATCACGTCGAGGTACGAGAGCGCGGGCTTGACCATGATGATGTCCGCGCCCTCCTGGACGTCGAGCTCGATCTCGCGCAGCGCTTCGCGTCCGTTGGCCGGATCCATCTGGTAGCTGCGGCGGTCGCCGAACTGCGGCGCTGATTCCGCGGCCTCGCGGAACGGTCCGTAGAACGCCGATGCGAACTTCGCCGAGTACGCCATCACGCCGACCTCGGTCAGCCCGCGGTCGTCGAGCGCATTGCGGATCGCGCCGATGCGGCCATCCATCATGTCCGACGGCGCGACGAAATCGGCGCCCGCCGCGGCAAACGAGATCGCCTGTTTCATCAGCAGCGGCAGCGTCTGATCGTTGTCCACTTCCTTCGTCCCGTTGTGATCGACGATCACGCCGCAGTGGCCGTGGTCGGTGTACTCGCAGAGACAGACGTCGGCCATGACGGTAAGCTCGGGAATGGCGCGCTTGATCCCTTCGATCGCCGATTGCACCGGTCCCGACGGGTCCCACGACGACGATCCGATCGCATCCTTGTACTCGGGCAATCCGAAGAGCAGCACGGAGCGGACGCCGAGCTCGAATGCGCGGCGCGCTTCATCGATCGCTTCGCGGACGCGGAGTTGGAAGACGCCCGGCATTGATGCGATCTCGACTTTGGGCCGCGTGTTCGGCACGACGAAGAGCGGGTAGATCAGGTCTTCGGGACGGACGACCGTCTCGCGCACCATCGTGCGGATACCTTCCGTGCGGCGGAGGCGGCGCGGCCGGCGCGTGAGGTTTGCGCGGGTGGTCGAAACGCTCGACACCGCGTCAGTCGTCGTAGTCAACGTTTTCGTCGTCATCTTCCGATTCTCCGTAGTTGTATGTGCGCGCGCAGTTCTCCGCGCAGAAGCGGCGTCCGCTGGCGCGATAGGCGCAGTCGGGGCAGAAGTGCTTCGAACAGATCGGGCAGCGTTCGAGCCGGGCATCTTGTTCCGAGGAGCCACAGCTGACGCAACTTCTCTCGTACGTGGAGGACATGCAGAGAAATTTCTCGTCGCGCTCGATGTTGAGTATAGTCCCTGCGCACTCGGCCCTGGCGGTGTAGCTCAGATGGTTAGAGCGGGCGTCTCATAAGCGCTAGGTCACTGGTTCGACTCCAGTCACCGCCACCACCACCCACTCTCCCTCCCAGATAGCAGATGACAAGCGCACTCGCGCTGCGCAAGCGTTACGCGTCAACGCCGCGTTCAGCCGCGGCGAAGCCTGCCGGCTGCAATGCGGCGAGTGACGGCGGCGCGCAGCGTCCGCTGTTGATGCTCAACGTTTCCATTCCTGACGGTAGGGACTTCCTCCCCTAAATCCTCTCCTCCATATCTCCATATCTCTTTCTCGCCATTTCGATGGAGAAAGGAGGACCCGCTCGCATGAGACCCGGTAGCAGTACCTAGCCCCACGTGTGCCTGTTCCTATCTCTCACAACGACAACCGCAAGAGAGGAGAAGAAGACATGAAACTCTCCCTGACCCACTTCGTCCTCGGTCTCTCCCTCGCCGCCACCAGCGCTTCCGCCGCGCCTCCCGGCGTCTGGTGGGGCAACTGGGGACAAAACTCGCAGCATCAGGGCTTCGTCGGCGTTGCCGGACAGACCGGCTCGCACATTCTCGCCAACATCGTCTACGACCCCTTCGTCGACAAAGAGCAGAACGGCCCCTACGCCGCCGGCGATCTGCTCGTGCACTACCAGACGCCGCTCGTCGACGGCAACGACGTCTTCATGGAGTTCAAGACCGGCCAGTTCTCCAACATCAAGAACTGGCAGGTGCAGACCTGGGGGGAGCGCAAATACAGCTGGGTCAACGGCCAGCTCGTGCAGCAGTGGGAAGTCACCGGCGACTGGAAGCCTGTCCCCTTCTCGCCCGACAAAGACGGCCCCGGATGGGAGCCGGTCTACCACGGCACGCTGACCTCCGCCGCGCTCTGGGTCCCCGGCCTCGGCGGCACGCTGATCAAGATCGATCGCAACAGCGGCGCGATCCTCGCCCGCATCAACCCCTTCGGCACGATCGATCCGAACACCTACGCCACCGGTCCGCTGACCTCCGACAAGAACGGCAACATCTACTACAACGTCATGCAGCTCGACGGCAGCGCGCACGACCCGTGGCTCGCCGACGTCGCGCACTCGTGGCTGGTGACTTTCCAGCACAGTGGGATCCGAAGCTTGGAATTCACGTGACTTGAAGTCGCGG
>JADMIO011200185.1_pt1 | contig 10282 bp, 8 predicted proteins | sample 8958161 | NCBI WGS metagenome assembly JADMIO01 (sample SAMN16585339, study PRJNA669376) | soil metagenome | isolation source: Crop rotation soil | place: USA: Cullars Rotation, Alabama | collected 2011
GCCGCCGCCGCACGCCACACGCGAAGCTCATCACGAATGGGCGTCGGAGTTGATCGAGCGCTGTCGAGTTGTTGAACAGGCGACGAGCGGCAAACATGCGTCGCGCGACGGCAGCGCCCTCAATGCGTTCATCAGCATTCTCGGCTCGGTTGCTCACAACGATCTGACGAAGCGACTCACACGTCAGACGGATGAACAGGGATCAGGCGAAATCTCATGGGCGGCGTTCGTAGCAGAGGTCGAAGGCCCGCTATCGCTGGTCAGGCATGACCGCGAAACGGTGGCGCGCGGCTGTGTGTCGGCGCTCGAAGCGCACCGCCTGCGCCCGCGCCGTTATCGCGCCGTCTTTGTGCTCGGCCTGATCGAAGGCGAGTTTCCCGCCCGGCTGACCGAGCGCGCGCCATACACTGCCGGCGAACGCGACGCGCTGCGGCGGGCCGGCGTTGATTTGACTGAAACGGTCAACGACGCCGGTGCTGACCTGCTGGCGTTTTACAAAACGATGAGCCGTGCGACGGCGCGGCTCTATCTGACTTTCGCGCGCACGGATGTAGCCGGGGGCGAGCTGTTGCCTTCGTACTTGATCGAAGAGGTACAGCCCTTTGCCTCATCACCTCCGCGCCGCCTCGCGTCGGCGCTTAGTGGCGAAGATTACGAAATGCATCAAGCGTGTTCGCTCGCGGAACTGGCCATGCGGGCAGCGGCGGCGCAACGGCGCATGGAATCAGCAGGCGAGGTTGCGGATCATCAAGCCCTGCAAGCGGCGACTCGCCGGCTCAATGCCGAGCTGCCGAGCTGGCCGATGACCACGCGCGGCGCAGAGGTCGAAAGGCGGCGAATGACCGCGACCGCGCGCGACATCCATAGCGGCTGGATTCTTGATGAGGCGCTCGGCGGCGCGCTCAAACAACGCTTCGGGCCGGATCACCTGTGGAGCGCCAGCCAGATCAACGACTACGGCACATGCCCGTTTCGCTTCTTTGCGCGGCACGCGCTCAAGCTCGACGCGTTGAGCGAGCCGGGCGAAGGTCTCGCTTCACATCACCTCGGCCACGCCTACCATCGCATCCTCGAACGGCTCTACATCGAGTTGCGCGAGCGCGACATTCTCATCCAATCGCATACCGCCGAGCAGGCGATAGACGAAGCGGCGCGCATTGCCGAAGCGGTCCTCCAGCGGATGCTCGACACCGGCGAGGTGCGGCGTGACGGCCTGTGGGAATTCAATAAAGAAGAGATCAAACGCCGCGTCGGGCGCTTGCTGCGGCGCGAAGCAACGTGGAATGACGCGGAGCCTGCGCAGCCTCTGCTCTGTGAGTGCAAGTTCGGAATGGCGGGCGCTGAACCGCTGGTCATCCGTTGCGACGGCGGCGACGTGAAATTCTGCGGCATCGTAGACCGCATAGATCATCGCCGCGATAGCGACGAATGGGTCGTCGTGGATTACAAGACGCGCCGCACGCCCATCCCCATCAAAGACGCGCTCGACGGGCGCAACCTGCAACTGCCGATCTACGCGATGGCTGCCACGCGCGTTATCAAGAAAGAGGCGCGCGTCGCGGCGGCTTACTATCTGCACATACACAGCCGCAAGCGCGGCTCCGAGTTGTCGAAGGAAGGCGATGCGGCCACCAGCCTCGAACAATTGATTGATCATGCCGAACAGCGCATACGGACTTATGTCGAGCGCATTCGCGGCGGCAGCTTTCCCGTGCAGCCCAATGGCGACAGCGTCTGTCAGGCTTGTGATTACGGCGTGATGTGCCGCATTCAATCGCTGCGAGCAAGCGAAGATGAGCAAGACCGCAATGACTAGAACCAGCAAAGCGACTATCTGTGTCAGGCCGGCGCGCACGGCCCGCGAGCAGAAGCAGTTTCTCGATCTGCCTTACCGCCTGCACCGCCATCAGGAACACTGGATCGCGCCATTGCGCATGGCGCAAAAGGACATGCTCAACACGTCGCGGCACCCGTTTTACAAAACGGCTGACGTTGAAAAGTTCCTCGCCTACCGTGAAGGCCGCGTCGTCGGTCGCGTCATGGCGATACTCAACCGCGCCCACAACGAGTTCCACAACGAGCAGGCCGGCTTCTTCGGCTTCTTTGAAGTCGAGAACGATTACGAAGCGGCGGCGGCCTTGTTGGACGCGGCGCGGCAGTGGCTCGGCGAGCGCGGCGCGGTAGTCATGCGCGGGCCGGTCAACCCTTCGACCAATTACGAATGCGGCCTGCTCGTCGAAGGCTTCGACCTCGACCCGACGCTGATGATGGTCTGGAATCCAGATTACTATGGCGAATTCCTTGAGCGTTACGGCTTGCGCAAGGCGGCAGACCTCTATGCCTATGACATCGCCGCGAAATACTTCAACGTGTCGGACAAGCTGAAGCGCGTCGCCGAGCGCTTGCAGACGAAAGACCGCCTGCGCGTGCGCCCTGTGAACTTGAAAGACTTCAAGCGGGAAGTGGAGACCGTCCGCCGCGTCTACAACGACGCGTGGAGCCGCAACTGGGGATTCGTGCCGGTCACTAACGAAGAGTTCGAGCACCTCGGCAAAGACCTGAAGCAACTGGTAGACCCGCGCGTCGTCTTGATCGCCGAACAGGAAATCGAAGGCAAAGAGCCGCGCCCGGTCGGCTTTCTGCTTGCGGTGCCGGACTTGAATCGCGCGCTGAAGAAGATGAACGGAAGGCTGTTGCCCGTGGGCCTGCTCAAGCTCTTATGGCATTCGCGCAAGATCAACACGATACGTATTATCACGATGGGCGTCATTCGCGAATTCCAGAGCATGGGCGCGGGCGCGATCTTCCTGAAAGAGATTTATGAGCGCGCCCCCGCCGCCGGCTTCCCGTCGGGCGAGATGAGCTGGGTGCTCGACAACAACCTGATGATGAACCGCGCCGCCGAGCTGATCGGCGGACGCCGCACGAAGACTTATCGCATTTACGAGATGCCGATCCGTTAGAAGACTATTGGTTGCAATCATCGGCGATTTGCTTTATTCAATAAACCAGTGCAACAAGCAGAAGGCGCGACAAAGTGGTATCAGATTGAGTTGGGTGCGACGCGATTTTTCCAGCGGCTGCGTCTGCCTGCGAACCAGAAATACTTCATCCTCACGGTCACCATCGCCATCGCCTGCGGGCTGGTCGCGGTGACTTACCACAAGCTCATACGGCTGGCATCCGAATACATGATTGATCGCGCGCTTGCCGTCGAAGGGCCGAGCCGCGTCTTCTGGATCTTCTTCGTTACCATCGGCGGCTGCCTGTTGGCCGGCCTGCTACTGCATTTCTTCTTTCCCGACGCGCGCGGCAGCGGCATTCCGCAAGTCAAGATCGCTTACGTGATGAACTACGGCAAGGTGCCTATACGCGTGGCCGCTGGCAAGGCGCTGATCTCTGTGCTGTGCGTCGGTTCGGGCGCGAGCCTCGGACGCGAAGGGCCGACCGTGCAAATCTGCGCGGCGCTATCGAACGTCATCTCGCGCATGTTTTCGATCCCGCGCCGCAAGCAGATGAATCAACTGCCGGTCGGCGCTGCCGCCGCCATCGCCGCCGCCTTCAACACGCCGATTGCCGCCGTCACCTTTGCGCTTGAAGAGATCATCGGCGACCTCAACCAGAAGCTCGCCGCCTCCATCGTCATCGCGGCGGTCATCGCGGCGACGATTGAGCGCTGGCTGTTAGGCGCGAACCCCTTGTTCACGGGCGCGAACGTCTACGCGTTGAACCACCCGACGGAGTTGCTGGCTTACGCCGTGCTCGGCATCGTCGCAGGCATCGTCGGCGTTGTCTTCGCCCGCTTCATCCTGTTTTTGCGGATGTTTTTCCGCGAGCGCGTTCACATCCCCTCGTGGGGCAAGCCGGCGCTGGGCGGCGCAATCATCGGCGCGATTGGCTTATGGCAACCGCACGCGCTCGGCATCGGCTACGAATTTCTGGGCGAGGTGCTGCAAGGCAAAGACAACCTGATTTTGAAAGCCGTCGTCGCGTTGCTGGCCGCCAAGATACTGGCCTCGGCGTTCAGCTATGGAGCGGGGATGTCGGGTGGCGTGCTCGGCCCATCCATGTTCGTCGGCGGCATGCTCGGCGCGACCATCTGGCACCTGATGGCGCACCTGAATGCTTCTCCCGAAATCGCGCGCGGCGCTTTTGCGCTGGTCGGCATGGGCGCGATGTTCGCCGCTGTCATCCGCGTGCCGATCACTTCGATCCTGCTCATCTTCGAGATGACCTATAACTACGAGATCATCCTGCCGCTGATGATCGCCAACGCCATTGCTTACACGGTCGCCTCGCGCCTGATGCCGCTTTCGATCTACGAAGGCTTCCTCTTTCAGGACGGCATACATCTGGAAACTACGCCGAGCGCCGACGCGCTATCGCGCATCACCGCCGCTTCGGTGATGACGCAGGAGGTGGTGACGCTGCCGGATGACATCTCCGTCAAAGAGGCGCTGGACGTGGTCGGGCGGCTGGAGTTCAACGGCTTCCCGGTGTTGCGCGAAGGCCGGCTTGTCGGATTGATTACCACGAACGACCTGCGGCGATTTGAGGCCGAGGGCAGGGAAGCGATGATGATCGGCGACGTGATGACGAAGAAGGTCGTCCACTCTCACCCGGATCAGACGCTGGATACGGTGGTGTTGAAGCTGGCACAGCGCGAGTTGTCACAGGTGCCGGTCGTCTCGCGCGTAGACGATACGCGACTGCTCGGCATCATCACCTTGCGCGACATCGCGCGGGCGCAGGCGCGCATGGCGGCTTTGCAGTATTCGCTCGGCCCGGACGACACGATCCGGCCCTCCTCCGAAGAAACCTTCCGCCCGCGATAATGCTTCACTTCTTGAAGAGATTCTCAAAGGCACTGCGCGCCTCATCGAGCGGCCCGGTCTGTCCTTTCGCCCGTGGCGTCGCCGTCACTGCGTTCGGTCTGAAGTAATCGCAAAAGTTGGCGCGCTCGCGGTCCGACACCCACTCGGCCTGCGATTCGCGGCAGCGGTTGTGCGCCGCCGTGTCATAGTTGACGCAGTTCAGACAGCAGTGCACGTCCGCGTTGCAGGTCGGACATTCAGCGGTGCGCGAAATGCGGTCTTTGACAACGAGTTCATTTTTACAGAAGTGACAGATCATAGCGCCCTCTGTATGCATTGGATTCCACCCAATTATACCACAGAGACTAGAGCGCGAGCAGGTCTCGGAAAACTGACCGCGAGTCTGTCAAGCGTGACCGGAGAAGGCACGCCGCACCTTCATGTCGCCGCCTTAAACGCGCTCGACCAGCAAGGCGATGCCCATGCCACCCGATATGCAGAGCGTCGCCAGCCCGTACTGAACGCGGCGGCGCTGCATCTCGTGCATCAGAGTCGTGAGGATGCGCGCCCCCGTGCAGCCGATGGGATGGCCTAACGCAATCGCGCCGCCGTTGACATTCAAACGCTCGGCGTCGAAGCGCAGCTCGCGGTCGCAGGCGATCACTTGCGCCGCGAACGCTTCGTTCAGCTCGATCAGGCCGATGTCGGCCAGCGTCAGCTTGCGCCGCTCAAGGAGTCTGCGAATCGCCGGCACCGGCCCGATGCCCATCACGCGCGGGTCTACGCCGACAATCTCGTAGTCCACGAGACGGGCTTGCGGCTCGACGCGGTGCGAGCGGGCCATCTCATCCGAGAGCACCAGCAAAGCCGCCGCGCCATCGGTGATGCCCGAAGAATTGCCCGCCGTCACCGTGCCGTTTTTATCAAAGACCGGCGGCAGCTTCGCCATCGCTTCAATCGTCGTGCCCGCTCGCGCGTGCTCGTCTGTAGTGAATGCTATATTCTGGCCTTTGCGGTCGGCGATCTGCAACGGCACGACCTCGCCTTGAAAACGGCCCGCCGTCGTCGCCGCTTCGGCGCGCAGTTGCGAGCGCAGCGCGTACTCGTCCTGCTCGCGGCGCGAGATGTCATACTGCCGCGCCAGCGTCTCCGCCGTTTCGCCCATCACTTGACCGGAGAGCGGATCGAGAAAGCCGTCGCGGTACATCCCATCCACCAGCGCCGCGTTGCCCATGCGCAGTCCCCAGCGCGTGCCTTCGGCCAGATAAGGCACGCGGCTCATGGACTCCGTGCCGCCGGCGACGACGCACTGCGCGCGTCCGAGCATGATCTCCTGCGCCGCCAGAATGACGGCCTTCAAGCCGGAGCCGCAGGCTTTGTTGACCGTGTAGGCGGGCACACTCTCCGGCAGGCCGGCGCGGTGGCCGATCTGCCGCGCCACGTTGGGGCCGCCGCCGGCTTGCCGGGCGCAACCGATGATGACTTCTTCGACTGCTTGAGGCTCAAGGCCGGCGCGGCGCAAACTCTCCTGCACGACCGGCACCGCCAGATCAGCCGCCGTCCAGTCCTTCAGCGTGCCGCCGAATTTTCCAATCGGCGTCCGCACCGATGCGGCAAAGAATACTTCCTTCATGTCAGCTTCACCCTCAAAAACGGTTCTTGTAAGATGGCTTACTTTCCGCCCGGCGCAAGCGAGCGGGCGCGGTCGGTCTTGTCCGCCGCTTTCTTCCACAGGCCGGAGACGACTTTATCAACCGAGTATTTATTGCCGACCGCCGAAGCCGTGCGCAGGTCAGGGTAGAGAGCCAGCGCGTCGGCCATCGCCGGCGTGTCGGTGTCGAAAGCGGTGGTGTCGCCCGAACGGTTGAGGCGCAGCGTCCAGATCGTCCGCGCCCATGTGTAATCGGTCAGGGCCGCCGACAGCAGCGCCACGATGCGCGCTTCGCTGGGATTGTCGGAAGCGCCGTAGCGGTTGACGAACTGCTCGCCGCGCCGGCGCAGGTCGGTCAATAGCCTGCCGTATTCGTTGAACTCTGTGCCTTGCCGCAACTGTTCGGCGAGGCGTTGAAAGGCATCGAGCACCGGCCCGGCGTCGCGGGCAAAATTGTTGCTCAGCGGCGCGCTGCTTGGCGCGGGGCGGTTGCCTGTGCTTGTGTTGCCGAACGACAGCGACGCGATGCGGTCGAGCGAGATGGTGGATTCGAGATTGTCCGCCTTGATCCGCACGCTATAAGCCGTCAGGTCCACCAGCGTCCCGACAATGCGGTCGTCATTCTTCGTAATGATGACTACGGTCGAGCCGACCATGCGCGGCCCCATGCTCGCCGGCTCAGGTCGCGCGGCGGCGGCGCGTGCGCGCGACGAGGCGCGCGGCTTCTTGCGCTTCTGCCCCGCCGCCGCCGCGCTCATCAGCAAAGACAAGATGATGATTGCACATACTTTTCGCATGGCCCGACCTCCTTCGATTCAATGGCAATGAACCATTCGGACTATCGCGAATTGGAATAACCTGTAGCGCCTGCCGCCGACTTGCGCCACAGGGCTACGCTCACTTGCAAGCCACGTTAAGCCGCAGGGCTGGCGGCGCTCTTTTCGACAACGTCGCCGGCTTCGGCGTAAACACCGTTCGCCGCCGATTCGGGTTGCGGCAGCCGCTGCGCGCGACTTTCAAGCGCCTCTTTTTCCGCCCGCTCGATCTCGGTGAGGACGCGCTGTTCGGCCTCCCGCAGCGCCTGAGCGTTACGCTCGCGCAGCGCCTGCGTGCGCCGCCCGCGCTTGCCGCTTCCCAAATCGAGCGCCCCTTCGAGCAGGTAATTTTCAAAAAGCCCTATTGGGTCACGCTTGCCCCAGCGCTCGAACAGGTGCGCGTCAAAGGTCGCCCGCGCTTCGCGCTCGTCGTGCGTCGCGTGACCGCCCATGCGGAACGTCTCGGCGATCAGCAGACATGGGCCGCGCCCCTCGCGGCAGGCGTCGGCGGCGAGCTTCACCGCCGCGTAGGCGTCGAGCACGTTGTTGCCGTCGAAGGTGAAGCCGTCAACGCCGTAAGCTTCGGGCCAGTCGCCGAACGCGCCGCGATGGTGTTGATCGAGGCGCGTGCCGAGCGCCACCTGATTATCTTGTATGATGACGATGAGCGGCAGGCGCTCGACGGCGGCGAAGGTCATGCTCTCATGAAAGACGCCGGCCTTGGTCGAGCCGTCGCCGATCCACGTCACCGCGACGCGCGGCTGGCGGCGCAGCTTGAACGCGAGCGCGATGCCGTTTGTAACGGCCATCACATCGCCGACATGGCTGATGGGCGTCAGCACGCCATGACGAAAGTCGCCGATGTGCAGGTCGCGCCCGCGCGTCGGCGAGTCGGCGGTGCCGAGATAGCCGCGCAGCATGTCGGCCAGCGGCATGCCCATCTCGTGACACGCGCCGGCGTTGCGGATCATCGGCGCGGTGAAATCCGTCGGCATTCCATCACCGTAAGGCGCGCGGTCGAGCGCGTGCACGGGGCCGATGGTCGCCGCCTCTTCGCCTGTGCCGAGCCATGCCTTCGAGATGACGCCCTGCTTGACCCAGCGCTTGAGCGCGATGTCGTGCAAGCGGTTGCGCAGCAGCCCTTCGTACAGGCCGATGAGCTGCGTCGCTGACAGCTCCCCAATGATGGCGCGGCGCTCGGCGTGCGCTTCAATCGTGCGAGCGTACTGCTCGACGACCTCCGGGTCGGCCTGCCAGTTGACGTATTCCGGCGGATCGAATGCAGGATAGCGATTCATCGGTTTAAGATTTGGCTTCGTGCTTTACGGTTCATTGTCACTATTCAGTTTACCTGCCGGCTGCGCCGCAAGGCAAAAGGCCAGGCCCTTCGGGAAGGCAAAAGGCAAAGTGCAAAAATGCAGAAATACTGGTTTAACGCTGCATATATCGCCCTGCATCACTCTTCCTTACTTTTGCCTTTTGCCTTTTGCCTTACTCCACCACGCCCGCCGGCAGTCGCGGGTCGGCGAAGGCGATCTCGACTTCGTCGCCGACCTCGACGCCCAAGGCTTCCGCCGCGCCCGGCGATACGGCGATGTCGAGACCTGTGCTTTCGGGCGGCCCGTAATCCACCGCGCGCAACACGACCGAAACGCCGTTTGTAGGATTGGTCACTAAAAGTTTTTTGTTGGCCCACCAGCGCTGGCCTTCGCCGATGCTGTTGCCGAGGACGTGATAATCCCAGCGCATCGCGACGTAGAAGCCCTTCGGGTTAAGGCTGCGGACGCGCTCGAAGGTGAAGTGCCTGCCGGTCGGCAGGGCGAGCTTGTCGTCGGGCTTGATGCCGCGATCTTTCGGCCCGCCGAAGACGCCGATCTTGCCTTGCCGCGCCGGCAGCAAGGCGGGATCGAGCGCGCCGGCTGGGGTTGTTGCTTCAGCAGCGGCGGAAGCATCTGCGGCAGTTTTGTTTGTTGTGGCCTGTGCGCCGGATGCCTTCGGCGTGGTGGATGACGCGGCGGCTTTGTCAGTCGCTGTTTTCTTAGCCGACTTGCCGCCGGACTTCTTCGTGGCGGCTGCCTTCTTTGCTTTACCTGTTGCGCCGGCGTCCTGCGTCTTGCGTGTGTGCTTCTTCGATTTCTCTTTGCTGGTGGTCTTTGCTTTAGCCATGTTTTTCTCCGGTTGAGATGCTGAAAACTCAATGAGCAATTATACACGCGCCGTAGCATGAGTCATGTGCTCGTCACCGGCTGGCCAATCAACTCGCGCGCCCGCGTGAAGATGGCGTCGAGCATCGGCTCCGTGAGCTTGCCGGTAAAGGTGTTCTGCTGGCTCGGATGAAATGAGGCGATCAGCCGGCGACCTCCGGCGAGCGCCGCTTCCGCGCCGTGCTTGAACTGCGGGCGCGGTAGTCGCTTCGTCGGGTGCTCGCTCGCTGCAAGCCCGATGTTGGCAATCGCCGCATCAAACGCGACGCGACCCAGCGCGATGACGACGCGCACCTCCCGCAATCGTTCAAGCTCCGCGAGCAGGTAAGGGCGGCAGTTGGCGATCTCTTCGGGCAACGGCTTGTTGGCGGGCGGCGCGCAATGGATCACCGCCGTGATGTAAGCGTCGCGCAACTGCAAGCCATCGCCGCGATGCGTCGAAGTCGGCTGGCTCGCAAAGCCGGCGCGGTACATCGCACGGTAGAGCCAGTCGCCGCTGCGGTCGCCCGTGAAGACGCGGCCCGTGCGGTTGCCGCCATGCGCGGCGGGTGCGAGGCCGACGATCAACAGCCGCGCGTCCGCTTCGCCGAGGCTCGGCACGGGTCGGCCCCAGTAATCTTCATCTGCGAAGCGCCGCACCTTTTCGCGTGCCACCTGCTCGCGCCACGCCACGAGACGCGGGCAGCGGCTGCAACGGGTCATCTCGTCCTGAAGGACGGCGAGGCTGGCGCCGTGATCGGCGGCTTTCCAGCACATTGGGATCCTAAGCTTAGAATTCCACGTGGACAAGTTGTCGCG
>JADMIO012500496.1_pt1 | contig 10282 bp, 15 predicted proteins | sample 8958161 | NCBI WGS metagenome assembly JADMIO01 (sample SAMN16585339, study PRJNA669376) | soil metagenome | isolation source: Crop rotation soil | place: USA: Cullars Rotation, Alabama | collected 2011
GAAGCGGCGCCGGCGGCGACCGCCGAGCGCAGCGACTCCTCGTTCGACCTGCCCGCATGACGCGCGGCGAGGAAGGCCGCAAGCAGCACGTCGCCCGAGCCGACCGTCGACACGGGATCGACGCGCGGCGCGTCGGCGCGCAGCCGGCGCGTCTCGCGATCCTCGCGCAGCAGCGCGAGCGCGCCCTGCTCGGTCGTGATGAGGACGTTGCGGGCGCCCATGTCGGCGATCCCGTCCAGCGCCAGCCGGAAGTCCTCGTCGTCGTGGAACTCCTGGCCCACGAGGCTCTCCGCCTCCGCCTGGTTCGGCGAGACGAGGAACGGCTCCGCCTCGACCGCGAGCCTGAGCGGCTCTCCTTCCGTGTCGAGGACGGTCGGGACGTGGCGGCGTGACAGCTCGCGCGCCGCCTCGCCGTAGAACCCGGGATCGACGTCGCGCGGCAGCGAGCCCGCGAACACGACGAACTCTGCATCCTGCGTCAGGTACCGCAGCTTCTCGAGCAGCGTCTCGAGCTCCTCCGGCTTCACGGCCGGGCCCCACTCGTTGATCTCGGTGTAGGTCCCGCCCGTCGGGTCGACGACTGCGGTCGAGGTGCGGGATTCGCCCTCGATGTGCACGAAGTCGTTGAGGATGGCCTCCTGCGTCAGCTCCTCGACGATGCGCGAGCCGGTCGCTCCGCCGACGAGGCCCGTCGCGACGACGGGCACGCCGAGCGCCTTCAGCGCGCGGGCGACGTTGATCCCCTTGCCGCCGGCGAGCGTCACGCCGGCGCTCGCGCGATGACGCTGGCCGCGCTGGAAGTTCGGAACGGTCAGGGTGCGGTCGACTGCCGCGTTGAGGGTGACGGTGACGATCATCCTGGGCTCACAGCAGGTGGACGAGGTGATGGAGCGTCCTGCCGGCGTACCACCCTAGACGACCGGCGACACCCGGCCTCCGGATGGTGCGGGAGGCGACGAGCTCGCGCGTGCCGACGAGGCGCCCGCCCTGGCGGATCTCGACGCGCCCGACGACGGCTCCTGCCTCGATCGGGAGCCGGATCGCCGCCGGAGCGGTCACCGTCTCGGTGAGCGGGCGGCCCACGCGCGTGACCGTCAGCAAGGGCCTGGACGCGACGAGCGAGAGCGGGGCGCGCCCGTACGGCACCTCGACCCGTGCGTAGACGTGCGCCGGGCGCACAACCGGCACCACGCGGAACTGCGCGAGCCCCCACAGGAGGAGTGACGACAGGTCGTCGTTCCGCAGCTTCCGCGTCGGCGACCCGAGCAGCGTCGCGTACACGGTCACGCCGCGGCCACGGATGGCGGCGACCTGACACCAGCCTGCAGCGCTCGTGTGCCCCGTCTTGACGCCGATCGTGCGCGGCAGCTCGGAGAGCAGGTCGTCCCACGTGTGCAGCGTGCGCCCGCCTGCGATCGTCGCCGTCCGCTGCGCGACGGTCTCGCGGATGAACCGCGTGCGCATCGCGATGCGCGCGAGCCTGGTGACGTCGGCGGCGCTCGAGTACTCGCCCGCGGCGTCGAGGCCGTCGGGGCGCACGAAGTGCGTGTCGCGGAGCCCGAGCTTCGCCGCCTCCGCGTTCATGAGCCGCGCGAAGGAGGGGAAGTCGGGCGACACCGACAGCGCGAGCGCGTCGGCGGCGTCGTTCGCCGACTGGATCAGCGCACCCTTGATCAGGTCGGAGACGGTCAGCTGCTCACCAGCTTCCAGTTCGATCGTCGACTCGCCGACTGCCGCGGCGCGCCGGTCGACGGTGACGACGTCGGTCAGCTCGTGGTGCTCGATCGCGACCAGCACCGTCATGAGCTTCGTGATCGACGCGATCGGGATTCGGTCGTGGGCGTGAGACGAGGCGAGCACCTCGCCCGTCCGTGCGTCCTCGATCACATAGGCGCTCGCGGTCACGGGCGGGGCACCCGCCCTGGCGGGGCCGGCGGCGGCGAGTGCGATCGCGGCGACGGCGAGCAGGCGCCTCACTTGAGCTTGATCCTCTGGCCGATGAACAGCGACGTCGAGCTCACGTTCGGGTTCAGCTTCTCGATCCTCGACACGGAGACTCCGGTCTTCGCGGAGATGGTCTGGAAGGTGTCCCCGGCCCTCACCGTCCAGAACGCCTGCGTGGGCACGGTCTCGGCTGTCGAAGCGACGGTCGTCGCCGACGACGAGCCCTGCTCCAGGCCGGCGCGGATGAGGATCACGGCGATCGTGACGGCGAGCAGGAAGGCGGCGGGCGCCGCGTACCGGCGCCACTCGGGATGCGCGGCCACCTACCAGCCCGAGGCGGCCCAGATCTCCTGCTTCAACCGCGCGGCCTCCGCGCCCGCCGCCGTGCGGTAGTCCCCGCCCGACTCGCGGAACGCGTAGTCGATCGAGCGCGAGGCGTTGACGAGCGCACTGGCCGGGCCGCTCTGGAACGCACGCTCGAGGTCGGCGACGGCCCCGCCCTGGGCGCCGACGCCGGGGAGCAGGATGATCGCCTGCGGCATCAGCCGCCGTGCCTCCGCGACCGCGCGCGGATGCGTCGCACCGACCACGGCGCCCACCGACGAGAGACCGACGTCGCCGACGAGCTCCTCGCCCCACTCCGACACGAGCGCAGCGACGTGATGCCAGAGGGGGCGCCCGTCCCTCAACTGGAGGTCCTGCACGTCCGCGCCGGCGTTCGACGTCTTGACGAGCACGAACAGCCCCCCGCCGCTCCGGCGGGCGGCGGCGAGGAACGGCTCGACCGACTCGCGCCCCAGGTAGGCGTTGACGGTCAGCGCGTCGGCGCGCGGCACGTCTCCCTCCAGGTACGCATCCGCGTAGGCGCGTGCCGTCGAGCCGATGTCGCCGCGCTTGCCGTCCGCGATCACGAGCAGCCCTGCCCGCCGGGCGTAGCTGCAGACGTCGTCGAACGCCGCCATGCCGGCGGCGCCGAGCGTCTCGAAGAAGGCGAGCTGCGGCTTGACGGCCACCGCGTGCGGCGCGACCGCGTCGATCAGCCCGCAGCAGAAGCGGCCGACGTCGCCGCGCAGCTCGATCGGCAGCAGGTCGACGCGCGGGTCGAGGCCGACCACGAGCTGCGACCGCTTCCGCTCGACCTCGGCGGCGACGCGATCGGCGAAGGTCTGCACCGCGACGGCCATCGCCCGAAAAGTAACCAGAACGACGGAGGGCGGCCGATGCCGCCCTCCGGGAAGCTGCGTTCGCTCCGGCGCCTGAGGCGTCTAGCTCTTCAGGGCGGCCTTGAGCTGCGAGCCGGCCGAGAACTTCGGCACGGTCGTCGCCGCGATCTGGACGCGCTCGCCCGTCCGCGGGTTGACGCCCTGGCGTGCCGCGCGCTGCGAAGCCGAGAACTTCCCGAACCCGGTGAAGTTCACGGAATCGCCGCCCTTCAGTGTCTCGGTCACGGTTTCCATGAACGCATCCACGGCCTTGCCCGCGTCACGGGCGGAGAGCCCGCTCTTCTGGGCGACCTTCTGGATGAAGTCCTGCTTCGTCAACGAACATCCTCCTGCGTCGGGGACTGGGTCTTAGACCTTCGGAGGAGGCTAACAGGGTGGGCGGATATCGCTCAACCATGCGGATTTGCGGGACTTTCAGGGGCCGGAAACGAGCTCCGAGGCCCGGAACAGCGGCCGGAGCCGGACGGCATGGCGCGCGAGCTCGTCCGCGCCGCCCTCCTCGCGGTCGACGACGCAGACCGCGTTCGCCACCCTGACACCGGCTTCGCGCAGGGCCTCGATCGCCTCGATCGCGGCTCCGCCGGAGGTCACGACGTCCTCGACGAGGCATACGCAGTCGCCTTCCGAGAACACGCCTTCGAGGCGATTCGACGTCCCGTAGTCCTTCGCCGCCTTCCGCACGATCAGGAACGGCAGCCCGCTCTCGAGCGACGCAGCCGCGGCGAGCGCGACCGCACCGAGCTCGGGGCCGGCGAGGCGCGTCGCCTGCGGCTCGTGCTCGCGCACGGCCTCCGCGATCGCCTGCCCGAGCGGCCGCAGCAGGTCGGGCCGCGTCTCGAAGCGGTACTTGTCGAGGTAGTAGCGGGAGCGCCGCCCCGAACGGAGGACGAAGTCGCCCTCGAGGTAGGCCGCGTCGCGCAGCGCGCGGCCGAGCGCGTCGCGCGTCACGGCGCGGCGAGCAGGCCGCGTGCGATCGGCAGCAGGCGGGCGGCCTCGTCCGTCCCCTCGGGGAACGAGTGCATCGAGCCGTCCGTCGCGTAGAGGTCGACCCGCGCCTGCCGTCGCGCCGCCCGGCGGCGCACCAGGACCGAGCCGGCGAGCGAGCCGGCGGCGAGCAGCACGCCCGTCACCACCTTACGCGGCGGCATCGTCCGCCTCCTTGCGCCGCCGACGCGCCGGCTTCGCCTGCGGCGGGTCGATCGACCGCAGACAGGTCTTGAGGTCGTAGAAGACGAGGCCCACCGTGGGCTCGGGCGTCGTGGTGGCGGCGATCAGCCGCTCGCCGTCCCGTACGACGAACACGCTGCCGTCGACCGTGGCGGCCTCGAGCTGTGCGACGCCCGGCCGGAGCTCTTCCGCCGCCTGGACGAGCTCGCGGGCACCGTCGGCGAGCCGCTGCGCCGCGTCCTCCGGCGCGTTCGAGCCGGTGATGCTGCCGTCCGCCTCGACGACGGCGACCCGCTGGACCTGCGGCGAGATCTCGGTGAGGTCGGCGATCGCCCGTGCTGCGTCCATGGGCGCGAGCATACTGAGGCTCCGTGGGGCGCGTCCTCCGCAAGTTCTTCGCCGACCGAGGCACGCACCTGGCGGCGATGATCGCCTACTTCGCGCTCCTCTCGTTCGTGCCGCTGCTCCTGCTCTCGCTCGCGCTGCTCGGGCTCGTGCACCAGGCGGACGAGGGCTCGTTCTTCGTCCGGCAGCTGGAGAAGACGTTCCCGAACACCTCGCTCGACTCGATCCTGCGGGCGGTACGGGCGATCCAGTCGAATGCCGCGGCACTCGGCGCCGTCGGCGGCGGCTTCCTGCTGTGGTCGTCGCTCTCCTTCTTCTCGGTGCTCGAGAGCGCGTTCAACATCGTCTACGGGCGGCCCAATCGCGGGTTCCTGCACGGAAAGGCGCTCGCGACGATGATGATGGGCGGCTCGCTCGTGGCGCTGTTCGTCTCGCTCGTGATCGGGTCGATCGGGCAGGAGATCCTGAAGCGCTATCTGGGCTTCGCCAGCAACGCGACGTCGGCGCGAGTGATCGCGATCGCGATCTCGACGGTCGGGTTGTTCGTCTTCCTCTCGTCCGCGTACTACGTCCTCACCAACGTCGACCTGACGCTGCGCGAGGTGCTGCCCGGTGCCGTCACCGCCGCGGTGATCCTCGAAGGCACGTTCCAGTTCCTGCCGGTGTACGTCGACGAGTCGAAGCACAACCCGGTGCTGCAGACGCTCTCGGGGCCGGCGATCCTGCTCGTGTGGCTGTACGTGATGGCGAACGTGATCGTGCTGGGGGCCGAGGTCAACTGGTGGCACTCGGGTCGCGCGCTGCCGTCGGACTCAGCCGCGCAGGGCGTCTCGTAGCGCCCGCGCCGCGAGCGCGCGGTGCGAGTGCTCCGCCTTCCAGGAGTCGCCGAGCTCCGCGACGGTGCGCGAAGCGCCGCGCGGGACGAAGAGCGGGTCGAAGCCGAACCCCTCCCGGCCGGCCGGCGCGAGCGCGATCTCGCCCGGCAGGACGCCGCTGCCGCGGGCCTCGAGCCGCTCGGGTGAGAGCGCGACGAGCTCGCACACGTACCGGGCGCGGCGGTCCTCCTTGCCGTCGAGCGCGTCCAGGAGCCGCGCCACGTGCCGCCCCTCCGCCCAGCGCGCGGTCTGCACGCCGGGGCCGCCGCCCAGCGCGGCGACCTCGATCCCCGAGTCGTCGGCGAGCATCCACCGGTCCGCGGGGCCGACCAGCCGGCCGTAGCGCGCCTTGATGCGGGCGTTGTCGACGTACGTGTCGCCGTCCTCCGGCGGGAACTCCGCGCCCTCGAGCAGGTCGAGCTCCCACTCCGGGAACAGCGCCTGGAACTCCTCCAGCTTGTGCGGGTTCGCAGTGCACACAGTGGCGACGATCAGCGCCGCCACCTCACGCCGATCACGAAGTCGGCGTCGGACAGCTTGGAGACGAGCTCCTCGTTCGCGTCCGGCGTCTCGAGCTGGACGACACGCCGGTCGACCTCGTCGGTCACCTCGATGTGGCGCACGTTGTGGACCAGCGCGAGGAGCTGGGTCAGCGGTGCGCCGTCCTTGAGCTCGACGGTGAGGCGGTTCTCCTCCGGCTTGATCTGCTCGATCAGCCGGTAGGCGAGGAGGCGCAACGGCCAGAGCGCGAACAGCGTGAGCGCCGTCGCGCCGACGGCAGGCCAGTAGTACCCCGCGCCGCACGCCATCCCGATCGCCGCGACGACCCACAACGTCGCAGCGGTCGTGAGCCCGCGCACCGACAGGCCCTCGCGGATGATCGCGCCGGCGCCGAGGAAGCCGATGCCGGTGACGATCTGCGCCGCGATGCGCGACGGGTCGGCGCGGACGACGTTGTCACCGCTCGCGAGGAACTCGTGGAAGCCGTAGGCGGAGACGACGGTGAAGAGCGCGGAGCCGAGTGAGACGAGCAGGTGCGTCCGGATGCCCGCCTCGCGGTCGCGGATCTCGCGCTCGAACCCGATCACGGCGCCGAGGCCACCGGCAAACGAGAGGCGGACGAGCGCGTCCCAGCCGCCGAGCTGCGGGACGCTACTCACGAGGGACATCGATCGCCTCCTGCTGGTACCCGGCGAGCTCGTCGATCCCTGCGGCCGCGAGGTCGAGCAGCTCGTCGAGCCGCTCGCGGTCGAACGGCACCTTCTCCGCCGTCGACTGCACCTCGACGAACCGCCCGTCGCCCGTCATGACGACGTTGACGTCGACCTCCGCGTTCGAGTCCTCGGAGTAGTCGAGGTCGAGCAGTGCGACGCCGTCGACGACACCGACCGACACGGCCGCGACGGAGCCCGTCAGCGCCTTCGAGAGCCCGAAGCGGTCGAGCGCGCGCCGGGCGGCGACGTACGCGCCCGTGATCGCGGCGCAGCGGGTGCCGCCGTCGGCCTGCAGCACGTCGCAGTCGAGGTACACGGTGCGCTCGCCGAGCGCCTGGAAGTCGACCACGCCGCGGAGCGCCCGCCCGATCAGCCGCTGGATCTCGACGGTGCGCCCGCCCTGCTTGCCGCGGGCCGCCTCGCGGTCCGTCCGCTCGCCGGTCGACGCCGGCAGGAGTGAGTACTCGGCCGTCATCCAGCCGCGTCCCGAGCGGAACAGCCAGCGCGGGACGCCGTCCTGGATCGTCGCGGTGCACAGCACCTTCGTCTTGCCCTGCGACCACAGCACGACGCCGTGCGGCTGCTCGAGGAACGTCGGATCGGCCGTCACCGGCCGCAGGTCGCCCGGTTTCCTCCCGTCATTTCGCTGCGTCATGCCGCCGCCTCCAGCTCGGACACGCGCACCTGCTCGACGTCGTCGAGCGGGAGCTGGAGGAAGCGCTCGCCGAGGGAGCGGAAGAGCTCGGGCTCGCCCGTCGTCAGGAACCGGTAGCGCCCCTCGCGGTCGGCTGCGTTCTCGAACCCCTTGCGGGCGAGCGTCTCGGCGACCTCGCGCGCGGTCTCGTCCGCGGAGAAGACGAGCGTGACGTCGCGCCCGAATGCCCGCTGGAACACGGGACGGATGAGCGGGTAGTGCGTGCAACCGAGGATCACCGTGTCGCAGCCTGCCTCCTTCAGGGGCGCGGCGTACTCCCGCACCGCGCCCAGGACCTCGTCGCTGAACGTGTCGCCCGCCTCGATCAGCGGCACGAGCCTCGGGCACGCCACCGACGTCACGCGCGCGCCTGCGTCGAGCGTGCGCACGAGCGACTCGTACCGGCCGCTCGCGACCGTGAGCTCCGTCGCCAGCAGGCCGATGCGCCGGTTCCGGGTCGCCTGCACCGCGGCGTGCGCCTCGGGGACGATCACGGACACCACGGGAACCTCGAGCTGCGACTGCAGATCCGGCAGCGCGACGGACGTCGCGGTGTTGCACGCGACGACGACCATCTTCACGCCGAGCCGCTCCAGGTACACGCCGATCTCGTGCGCGAACCGCCGCACCTCCTCCCGCGTACGGGGCCCGTACGGGAGCCGCGCATGGTCACCGAGGTAGACGAAGTCCTCGTGAGGCATCGTGACGAGGCACTCGTGGAGGACCGTGAGCCCTCCCACGCCGGAGTCGAACACGCCGATGGGACGGGCGTCGGGCATGGCGCGATTCTAGGGACGTCATCTACCCTCATCCGCGATGAGCGTGGCGGCACCGGTCCGGATCGGGACGTGCTCGTGGGCCGACGACGCGCTGTCGAAGCACTGGTACCCGCCGGGCGTCACGGCCCGGGAGCGCCTGCCGTACTACGCCGAGCGATTCTCGACGGTCGAGGTCGACTCCACGTTCTACCGGGTGCCGGACGAGAAGATGGTGCGCGGCTGGGCGGACCGCACGCCCGACGGCTTCGTGATGCACGTCAAGGCCTTCGGGCTGATGACGCGGCACCCGGTGAAGCTCGAGCAGGTCCCGCCCGACCTCCGCGAGGGGCTGCCGGTCGACCACCGCGGGCGCGTCGATCGGCCACCCCGCGACGCGCGCGCGGAGGTCTTCAGGGCGTTCCTGTCCGCGCTCGAGCCGCTGCGCTCCGCCGGCAAGCTCGGCGGGCTCCTCTTCCAGATGCCGCCGTACGTCGTCTGGAAGCCGTCGTCGCTCGACTACCTCGAGTGGGCGCGCGAGCAGGTCGGCGGCGACGCGTTCCTGTTCGAGCCGCGCCATCGCTCCTGGTTCGCCGAGGACGTCCGCGACGAGCTCCTCCGCTGGCTCGAGGAGCGGCGGATGACCTGGGTCGTCGTCGACGCGCCGAAGACGGACGCCGCGAACGTGCCGGACACGCTCGTCGCGACGACGACGCCGATGGCGTACGTGCGCTTCCACGGCCGTAACGCGTCGACATGGAACGCACGCGGCGGCTCGGCCGCGCAGCGCTTCGACTACCTCTACGACGACGCCGAGCTGCGCGAATGGGTGCCGCCGCTGCGGCGGCTCGCGGAACAGGCGGAGGAGGCATACGCGTTCTTCAACAACAACAATCAGACGAACGGCGTCGCGCAGGCCGCCGCCGGTGCGCAACTGCTGCGCAAGCTGCTCGAGGAGGAGAACGTCCCGACCGCATGAGGATCCTCGCCGTCATCCATTCCGACGAGGCGGGCCCGGAGCTGTTCGAGGAGGTGATCGCAGAGGAAGGGCACGAGCTCGTGGTCTGGGACATCCGGACGCACGGCTCACCGCCGCACGACGTCGACGCGGTGCTCGTCTTCGGCGGCGACCAGAACGTCGGCGAGGAGGTCATCCACCCGTGGCTCCACGAGGAGTACGACGCGCTCCGGCGCTGGGTTGACGACGGGATGCCGCTCCTCGGCGTATGTCTCGGCGCCCAGACACTCGCGCATGCGTTCGGCGCACGGGTCGGGCCCGCGCGCGAGGCGCTCGCCGGGTTCTACGAGACGACGCTCACCGACGAAGGCGCCGCGGACCCGGTGATCGGCGTGCTGCCGCGCTCGTTCGAGGCGTTCAACGCGAACGGGTACACGTTCGAGGTGCCGCCCGGGGCGACGCAGCTCGCCGACGGGCCGGTCCCGCAGGCGTTCCGGATCGGGGAACGCGCATGGGCGGTCCAGTTCCATCCCGAGATCCGCCGCGACCACGTGCTGACGTGGTTCGAGGACGACACGACTCCGCGGACACCGGAGGAGATCGCCGCGGAGCTCGACGAGAAGCTCGCCGGCTGGCAGGAGCTCGGCCGCAAGCTGTGCCGGGCGTTCGTCGCGGTCGCTACGTCTCGATAGGAAGGTCTTCGTGGCGCGACCACTCGTGCCACGAGCCCTCGTAGTTCCGCGCGTCGTAGCCGAGCGCGCGCAGCACCTGCGTCGCGATCGCGGAGCGGCCGCCGCCGTGGCAGTACGCGACGACCTCGGCACCCGGCTCGAGCGCGAGCTCCGCATGGACGTCGTCCGGGGTCATCTCCATCAGCCGGTAGACGTCGAGGTTCCGCGCACCGGGGATGTGGCCTTGCCGCGGGTCGCACGGCTTCCCGAGACGGCCGTCGTACTCGTGCGGCGTCCGCACGTCGACGATCGCGACGTCGCCGAGCCGCGTCGCGAGCTCCTCCACCGCGATCACGCTCACAGGGATCGCACCACCGCGACCTCCGCCGCGATCGACGGCCGCTGCTCGAGGTCGGAAAGCCACCGGGCAAGGCGG
>JADMIO010921863.1_pt1 | contig 10281 bp, 8 predicted proteins | sample 8958161 | NCBI WGS metagenome assembly JADMIO01 (sample SAMN16585339, study PRJNA669376) | soil metagenome | isolation source: Crop rotation soil | place: USA: Cullars Rotation, Alabama | collected 2011
CGCGACAACTTGTCCACGTGGAATTCTAAGCTTAGGATCCCAATGTGCTGGAAAGTCGACTTCGGGCTCGCGCCGCGCGAGCCGCACAGCCTCTACCGCGGCTTCCTGAAGCCGCGGAGCATCGCCGCGGCGCGGAGCTGCCGTGCGCGCTACGCCGACGCGCTCGACGCCGCGGCCGCGGCGCGCGGGGTGCCGGCCAGCGTCGTGGCGGCGATCCTGCACGTCGAGTCGGGGTGCGGAGAGCACACCGGGTCGACGCGGATCCTGCACGCGCTGGCGCGCCTCGCGATGGCCGACGAGCCGGCGAACCTGCGCCGGAACCTCGCCCGCCTGGCGCCGCTCGACGAGCCCGCCGAGGAGGCGCGGGTGGAGGCCCGCGCGCACTACCTCGGGGACACGTTCTACCGCGAGGTGCGGGCGTTGTTCGCGCTCGCGGCGCAGCTGGGCGTCGACCCGCTCGAGCTGCGCGGGTCGGGCTCGGGCGCGTTCGGCGCGCCGCAGTTCCTGCCCACGAGCTACTTCGCGCACGGCGTCGACGGCGACCACGACGGCCGCGTCGACCTGTACGATCCGGCCGACGCGGCGTTCTCGTGTGCGAGCTACCTCGCGGCCAACGGCTGGCGGCCCGGGCTGTCCAATCCGGCGCGCCGTCGGGTCATCTGGGCCTACAACCACTCCGACGCGTACATCGACACCGTGCTGGCGATCGCGAGCGCGCTCGACCGCCCGGCGTCGCAGACCGTCGCCCGGAGCGCGCCGGGATCCGTGAAGCCGAAGCGGCGGGGCGGGGCGACCGTCCACCGGGCGAGCGCGTCCGCCCCCGCGAAGCGGCACGTGGTCACGACCGCAGGCTGACCGCCACCCGGCGTCGCGTCCTCTGCATTTTTTCGTTGATTGATCCGGCGGCGCCGGGCACGATCCTCTCGTGAGCGAGGAGCGGCGTGGCGTGCCGACCCATCGACGGCCCCGGCTTCGGGGCGTCCTCCATCAGTACGCGTTCTTCGCGGCGCTGCCGGCGGCGAGCGCGCTCGTGGTCGCCGCGCCGACGCGGCGGGCGGCGGCGGCCGCGGCGGTGTACGGCGCGAGCCTGGTCGCGCTCTTCGGGACGAGCGCGCTCTTCCATCGCGTCACCTGGTCGCTGCGCGCGCGACGCTGGATGGGACGTCTCGACCACGCGACGGTGAGCCTGCTGATCGCCGGGACCGTCACGCCGATCGGGCTACTCGTCCTCTCCGGAACGCTCGCGGCCGCCGTGCTCACGATCACGTGGAGCGGTGCCCTCGCCGGCATCGCGCTCCACGTCCTCTGGATCGATGCGCCGAAGTCGCTCAGCGCCGCGCTCTACGTGTTGCTCGGATGGACGGGCAGCGTCGCGTTCCCGGCCGTCGTCACGCAGCTCGGCTGGGGCGCGACGGCACTGCTCGTCGCCGGCGGGCTTCTCTACTCGCTCGGGGCGGCGGTGTACGCCTTCCGGCGACCGGATCCGTCGCCGGAGGTGTTCGGCTACCACGAGGTGTTCCACGCGCTGGTGATCGTCGCCGCGGCCGCGCACTACGCGGTCGTCGCCGCCTGCGTGCTCCCCTAGTGTCCCGAGCCGGAAATTCGTTACAGAATCTCGGGCGGTCTCACGGCGTCTGGCTGCGTTGCTCCTTCTCGCTCGCAATAGCTTCGGCTATTCCTCGTCGTCGCGCCTTGCCAGCCGCCGCGATCCCACCCGATCTTCTGCAACGAATTTCCGGCTCGGGACACTAGCGCCGGGCGACCCCGCTTCCGCGGGACGGCGCGGGTGATATGGTCGCCGCCCATGGCGTCGCCCGGACGCGCGTTCATCGAGTCGCGGTACGCGCAGATGTTCCCGCGGCTCGACGCGGCGGAGACGGAGCGGCTGCGGCGCTTCGGCGAGACGCGGACGTACCGGGCCGGCGAGCGTCTCGTCACGACCGGCGAGCCGAGCCCCGGCATGTTCGTCTTCCTGCGCGGCGAGGTCGCGGTCACGCAGCACAGCCTGCTGGCGCGCGACGAGCCGATCGTCACGCACGGGCCGGGGTCGTTCATGGGCGAGCTGGCCCAGCTCTCCGGCCGGCCGTCGCTGGTCGACGCGCGCGCGACGACCGACGTCGAGGCGATCGTCGTGCCGTCGGCTCGGCTGCGCGACGTGCTGGTGGCGGAGGCGGAGCTCGGCGAGCGCATCATGCGAGCGCTCATCCTGCGCCGGGTGGGTCTCCTCCAGGACGGCATCGGCGGGCCGATCGTCCTCGGCCCCGCCGACGACGGCGACGTGCTGCGCCTCGTCGGCTTCCTCGAGCGGAGCGGTCACCCGCATCAGCGGCTCGATCCGGATCACGACGTGGCGGCGCGGACGCTGGTCGATCGCTTCCACCTGACGTCGGCCGACCTGCCGATCGTCGTGCTGCCGGACGGCACGACGCTCCGGAACCCGCGCGACGACGAGCTCGCGCGCCGCCTCGGGCTCGTGCGACCCGTCGATGCCGGCCGGGTGTACGACGTGGCGATCGTCGGCGCCGGCCCGGCGGGGCTCGCGACCGCGGTGTACGCGGCCTCCGAGGGGCTCTCCGTGATCGGTCTCGACGCGCGGGCGTTCGGCGGCCAGGCCGGCGCGTCGTCGCGGATCGAGAACTACCTCGGCTTCCCGACCGGCATCTCGGGGCGCGCGCTCACCGCCCGCGCCTTCAACCAGGCGCAGAAGTTCGGCGCGGAGTTCGCGATCCCCGACGAGGTCGTGCGCCTGCAGTGCGATCGCGAGCCCGACGGCTCGCGCTTCCAGCTCGGGCTCGCGAACGGCGAGCGCCTGCGGGCGCGGTCGGTCGTCATCGCGAGCGGCGCGCGCTACCGACGTCCCGACGTCGCCGACCTGGCAGGGTACGAGGGTACGGCGATCCACTACTGGGCGTCGCCAATCGAGGCGCGGCTGTGCGCCGGGCAGGAGGTCGCGCTCGTCGGCGGCGGGAACTCCGCCGGCCAGGCGGTCGTGTATCTCGCGAGCCACGTGCGGAAGGTGTGGCTGCTCGTCCGCGCCGCAGGGCTCGACGCGAGCATGTCGCGCTACCTCGTCGATCGCATCACGGGGCTGCCGAACGTCGAGGTGCTGACGGACACCGAGGTCACGGGGCTGGAGGGGAACGGCGGCACGCTCGCGGCCGTGCGCTGGCGGCATCGACCGTCGGGACGCGAGACGCGCCGGGCCGTCGGGCATCTGTTCCTCTTCATCGGCGCCGAGCCGAACACGGGCTGGCTCTCCGCCTCCGACGTCGCCGTCGACGCGAAGGGCTTCATCCGCACGGGCGCCGACGTAGACGTCTCTCGGCGCCCGCTCGAGACGAGCCGCGACGGGGTGTTCGCGATCGGCGACGTGCGCTGCGGCTCCGTGAAGCGCGTCGCCGCCGCCGTCGGCGAGGGCGCGCAGGTGGTCGCGACGCTGCATCGCGTGCTCGTGGAGCAGGCGGCGGCCGATTCCAGGAGGTCCTGATGGCGGACGAATGCGATCACGTGTCGACGATTCGCAGGGTCGTGCCGAGCGCGCTCGGCTGCGAGGAGTGCCTGAAGACCGGGTCGCGCTGGGTGCATCTCCGGCTCTGCCGGGCGTGCGGCCACGTCGGCTGCTGCGACGACTCGCCGAACCGGCACGCGACCAAGCACTTCCACGCGACCCGCCATCCGATCATCGAGGGCTACGATCCGCCGGAAGGCTGGGGCTGGTGCTACGTCGACGAGCTGTTCCTCGACCTCGCCGGGCGGACGACGCCGCAGCGTGGGCCGATTCCACGCTGGGTGTGACGTCGGACGGGTCGGGCGCCGCATTCCGCGCTTGACCCACCATGGTCCCGTGCGGCACAAGCCGAGTCATCGCGCCGAGTCGCCGGCGGTGCGTCCCCCACCATGAAGATCGCCGTCGCCGCCGATCATGCCGGCTTCCCGCTGAAGGCGTTGCTGATCGACGACCTGCGCGCGGCAGGACACGAGGTGACCGACCTCGGCACGAACGATCCGAGCGTGCCGTCGGACTATCCCGACATCGCCGAGCGGGTGTGCGAGGCGATCCGCGGCGGCCGCGCCGAGCGCGGGCTCTGCCTCTGCGGCAGTGGTGTCGGCGTCGCCATCGCGGCGAGCAAGTTTCCCGGCATCCGCGCCGGCGTCTGCCACGACACGTACTCGGCGCACCAGGCGGTGGAGCACGACGACATGAACGTCCTCTGCATCGGCGGGCGCGTGGTCGGGCAGGAGGTCGCGCGCGAGCTCGTGCGCGCATTCGCGAGCGCGCGCTTCAGCCAGGAGGAGCGGCACGCGCGCCGGCTCGCGAAGGTCGTCGCCATCGAGCATCGCTTCGCCGCACGGTGACGCTCCGGGAGGCGTGATGGCAGATTCCCTGCACGACCTCGAGCGGCTCGGGCAGAGCATCTGGTACGACTTCATCCATCGTCGCGACCTGCGGTCCGGCGGCCTGCGCGCGCTCGTCGAGCGCGGCCACGTGCGCGGCGTGACGTCGAACCCGTCGATCTTCGAGAAGGCGATCGGCGGCGGCACCGACTACGACGACCAGATCGCCGCGATCCTCCGCGCCGGCGACGTCGACCCCGGCACGCTCTACGAGCGCGTCGCCGTCGACGACATCCGCGCCGCGGCCGACACGCTCCGCCCGGTCTACGACGCGAGCCGGCGCCGCGACGGCTACGTGAGCCTCGAGGTGTCGCCGTACCTCGCGAACGACACCGAGCGCACGATCGCCGAGGCGCGACGGCTCTGGGCGACCGTCGGCCGGCCGAACCTCATGATCAAGATTCCCGGCACCGCCGCCGGCGTGCCCGCGATCCGCACCGCCATCGGCGACGGCATCAACGTGAACGTGACGCTCCTCTTCGCGCGCGAGCGCTACGAGGAGGTCGCGGAGGCGTTCGTCGCGGGCCTCGAGGAGCGCGCTGCCGCCGGAAGGGACGTGAGCGGCGTCGCCAGCGTCGCGAGCTTCTTCGTGAGCCGCATCGACACGTTGGTCGACGCGCAGCTGGAGCAGCGCGGCGGCGAGGCGGCCGAGCGGCTCCGCGGCCGCGTCGCGATCGCGAACGCGAAGCTCGCCTACCGGAGCTACGGCCGGCTGTTCGGGTCGTCGCGCTGGCAGACGCTCGCGGCCCGCGGCGCGACGACGCAGCGGCTCCTCTGGGCGAGCACCGGGACGAAGAACCCGCGCTACTCCGACACGCTCTACGTCGACGAGCTGATCGGCCGCGACACGGTGAACACCGTCCCGGTCGCGACCTACGAGGCGTTCCGCGACCACGGCCGCGTCCGCGCGACGCTGACGGAAGGCGTCGACGACGCGGAGCGCGTCATGGCCGAGCTCGCCGCGACCGGCATCTCGATCGACGCCGTCACGGCCCAGCTCGTCGACGACGGCGTGCAGCTCTTCGCCGACGCCTTCGACCAGCTGCTCGCCGCCGTCGCGCGCAAGCGGGCGGCCGTCCTCGACGACCGCTTCGACGGACAGAAGCTGCCGTCCATCCCGGCGGCGACGACGGCGCTCGAGGCGTGGCGACGCTCGGGCGGCGTGCGGCGCCTCTGGGACGGCGATGCGACGCTCTGGACGGGCGGAGACGAGTCGCGCTGGATCGGCTGGCTCGGGCTGCCGGACGCGCAGCTCGCGGATCTCGGCCCGCTCACCGGCCTCGCGGACGAGATGCGACGCGAGGGGCTCCGGCACGTCGTCGTCCTCGGCATGGGCGGCTCGAGCCTCTTCCCCGAGACGCTGCGCGCGACGTTCGGGCCGCAGCCCGGCTTCCCGGCGCCGCTCGTGCTCGACTCGACGGTGCCGGCGCAGGTCCGTGCCGTCGAGCGCGCGATCGATCCGGCGCGGACGCTGTTCGTCGTGTCGAGCAAGTCCGGCAGCACGATCGAGCCGAACGGGTTCCTGCAGTACTTCTTCGAGCGCGTGCGGCAGGCGGTCGGCGCTGAGCGCGCGGGACGGCACTTCGTCGCCGTCACCGATCCGGGCTCGAGCCTCGAGAAGACGGCGGTGCGCGACGGCTTCCGGCGCGTGTATCCCGGCGTGCCGAGCGTCGGCGGGCGCTACTCGGCGCTGTCGAACTTCGGGATGGTCCCGGCCGCCGCGATGGGGCTCGACGTGCGCACGTTCCTCGAATCGGCGGCGCGCATGGCGCACGGCTGCGCGGCCTCCGTGCCGCCGGCGGAGAATCCCGGGGTCGCGCTCGGCGTCCTCCTCGGGACGCTCGCGAAGGCGGGACGCGACAAGGTGACGATCATCGCCTCGCCGGCGATCGCCGCCTTCGGCACCTGGCTCGAGCAGCTGATCGCCGAATCGACGGGCAAGCGCGGCACGGCCCTCGTGCCGGTCGACGGCGAGGAGGTCGGCGCGCCCGAGGTGTACGGCAGCGATCGCGTGTTCGCGTACCTCCGCATGTGCGGCCCGAGCGGCGAGCAGGACCGGAAGGTCGCGGCCATCGAGGCGGCCGGCCACCCCGTGGTCCGCATCGACGTCCGCGACGCGTTCGCGATCGGGCAGGAGTGCTTCCGCTGGGAGATCGCGACCGCGGTCGCCGGCGCCGTCCTCGATCTCGACCCGTTCGACCAGCCCGACGTCGAGGCCGCGAAGGTCGCGGCGCGGACCCTCATGGCCACCTACGAGCAGACGGGCGCGTTCGCCGAGGAGACGCCCGCGCTGCGCGACGGCGGCGCGCGCGTGTTCGCGACCGCGGCCGTGCCGCTCGCCGATGCCCGCACGCTCGACGACGCCGTGCGCGCGCTGTTGGCGACGCTCCGTGCCGGCGACTACTTCGCGGTGAACGCCTACGTCGCGCCGACGCCGGAGCACGACCGCGTGCTGCACGCGCTCCGCCACCGCGTCCGCGACCGTCGCCGCGTCGCGACCACGCTCGGCTACGGCCCGCGCTTCCTGCATTCCACCGGCCAGCTCCACAAGGGCGGCCCGAACACGGGCGTCTTCCTCCAGATCAGCGCCGACGACGCCGAGGACCTGCCGATCCCGGGCCAGCGCTACACGTTCGGCGTGCTGGCGCGCGCACAGGCCGTCGGCGACTACCAGGTCCTGGCGAAGCGCGGGCGCCGCGTGCTGCACGTCCGCCTCGGGCCCGACGTCGACCTGGCCCGCGTCGCGCGCGCCGTCGACGCCGCGACGTAAGGACGGACGAACGCAGGGGCCTGTCCGCTCCGGCGGACACGCGCGACGCGGAGCAGATGCTTCGCGGGGCCTCATGGCGTCTGCGCGGGAATAGTTGCATCCAGACCGGGCACCATGTCCGCTGGGTTGCTCGACCGGCACGGTCTCACGTCCCACCTTTCTCTTGACACCGCAGTCGACGGCGTGAGATGCGCTGCGCGCCGTAATTGATAAGCAGTTTCGCGAACGGCATGCGATCCAGGGACGACAGAATGTGCGCTGCCCGGCTCGTGCCGTTTGCCCTCGTCGGCGGTGTCCTGCTCGTGTCTGCGACCGCGTTCGCCGCCAAGACGACGACCTCGACGTCGACCAGCACCAGCTCCTCGTCCATCACCACCACCACCAGCACCAGCACGACGACGAGCACGCTGCCGTGTCCGACCCAGTGCGAGGCGGCGCTCGCCAACGCCTTCCGCCGGCTGGCGCAGGTCGACGTCACGTGCGGTCAGGCGGTGGCCGAGTGGGCCTTCGAGCGAAGCCGGGCGCAGAAGCGGTGCGACCGGAAGCACGGGAAGGCCCAGACCCGGTGCCAGAGCAGGATCGATAGTCAGGCGTCCGAGGACGCCGCGTGTGCTGACGACTGCTACGCGCTCGCCCTCAAGGTCGCGAAGCTGCGCACGGCCGACCTCTCGAGCATGCTCTCCGCAGAGTGCGCGCCCGGTGTCCCGCTGTGCCCGCCCCGCCTGCGGGACGCGGCGGCTTCTGTGTTGGCGACGGCCGACGGATTGACGACGGCCATGCGCGGCTACGTCCGCGACTCGTACTGTGGGATCCGCTCCTGCGACGCCACGGGCTGCCCGCCGCCGTCGCAGTGTAGGAGGCACATCATCCGGCCGAGATCCACCGCGCGGCAGCTGAAGTGCGGGAAGGAAGAAACGACGCGCTTGTCGCAAGACGTCGAGTCGCGCGTCGGATTCGTCGTGCAGTCGGCCGCGGATTCCTTCAACGGAACGTCGATCGCCGACAAGTCGGACACGCAGTCCGTCTTCCAGTGCTCGTGCACGGCCGACACCGCCGGCACCTTCAGCATGCTGAATCACGCGCTCGCGACGATCTACCAGCCGTGCTGGGACGCCACCGGAGACGGGGGCATCGCCTGCCCGCACGATCCGAACGACATGTGCCACCGCTCCCGCTGCAACGGAAGCTTCTGCGAGAGCGTCGCGGCGAACGAGAAGGCCGCGTGCACCGACGACGGCAATCCATGTACGACGGACCAGTGCCAGGCTGGCTCCTGCACGCACGAGGACAAGCCGAACTTCACCGCGTGCAATCCGGACGACGCGTGTCAGATATGCTTCCGTACTTCAGCTGACACGGTTTCGACGTGCCAGACGCGCGAATGCTCGCCGGCGAACGTCTGTGTCTGCGACAAGACGAGCGGCAAGTGCGTGTCGAACGTACCGCAGAACGTGATGTGCCAATGAGATCGCGCGCGCGGATCGTGGCCCTCGTCGGGCTGCTCATCGTCGCCGTGGCCGGGCTCGCCGGCGCCAGCTGCGTCGTCGATCCCGACTGCGGCTGCCGGGCGGCAAACTGCGGGGATTTCGCAGGCAACTTCAAAGAGTGCCTCAAAAACTGCGGCGACCAGCCGAACTGTGCCGGCCTCGTCACCTGCATGAAGCCGTGCTACGCGCGGCGCGACGCGGCTCGTGCACGCTGCAATGCCGATACCGAAGCGTGTACGCGCGCCGACTGTCTCATCTGCACCGACCAGGCCCCTCGCACCGCGGTGCCGCAGGCGCAGGGGGTGCAGAACGTCGCCTGCGCGCGCGCCTGCCGGACGAAGTACCAGCAGTGTCTCGGCACCTACGACTTCCTCAGACGTGTGCGCGACAAGTGCCGGGCCGGGTGCTCCGACAAGTGCGGCAAGTTCGACAACGTGCCCGCCGCCCTGACGCAGTGCCTGTCGAATTGCGACGACGACATCGGGCTGCCGTCGTGCAAGGAGGACAGGAACGATTGTCTCGCGGGCTGCGAGTCCCCGTAGCCGACCGCCGCTGCGTCGACTGAACAGGATCGCCGTTCACCGGCGAAGGTGCGTCGGTCCTTTCAGGAAGCCGGCCCGCCGCTCGCCAGCTCGCGCACGCCGCGCCCGTCGCCGCGCGGCGTCGGCCGGTGATACGCGTGGCACGTGCCGCATCGGTCCGACGCGCCCTTCGCGTGATGGCACGCGCGGCACGTGTCGGCTCGCGGCAGGAGCACGTCGGCCGTCGTCTCGCTGGCGCTGGCCGCGTGGCACTCGCCGCAGGCGACCACCGCGTGCGCGCCGTGATCGAAGCGCGCGTACGGCAGCCAGCGCGTCGGGACGCGCGTCGGCGCGACGGTCGGTAAGCCGGCGTCGGCCCCCCAGTCGAGCCGGTGGCACTCGGCGCACCGCTTCGGGTCGCGGAAAAGCAGCCGCTCGGCCTCGGCGGTCTGCGCCGACGCCCAGCTCGCCGCGGAGTCGGTGGTGGCGTCGCCGCCGAGGACGCGTCGGCGCGCGTCGACCCGCGCGTCGGGATGCGCCGCGGCGTCCTCGACGTACAGGCCGCGGAGGAAGGCGTGCACCACCTCCGGACGGTCGTGCGGCGCGGGCAGCGTCGCGAAGCGGGCGTCGAACGTGTTCGGATGGCACGACGCGCAGTGGCGGACGAACGAGACCGGCGCCATCGCGCCGCCGGCGTCGGCCTGGTGGCAGTCCGCGCAGCGGAGCTGCACGGGCCCCGACGGTCCGCGCAGGTCGGCAGCCAGGTGGAGGCGGTGGTTCAGGGCGAGCGCGGCGTCGTCCCCGGGCGGCGGATCGGCGTCGAGCCGGACGCGCGCACCGGGCGGACCGACGGCGAACTCCGGATGGCCGGCGTCGCGCGCGAAGCCCCGGATCGTTCGCGCATCCGCGCCGACGACGCGCGGCGTGCCCTCGAGGTCGCCGTGGCAAGCGACGCACGCCCCCGGGGCTGCCGCGGGACGATGGCCGGCGCGGTGCTCGACGTGGCAGCGCGCGCACGGCGGCGACGTCGCCTCGTCGGATCGATGCGGCCCGACGTCGTGGCAGCGGCGGCACGCGGCGTCGCTCGCCCCGCGCCAGCGCGGGCGCG
>JADMIO010690622.1_pt1 | contig 10280 bp, 11 predicted proteins | sample 8958161 | NCBI WGS metagenome assembly JADMIO01 (sample SAMN16585339, study PRJNA669376) | soil metagenome | isolation source: Crop rotation soil | place: USA: Cullars Rotation, Alabama | collected 2011
CGAACGGGTCGTTCTCGATGCTGACGCCGTGCCATCGCCGCACCGCGCGCAGGACCTGCAGCGCGTAGGTGCGCCGCCGCTCGCCGCGCGCCTCGAGCGTCGACGCGAGCCGGCGGATGTCCTCGGCGGTGATCTTGTGGATCGACTTGCCCGCGAGCGCGTACAGCTCGCCGGCGATCTTCCGCTCGGTCGGCGGGTCGAGCATCGCGATGTAGTCGGCCTTCGTGCGCGCCTTCAGCGGGAGCTTGTCGACCGCCCTCCTCTTGCGCTCGACGTAGACCCGCAGTGCATCGCCGAGGGTGACGCGCTCGCGCTTCTCGGTGGCGAGCGCCTCGCGCTCGATCTCGCGTCGGTCGACTCCCTGCTGCAGCTCCGATGACAGCGTCACCTGCACCTTGCGCGCGGCGTCGGCCTTGACAATCGCGCCGGTGCCGCGAGCGCCGACGTCGCCAGGCGCACGACCGAGAGCGCGGCGCACCTTCTTGCCGGCGACGCGTCGCTCGGCGATCCAGGTGCGCGCACCGTTGGCGGTGATTCGCACCGCGAAGCCGCTCGTGTCGGGGCACCAGTGCAGCGCGTAGCCGGATGCCGGCGGTTCGATCGCGGCCGCGTTGCGATCGTTCAGGCGCCTGGGGTGTGTGGGCATGGTTGGCTTCCTCGTGTCACCACTCGTGAAGCCGGGACTCTACCGTCTCGTCACCCCCGCAGCGCACCCCGCGAAGCCGCGGTTTACCTATGAAAACGGTCGCTTTGCTCGATCCTCGCAGGGGCGCAAATTTGGACTGTTAATCCGTAGGTCCCTGGTTCGAGCCCAGGTCGGGGAGCCAAGAAACACAAGAGTCAGCCGGTGAGCACCGGCTGACTTTTTGTTTCTCCGCTCGTCCGCGTTGCCGCACTGTTGCCGTAGCGACGCCCATCAATGCGTTGCGAGTGCCGCACCGCGTGATTCGTGGTGGACTACATCGGCGTCTCATGGAGCACTGTGCCCGAGCCGGCAGACGGCCGATGTTTTTCCGCCCGAAGTCATCGCCGATGACACGCCGCACCGGGGCTAAGGTTCAAGCAGCACTCTGCCCGAGCACAGGCCATGGACACTGACACGCAATGGAACCCCCCGTCGCGCGAAAGCGCGGATCCCGAGCGCAGCGCCGCGCTCTTTCTTCGGATCGGGGCGGTGATACGCATGACGGGCCTCGGTCGATCGACCATCTATCGGCTCATGGCCAACGATCAGTTTCCGCACCCCGTGCGGCTAACCAAGCGTGTCGTCGCGTGGCGCCATGCCGACCTCGAGCGGTGGGGCGAAGCGCGAGTCTCAGCGACCCATTGACGCTCATCAGTTCCTTGGGTCACGATCGTTGAGGCTCAGCGGCTGCGATGCATCGTCCGGAACGAGCTCGGCGTAGAGTGTCCCCTTCCCGCGCAGGCGATCTAGCTAGCACCGAGATCCCCATCGCTCGGACCAGCTCGCCTCCCCTCACGTCATCACGGCCCTCAACATCAAGCCGATCAACAGCAGGCCAGCGGCCACACGGCCCCAGCGCCAGGTTGTGAAGCTATATCGGTGGTTCCGCCAAAGCGCCCGGTATGTTCGCCCGAGCGCGCTCAGCAGCGCGAACGCCGCGACCAGTGGACCGACGATGCCCGCGGGCTGGGGCAGGTGCACCGCAAGCGCAATCCAAGCCGCGGGCCACGCGAGAGCATCGGCAACCGCGAGCATCCGACGGCCCGGCCAATACCGAGCGTCGGGTAGCGGTGCTCGAGCGAAGATGAGCCACATGCGCACGTTTGACGACGGGAACGCATAGATGGTTTCACGTCCGCTGCGCCGCGTCCGAACTGTTACCGCATCGTGCAGATGCTGGCCCGAGAGGCGCCGGCAGCAATCGCCTTCATTTCACTCGCATCAGTGCCGAGTTGACGAGGGCGTCTTTCTTCATCGATCCGATCCCCGTTCCGCCAAATCGCTCCTGCCCTCCTGAACTGCTGAACGCTCCGTGCCTTCGACACGGTGCGCCCGCCAGTCGGCCATTCGAACCGGACGGTCAAGCGTTTGCCTCGGAAGACGAAGTGGCGGATGGCAACCCGTTCGCCGAGCTCGGTGCGCAAAGGGACCAGTCCGGGTAGCAAACGAGTGAGGAATTGCCTCTTGACAACGGGTCGAGCGAGGCGCATGAATCAAAACGCACAAGAAAGCCCGCCGAACCGTGGGAGTCGTTTCGGCTTTGGGGGCTTGCATGAGACAGGTTCTGGTCATTGAAGACCATCCGCTGGTTGCGGAAGCTACGGCTGAGCTGCTCGAGCGGCGGTTCGGCGACGTCGAAGTCGTGACGGCGAGCACAGCGTCCGAGGCGCTGGCGCTCGTCGACGAGGCGCGCAAGCGCTGGTTCCGAATCTTCTTGGATCTCGCAGTTCCCGGCGCCTTCGGCCTTTCGCTCGCGAAGCAGCTCGTTGCCAGGCAGCTGGCTTCCATCTGCTGCGTGGTCAGCGCCTACGACCGGGACGACTATGTGCAGCAACTGCGCTCCTGGGGATTTCTGGGTTATGTCGCGAAGTCGACGCCCGTCGATGCTTTGATCGCTCGGCTCGGGGACGTCATGCGCGGTATCGGTGCATTTCCATCGGCTATCCCGCTCGCTCGGAACAGCGAGACCCGCCTGACGGCGCGACAAAGCGAAATCCTCGAAGGTATCCAGGAAGGTCTCTCGTCCAAGCGGATCGCAATGCGAATGAACTTGGCGGAAGGGACGGTAAACAACCAGGTCGCGGCCATCATGCAGCTGCTTCACGCCGAGAGCCGGTCGCACGCCGTGGCCAAGGCGATAAGTCTAGGCCTCCTCGACGCAGCAAACTCGCGCTCGCAAGTGCCATGAGCACGTTCAGCCCGTCGCGCAGCGGATTCCGCGGGTATTCCGCCGACGAGCTTGCTGAGACAACGCGCCTAGCCCGCAACGAAGACCCTCGGTGGCAGCTTGTACTGCCAGCCACCCTCGGCACGCGCGACTACATCATCGAACAGATGCCTGCGTTGTTGGCGACGTACGGAATCGCGATGGCGCTGATCCTGGCCGCTGGCAGCGCCGAGCGTGTGGTTTCTCTGCCTATCGCTGCCGCGTGGCTCATCGAGGGCGGCGCCAGCATTGCGGCGCGCTATCTCATGTTCCGACGCATGGTTCGGGCATCTCCCGTAGACGTGGCCAAAAGTGCGTGGCTCCGTCTACTTCCATTGTTCGCGATCGCTCTCGCGGCTGCGCACTGGAGCTGGACGGCCACCCTCTTCATCGGCCCGCACCTGAATCTCACGACGGTCGTCGTGTTGCTGACCTACGTCATGCTCAGCTTGGCATGCATGGGTCTCGCCCCTGCATCGCCAGTGATCTGTGCTGCCTACCTGGTACCGATGTGGGGGACGACCGCGTGGATGCTTTCCGTATCGGACTGGGCGTCAGGCTCGGTGCTGCTTGCCCTTGCCGCAGCTTTGGCCGGTGTTCTCTGGTCCGGCTTCTACATCGTCGTCAGCGGCGTCCGCCGATCTCTGATCCGCAGCGACGAGGTGGTCCTTCTCATGCGCGAGTTGCGCGAGCGGAACAATGAGGTGGAGGTGCTGCGCGCCGCCGCCGCCGCCGACCTCGAGACGAGGGCAGCCGTCTTCTCCAGCGCCAGCCACGATCTTCGGCAAAGAGTCCATGCCCTCAACCTGCTTGCACACGCGAGCGCAGGGGCGAGCATTCGAGCAACGAGTCCGTTGCGTCGACTGGCTTCGGCCGTCGAAGAACTTGAGGTGTTCGTCACCGATGTGCTGCAGTTCGTGCGCTTCGACAGCGGCAGCAGGGTCGAACGACTGACCGACGTGCCACTCCAGGAAGTGCTTCAAGGCATCGAATTGCAATTCGAAGCGGTCGCGGCGGAAAGGAACGTTCGGCTCCGCACGCGCGCGACGTCGCTTTGCATCAGAACGGACGCCGTGATGCTTGGAAGGGTGCTAGAGAACTTGGTGTCGAACGCAATGAAATTCACCCGCAAGGATGTTCTCGTAGCAGCTCGTCGGCGAGGCGGTGACGTCTGCCTGGAGGTCTGGGACCAAGGCGACGGCCTGGACCCCGCGCGCTTCGAAGGCCGCACTGGCCGGGGATCGAGCGGCGGCCTGCGAAGCCGACAGGAGGGTTTCGGCCTCGGGCTGGTGATCGTTCGCCGGCTGGTCGAGGCCTTGGGCTATCGCCTCGAGATATTCAGCAAAGCCGAGTGCGGAACCCGGGTCCGGATCGTGATTCCATCGAGCAATGTTCTCTTGAAGGGGCAAGGATGAGCCAGCCCACGACACGCCAGCGAGGGCCCGTGCCGCTTTGGGACGGCAGGAAGCTCGCAGCGGCATTTGCGGCGCGACGGGATCGGGCGTGGACTCTTGGATATGAGTCGATTGATGCTCCGGCGGTCACCGGCCGAGCAGCGTGGGAAGGAAACTTTCCGCACGAACTCGTCGGCACGTTCCTGCGCAATGGACCCGCACGACATGAGCGCGGAGGCCAGCGTTATGCACACCGATGGGATGGCGACGGGATGATTCAACGATTCGCATTGGACCCCGAAGGGGTGTCCCACCTAGGTCGCTTCGTCCAGACGCGCAAGCTTATCGATGAGGAGGCCGCAGGGCGGATGCTCTACAGCGGCTTCGGTACCGCAGTGGACGATTCACCGCCCACTCCAGAGCGCATCGAGCAGTCCAATCCGGCGAACATCAACATCATCCGCTTCAATGGCGAGTACTTGGCGCTGTGGGAGGCCGGTCAGCCCTATCGCATCGACCCAGAGTCGCTCGCGACTGTGGGCCGGTGCTCATGGATGGACATCGATCGTCCAGCGCCCTTCTCCGCCCATCCGAAGGTCGGCTCCGACGGCATCCTTTGGAATTTCGGCATCGATCCGTTGAGCGATCGGTTGCACGTGTACGGCATAGGTCCTGACGGCGTGTCGATGTCGACTCGTGAGCATCACGTCCCGCAAATCGCGCCGGTTCACGACTTCGGCGCAACCGACCGCCATCTTGTGTTTCTACTGCCTTCCATCACTTGCAACCGCGAACGGCTGGTCTCTGGATCGTCGTTCGCCGAATCCTGCCAGTGGTCGCCTCAGCTCGGGATGCGCGTCCTGCTGTTGCGGAAGGCCGATGGAGCCGTCAGCGAGTTCCGACTACCGCCGGGATGTCTCTTTCACGTTGCGAACGCGTGGGAGGAGAACGGCCGTATCTACGTCGACTTCATGTACTCGGCCGACCCTTCGACATTGCTTGCAGGCTGGACCGTCATGGCAGGCGAATATCGGCACATGAAGGGCGCGTCCCTGTCACGCGTCACCATTGATCCAGCGACTGGCGACATTCGACAGGACATCCTGCTCGATCACGACGCCGAGTTCCCGTCAGTGCTGGCGAGCGATGTCGGCCGGCCATACAGACAGTTGTTGTGCGTGGAGCGAGCGGAGAGCCGATCCCGCGATGTGCCGGGATATGACCGGCTGGCGCTGATCGACGTGACGACCAGGACACGTCGCTCGTTTGAGTTCGGCGACGACTGGCTTGTGGAGGAGCACGTTCTGGTGGCCGACGGTGAGGCCCACACACCGAAGTGGGCGATCGGTACTGCGATAAGCCTTCGGGAAAAAGCGACGGTGCTGTCCGTTTTTGACACGGACGATATCGCCGGCGGGCCAGTCGCGCGTGCGCGATTGCCCTATGCACTTCCTCTGGGCCTCCATGGGACGTTCGTCCCGCGTCGCGGCGAATGAGTTTCAACCATCGCGTGATGAACATCTCCACATTGCCCCCCGAGATCCTGATGGCGATCATGGGACGACTAGTAGTCCGAGAAACGTCCGATGGACTCCGGAGCAAAACAGGCGCAATCGGAACAGTGCCGTGCCGCTGCAGCTGTCCAGACCCACGCGGTGCGCCGCGCGGCGGTATCTGCCGTGAGGGGTGCGGTGACCGTGACGCTTCATCGGCGCGGTCCGGGGATACTGCTTGAGCTTGTAGAGCACCGTCCAAGCGGCTGCCGCATCGTCGTCGTTACCTCGTTCACCGACGCGAGGTCGTTCGAGGACTGGTGCACCGACGACCCGCTTCGGTTCGAACACCCGATCGTCCATCAGCAGGTGCGGCGGCATGCCGAAGAACTGTGGCGAGCCGGGTCGTGAGGTCGCTGGCCGAGATAGCTGCTGATCCAGCGCTCCGGACCCACCTCGCGGAGACCGCGGAGCGAATCTCGCAGGCATCGGACCCTGGCGAGGTTCAGGCCCTGCTGCATTCCGTCACGCAGTCACTCGGAGCGGAACGTTCATTCTTCGCCAGCATCAGCGGCGAAGGAGCCGACGCACGCTATACCTTCGTGCTGGATTGCGACCCGGCCTGGTGGCACCGATATCGCTCCGCATGCTCCGTGCAGAGCGATCCGTGGCTTCTCTACGCCGCAAGACACTCGTCACCCCGCCCAGCCACGCAACTCGGCCCTCTTCGCCGAGAGCAACAACTTGCGATCGAGGCTGCGACGGCAGCCGGCTTCGTATCCGCCGCCCTCGTGCCCGCGCATTCGGGAAGGTCGGAGCGACGCGCGAGCCTGCTCTGTCTCGGGCACTCCGTGGCCGGATATTTCGAGGACCCGACCTTCGCGAAGCTGCGGGTCGGGGCCCGGAGCCTCGCGATCGAGCTCCACGATTGGTGGACCAACTACGAGCAATCGTGCCTTGCGCGGCAAACACGGCTTTCCGAAGCCGACGTGCGACTTCTGCAGCGCCATTGCGCGGGTATGAGCAGCAAGCAGATCGCGGCTGAACTGCAAGTGAGTCGCGAGTCGATCAACTCGCGCTTTCAGAGGATCAACGACCGGCTCGGCGTGACCCATCGCCGAACCGCCGCGCGCATCGCAGTCGAATGCGGCCTGATCGTCATGGAACGATGACGCGATGATTTGACCGGCAAAGTCATCGCTTCCTTGATGCGTCCGCGGTTCTAGATTGTCGATGCGATGTTTCAGGAGTCCGATGTGCACAGTCGCCAGTCCTTCAGCCCGCGCACGCATAAGGGGCCGAATCCGTCGTCCCTCGGTCGCGCCTGCTCGGGGTTGCTGCCTGCATGGGTCGCGGTGTTGGGCGTGTTCGCCGCAGCGACTGCGCGTGCCGCCGACGGGTGCCTGATCCTGGTGTGTCTGGCCGCGCCGAGCTGGCGTGCCATCCCGGAGTGCGTGCCACCGGTGCAGCAGCTCTTCAAGGACCTGGCCAGAGGCAAGCCCTTCCCGACGTGCGGCATGTCGGGAGCGGGGAACGAAGCAAGCCACGCGTGGTCAAGCGCGCCGGCGTTTTGCCCTCCGCAGTACACGCGGGTCATCGAAGGCGAAAGCGGACCTGTCTACCAGTGCGACTACAGCGGGGCAATTTCGGTGTCGATTGATGGCATGCCTTTCTCACGAACGTGGTGGAACTTCAGCGGCGATTCGGTAACCGACTTCAGCCCCGCCGCCAAGGTCCAGCTGGGTACGTGGGACACCCGCTTCGACGACGACTACGCGAAGTGGCAGGCCATCGTGCCGCCCCCTCCGGTCGACGGCCCGTGGTGAGTGCGCGCATGGATCCCTCGGCCATCTTCGCCTTGGCGCTGGCGTGTGCACCCCAGGTGCACGCCGATACCGCGATGGCCCTCGTCGCAGTGGAAAGTGGCTTCAACCCGTACGCCATCGGCGTGGTGGGCGGGACGCTCCTCAGACAGCCGCGAAACCGGGCCGAGGCGCTCTCCACGATCGATGCGTTGCGGGCCGGAGGCTGGAACTTCAGCGTGGGGATCGCGCAGATCAACGTCGCCAACTTCGCCCGCCTGGGCTTGACACCACGAACCGCGCTCGATCCGTGCACAAACCTCGCCGCGATGCAGACCGTCCTCAGCGAGTGCTTCGAGCGTGCGTCGCCCGACCGAGGCGCGCAGACCGCCTTGCGCCGTGCGCTCTCTTGCTACTACGGCGGCAACTTCAGCACCGGGATGCGCCACGGCTACGTCAGCCGGGTGGTGATGACGGCTCGAGCCGCGCAGCCCGGCCCTTCCCGTCCCTCCAGCCAGGAGCTCAAATCATGAGGTTCAGTCCGGTCATTCTTCTCGGCACGCGCACGGTTGCCCAAGTTGCATCGGCGGCGATGCCCGTCGCAGCCGTGGCAGTCGCTTGCCCGGCGTTCGCACAGGGCTTCGACAAGATCAACACAACGGTCACGAACGTCAACACGATCCTGGTGACGATCTCAATCGCCGTGGTCACGATCGCGATCATCTGGGCCGGCTTCAAGATGATCTTCCAGGGCGCTCGGCTGGCCGACGTCGCGAACGTGCTGATCGGCGGCACGCTGGTTGGCGGCGCCGCGGCGTTCGCCAGCTACATCGTCAGCTGAGCACAGGCCGCGGAGATGCTCGGCGAAGCGATCTACAAAGGCGCCACGCGTCCGGCGATGAAGCTGGGCATTCCGCTCGTGCCGCTCGTGGTCCTCCTAGGCGCAGGGATGCTGCTCGTCATGTGGGGCGGAATTCTCGTCAGCTGGTGGGTGGCCCTCGCCGTCTTGGTGGCTGCGATCCCCGCGCTCGGCTGGATGCGTTATGTCACCTCGAAGGACGACCAGCGCTTCCGTCAGATCTTCGTGGCCACGAAGCTGCGGATGCACGATCGCAACCGCCGTCTCTGGCGAGCCCGCAGCTATTCGCCGAACCTGTATCGGGGAGTGCGCGATGCTTGGCATGTCTAGGACCGCCTCCCCGCTCGGCCGCCATCTCAGGGCTCCGTCGCTTCGCCGGCGGCCAGAGCCGCGCTATTGGAAGCAGGCGCGAGTCGAGAATCCCCTGGCGCGCTTCGTGCCCTTCTCTTCGCTTCTCAGCCCGCACGATGTCATGACGCGCGGAGGCGACATCCTGCGCGTCTGGCGCCTGGACGGCGTCCCCTTCGAATGCGCGGACGACCACGTCATTGTCGAGCGGCATGAGGCGCTGTGCAGTCTTCTGCGCAACCTTGCCGGCGGCCAGTGGGCGATCTGGACGCACCGGCTGCATCGGGCAATCAGTGACGCACTCGAGCACCCGCGCGACGCAGGCTTTGCGCGCGAACTCTCGATGGCGTACCAGCGCCGTCTGGACCGGCATTGGATGATGAGCAACGAGCTGTACCTGACGCTCGTGTATCGGCCGAATGTCTCGCGGGTCAGTCGCGCGTTGCAACCGACGAAGCGGTCTCGCGTTGCCATCGAAGCTGCCCAGGCCGACGCCCTGCGTGTGATGGAAGAACGCGCAGCCCTGGTGTCGCGCGTACTGCGCGGCTTCCGCCCAGAGCTTCTCGGCATACGAGCCGAACGGGGGCGCAGCTTCTCCGAAGTAGCAGAGCTCCTCGGCTACCTCATCAACGGCTTCTGGCGCGCGGTTCCGGCCGCGGCAGGGCCGCTGTACCGCACATTGCCGACGACACGCCTGTCCTTCGGCGGCGACAAGCTGGAGCTGCGACACGGCGACGCTCTGCGCTACGCCGCACTGGTCGACATCAAGGAATACGCGGATGCCGTCCAGCCTGGCATCCTGAACGCACTGCTGTACGAGCCAAGCGAGTTCATCGAGACGCAAAGCTTCTCGATCCTCCCGCGCCGCCAGGCCGTGCGCGCGCTCGAACTCCAGCGCGATCAGCTGATTGCCAGCGACGACGTCGTCGCGAGCCAGGTGGCCGACATGGACGTGGCGCTGAACGAGCTCGGCGACGGCCAATTCTGCATGGGCGAGTATCACTACAGCCTCGTCGTCTTCGGTGACGACGTAGCCGATGCCGGCCGGCGCGCCGCGCAGGCCGTCGGCGCGGTCGGCGAAGCGTCAAGCCTTCAACTGTCTCCGGTCGATCTGGTGGCGGACGCCGCATGGTTCGCGCAGCTACCCGGCAACTGGCAGTGGCGGCCGCGGGACGCGAAGCTGTCGTCGCGAGCCTTCGCAGCGCTGGCCGCGGGCCACAACTTCGCACGTGGCAAGCGCGACGGAAACCCGTGGGGAGAAGCGCTGGCGCTGATGCGAACCCCGTCCGGGCAGCCCTTCTATCTCAACCTGCACGTCAGCCCCGAAGGCGAGGACTCCGCCGACAAGAAGCTGCCTGGCAACACTCTCATCATCGGTTCGACCGGGATCGGCAAGACGACGCTCGAGATGTTCCTCCTGACGTTGACCCGCAAGTGGGAGCCGCTTTCCAGCACAGTGGGATCCGAAGCTTGGAATTCACGTGACTTGAAGT
>JADMIO010846103.1_pt1 | contig 10280 bp, 9 predicted proteins | sample 8958161 | NCBI WGS metagenome assembly JADMIO01 (sample SAMN16585339, study PRJNA669376) | soil metagenome | isolation source: Crop rotation soil | place: USA: Cullars Rotation, Alabama | collected 2011
GCGATTTGTGGCCCGGCATCGCCGGCCGCCTGACGCCCTCGCCGGCGGCGCGTGTGCTGCACCTGCCGCGCCGGCGCTTCTCGATCAGCGTCTTCGAGCTCGTGGCCGCCGGCCTTGCGCTCGCGGTGGCGTCGGGCGTGATCGCGACCCGGTGGCGGACCGCTGGCGCGGGCACCGACGTCGCCGACCCGCGCCCGGCGGCGGTGACGACACCGACTGTCGATACCGCGAACGCCGACGGCCTTCCGGCGCGCGTCATGGCCGCCAGCCTGGACAACACCGCCTACGATGCCGCCGTCGCGGATCTCGAAGCGGTGCTCCGCGCCGAACGCAGCCGTCTCGATCCCTCCACCGTGCGGATCGTCGAGGACAACCTGACGATCATCAATCAGGCGCTCGAAGACGCGCAGCGCGCGCTCGCCGCAGATCCCGGGGACACGTATCTCGGGGATCATCTCGCACAGACACGCCGCCGAAAACTGGATCTCCTGCGTCGGGCTGCGACGCTGACCGAACGTTTCTGAAGGTTTCTCATGACTGCTGTTGTGATGCTCGCTCTCGCGCTGGCCGCCGCGCCGACGGACCAGACCGTCCAGGTGCGGAAGGGCATGCGCCTCGAAGTCCGCAATTTCGCCGGCGATGTCATCGTCAAGGTCTGGGACCGTGACGCGGTCCGTGTCGAGGCGGAACACTCCGAGCGCGAAACCGTCGAAATCCGTCCAACCGATCTCGCGCTCATCGTCCGTACGCGTTCGCGCACCAGTCAGCAGCGGTCGGTCGACTACACCTTCACCGTTCCGAGCTGGATGCCGATCGACATCGACAGCACCAATTCGGACGTCATGCTCGACGGCGTCGCCGCCGACGTGTCCGTCGAAACGCTGCGCGGGGATATCACCGTGCACGGCGGCTCCGGCCTGGTGGCGTTGAAATCGGTGCAGGGGCGCATTTCGCTGGAACAGGCCAAAGGACGCATCCAGGCTGAAACGCTGAACGACGGCATCCGCATGAGCGACGTCAGCGGCGACATCAGCATCTCCACCAACAATGGCAGCATCGTCCTCGAGCGGATGGACGCCGCGAATCTCGACGCCTACACCATCAACGGCACGATCTCGTACGACGGACCGCTCAAGGATCGCGGCTCGTACCGCCTGACCACGCACAACGGCGTCGTCTCGATGACGGTGCCGGAAAAGACCAATGCGACGCTCCTCGTTCGCACGTATGGCGGCTCGTTCCGCTCGTCGTTCCCGGTCACGATCGACGACCAGCAGCGCCGCAACCGCTTCACGCTGACGCTTGGCGACGGCACCGCGCGAGTGGAGCTCGAATCATTCAACGGCTCGATTGCGCTGCGGCGGCCGGGCGAGCCGGCGCCGCAGCCGGCCAATCGCGGCCGCTCGCGCGTCGGCGCTCCGAATCCCCCGAGCCCGCCGAATCCACCGGCTCCGGCGAGTCCAGCGAATCCGCCATCAGCGCCGAACGCGCCGAACGCGCCAGTCCCTCCGAATCCGAACCCGCGGCCGAATCCTCGGTTCTAGCCGCACTCAGGACATCGGGCGCGGATGCTAACATCCGCGCCGTATGTCTGCGCCGCCTGACGACCTTCGGCTCGACGCCGCCACACCAGACGATGTGACGCTCGTGCTCCGATTCATCACCGAGCTTGCGGAATACGAGCGCCTTTCGCACGAAGTGGTGGCGCGCGAAGCCGACATTCGAAATGGACTGTTCGGGCCTGAGCGCGTCGCCTCTGCGGTCATCGCGCGCGTCGGCGACGAACCCGTCGGGTTCGCGCTCTACTTCTTCAACTTCTCGACCTTCGTCGGCCGGCCCGGCCTGTATCTCGAAGACCTCTTCGTTCACCCGTCATGGCGGCGTCGCGGGATTGGACGCGCAATGCTCGCGCACCTCGCACGGGTCGCCGTCGAACGCGGTTGTGGACGGATGGAGTGGTCGGTCCTGAACTGGAACACGCCGGCGCTGGACACGTATCGCGCGATCGGCGCGCAGCCGTTGAGTGAGTGGACGGTGCAGCGGCTCACGGGCGATTCGCTGGCGGCGCTGGCGGCAGCCGCGCCAGCAGCTCCGCCATCGTCCGCGACGTAACCGGATCGCGCCAGTCGGCCGCGAGCTCGACGAGCGGCTGCAGCACGAACGCGCGTTCGCGATAGCGCGGATGCGGCACGACCAGCCCCGGCTCGTCGATCACACGATCGCCGTACAGGATGAGATCCAGGTCCAGGGTGCGCGCAGCGTTCTGAAAATTCCGCGTCCGCCCGCAATCGCGTTCGATTGCGAATAGTTCCTCGAGAAGGGCGCGCGGCTCGAGCGTCGTGACGCCGACAGCGACCGCATTCAGATAGTCCCGCTGCGCGTCAGGCACGCCGACCGGTGCGGTTTCGAGAATCGTCGACACGCGCAGTTGCTGAACAGTCGCGCCCAGCCGATGAATGGCGGAGGCGATCTGCGCCTCGCGATCGCCGAGATTCGAACCGATCGCCACGGCGACCATAACGGGATGCGGCTCGGGCCGCGTCGTGGCGGGATCCGGCGTCAGCCGGACGGTCATGCCTATTCGATCCAGCGCGTCGACATCACGGCGCCGACGCGTGCGCCCGCATGCTCGGCACGGCGACCGAGGAGGTCGGTCTCGCCGGCGAGCGCCTGCTCGAAAAAACGTTTCTGTTCGAGCGTCTCGCCGAGGATGACGCCGAGCATCGAACGGTGGCGCGCGTTGGTCATCGCATCGATCTGTGGCCGCCAGCGGTCGACGAACCGCTGCGCATCGCGCGCATCGGCCTCGAAGATCGCGTTGCCCTTCGCGGACGGTTCCGAGCCGCTCGCCATGCTGTTCGCTGGGACGTCGCCACCGAGTTCCAGGATGGCGTGACCGAGCCACGACAGCTGCGTCTCCTCGCGATTGATGATGTACTGGTAGGTGTTGTTGGCGTCGTATTGTCGGACGAGGCGGGCGCCGGCTTCGTGACGCAGGAGCATCGAGAGCTTCTCGCGGTAGAACTCCTGCAGCAGCGGCAGCAGGTCGGTCACGAGCCCTGCTTCTCCTTGCACTTGATGCAGACGCGCGTCCACGGAATCGCCCGCAGGCGCGCTTCGGCGATCGGCTCGCCGCAGTCGCGGCAAATCCCGTAGGTGCCCTTCTCGATGCGCCACAGCGCTTCTTCGATTGCCTGCAGGATCTTCGCGTCGGTCTGCTTCAACTTGAGCTGGATGTGGACTTCATTGTTGCCGCTGGCCTGATCGGCCATGTCGCCTTGACGGGTGTTGTTTTCCATCGAGGCCTGCAGCGGTTTGATGCCGCCCGTGCCCAGAATTTCAGTGCGCTTCTTGAGCAGCGACTCCTTGTACGTTTGCACGTCCATCGCGTCGGGTACTCCTGCACCCTATGCGCGGCCCACGCGGCCAGCGCAACATCCGATGATAGCACTTCCCTCGGACGGTAATGTCGTCGCGGTCCCGGTGGCGTCTCAGCGCAGGAAGGCGTAGCGCGCGATGAACAGCGCGGCGAAGGCATACAGGAGCGCGTGCACGTCCCGGCCGCGCCCGGTCGTCAGCTTGAGCACGATATGCGCGACCACGCCGAACGCGACACCGTCGGTGATGCTCACCGCCAGCGGCATGATGAGAACGGTCAGGAACGCCGGGACCGCTTCGGTCGCATCGTCCCACGGCACGTGGCGAAGGCCGCCGATCATCATTGTGCCGACGAGAATCAGCGGTGCCGCGATGACCGGATAGAGCAGCGTCGATCCGACGGGGACACCGCCGCCAATCATCCGCACGAGCGGGTAGAAGAAGAGTGAGGCGAGAAAGCACGCGGCCGTGACGAGACTCGTGAGTCCGGTGCGGCCCCCGGCTGCGACGCCGGCACCGCTCTCGATGTACGCGGTCACGGTGGACGTGCCGAGTGCCGCGCCGGCCACCGTGCCGATGGCGTCGGCGAGCAGCGCCTGACGCGCACGCGGCAGCTGGCCGTTCCGCATCAGCCCTGCCTGCGATCCAATGCCGACCAGCGTCCCGACCGAGTCGAACAGCGCCAGCAGAAAGAACACGAGGACGACCGTCACCATTCCCGGCGCGAACACGCCGGCGACATCGAGCTTGAACAGCGTCGGCGCCAGCGACGGCGGCGCAGCGACGATGCCGGCGAAGCGCACGAGCCCGAGCGGAATGCCCGCGAGCGCGGTCGCCAGCATGCCCCAGAGAAAGGCACCTGGCACGCGCCGCGCCAGCAGTATTGCTGTGAGCGTCAGCGAACCGAGCGCGAGCAGCACCGGCCGGGCATGAAGATCGCCGAGCGTCACCAGCGTGCCTGGCGCGCCGACGATGAGCCCCGCCCATTCAAGGCCGACCGTCGCGATCAACAGTCCGATCCCGGCAGCAATCGCGTGCTTCAGCGACTCGGGGATCGCGGTGATGAGATGCTCGCGAAGGCCGACGCCCGCCGTCAGGATGAAGATCATTCCGGCGACAGCGACGCCACCGAGCGCCGACTGCCACGGCACCTTCATTGCCACGACCACTGAATACGCGAAGAAGAAGTTGTGGCCCATCGCGGGCGCGACGGCGATCGGATAATTCGCGAGCATGGCCATCAACGTCGTCGCGAACGCGGTGGCAAGGCAGGTCGCGACGAGCACGGCGCCGGCATCCATGCCGGCCGCACTGAGTACCGCCGGCTGCACGAAGACGATGTACGCCATCGTCAGAAACGTCGTCAGACCGGCGACGACCTCGGTGCGGACGGTGGTGCCGTGTGCCGAGAGCGCGAACCGCCGATCGAGGAACGTCATGCCCGGGCGATCGCGTTTACTCGGCTCGCAGAGTGGACAGCGGTTTGTTCCTGAGGACGTCGAGGCTCGACAGCACGCCGATCGCCGCCACCAGCAGCGCCGTCGCGGCAATGCCGATGACATGCTCGCCGATGAACGGGCGCCATTCGATGTCGAGCGCGTAGCGGCTCACGCCCCACGTGAGGGCCACCGCACCCAGCGACCCCACCGACCCGGCGAGCAGCCCGAGCACGCCGTACTCGAACAGCAGCATCTTGGCGATGGTGCGCGTGTTCGCGCCGAGCGTCTTGAACACCGCCGCTTCGTAGACGCGCTGGAATTTCGTCATCGCCACGGCTCCGATCAGGATCAGCGCACCGCTGAAAAGCACGAGCCCGCCGACGACGGTGATGGCGAGCGCGACGTTCGACATGATGTCCTGAATCGTGGCCAGGATCTCTTTGAAATCCACAACCGAAACATTCGGGAACTTCTCGACGAGATCGTGCTGAAACTTTGCCCGCGCGGCGGTGCCGCTAGGGCCCTTCAGCGGCGAGATGAACATCTGCGGCGCCTGCTCGAGGACACCCGGCCTGAAGACGAACATGAAGCCGCCGCTGCGCGAATCGCGCCAATCCACCGTGCGCACACTGCTGACGCGCGCCGAGACGACGCGGCCGAGGATGTCGAAGCGCACCGTGTCGCCGACGCCGATCCGGAACCGCTCGCTGATCCCCTGTTCGATCGACACTTCGGGTTCGGCCGACGGTCCAGCCCAGAATGTACCAGCCGATATGCGCTCGTTTGGCTCGAGTTCGTCGCGATACGTGATCGTGTATTCGCGCGCCAGCGATCCGCGCGTGCGCACATCTTCGAAGCTCTCGAGCGACGTTTCGCGTCCGGTCACGCCGGTGACCCGCGCGCGCAGCACCGGAATGAGGCGGAAGTTGCTGGCCCCCGCCTCCGGTGTATTGAGGAACGCCGTCAACGCGTCGGCCTGCGAGCGTTGAACGTCCATCAGGAACATGTCGGGCGCACTCGCCGTCGCCTCGAGCGAGAACTCCTCGAGCAGGCTCGACTGAAGCGAACGGACACCGACAATGAAGAAGGCGCCGAGGCCGACGGCGAGCAGGATCACGCGGGTCTGGCTGCCTGGACGAGACAAATGCAACACCGCGTGCCGCAGCGGAAACGACGGCGCATTGGCCAGCGGGGCGACCACGCGGACCAGCCCGCGCGCCGCCAGCTGCAGCACGAAGGCCAGCACACAGAACCCGGCGCAGACGATGAGCCCGACGCGAAGGGATGACGCCTGCCACGCGGTGAGCCCGACCAGCGCCACCGAGACGAGCACGGTCACGATGAGTCGCGCCCAGTCGCGCGGCTGCACGATCGTTTCGTCGCGAAGCAGGAGCGACGGCTTGACCGCGCGAACCTGCATCAGCGGCACGACCGAGAACAGAAGCGAGACGAGCACGCCGCTGCCGACACCCTGAAGCGCCGCGCTCCAGGTGACGCCGTACTTGACGCTCGCGAGCAGCGTGTTCGTGCTGGTGTCGAGGACGTACGGAATGCCGGCGATCGCGAGCCGCGCCAGGCCGACGCCGAGCAGGCTGCCCGCAAGGCCAAGCGACAGCACCTGCAGCATGTAGATCGTCATGATCTGACCGCTCTTCGCGCCCAGGCATTTGAGCACGGCGATGCCGCGCATCTTCTGGTGCACGAACACCCGCGTCACACTCGACACGGCGATGCCGCCCAGGATGACGACCACCAGCCCGACGAGGCTCAAATAGTTTTCAGCGCGATCGAAATCCTCGCCCACCGCATCGTCGGTGGCGCGGAAGGACCGGACGTTGATGAAGTCGTCCTTGAAGTCGGCGCGAATCGCCTCGACGAGCGTTTCGGTGCGGCCCTCGGGTACGCGAATCAGCATCGCGCGGCGGGCGCGGCTGCCAAACGTCAGCAGTCCCGTCGACGCGAGGTCGTCGTAGTCGATCAGGATCCGCGGCCCCATGCTGAAGTTGCCGACGCTGCGCCCCGGCTCATTCACGATCACGCCGCGGATCGTGAACGGCACCTGTCCGATGACGATCTGCTCCCCCACCCCGACATTGAGCGACGCGAGCAGTTCCGGGCGGACGAGCACGCCGTGATTCTTCAGCAGCGCATGTGAGTACATGACGCCGCCTTCGAGGTCGAGCGTGCCGTAGAGCGGAAAGCCCGGCTGGACGGCGCGCAGTTCGACCATCCGCGCCACGACTCTCGAACGGTCCGCCGGACGCACCATGGTCGGCGTCTCGATTGTCTCGGTCTTCTCGATGCTGCCGACTTGCTGCAGGTGCTGCGCGATTTTCTCGCGTGGCTCCGGCGTCCATTCACGGTTCGTGGAAATGATCACGTCGGCCGCGATCAACGACTTCGCCTGATCGTTGAAGACCGCGCGCACGCTCTGGATCACCGAGCGAATGGTGACGATGGCGGCGACACCGACGGCGATGCAGACGAAGAAGAACAGCAGGCGCCGCCACGAAGAACGCGTCTCACGCAGCGCCATGCGCAGCACGAACATCAGACGACCCTCCCGTCGCGGAGCGTAATCCGCGTGTCCGCCAGGGCCGCGAGCTCGGCGTCGTGGGTGACCAGGATCAGCGTCGTCTGACGCACGCGATGGATATTCGTGAGCAGCTCCATGATGTGCCGGCCGTTGGCGCTGTCCAGATTGCCCGTCGGCTCGTCCGCGAGGACGATCGGCGGATCGTTCGCAAGCGCCCGCGCCAGCGCGACGCGCTGCTGCTCGCCGCCGGACAGCTGCGACGGGTAGTGATGCGCGCGCCCGGTCAGCCCGACTTCGTCGAGCAGCGCCCGCGCCCGCTTCGCCGCGCCCGGGAGGCCGCGAATCTCCATCGGGACGGAGACGTTTTCGTATGCCGTCAGCGACGGGATGAGGTGGAAAAACTGAAAGACGAACCCGATCTTCTCGCCGCGCAGTTTCGCCAGCGCGTCCTCGTCGAGGCCCGTGATGTCAACGCCGTCAATCCACACCGAACCGGCCGTCGGCGCGTCGAGGCCTGCGATGAGTCCGAGCAGCGTCGATTTGCCGCTGCCCGAGGGGCCGACGATCGCCACGAACTGGCCGCGATCGATCCGGGTTGTCAGGGGATGCAGGATGGTGAGCTGCTCGGTGCCGCTGGTAACGGTCTTCGTCACCTCACGCAGTTCGATCATGAAGTCTTGAGCACGGGCAAAAGGACACTCCACACGGTGTCGGCGACCATCCTTGCACCTTCGGCGGTCGGATGAATGCCGTCCCGCTGGTTGAGCGTTTCAATACCGGCGACGCCCTGCAGCAGGAATGGAATAAGGGGAACGTGATACTTCCTGGCCAGATCGGGATAGACCTGGTGGAAGGAGACGATGTAGTCACGGCCGAAGTTCGGCGGCGCCTCCATCCCGGCGAGGATGACGCGAATCTTCTTCGCCTGGGCGCGCTCGATGATGGTCGAAAGGTTGCGTGACAGCTCCTCCACCGGCAGGGCGCGCAGCGCGTCGTTGCCGCCGAGCGCGACGATCAGCACCCGCACGTCGCCGTCCAGCGCCCAATCGAGGCGGCTCAGTCCGCCGGCGGACGTGTCGCCCGAGACACCGGCATTGACGACCTGAAACGGCAGCGACTCCGCGTCGATGCGGCGCTGCAGCAGTGCCGGGTAGGCGTCGACGCGGTCGAGGCCGAGGCCGGCCGTAAGGCTGTCGCCGAGGATCACCACCCGCGGCCGCGTATCGGGAGAGGGCGCGGGCCGTGGCGGCGCCGTGGACACAGACGCCGGCGGCGGCGCCGCAGCGGTGTCAAGACGCGAACCCCCGCGCGGCGTTTCGCCGGACGAGCAGGCGCCCAAGACGATCGCGACAACCGCGAGCAGCATGCGCGCACGGCCGAGAGCCGTCATCGAACTCCGCGATCCATACGGTATTCTACCGTGATGCATCGCACCGCTCTCCGCAGTGGGTTCCGTCTCGCAGCGGGTCCGCTCGCCGATCGCCTCGCCGCTGACGTGCCACGCGCATCGCAGGCCGCCGCCGGCCTGTTTCGCCGCGATCCGGCGACATGGAGCAGCGATGCCACCGTTCAACGCACGATCGCCAATCGCCTCGGATGGTTGACCGCGCCGCTGCAGATGCTCGACGCGGTTCAGCGGATGACGGAGACTGCCATCGCCGTCCGCGATCGCGGCATCACCGACGTCGTCCTGCTCGGGATGGGCGGTTCCAGCCTCGCACCGGAAGTGATGCGCGCGGTTCTGCCAACGGACAGCGGCTGGCCGCGGCTCCATATGCTCGATTCGACGGATCCTGCCGCGGTGCGGGCGGTCGCCACGATTCCGGAAACGACGCTCTTCATCCTGGCCAGCAAGTCCGGAACGACGATCGAACCCAATTCGCTCGCCGCGCATTTCCGCCAGGTGCTCGAAGAGGCGGGAGTCGCGCACTGGGCGCAGCACTTCATCGCCATCACCGACGAAGGCACGACGCTCGAAACGCGCGCGCACATCGAGCGGTTCCGGGGACTCTTCGTCAATCCGTCCGATATCGGCGGCCGCTACTCTGCGCTGTCGTTTTTCGGGCTGCTCCCGGCGGCGTTGATGGGTCAAGACGTGATCGAGATGCTGACGTGGGGCATCGCGATGCTCGAAGAGGCCCAGGAGGCACGCGACCCGTTGACGAATCCCGCGGTGGCGCTCGGCATGCTGATGGCCGCGGGCGCGCGGAGCGGCCGCGACAAACTGACGCTGATCACGCCGCCGGCGCTCGAACCTTTCGGACTGTGGGTCGAGCAGCTGGTAGCCGAGAGTACCGGCAAGCAGGGCGTCGGCGTCGTGCCGATCGCCGGCGAGACGTTCGGCGAGCCGGGCGTCTACGGAGACGACCGCGTGTTCGTGCGCCTGCGCGTCGCGAACGATCCTGACGAGGAGCGCCGCGATCGCGCCGTCGACGCGCTGGCGCCGGCGCCGATCATGACGATCGATTTCGCCGAACCCGAGGCGCTCGGGGCCGAGTTCGCACGCTGGGAGATCGCCACCGCCGTCGCCGGTGCGCTGCTCGGCATCAATCCGTTCGACGAACCGAACGTAAAGCAGGCGAAAGACGCCACCAACGCGCTCCTCGACCTCTACAAAGTGGACGGGCAGCTGCCGATGCCGTCGCCGAACGTGACGACGGCGGACGGCGTCGCGCTGACGCTGAGCGGCACCGCCCGCTCCCGACTGGGCGCGGCGGACGCGCGCGCATTTCTGACGCTCCTTGCCCCGGGCGACTACGCCGCCACGCTCGCATATCTCGGTCCCGATCCCGATCTCGCCGCGGCGCTGCACCGCTTCCGCATGTCGATTCGCGATCGGAGCCGGCGTGCGACGATGTCCGGCTTCGGCCCGCGCTACCTGCACTCGACGGGCCAGCTGCACAAGGGCGGACCGAACACCGGGAAAG
>JADMIO011124254.1_pt1 | contig 10280 bp, 9 predicted proteins | sample 8958161 | NCBI WGS metagenome assembly JADMIO01 (sample SAMN16585339, study PRJNA669376) | soil metagenome | isolation source: Crop rotation soil | place: USA: Cullars Rotation, Alabama | collected 2011
CGGGCGAAAGATCCTGCCGGAAGACGAGCCAGTCGCGATACACGTGAATACCGTCATTGGTGACGAAGCGCCCGTCAGGCGTGACTCCATTCCCCTGTGTGTTCAGGTATTGGCTGGTTCCGGTGAACTGCGGCAGGAGAGCGTTGCGCGCCTGAAGGCGATCCTCGAGTGCAAGCTTTGCGTCCGTAACTGCGCCGAGGTAGCCGGGATCGAGCTTCTGCGCGCGATCGAGCGCATCTTTCAGAGTTAATGTGATCGGCGCTGCGCCCTGCCCTTCGCCGCCGGGCATCACTAACTGCACGTCGGGCTGCGGCGGAGGCAAAGACGTGCCCGCCTGTGTGCCCTGCGCGCCGGCAGAGCGAGCGCTCAACGCCATGACCATAAACATCGCAGCAGCAAGCCAGGATCGTGTAGCCACACCAGAGCGAATCAGCCGAGAAAAACGAGCGCTATTCATCCTCCCCCCACTTTCACCCAAAGGCCAGAACTGTGGTTCGACTCCGATCCAGAGGACCATCACAAAATGTGAATGAAAGTAAAAAATTTAACCTTAAGGAAGGCTTAAGAGCGAGGCGCAATCATTTCGACGCTGCAAACGCTGCTCTTATTCGGAGGGAAATTCCACTCGCACCACGGTGCCCTGCCCGTCTCGATTCGCAGCTTCGATCCGTCCGCCGTACGCCTCCACCAGCGCCTTGCAAATGGCGAGACCGAGGCCGAAGCCACCAGTGGAACGCGCGCGCGAGGGGTCGCCACGATGGAAGCGCTCAAAGATGTAGGGCAATTCCGCGGGAGGCACGCCGCAACCGGAGTCTTCGACGGAAACCTGCGCGCTCGCGCTCGCGCCATTGCCGTTCCCGGAGCCATTGCTCGTGACGCGCAGCACCACCTTCGACCCCGCGGGACTGTATTGCACGGCGTTTTCGAGCAGATTGATCCAGATCAACTCCAGATCTTTCGGGTCGGCACGCACGTGTGCGGGCTCTGATTCCACCAACTGGAGCGCGATATTGCGCCCTGCGGCCATGCTCTCGATTCGAGCGATCGCAGCTTCGCACGTGGAGGTGAGCTCGGTTGCCGCCAACGCGCGGACGCCGCCCCCATGCTCCACCTGCTGCTCGATTCGCGCGAGGCGCAGCATGCGGTCGAGCAAATCTTCGAGGCGCTCACAATCCTGCAGCGAGCCTTCGAGGCCGGCGCGATACTCCTGCTCGGCGCGCGGCTTCTGCAGCAGCGATTGCAGGGTGGACTTCAATATTGCAACGGAGGTCTTGAGCTCGTGCGCCGCGTCGCTGGTGAAATCCCGCTGCTGCCGGAAGGAATCCCTGAGCCGCGCCAGCACGGTGCTGATAGCATTTGACAGCGGGACCAACTCCGCAGCCATGCCGTGTTCATCCGGCGCGCGGAAATTCCAGTTACGGACTGAAATCGCGCCTGCCTGCGTGGCCAGTGCGTGCAGCGGCTGCAGGCCTCGCCGAACGCCCCACGCCGCCACAGCGCTCGCGGCGAACAGCAGCAGCAGGCTGGAACCGGCAATGTAAAGCGCGAGCCGCGTAAGCTGCCAATTCATCGTTGTGAGGGCGGAGGCGTACGTCACCGTCACGTGCGCCGGCACCTTCACACTTTCCTCATCGTCGAGCACGGCAACATTGCGCAGCACTACGGCGCGATACGGAGTGCCGGCCATCGCAAAATTCGAGAAATCCGCGGAGGCCCGCTCCAGGTCTTCAGGCATCGGAGCAGTCGACTCGGACTGCGCTACCAGACGGCCGTCTGGTCCGCGCACCTGAAAAAGATCCTGCTGCGGCGCATTCGAGGGAGGCGGCACCATCGAGCTGTCGAAGAGCAGCCCCGGCGGATTGCTCTCCGTATATCTCACCAGCGCGAGAATACCCACAGCGCGGCCCTGGAGGCCCGCATCGAAGGCGCGGTGAAGCTCGGCCCGGGCATACAGCACCGCCGCAGTCGTCACGCCTGCGGTGAGCAGCAACTGGCAAGCCACCACAACGGCGATTAATCTTCCCGTGAGCGAAAGGCTCTTCATCGCGCCACTTCCAAACTGCGGTAGATGCTCAATTGCTCGGACGCTCCGCGCGCAGCACGTAGCCATGCCCGCGCATGGTGTGGATCAGCTTCACCGGCTGGCGATCGTCGATCTTCCGCCGCAGGCCGGAGATGTACACTTCGATGACATTGCTGAATTTTTCCCAATTGTAATCGTACAGATGTTCGAGGAGCTCGGTTTTTGAAACCACCGCGCGCGGCCGATGAGCCAGGTATTCGAGGACTCGGTACTCCATGGGCGTGAGGGCGATCTCGCGCTGGCCACGGTGCACAGTCCGCGCAATGGTGTCCAATCGAAGGTCTGCCAGGGCTAGAACCGGTGAACGCTGCCCCTTGCCTCGCCGGACCAGAGCCTTGGCGCGAGCCAGCAGTTCGCCCAAGTCGAAGGGCTTTGCGAGGTAATCGTCGGCTCCGGCATTCAGCAGACGAACGACGGTCTCCTTCTCGTCACGGGCGGTCAATACCAGCACGGGAGTTCCCGAGCCGTGCTTGCGATAACGGGTCAGCAGCGCGAGGCCATCAAGCTTCGGCAGCATTAAGTCCAGCACCAGCAGGTCGTACTCCCCCGATTCGGCGAGGTGAAGTCCCTGCTCGCCATCGTTGGCGATATCCACGGCGTAACCGGCGCCTTCGCGCAGCGCGCGCGCCACGTTTTCCGCAAGCCGCTTCTCGTCTTCTACTACGAGCACCCGCACGGCCGAACCCGCTTCCTCGCTGGGCGAAAGTCCCGCGCAACGCTGGAAATCATCAAAATCGGGGTATTTACAGTCGCCAGTAAGTTGATAACTCTTCGTTCAACTGCCCTTAATCCAGCCCCCCTGGCAGGGGCGACCTATCTATAATTTTCAGTATACAAAACAGTACAGAAACGAGGTATCGGCGATGCAACTGTTCGACAAACTCAGCCCGGATGACATTGAGCGCCGCGAACGGCAACTGACCTACTTTGCCAGTTTCGCCATCCTTATGATGGGAGTAGGGACCGCGCTGCTGATGTACCCGCTCGTCTTTTCGACGATGAGTTTCCAGCCGGTGGCGGCGGGGAGCGCGATGGCGCGGGTCTGCTTCTTCGGCTTCTGCGGTCTCTCGCTGCTGCTGCCCGTATACCTGTGGGAGCGCCAGAGGGTTGTGCAGCGGCTGCGGCGTGAAATGGCCATAGACCGCGTACGCATCGTGGAGAACCAGTGCCAGGCAAGCGTCGAGATCCTGAAGGCCATGCCGAACCTGAGCGCCTTCCAGGACCGGCTGCCCATGGAGTATCGGCGAGCTGCATCCACCACTCACAAACTTTCCGTCCTGCTGATCACGTTGAAGGTTCCTGCGGGGACGAGCGATTCCGATGCGACCCTGCTGATGGCAGACGCGGCCAAAGTGATCTCCGGTCGCCTGCGCGAACAGGACTCGGTCTATATGCTCAGCCCGGCTTTTTTTGCGGCGGTGCTTCCGGGCGCAGATATGGCGGTGGGGCAGAACTTCTCTTCACGTCTTGCCCAGGGTCTAACCGACGCCGCGGGCGCCAGCAACCGCTTTAAGTTCCAGCTGAAGATCATCAATTATCCCGAACACGCGTCGAGCGCTCACGAACTCGAACACGCCGTTTGCTCCATGATTCCCGCGGAGAATTCAATGCACGCCATGGTGCAGGCCGTGATCTCGACCGCTTCGTAGCGCCGGAATCTTTACCGCACGACTCCCGCAAGCGGACTCGAAGCGGTGGCGTATAGCTTTTTCGGAATGCGGCCGGCCATAAACGCCTCGCGCCCCGCCTCCACGGCTTTCTTCATCGCGGAAGCCATGAGCACGGCGTCTTCGGCTTCGGCAATCGCTGTGTTCATCAGCACCCCGTCGGCGCCCAACTCCATCGCCACCGCTGCATCCGAGGCTGTGCCGACTCCCGCATCCACGATGAGCGGCACCTCTGTGATGCGTTCGCGCAAAATGCGCAAGGCCGCATGGTTCTGGATTCCCATGCCCGACCCGATCGGCGCGCCCAGCGGCATCACCGCTGCCGCTCCAGCGTCTACCAGGCGCCGCGCCACCACGAGGTCGTCGTTGGTATACGGCAGCACTACGAAGCCTTCCTTCACCAGTTGTTCCGTGGCCTTCACCAGCTCGAACGTATCCGGAAAAAGCGTCTGCTGGTCGCCGATGACCTCGAGCTTCACCCAATTCGAGAGGCCCACCTCGCGTCCGAGGCGCGCGGTACGCATCGCCTCTTCGGCGTTGTAGCAGCCTGCGGTGTTCGGCAGCAGGAAATATTTGTCGCGGTCGAGATGGTCGAGCATGGACTCTTTGGTGCGGTCCGTCAGGTTCACGCGCCGCACAGCGACGGTGATCATGTCCGCGCCCGAAGCCTCATGCGCGCGCTGCATCTCCTGGAAGCTGCGATATTTCCCTGTTCCCACGATCAGCCGGGACTGGAACGCGCGCCCGGCAATTACCAGCGAATCTTTCATCGTTCTCTCTCCTGAGGCTTGCATTGTACCGCGGAAATTGCCGGCGCCGTTTGTGCCGGAGGGCTGGGCAGGTTTGCTAGCGGACCGGAGAGGCTTCGGCGTAGAGCGCTTCGATGATTGCGGCGTAACGCTCGCCAATGACGCGGCGTTTCAGCTTCAGTGTGTAAGTCAGCTCACCGCTATCGAACGTGAAATCATGATCAATCAAGGCAAATCGCTTGATGCTCTCGTATTGCGCGAGATTGCCAGTGAGGCGTGCAATTTCAGCTTCGATCAACTGTTGGGTCCAGGCGCTTGCCGCAATCTCGGCAGGTGAGTGCAACGCGAGCCCCGCCTCTTTGGCACGAGTCTCCACCGCGCCGAAATTCGGCACGATGAGCGCCGCGATAAACCTCCGCTGATCGCCGATCACGGCTGCGTTCAGAATGTATGGGCTCTGCTTCAGCGCATTTTCGATAGGCGCCGGAGCGACGAGCTTTCCGCCCGCGGTTTTCAGCATCTCTTTTTTGCGATCGGTGATCACCAGATAGCCATCGGCGTCGAGGTGGCCGATATCCCCCGTTGCGAACCATCCATCGGGAGAAATGGCCGCGCGAGTCTCTTCCGGTCGTTTGTAATAACCCATCATCACGCATGGGCCGCGAACCAGGATCTCTCCATCGTCGGCGATGCGTACTTCGACGCCGCGAATCGGCCGGCCAACAGTACCCACACGATTTTCCGGTACGCCGTTCGTTGCGATCACGGGTGAAGTCTCGGTGAGCCCGTAGCCCTGCATGATGGGGAGGCCCACGGCGGTAAAAAACTCAGCAAGTTCCCGGGCCAGCGGCGCTCCGCCGGATATAAAAATTCGAATGCGTCCGCCAACGGCGGCGCGCAGCTTCCTGAACACGATGCGATCGGCGAGACGCCACTCGAGCTGCAGCCAGGCAGGCGCAGGCTTGCCATAGGCGCGCCAGGGAACGGCACGACGCGCCACGTTCATGCCCCAGGAGAAGAGCTTCTTGCGGACTCCAGTGCCCTGCCCTCCCCGCTCCAGTATCGAGGCATAGAACTTCTCAAAGAAACGCGGCACCGCCGCCACGACCGTCGGCTGCACCTCCACCAACGACTGCACCAGATCTTCGGGACGGCTCACATAAGCCATCGTTATTCCTGAAAAAAGGTAGCCGTAGTCGGTGAGCCTTTCGTACACGTGAGCGAGCGGCAAAACCGAAAGCGCCAGGTCATTCGTGCTGAGCGGAAACTTCTTGAATGACGCGATCTGGTTAGAAACAAAGTTGGCGTGTGAGAGCATGACGCCCTTGGGTTCGCCTGTGGTGCCGGAGGTGTAGATGATCGAGGCGAGCTGCCCCGACTGAATCGCCGCGGCTCTGTGCCGGTAAGCCGCCACATGGAAGTCGGTCGCGGCGGCGATGATGGATTCATATCGGAGGGCGCCGGGCAAAGCTACGGCCCCCTCTGTCGCGGCCTCGTCGCCGGCGACAATCACGCGCTCCACGCCGGGAACACGCCCGCCCAGCTCTGCCATCCGCTCGATCTGCTCCTTACCCGCGACGAAGATTGCCTTTACGCCAGCGTGATTGGCGATGTACTGGAGGCGATCCGGAGATTCACGAAAGTAGATCGGCACCACCACGGCGCCGAGACCCAGCACCGCGAAATCGGCGCTATGCCACTCCGGGCAGTTGGGCGCGAAGATCGCCACGCGGTCGCCTTCGCCGATCCCAATTTGGGCGAAAGCCGCCGAAAGCGCGGCCACGCGGCGCAGCAACTCCTGGGCGGAAATCGCCTTCCATTCGCCACCGGTTTTATGGAGTTGAGCTCGGGAAGACTGGAAGCGGTCAACGGCTTGGACAAGGCATTGGGGCAGGCTTGGGTATTCCATGGTGAGAGCCGTAGAAGCCGAACTCTACAGGAGGCCAAGTCGCCGCGCAATGCAGTGACCCGAGCCGCAAAGGGTGTTCAGGCATGTTTAAACGAGGGGTAACTTACTGAGAAAAACGGTTGAAACCCTGTAGGCTTCACTATAGTATACCGCCTGCCCGGAGGGTATGGCCGTCTAGCCCAACGGGCGGGGAGTGTCAGCCGTCCGTACTCGTCGGTATTCACGCCGGATAGCTTTGAATTTTTTGCGACTGGGTTCGCCAGGGCACGACACAGGTTTGCAAGCGACACGTTGCGCGACACAGGTAGGATAGATTGCAAAAAGGGGGGACGTGGACATGCGGAAGATATGGCTCTTGTTAGCGGTGGTGATGTTGATTGGAATTGCACGACCAGTGAAGGCCCAGGATGAGACGCCCAAGTCTGAAATTTACCTGGGATACGATTACACCCGGTTCCGGATCAGCAACTCCTGCTGCGGCGCGGACGGTGGCTTTACGGGTTTTAATTTCAACGGTGGGCTCGCTCAGGCCACATATAACGTAACTAATAACATCGGTTTCGTTGGCGAATTCGCCGGGACGTTTACGCCTTCCAACGCGAATAACACGATCATCGGTGGCGGCGGCGGCACACCGTCGATCACTCTCTTCACTTACCTCTTCGGACCAAGGCTCACGATCGTGCGCGGCGGCAGATGGACACCTTTCGTCCACGTACTGATGGGAGGCGCGCATTCCTCGGTAAACCTCGCGACCGGTTCCGGCGGGCAGAATGGATTTTCAATGGCTGTGGGCGGCGGCGCCGATTTCGGCCTGAGCAAAAGGCTCGCGATTCGGGGTGAAGGCGATTACTTCATGACCCGGCTCAAGGACTGCCAATTGGGTGATGCGGCTGCTTGCTCTACCATCACCAACGTTCAGAATAACTTCCGCATAAGCGGCGGCATTGTATTCCGGTTCGGCGAACGGTAACCTCCACCGCTTGTCGACCATCTTAAACAGGGCCGGCGTAAACGCCGGCCCTGTTTTTTTTTGCGCGCGGCGCCTGCGAATCCCAGAACACTCCGCCCTTGCGCGACCGGCCGTTGGCACTCCTGCCTACCAGATGCTAAACTCGCCTTGTTTACATCTGTAAGCCGCTAGCGGTACATCGACTCGAGGAGCTCTTCTTTGCCGGATCCAAAGCAGGACGAATCCTTTCGCGTAATCGACCGACGCCTCTTCAATACGGATGGTGAAGTGCGCGATGAGGCACGCGCGGAGCGCACGCAGCATGAAGCGGAGCCGCCCCCCCAGCCAAAAGCTGCGCCTGCGGCATCCGCGCCCGCAGAGAATAAGCCTTCCACGCCGGAGGCACAGCCGCCAACGGCCGAGCAGCCCAAAGCTTCGCGGGGACTCGAGATGCTGATCAATTTCGTGGCGCAGAATGCCGCAATGCTGCTCGGCGCATATCCGGACCCGCGCACCGGCCAGCCGATGCTCGATCTGGAAGGCGCGCGCGAACTTATTGACATGCTCGACGCGCTGCGCGAATCAACCCGTGGCAACCTGGCTCCGGACGACGACCGGTTGCTGCTCGACGTTCTCGGCAGCCTGAAACTTTCCTTCATGGAGATGACCAAGGCCGCCGCGAAAGCCATGAAGGACCAGGCCAAAGCCAAGGTTTAGCGTCAGTCGCCCATCTTCCCGTGCCCGCACAAAACCCGACGCCAGCCGGCCCCATACGAGCAATTGTAATGGGATCGGGCACTTCGATGGGTGTCCCCAGCCTCGGATGCCACTGCCGCGTCTGCCGGTCAGCGGACCCGCACGACAACCGCACCCGGCCCTCGGTGCTGCTCTCCCGCGATGGTCACAACGTGGTGATTGACACCACGCCGGACTTCCGCCTCCAGGCGCTGCGGCTCGGCCTCGATCGCCTCGATGCAGTGGTTTACACGCACGCTCATGCCGATCACATATTCGGCTTCGATGATATTCGCCCCTTCAATCTCCGGCAGAAGACTGCTATTCCGGTGTACGGTTCGGCGGCGACTTTGGAGACGTTGCGGCGCACGTTCGCCTACGCATTCGACGAACGGCCTGTTTTGAGCACTATTCCTCAGGTGACTCTCAAAGCCGTCGAGCAGCCGTTCGAGCTCCTTGGCGTCACGTGGACGCCCGTCCCTGCCGAGCACGGCAACATCGCGGTTTTTGGCTACCGCATCGGCGGCTTCGTCTATCTCACCGATTTCAGCCGCCTCCCTGCCGAATCGAAAGCTCTCGCGCAGGGCGCGGACGATCTGATCCTCGACGCCTTGCGGGACACGCCGCATCCGATGCATCAAAGCGTCGCGCAAGCGCTTGAACTCATCACCGAGCTGCGGCCGCGCCGCGCGTGGTTCACTCATATCGCGCACGATTTGCCGCACCAGGAAACCAACGAGCGCCTCGCGCGCGAGGGTTTTCCGCATGTGCAGATGGCTTACGACGGGCTGACGTTCGAGGTACATGCGTGAGCGACTTCGCGATCGTGCGTTCCCTTCCCGAGTGGGCCGCGCGCTTCGGCGCTTCTGCGCGAAGCACTCTTACCGTCGGCAACTTCGACGGCCTTCATCTGGGGCACCAGAAGATCCTGCGCCAGGTGGTGGAGCGCGCTCGCGCGACCAAAACGCTCGGCGTTGCGGTCACGTTTGACCCCCACCCGCTTAAAGTGTTGCGGCCCGCCCAGGCTCCTCCGCTGGTGCAAACGCTCGAGCAGCGCCTTGCGGGGATTCACTCCATGGGGCTCAACGCCGCTGTAGTGTTGAACTTTGACGCCGAGTTTGCCGTGCTCTCTCCCGAAGCGTTTGCCGAGGGCGTTCTGCTGAAGGGCCTCGGCGTGAACACGATTCTGGCAGGCCAAAATTTCCGGTTCGGGCACAAGCAAGCGGGCGACCTGGCGATGCTGACAACTCTTGGCAAGCGCCTCGGATTCGAGGTGGAGATTGTCGAGCCCGCGGTCGTCGCAGGCGAGGTGGCGTCGAGCACCGCAGTTCGCCGCGCGATTCTCGAGGGACGCCCTGCCGACGCGGCGCGGCTGCTCGGCCGCCCATTTTCGCTTACGGGCCAGATCGAGCGCGGAAGCGGGCGCGGAAGCACCATCCTCTTCCCCACCTTGAACCTGCGGCCCGAGCAGGAATTGCTGCCAAAGCCCGGCGTGTACGCTACTGAAGTGAATGTCGATGGAAAACTTTACGGCGCGGCCACGAATGTCGGCTTCCGTCCAACTTTTGACGGCAAGCAGCTCAGCATCGAAAGCCACCTATTTAATTTTTCAGAGAGCTTAAAGGAAGGCCGTCTCGAGGTGTTCTTCCGCGAGCGCCTGCGCGACGAGCAAAAGTTCAGCGGCCCGGAAGAGTTGCGCAAGCAGATTGCGCTCGATCTGGAGCGTGCGCGTGAACTTGTTTTACCGGTGGGCAGCCCTGAAATTTCGCAACAAAACGTCCCAAGCGAAAAATCCTAGCTCTGGCAGGACTCGCAGTAGCCGCCAATCTCGACGCGTGTGACAGTGATGGCGATGCCGGTATCGCGCTGCACCTGCCGCTTCAGCTGCTCGAACAGCTCGCTTTCCACTTCCCGAACTTTTCCGCAGCGCAGGCAGGCCACGTGTATATGGTCGCGCGGGCCGTGGCTCTCGTAGTAGTGGCGATGCCCATGAATGTGCAGCAGATCGAGTTCATCGAGCAGGCCGTGGCTCTTCAACATCTCGAGCGTCCGATACACCGTGACTTTGTGCACCCGCGGATCAATGGCGTGGGCCTTCTCAAGGACGGAATCGGCGGTGAGATGCTGCTCGGCTTTATCCATCACTTCCAGGATGACGCGTCGCTGGCGGGTGAGCCGAACCCCG
>JADMIO011367360.1_pt1 | contig 10280 bp, 7 predicted proteins | sample 8958161 | NCBI WGS metagenome assembly JADMIO01 (sample SAMN16585339, study PRJNA669376) | soil metagenome | isolation source: Crop rotation soil | place: USA: Cullars Rotation, Alabama | collected 2011
GAAGATCGGAAGCTTTCAGGTTGATCTTAAATTAGGTGTTGCCGAGTGGTCCGACGAGCTTTGGCGCATATATGGCTTGGAGCCGCAGGACGGGGGCCTCGGTCTTGAGGACTACCTGGAGCGGGTTCACCCCGACGACCGAGAGCTTGTACGGCTCAGCATCGCGGAGTCGCTCAACGGACTGGAGCCTTATACATACCATCACAGGATCATTCGCCCGGACGGCACGATCCGGGTCGTGACCAATAGCGGCCGGTTCGTTCACGACGCGGACGGAGAGCCGGTAAAGATGTCCGGCATTCAGCAGGACATTACCGAGCGCAAAGAGCTTGAGGACAAACTGTCCCACATGGCCCTACATGACCCGCTTACAAAACTCGCGAACCGGATACTTTTTCGAGATCGCGTCGAGCATTCGCTTACGCGGGTCGATCGAAAACGCTCGGCCGTTGCGGTGCTGTTCCTCGACCTCGACAACTTCAAGAATGTGAATGACAGTCTCGGTCATGCGGCAGGCGACGAGCTTCTTCTAGCCGTTGCCTCACGTTTGCAAGCGTGTCTTCGCACAAGCGATACCGCGTCTCGTCTCGGAGGGGACGAATTTGCTGTGCTTGTTGAGGACGCCGGCGATACGGACGGTGCGATCCTGGTCGCGGAGCGTATCCAAGACATGATGCGGCCATCCTTTAATGTATCCGGTAAGGAGCTGACCGTCGCGATCAGCATCGGTATCGCCACATCGGATACTGGCGTCGCAGACGCGGAGTCCCTCCTCAGAAACGCCGACGTCGCGATGTACACCGCTAAGAATCAGGGAAAGAATCGCTACGCGGCCTTCGAGACGGGAATGCATGAATCGATCATGAAACGGGTCGAGCTCGAGCACGAGATGCGCCATGCTATCGAGAATCGCGAGTTCGTGGTCCATTATCAGCCGATCGTTGACTTGGCTTCGGGGGCTCTAATGGGCATGGAGGCCCTTACAAGATGGGAGCATCCGGTTCGCGGGCTGATCCCGCCCCTGGACTTTATTCCCGTGTCCGAGGAAACCGGAATGATCATCCAGCTTGGCGAATGGATCCTCGAAATAGCGAGTCGCGAGACAAAGGAACTACAGACCGAGCATGACTGCCCGGAGCTTTCGATAACCGTCAACATATCAAGCCGTCAATTCCATCATGAATCGATCGTAGCCACCATCCAGCGCGTTTTGGACGTAACCGGCCTGGCTGCTGAGAATCTCGTTCTGGAGATTACTGAAACGACGATGCTTGAGAATACGGAACTGTCCGCACAGAAGCTTCGGGAGATAAAGGAACTCGGCGTCCGTCTGGCGATCGACGATTTCGGTACGGGATATTCATCCCTGAGTTATCTGCAGCAATTCCCGATCGATATTCTAAAGATCGATAAATCATTTATTGACCGCATCAATCAAAATAAAGAAGGGGCAGCTGTCGCTCGGGCGATCATCACCATGAGCGAGACGCTGCAGCTTCGCACTGTGGCTGAAGGCGTTGAGACTGCGGCACAGGCACTTACGCTGAGATCCCTAGGCTGTGAGTTCGGTCAGGGGTACCATTTTTCCAAACCTCTTTGTCAGGCGGATCTTGTTAGGTTTATAGCTGGGGCGAATTGGGGCAATACCGAGAGAGTGTCCGCCGGGGAATTTCATCTGGCAAATACCGTCGACCAGGCCGAGCAAAGGCTGTAGCGTCTAACGATCAGAAACGAGTATGCCGTGCTATACTTCCCGCCGGGCTTGAGGGTTAACAGATGGCAACCTGGGTAAAGCGAGCGTCTTAGTTTCAGATCTAATGAGTGTAGAAAGATTGAGTCATGAGTAAACCTCCCAGAGGCTCTATTTGGCAGAAGTGGGATTTGCACCTGCATCCGCCAGGTACTAAGAAAAATGATCAGTATGGCGACGAAGATAACGTCTGGAACGAATACTGTCGACGAATTGAAGAGAGTGATGTTCAGGCTTTTGGGATTACAGACTATTTTTCCGCAGATGGTTATTTGAACTTTATCGGGCAGTTCCGCGCAAAATATCCGCAGTCTACGAAAGTCTTCTTCCCGAACATCGAGCTCTGCACGAATGACGTTGTTAACGCTCAAAACGAAGAAGTAAACCTTCATTTAATCTTCAATTCCTCGGACCCAGGATGTGAGGGCAAAATGCGGGCTTTCTTGCAGGAGCTGAAAACTCACAAGACCGCTAGTGGAAACAGGAATATCAAAGCCTCAGAGTTGTCTGCAACCCGTGATTTCGAGGAGGCAACAACCAGTCGTCAGTGGATAATAGAAGCGCTAGACAATACATTTGGAAGTAACAGCGATCTTACAGAGTATGTTCTGATCCTGACCTCCGCTAATAATGACGGTATTCGCACAGCGCAAGAGACGGTTGATGGAAAGAGCAGGGGAAAGAAACGCAAGGTCGCGATCACAGACGAGCTTGATAAATTCAGCCACGCGTTTCTCGGGAATTCTGGTAATGTCCCATATTTTCTAAAAACCAATCGGCTCGACACCAAAGAGCCAATCGAACCCAAAGCTGTTGTCACCGGAAGCGATGCGCATTCATTCCAGCAGTTTGATGATTTAGTCGGAAAACTTGCACTCCAAGATGGAGTGGTTGTGAAGGAACCGACATGGATTAAGGCGGATTTAAGCTTTGAAGGCCTGCGACAGATTATCTTTGAACCGGAAGCCAGGGTTTACATCGGTGAAGAGCCAGAGATTGAAACTTTGGTGCGCAATGATCCCCGCAGATATATCGAGTCTCTTCGCATTGGCTCCATCGAAGGTTATGACGGACGCTCGGGGTTATGGTTTAGCGACGAGGTCATACAGCTGAACAAAGAGTTAGTCGCTATTATCGGGAATAAAGGAAGTGGCAAGAGTGCTCTGGTGGACATTCTGGGCCTCGTCGGGAACAGCCACAATCAAAAATATCACCATTCCGCATCAGCTCGTCCTGAGGAGCTTTTCTCGTTTCTCAACAGAGAAAAGTTTCTAAAAGGCCGTATCGCCGAGAATTTTGTCGGTTCAATTTACTGGTACGCCGGAGAGCCAGATTCTAAGGTTCTCAACGAAGAGACGAATCAAAACATTCGTGAGAATGTGGAGTACCTACCGCAGAAATATCTAGAGAAAATTTGTACAGACATCGAAGATGATGAATTCCGGCAAAAGCTCAATCAAGTAATTTTTGGATATGTTGATGACAAGGACAGATACGGTCAGGATAGCCTTGAGGATTTGGTAAACTACCTTGCCAATTCAACAAAAGAGGACATTGCGCGTTCCCGAGTAGCCCTACACATAGAGAACGAGAAAGTCGTCGCGTTGGAGACTAAACTCACGGCGACTCACAAAGAGGATTTACGAGAGCGGCTTAGAATCAGAAACGAAGAAATTTCCGCTCATGAAGCCCTGCGTCCAACCACGGTCCTATCGCCGCCGCAGAATACCGATGCTGAAAGGAAGACCACGAAGGATATTTCAGAAATCGATGCTGCTCTGTTGCAGCATACCGCTCAGGTATCAGATTTAGAGACTGAACAAAGTCGCTTGACACGACGCTTTCAAGACATCGAACAATTTAAGCGTGCAGTTTTACGCCAAGTCGAAGGTATCTCGGACCTGAAGCCTAACTATAACGAGTTACTTACAACGTTGGGCATCAATTTTGTGGACGTCGTCCAAGTTTCAACAGACTTCCGACTCATAGATGAAAAATCTAGATTGATAAAGGATCGGCTTGACGAGATCGGTGCTCTTCTACGTGCCCAGGAAGATGTAGACGATTTAGAGCAGGAGTTGCAGGAGGATGCAAAGCAACGGAGCCTGCGAATCCGGATAGATGACTTACAAGCTAAACGTAGTGAGCTTATAGACCAACTCGACAAACCAAATCGCGAGTACCAAGGGTATCTGAATGCTCTTGGAGAATGGCAGGAAAGAAAGAAACTACTCGTAGGTGAAGCGGAAGAGCCGGAGCGCGAGACATTAAATTGGCTAGCAAAAGAGCTTAATGCGATCGATAACGAATATCCGCAACAACTCACAATTGCTCGCGATGCGAGAAACGATGTCAGTAAGTCTATTTTCGACAAGAAAAAAGCCTTACTTTCGCACTATGACGCGATCAAAGGAGCAATCGACCGAGAAATCGATCGCTACTCAGATGAACTCGGTGACTATGACATCGCCATTGACGCATCCCTTCGATTTGAGACAGGTTTTTACGACGAGTTCTTTAAATTCATTAATCAAGGTGTGAAAGGAAGTTTCTATGGCGTTGAAGAGGGGCGAAATACTCTTAAAGACCGCTTGGAGGATGGGAATGGATGGGAAGATCCAACTCAGGTCTTTCTTAAACTCTCAAGAGTAATTGATCTTCTGGACAAAGACTGTCGCGAAGGAACTCAGGGCTCTAATGAGAGGAAGGATATCTTCTCACAAATGAAACAGGACAAGAATCCGGTAGAATTCTATGATTTCCTTTTCGGCTTCGAGTTTCTCGAAGCAAAATACGATCTCAAGGTAGATCAAAAGGATCTTAGTGAGCTATCGCCAGGGGAAAGGGGTGGTGTGCTACTGATCTTCTATCTTATGCTGGACAGAAGGGACATTCCATTGGTAATTGATCAACCAGAAGACAATCTAGACAATAAGAGCGTATACGAGATTCTCGTCACCTTCTTAAAGAAGGCCAAAAAGCGAAGGCAGATTATTATGGCGACACATAATCCTAATCTTGCGGTTGTTGCTGACGCCGAGCAGATTATTAATGTGTCGATAAATAAGAAAGCACGGAATGATTTCGACTTTTATTCAGGTTCAATAGAGAATCCCAGAATTAACAAAAAGGTGGTCGATATCCTAGAAGGCACTCTCCCAGCGTTCAATAATAGGCGGCTGAAGTATCGTCGTATCTGAAGCTTGCGCGAACATAACTCGGCAATGAGCGCAGCACTACCGCCACATTCGGCTGTCTTCCCAAGAACCGCACTATTGTTGAGATCGTTGTGATGACTTCGACATAGTACTGTTATGCGCCTTCCATTATCCTAACTCCGCTGTGTCCCAAATCCATATAGCACGAAGGATGATATGGAGTTGTTACCATCGGAACTTCGTTCTCGAATCCCGCCTTTATACTCGCAAGAGGACGTGAAACTCGAAGACCGGATAGTCTACATCAGATTCTTTTCCCTTCAGGTAATTGGACTTGGTTCGTAACTGAGGGCCAGGATGAAGACGACGACTTTGTAATGTTTGGTTAAGTTATAGGGTTCGAAGGAGAATAGGGTTATTTCTCATTAAACGAACTCAAAAGCGTCGAAGTGTTCGGGCTGAGAGCAGAGCGAGATCTCTACTTTGAGCCCACGACATTTTCTGAAGCTATCGAGAGATTCTCAGGTTAAGCTACGCCGTCCACACAGACGGCCTTTTGTATTAAACGTGCGGAACAGTGGTCGTCCAGATTGACGGTAGGTGCTTCTATTTCAACGATCCACCGGGCACGAAGGCCCGCATGAACGACGGCGGTTCGTTGGTGATTACTTGCCACGACTGTAGTTATGGAACGGGGTTAAGGTTCGCCAAGACGGCGAAGACGTAGTAGATCTTTTTGAAAGTGCGGGCCAGTTTTTGCTTCGTTAGTGCCGAAACGCTGGGAGCGACTATTTTTTGATATAGCTCGCTTTCCCCTATTGCTGAACAGCGTCTTAAAGTATAGGGTTAACAGGTTAAGGGAAGGGCTGTCACGAACAACTTGTTGCAGGAGGAAGGCTTTGACTAAGAAGGATTGGGCTGACATGACATGCGAGGACCACTTTGTTCAGTTTTATGCCGAGGATCGGGATCTAGTGGACACCGTCGCAGACTATGTGACTCACGGGCTGCGCTTCGGCGATACGTGCATTGTCGCTGCTACGAGTGAGCACAACGAGGCTATTAAAAGGAAAATAGGTGCGATCGATCCGGAAGTTCAGCTAGAAATGGCCATCGGACAATTTATCGCTCTCGATGCACACGAGACCCTTGCTAAATTCATGGTCGATGGGATGCCGAGCCAGGAAAAGTTCGATGAGGTAATCGGCGGTTTGATCCGAACGGCAAGAGCGGAAAAAAAGCGTATTCGAATCTTTGGAGAAATGGTGGCTGTGCTGACTGACGATCGCAAACCGGAGGCCGCCATCGCCCTGGAGCATTACTGGAACGATCTCGCAAAGAACCACCCCTTCCGACTCTTTTGCGCATACCCGGACCGTACTCGTTTACAGCCGGATACTGCTCATCATTCTGCCGATATCTGTGCAGCTCATTCACATGTTATCGGCTGATAGGACCGCTCCATTTAACCATATACACTCCCCGTTGAGATCGTGCGAAAATTCCGTACAATCATCGCCTCCTCCACCTTCTCCAAATTGCGCCCCCGCCCTTTCACCGGCATTGAATAGACCTTGCTTCCAACATCCACGTCGTCCCCATCCCAAACGGAGGACCAGCAATTCGCCGCACGAGCCACCACGGACGACTGACGGTGCGTAAGGCCTGTCAAGGGTAGGGCGGCAATACATCTAGTAAGTCCAAAACTTGACGTCCATAGGAAACTTGACAGCCTTTGGTGTAAAATCGTTTTCCCTAAAACCATGAAAGTCCAGACTCTAAAGCAAGATGGTCGTTCAATTCCCATCATCATTTGTGACCTTTGCGACGACCCTTTTGAAAAAGGCCAGCACGCAGAATTATCTCATCCCACAGGCGTCTGAGGGCGAAAGGCACGATGTTATTGTCGGCCATTCGGAATGTACGGGTCGTTTCGAGAAGCGCCAACTTGGGAGCGGAGTGAACTATGGCAATATGTCAGTCGGGCACTTGCTGTATTGCTTAGTCGGGAATATGGGGATTATATGGAGGCCGAGAGCAAGTCCGCTAAGATTCTTTCTCGCATCACACAGTGAAAAGGAGTGCCCGGCGAAACTGGTTCATCAGCTCTAGCGAGAGCTAGTTAGCGGGTCACAGTAGCAGGTGGATTAACTAGATTCCCCCGGGAAACGATGACAATGAACCCTTTGACGACACAAATCAATGAGTCCAAAAACCTCGTACAGGCGTGGCTCGCTGCAATTGTCGAATCGTCGGATGACGCGATCATAAGCAAGGACCTCAACGGCATCATCATGACGTGGAACCGCGGTGCCCAGCAGATCTTTGGCTACACCGCTGACGAGGTCGTCGGCAAGTCGGTCACGATCCTGATGCCGCCCGAACGCGTCAACGAAGAGCCCGGCATCCTCGCACGTATCCGGGCCGGCGAGCGTATCGATCATTACGAGACCATCCGGCGCCGAAAGGACGGAACCCTGATTACAATTTCGCTGACGGTGTCACCCATATTCGATGCGGACGGTACGGTTATAGGCGCGTCAAAGATCGCCCGAGATATTACGGAAATTAAGGAATTGGAGCGAGTGCGGCGTCAATCCGAAACCATGCGGAACATAATCGACACACAGGAAGCGGAGAGACGGCGGATCGCTCGCGACCTCCACGATCACGTCGGTCAGGAACTCACTGCGTTGCGACTGCAGCTCGCCGTGGCGCGCGGCCGGCATCAGCTTTCCCAAGAGAACGTCCGGGATCTCGATACGCTTAGCGAAATAGCTGAAAGAATGGATTGGGACCTCGGGTTTCTGTCGTGGGAGCTGCGGCCAACTGAGCTTGAAAAACTCGGAATCGCCGACGCTCTCCGAAGCTTTGTCAGCGAATGGGCGCGTCGTAACGGAATTGCATCCGCCTGTGATTGCACCCTAGATGGCGCCTCGACGCTTCCCCACCACCTCGAAACGAACATCTACCGGATCGTCCAGGAAGCGCTAAACAATATAGCTAAGCACGCCGATGCCAGTCATGTCGATGTAACCTTTCGACAAAGCCCAGGAGGCGACCTTGAGCTTAGGATCAGTGATAACGGGCGCGGATTAGACCCGAAGCGGCAAGCGAATTCAAAGTTCTCGGGATTTGGCCTGGCCGGCATGCGTGAGCGTGCTGCGCTGTTTGGTGGCACGATGCATGTTGATTCTAAAGGCGGGCAGGGTACGACGATCTCTATCCGGTTTCCGATAGACGGGATTGAGTACGCCCGCGCCGATAATTAATAACCCGACGCATCTAAGAATCGGTTTTCGTTGCAAAATCTTAGGAACGGTGTAAATATTAGTTCGATATCAGGGGCTTTCCCCGGTTTCTCCAAGTAGGCGGGCCTTAACCTGTCCACTTTAGACACGGAAAGCACCGTGTAGATCTTCGAAAGAAGGTTTGCACGGTGCTTTCGCATTTATCCCATTGAGATTAGATCGTAAAAAATTCTTTGACGGCTACCGCTCGAAGTGGGGCAGTCTAACTGCGCAAGGCGGCAAGAACGCCCGCCGGATCATAAACCGCCTGGACCGCGCTGATCTGATCGCAGGCTGTGCTCTCGCTTTCGAGACATCCTGAAAAGCTCCCTGAAAAAAGGGACCGGGTCAGAACCGAGTGCTGACGTGGCCGCAGACGCTTTGCGGCCTGGAAATGAGCGATGCCGCTCGAGTTAATTTGAGTGTCGAATAGTCCCGATCGTTACGATTTGTCACTGATGTCGTTTTTGTGGACATAGGGATGTAGGGAGAATCCCCATTCCACGCACGCAACAGACATATTCGGATTTTCTCTATGGATCTCTCGCGGGAAAGAAAGTGCGAAAGCCCGTTCAACATCCCTAAGTCCCCATATCCACTCCTCATAAACCTCCACTCAAGGTAACTGCAATAGCACCAGTACCTCACATATTGATAACGAAGAATTGCGCTTTTGCGGAAAACAACACCGTCTTGGCTTCAGCCATGCGTTCCGTAACATCGAACTGCACAACCGTTGAAAATCCATATCCATATCTATGTCCAAATCGCAACGAAACAATTATCTGCGAACGTTTCGTCAACGTAGCGGCTATTCACAAAAGGACATCGCGTTTCTCTTGCAACTTCGGCAAAGTCGGGTCTGCCTGCATGAGACCTCGAACACCTCTCCCTGCCTTACAACCGCCCTTGCTTATGCACTGATCTTTGAAACTAACGTGACGGTGCTTTTCCAAAGGGTCGTCGATCCAATGATGGAGGAGTTGCGACAACGTGCCACTCTCCTCATTGAGGCATTGCCAGAGAACCCGCGCTCAGCGAGAGACCTACGACGAGCCGCTGCCCTGTATCGACTTGCAGGAAACGAGAGCCTATCAGCTCAATGAGGCCGCGCATCCTAGGAATCTATCCCAACTGGAAGGGGATTGGTTTTGCCATAATAGAGCGGGGCGACAAACTCGTGGATTGGGGCATTCGGTACCTTCCGCAACGCCGAAGCGTCGAAGAAAAACATCAGCCCGACGACCAAGAATATCTCAGGCTCCTCGCAGATCTCATCGAAGTCTATGCGCCGGACGTGCTTGCCCTCGAAGATTGGACCGCGACCACCTGTCGCCGAGGCCCCCGAATGGTACGCATACTCCGGAAGGCAAGTCTCCTCGGTAGAAGACGGCTGGTATCCGTCAGCAGGATCCCGTACGGCAGAGAATTGATGCCCCATGCGCCTCTCGGTGTGCGGACCAGATATGACCTGTCAGTACTTCTGAGCCGGTTGTATCCGGAGCTCGCGGCTATCCTGCCAAAGAAGAGGAAACCGTGGAGCTCTGAAAGCGTGTGGACAAGCATGTTTGTTGCGCTTGCATACGCGGTAGTGTGCATCCAAAGAAGGGGAGGCTGATATAAAAAGGCCCCGCTATGTCTGCGGGGCCAAGGGTTATTCGCCGATCGCCGGATCATCGTATTGCAGGTGACTTAGCAAGGCATTGATTTCGGATATTGAGAGGGAGTCAAAGGCCATGGGTCCACGGAGTTCCTTGTACCTAACCAGCATTATCGTGTAGCACACCGGATCATGGTATTTCCGGTCGAGAAAATTACACCATCGGTTTCCTAGTGGTTTACGGCAACGAAAGCACCTTCCGGGCCCACCGCGAGGGTTTGTCGACTCGCCGACAGTCTCAGCAATCATCGTGTCCTCCTTGTCAGTATGAGATTCGAACCTTGTAGTAAGTCCTTTCGGTATACGACAGGTTGCAAAGCAGCTATCGGAGATAGTACCGAAGTAGCTACCGTTGTCGAGCTCAGAACACAGAGGGGAGGGTCCAGTAGATAGGTGAAACTACAAATGGCGGGGAAGAAACC
>JADMIO011827350.1_pt1 | contig 10280 bp, 9 predicted proteins | sample 8958161 | NCBI WGS metagenome assembly JADMIO01 (sample SAMN16585339, study PRJNA669376) | soil metagenome | isolation source: Crop rotation soil | place: USA: Cullars Rotation, Alabama | collected 2011
CTTTCCCAATTTGAAGTGGTCGTCAGCAAGTCCTCAAAGCCTCTTGAGCTCAACGAAAAAATGGTGATTCTCGATGCGCGCTCCGCATTTGACTACGGTTTGAACCGGGTTGTGGGCTCGCACCATTTTCCGTGGGAAAATCTGGCTGAAAGCGCGGAGACCGGCGAAATCTTGCGCGACCAACGGAAATTGGCTCAACGATTGGCTTTGATGGGCCTGACTCCGTCGACTCCCATCGTGGTGATCGGCAACGGTCCTTCGGGCAACGGCGAAGAGGGCCGGCTCGCCTGGACGCTGCTGTATTTGGGCTACAAAGATGTTCAAACGGCGAATATCGAATTGTTCCGCAAGAATCTGACTTCGATGGTGACACCGCCACCCAAAAACGCGGAGCCGGCGGATGTTGAACCGGACATCGGAATGGTGACGGCCAAAGAGGAGTTCAAGCGGCTCGCGGACAATCCCAAAGATCGCCGTGAAAACCACATCTGGATCATTGATGTGCGCAGTGAAAAAGAATATTTCAACAAAGCTCCGGGCACCGAACCCAAGCCCGACATCGGTGCAATTAATATCGAGTGGAAGCAATTCTACACACAGATGGGCCGTCCTGATCCGCTCATGCGCAAAAAACTTCAGGCTCTCGGAATTGGCGAGAATGACCGTATCATTCTGCTCTGTAACCGTGGCGTCCGCTCCAGTGCGGCGTCTTACGCGTTGATTTCGCTCGGTTTCCACCGTGTTGAAAATTTCTTATCGGGCTGGCGGAGTCTCTAAACCCACGTAACATTCAAATCACGGTGTTCTTTTGTTCGACAAAAACACGAACACGTCCACAGGCCAAAACTTCGGCTATGATTGAGTTTTAGGAGGTGTGGGATGATTGGAATTATATTCGGGCCGATTTTGGCCGGAATCATTTTGATCGGCAATGGAGGCGGCAACGGCGGCGGTCAACGTCCCGAGCCCGCGGGTCCACCGGACGTCAATGTCGATATCACGTCGGCCTCAATCAAATCGACAACTGTTCAGGCCGGCAAGACGGTGATGATGACCGTAACCGCAATGTCAGACAAGCGGCCGATTCACGCTTACATCTGCGCCATCTTCCGCGAGCCGGCAGGCGGAAACTTCGGAAGTTGCGGTGAGGATGTGATTGTCCGCCGCAAGACCGAGTTGTTGTTTGATATATCAGTCGATATCCCGCCGGATGCTACGCTCGCAACCTATTCCGGTTCAATTCAAGTCTTCAGCCGCAACGGTGATTTGCTCGGCCTTGAAGAAAATGTCGCGAACGTAACGGTGACCGCGCCTTAGCCGCTCGATGGACTGCGCATCACCGAGATTTCAACTCTGTCCTCGCCTTTTGAGAGGAATCCTAGCTTTTCAGCGGCGCTGTAAGAGAGATCGATGATCCGGCCGCCCGCGTAGGGCCCGCGGTCATTCACTCGGACTTCGACATGTTTTCCAGTGGAAAGACTCTTTACGCGCAAGATTGTGCCGAACGGGAGTGACGGGTGCGCGGCCGTGAGCTTGTGCATATCGAACACTTCACCGCTTGCGGTCTTCTTGCCTTGAAATCCCTTGCCATACCACGAGGCTACGCCTCGTTGATAAACGCCTTTGGGCAAAGTGGCGCATCCGCTTAGCAGCAGCAATAGGGCCAGACCAAAGACATAGCGAATTCCTATAGATTCCATTGTTTCTTCAAATTTTAACCTATGCGGAAAGCGGGATAGAACGGGGCTTCAGGAGGGATTTTATGAAGTTGTTCTCTATTGCATTAGTGTTGCTCTCGTTCGGCGCTTCGGCTGATGTTTGCCCATCGAAACCGCAAAGCATTAAGGTGATCGACCTAAAGTCGGGCTGGTGGCAGGGTGACGGCGGCGACACCGATCAATATGTCATTCGGCACATCACCGGCAAATGCCCCAATGTTCACTTCTTCTATCAGCATACGCTTTATGGTGGTTCCGGATTTAATCTTCCGCACGATGGAACGGCCGAGCCCGCGGAATTTGATCAAATTTGGCTGCTTTCGGGCGGCGAGGCGGATGGTTCCGATCTTCGTGTGAATGATCCGACGTTTGTTAATTATTTGAAGTTGATGACCGAAGGCAAAGGCAACTTGTTCGTCGGCACCGGATTCGGCAATGTCTACCACGCGAAAGCTCTGACAGAGGCTCTGGGCTTGGGTGTTGTGGCGCTCACCGGACGCGATGTTCACGAATATCCGTCTGCTATGGGCCGGCTCGAAGTTTTGCGTGAAATTCCGGAAGCCAATTTGAAAGCGGATCATCTTTTGTTCGCCGGCATCTCCGTTTTGCCGGACCAAATGAAGTTGGATCAATTTTTGGCTGTTAGCGATTGGCTGGACGCGAGCAAAGTGGAAACGTTGGCGACCGATGCCGACGGCCACTCCGTCATCGGCCAATTGGAAGTGAACGGCCGCCGCATGATTCTCGACATGAACATGCCGCGCACGTTTCTGATCCGTCAGGCGAATCCTGCGATTGAGCAGTATTTGCTTAACCTTGTTAAAGTTCTCGAGCACTAAGTTTATTTACCTGATGCGGGCGTCGAGGTTGCGTCCGCTCAAGTGCGAATGCGCAACGCAAAGCGCTGCCGAAGCGGCATCGGTCAGGCAGAGTAGGGTAACCGCCTCACTTCGATTTTGGCAATTCTTCCGCCAAATCCGTCGCGATGTTCACCGCCTCAGTCACCTCAGCGGTTTTTAGATATTCTTTAATGCGATCTTCGCGCGACGGAGATTCTTTTTCGTCCTCTTCTTCAGCCTTCGTGGAATTGGGATCCTTGCCTTTTAGCATGGACGCAATGGTCACAATCGAAGAGGGCTTAGGCTTCGCCAATTCCTTCCGCAATTTCTTGAAATCAGCTGCGTCCGCGATGCGCTTTTTCGCCTTAGCCTGCAAAACCTTAATCACCTCAGGCTTCACGACTTTCCAAGCATCGGGGCCTTCCACGACATAAGCGCTGGCCGACAAAAATTGCGCGATTTTCTGCGGAGGCAGCGAGTAATCCAATTTCTTCTCGGAAATTGAATCCTGTGCCAATGCCGATGGGAAAACTATATCGCCGGGAACGCCGCGATGTTGAGTCGAAGCGCCACCGGCGGTGTAAAACATAGCAGTGGTAGTTTTCAAAGCGCCAAGACCAGGCGCGAGCTGCTCGATCGACTGAACTGTGCCCTTGCCGTAGGTGTGATCGCCGCCCACAATGACCGCGCGGCGATAATCCTGCAAAGCACCCGAGACAATTTCGCTCGCAGATGCGCTCACCCGGTTGGTCAAGATCACGAGCGGGCCCGACCACATGATTTTCGCATCTTCATCGGTTAAAGTTTGAAAGCGGTTGCCGCGGCCGACGCGCAACACATCGCCAGTCGCAATAAACAATCCAGAAACTTCAACGGCATCTTGCAAACTTCCGCCGCCGTTGCTCGCAAGGTCCAAAATCAAAGCGTCCGCTTTGTTCTTCGAGGCTTCGCCCACCAAGCGGCGCAAATCGTTGGTCGCCGATTTTCCGTCTTTCGTTAAGTCATCGTAGAACGAAGGCAGATTCAAGAAAGCGATCTTCAGTTTTTTGCCGTTCACTTCGCGGTCGAAGTAGTTGATGAAGGCGGCTTGGTCTTCCAGGGTGATCTTTGCCCGCCCGAGCAACACTTCCAGATTTTTCACTTCGCCTTTTTGACGGCGGATCAATTTCAAGCGAACCGAAGTGCCCTTCGGGCCGCGGATCAACTTAATTACGTCCCGCAATTCCATTTCAATGACATCCACCCAGGGGCCGTCTTTGCCCTGAGCGACCGCGACAATCTTATCTTTAGGCTTCACCAAGCCGGTGCTCATAGCGGCGCCGCCAGGCAACAAACGCTCCACGACGGTAAATCCGTCTTTCCAAATAAGAGAAGCGCCAATGCCCTCAAGCGCGAGCTTCATTTGAATTTCAAAATCTTCATGCGCCTCGCTCGCCATGTAATTGGAGTGCGGATCCATGGCCAACGCAAAACAATCCAAAAAGCTGCCCAAGACGTCGCGCGGTTTCACCTTCTCCGCGTGCTTTTGCATGCGCTCATAGTTTTTAATGACGTGCTTCTTAGCCTCCTCAAGGCCGATCTCGGTCGCCACGTAGTTGGCGATGTCGGATTGTAACTGCGCCTCAATGGCTTTTTTCAGCTCCGCTTCGGTCTTCGGCCGCTTGCGTTTTTCCCAATCGGTCTCAATCTTCAGGTCTTTATTGATTTTGAACTTGTCGCCTAAATATTCCTTTGCGTAAGCGACCTGGCTTTGAACCCGCTTCACCAACAGCTCATTCGATTTCACCAAGGCTGAGCAATCGCCGCCGGTGATCTTGCCAAAAATGTTTTTCAACGAGTCCGCGACGCCTTTGTACTCACTGTCGAGCAAATACATGCGCCCGACATCCAGGCGTTTCATGAATTGCTCCACCGTGCGCTTTTGCAGAACGTCGCCGGGCGGTGGCGAGAGGTGAGTCAGCAAAAACCGCTGCTGAATTTGCGGAATGTGTTCACAGGCGAGTTCAATTTCTGCGGGTGGCGCGGGCGGATTCTCGGCCCAGACCAAGGCCGAGGAGAGCCAAATCAAAATGATCGTCATTCATGAATTTTCGATCTATTGGCAAGCGATGGCAAGGCTGGCGTCAAGATTCTCCATAAAGTCCCGCATCGCCGTAGGATTAATCACGTACGTCTGGCCGGGAGAGATTCCATCTTTTTCCAAGTAGTACTTATACGTGTGGCCTTCTAGGGTTTTAATCTCGATGGATTCCTCGCCTAAATCCACAATGACCGGGCCTGGTGGAACCGGTTGCAATTGCATCTGCGAGTAGATCGCCAAAAGAGCATTCGCTTGAGCCAGGCTCAGTGTACCGGCTTTAAAGCAGAGGGCATCGGGATGCTTGGCTGAAACTTGGAAGTTCCCACTGACGAATTTCGTGAAATCGATGGTCAGATCGTATTTCCAGTTCGGCGGAAGGCCGTACCAGCCGCCTTTGTAATAGCGGATCGAGTTAACGGTTTCGTTGGCGTGGACCGTGACTTGCGCGCCGGGGTCGGCCGGGCTGGCCGTTTTGCCCTTACAAGAAACCACGAATGTAAGTGCGAGTAACCCCAAAATCCCCATTACAGTTTTCATGGGTAAACAGAATTGCAAGCCATGCCACGCCTGCCGTGCCCCCTCAGTCGAGCGCGGCAACGGCGGGTGTTTACGCTTTGATTCGCTTGCAAAGGCTGTCGACGCACTAAATTTTTACGTCTCAGGATGAGACGTTACGGCTTCTCCATCGGAGGCCAGTTCGGGCGGAATCCGCCGACCTGGGGCCAATCGTGCAATGGCGGCGGTGGTGGGGGCGGTTGTTGCGTCTTCGGCGGCTGATCCTTTTGCGCGTCGTGCAAATAGCTTTCGATTTCCGAAGCCGACCAGTCTTCCATTCCGTCGAGCGGGCCGCCCTGGCCAAAAAGTTCGCGCTTCATAAAGCGGCGGGGCTGTGCGGAAGGCGGCGGCGGGGTCACGAGAGCGATTCCATCTTTAATCTTGGGAAGCTCCGATTTAACTAAGGCTTCAAGCGCAGCAACAGCCGGCTCGATCTGGGCATCGGTTTGCCCGCGATAGCTGTCACGAATCTGTTGAACTTGATAATTCAGCTGACCTAAGATTTGGCCGAATTCCTTGACCTGCTCATCGGAAGCCGCAAAGCGGAGCTGATTCCCGGGTGTTTCTTGAACCTGCGTCTTCAATTTCATCTCGCCGATCAGCGTGGCGATCTCCACCGCGACTTCAGAAACCCGGTCTTGCATTGGCTCAGACACCAGGATGCGCTCACAGAGTGGGCGGCGGCGCGGTGGTTGATACCGGCGAGGCGCGGCCTCGGCTAGAGTAAAAGAAAACATCAAACCTATAATAGTTACAGCACGAAGCATCTCACACCTCAGCGATTCGGTTTTCAACTCGGCTCGAGAGTAGACACTACAAATTTCGTGCCCTGTCAGATCAAGCGGCGGATTTTAATTTTTGGAATATGGCGGTCAACGCGCGCATCACTTCTGGATCGTATTTGCCGGCGAGTTTGCCGGCCATAAGTGAAATGGCGTCGGTCGGTTTCATTGGGTCGTTGTAAGAGCGTTTCGTGGTGAGCGCATCGTAAGTATCGGCCACTGCCACAACACGAGCCATCGGGTGAATTTCTTCGGCCGAAAGCTTTTGCGGATAGCCGTTTCCGAGCAAGGATTCATGATGTTCATAAGCGCAGGCTATGACGTTTTCGGCGGCGTTGTGCTCGGACAAAATCTTGAGTCCATAGGCCGGATGCTTCTGCATCGTCACCCATTCGTCATCCGTGAGCGGACCGTTTTTACAGATGATATCCAGCGAGATGTAGCGCTTGCCGATGTCATGAAACAAACCGCCGAGGCCCAGCTCTTTCAAATCATGGCCGCGGAAGCCGACGAACTGGCCGAGGCCGAGCGAGTAGACGCTCACGTCGATCGAATGGTTGTATGTGTAAAAATCGTGTGAAGAAAGGCCGATCAAATTGACCATCGCCTCGGCGTCGGAATCCATGAAGGACACAAAATCGTCCACGGTTTGGCGGGCATCCTTTAAAGCGTTTTCGATGTCCGGGCGTTCGAACAACTCTTCGACCAGAACCATCGTACTCTCGCGCAAAATCAGCGCTTTCTGTTTGGTTCCGAGATCCGAACTCATCAGTCCGTCCCGGACGAACTTTTGATAGTTCGCACGCTCGGCGGCGAGAATGAAAAACTGCTCGGGAGCCTTGCGTTCAAAATGATCGATTTTGCCGGCGCTGATTTTATCGCCGGCGCGCAAATAATGGATTACGCGGCCGCCAATCGTGACGAATAAATCGAATGGAATCGCCCGGTTCGGCGGCAGACTATTTATCCGTATCTTCATGTAGTTATCGAGGCTCATTAAATAAATTGTGCCACGGTTTTATTGACTCTCCAAACAAAGATGGCATGGTGGTCAGTCGAGGATGGCACTGCAGTTCGACACGGATATTCAATTCGTAAAAGGAGTTGGCCCAAAGTTGGGCGACTTGTTCCGCCGCAAAGGAATTTTGCGCGTACAGGATCTCATCGAATTTTTTCCCCGCACTTATGAAGACCGCCGCGCCGTCCGGCACATCCAGTCCTTGGTCCCGGATCAATTGGTGAGCCTCAAGGCTAGAGTCCTGAAAGTCCGGTCCATGTTTCTCGGAAAATCGAAACGCAAAATGTATGAGGTGATGGTTGGCGATACGACCGGACGGATCTCGTGCAAATTTTTTCGAGTTCCCTATCGCGGTTACTTCGAGCGCTTTCAACCGAATCAAGAAGTGCGGGTGATCGGCAAGGTCACCTTCTATCGTGGCTCCAAGGAATTTCACCATCCCGACATTCACCCGGTCAGCGCCGAAGAAGAATTAGAAAATGATTTGATACCAATTTATACCGAACTCGAAGGCCTGAGTTCCATGCGCATCGCGCGCTTGATTCAAACCGTGATCGGCCAGCCCATTCCGGACGTGATGCCGAAGTGGATACGTGATCAGTACGGACTCATGGAGCTCGGTCCGGCTTTGCGTGAGATCCACGATCCTCCGCTTGAGCAAGGCGACATGTATTTGCAGTTCAAGGCGCCGGCTCAGCAGCGGATTATTTTTGACGAATTCTTTTTAATCGAATTGCACTTGGCTTTGAAGCGGGCGGGGATTGAAAAAGAAAAATCAGTACCGATCAATTCCAAGGGCACATGGGCTTCGCGCTTGCGTTCGAGTTTGGAATTCACCCTGACCGGCGCGCAAGAGCGGGCGTACACCGAAATCGTGGCCGACTTGCAAAAGCCACATCCGATGCATCGCTTGGTGCAAGGAGATGTGGGCAGTGGAAAGACTTTGGTGGCTTTGATGGCTGCCGCGTATGCGGCGGAGGCCGGAGCGCAGAGTGCTCTGATGGTGCCTACCGAAATTTTGGCTGAACAACATTACGCCAACGCCAAAAAACGTTTGGAACCGCTGGGCCTGAAAGTGGCGTTGCTCACCAGCCAGTGCAAAGGCAAAGAGCGCGAGCAGATCTTGGATGGATTGCGCACCGGACATGTGCACCTCGCCATTGGAACCCACGCGCTCATTCAAGACGATGTCGATTTCAAAAATTTGTCGCTTGTGATTGTGGATGAGCAACACCGCTTTGGCGTTGAGCAAAGAAATAAATTAAAGCGCAAAGGCATGTCACCCCACTTCCTGGTGATGACAGCCACGCCAATTCCACGAACGCTCGCCATGACTGTTTATGGTGACCTCGACGTGTCGGTGATCGATGAATTGCCGAAAGGCCGCCAGCCGATCGTGACCCGCAAGACTTTCCAAAGCAAACGCCACTTGGTGCTGGGGTTTGTCCGCGATCAACTCGTCGCCGGCCGCCAAGCGTACATCGTCTATCCGTTAGTTGAAGAGAGCGAAACGATGGATCTCAAGAATGCCATCGAGGAGCACGAAAAAATTAGAGCTGAATTTCCCGAATTCAAAGTCGGTTTGTTACATGGCCGGATGAAGTCGGGCGAAAAAGACGACGTCATGAACTCCTTCCGCCGCGGCGACATCCATATATTAGTGTCGACCACGGTCATCGAGGTCGGAGTCGACGTGCCGAATGCTAACATTATGGTCATCGAGCACTCCGAGCGTTTCGGTCTGTCACAGCTTCATCAGCTGCGCGGCCGGGTGGGCCGGGGGCAACATAAAAGTTTTTGTGTTTTGGTATTAGGTTATGCCTTGAGTGAGGAAGCATCCAAGCGTGCCGACATCATGGAGCAGACCACGGACGGATTCAAAATCGCCGAAGCGGATCTTGAGATGCGCGGACCCGGGGAGTTTCTGGGAACACGTCAAAGCGGGTTGCCCGGCTTCCGCATGGCCAACCTAGTGCGCGACGTAAAACTCTTGCAGCTGGCACGGGACGCGGCTTTCAAACTCATTGAAAAAGATCCTGAACTCGCGAAGGTGGAGCACATTCCGCTGAGAAAAAAACTCGAGGAACTTCACAAAACATGGGTCGGATAACGTCCCGCAATTTTGTTTGTGCTGACGATGCGGGCGACTCGACATTGGTCCAGCTCCTGCATTTGTAAGATAATTTCACTCCACAGCCCCTTGCACCCTTCAAGTATTCTTTTGCTGCATCACCAAGGAAGGGGATTTCATGTACAAAGGTCTACTGCTTTCACTTTTCGTATTCTCATTCACCGTTCCCGCTCACGCGAAAAAAATCTGCAACGGATTTATGCCTCCCAACAGGATGTATATTCCCGTCGATCATTCGCCCGCTTCGAGCATCGCCAAGGCAAAGTTCGATGAAGTGCTCGACCGTCTCAACACAATTTATAAGCCGATCGTCGCCGCCAAAGGCGGAGTGTTTAAGATCGACCGCAAGTGGAATGATGGAACGGTCAATGCGTACGCCGACCGCTCCGGCCGCACTTGGGCCATCCACATGTTTGGCGGAATGGCCCGTCACCCGGCGGTCACCTATGACGCATTCGCCGCGGTTGCATGTCACGAAATCGGCCACCATCTTGGTGGCGCGCCGAATTTCGGCGATTGGGCATCGGTGGAAGGCGAGGCGGACTATTTCGCGTTCACCAAATGTTTGCGCCGGATGTTTGATGGCGATGACAACAAGAAGATCGTGGATGCCATGTCCAACGTCGATCCTGAAGCGGTCAGAAAATGTAAAGCCGATCATAGCTCGCAACAAGATGAGTATGTTTGTATCCGCGCCACGATGGCGAATTTGGCGCTTGGCCTTGTGCTAGTGGAAGACACCGGCAAGCCAAATCCCACGCTGACCACTCCGGATACCTCTAAGGTTAGCAGCACGAACGGCGATCATCCCGAGGCTCAGTGCCGCGTGGATACGATGTTCCAAGCTTCGTTGTGTAAAGTTCCGTTCAGCCAAGATTTGAGCGACAACGATTATCACCCGGGCGCTTGCACGGATTATTCAGTGGACGGCCCGCGCTCACGCTGCTGGTTCGCGCCGAATTAATTATTGTTGCTGGGTTACGAGCCGCTGTTCGCACATCGGCAGATGTTGCAAGAAAGTGCGGGCGGCGGCGGCCGGCAATCCGAACGGCTCGATCGGATAGTCTTTTTCGGTCACCGGTCTTAGCTGCACTTCGATATCTTGAATCTCCGCTAAAACAAATCCGCGCGCTTCAATAGCGCGCGCGACGGGAAAG
>JADMIO012731317.1_pt1 | contig 10280 bp, 5 predicted proteins | sample 8958161 | NCBI WGS metagenome assembly JADMIO01 (sample SAMN16585339, study PRJNA669376) | soil metagenome | isolation source: Crop rotation soil | place: USA: Cullars Rotation, Alabama | collected 2011
CTTTCCCTACCCGCCATGTCGAACCACGTCTGATCGTTGTGGTTGGTGACGTCGACGACCAGCGTATCGCCGTCCCAGTGGCCGCGGGAGTCGCCCATCCAGAATGGCAGCGGCGTCGCCGCTTTCGTGCCGTTCGTGTAGATCAGCCGGAAGACGTGCTGCCACTCGAACGTGATGGCGACGCTGTCCTTCGTTTGAAAGATCTGGAACGGGTAGTCCAGATACATGATGCGCGGAACGCCGGCGAGGAAGCACTGCGCGAGCGGGTCGAGCGTCGCGCGCTGCCGGAAGTTCTCCTGTTTCTTCGCCAGCGCCGCCGGCAGGTACGGCAGCTCGCCGACGTCATTCCCGATGTTCGTTCGCGGGCGCCAGATGCCCTGCAGGTCAGGATGTCCATCGGCCGTGCGAGGGAGCCGCTCCGCCGCGGCGGCGGGTCCGCGTGCGCCCGGCAACAGCGCTTCGCCGACCCGCCCTGCTGCGACGTACTTCTTCACGGCTTTGGGACCAACTTCGGCGCCGTAAATGTTCCCGTCGGCATCGGCGGCCACGCCTTCCGCCGCGCTCGTGCCCGTCGCCTTCTCCACCGGGTCGGGAATGAATGCGGTGACCGACCCGTCGCGCGCGCTGCCGACGCGGATGCCGCGCTTCCAGCCGTCATGATTGCGTGACACCGACTCCGACTCGGAATCGGCCACGTAGATCACGTCGCGCTTGTCGATATAGATGCCGCTCGGCCTGCTGAACTGCCGCCACACATCCAGCTGCTTGCCGTCCTGGTCGAAGATGACGATGCGGTTGTTGCTGCGGTCGCCGACGAAGAGCCGTCCGCGTGAGTCCATGGCGAGCGCGTGCGGGCCATCGAGCTGTCCGTCACCCGATCCTTTCGTGCCCCACGTCTTCAGGAGCTTCCCGTCCTTCGAGAATTTCAGGATGCGCGAGTTCGCGCCGCCGTGTCCTTCGGACACGAAGATGGTGCCGTTCGGCGCGACGAGCACGTCGTTGGGTTGATAGAAATAGCCGGGCGCCGCGGCGCCGCCGCGCGTGCCGAGCGTCATCAGCAGCGTGCCGTCGGGGCTGAACTTGAACACCTGATTGCCGCGCATCGCGCCCGGCGGTGGTCCGGCGAGCGTGTTCGCCTCCGTCCCCTGCGGCCGCGGCGCATCGTCCTGCCCATCGGTGACCCAGACGTTGCCGTCGCGATCGACGAAGATGCCGTGCGGAAAGAGCAGCAGCCCCGCGCCGAAACTCTTTACCAGTCTGCCCGATGGATCGAACTTGAGGATCGACGGCAGGTTCGAGCCGGCGCACGAATTGGTGCCGCAGCGCTCCGCGACCCAGATACTGCGGCCGTCCTTGTCGATTTCAACGGCGCTCGTCGATCCCCATTGGCGGCCATCGGGCAGCGCAAAGTAGTTGGCGATCGTGCGATACGGATTCGGAAGGTTGTTGGTCGGCGTCGCGGTGCTTTGCGCGAGACCGCTCGTCGCCGCGGCGACGAGCGCAAGCGTCACGATGACGATCTTCATGGTGCGCATAACGTTACCTCAGCCATGACATTCTGACCGAACGTTGCGACGAACGGTTGAGGCAGTCAGCACTCGATCAAGAGCGCGAGGGACAACGCGGATGATTCAGTCAGCTCGCGGTCGAGGCAAACGTCAAGCTCGACGAGGCTCGTGCGATCCAGGCACGGCGTGACGCCGGCTTCGAAGCCGCGCAGACGATCGTCCCGACGAACATCGGCAAGCAGACGATGGATGGCGTCAGCCGCGTCATTGCGCGAATGGACGCACAGTTCCGGAAACCGATCGACTTCGACAGCTTCCTCGAAGCAGTCAACCGCTACTACGTCCGTCCGTGCCGTAAGGGTCGTTACGCGCGCGGCGTCATTTCGCGGTCACGACGACGCCCGGCGCGGCGGCGTGCTCGGCCTGCCGCCCCGAGCGCATGGGTTTGATCACGAACAGCGCGGTCGCGGCGACAACGAGGTTGGCAACGGTCGCGACGACAAACACCGCATGCCAGCTGCCGGTGGCGCTCTGCAGCCAGCTGGCCGCCGGCACGAGGAACGACGCCGTGCCCTTCGCCGTGTAGAGCAAGCCGGCGTTGGTCGTCGCGTACTTCGTTCCATATGTATCGGTGCACAGCGCGGGGAAGAGACTGTAGATCTCGCCCCACGTGAAGTACACAAGGCCGGCTGTGGCGATGAACGTCCAGGGTGTGTTGCCGATCGTGCCGAGGGCCCAATACGCGCCTGCTCCGGCGACGAACACCGCCGCCATCGTGTTCTCCCGGCCGATGTGATCCGACACCCAACCGAACGTGGGTCGCGCCAGTCCGTTGAGCACGTTGTCCACGATGCCGGCCATGATGAGGACGGTCGAGCTGATGAACAGGAAATTGACCGGCAGCCCGGCGACGCCGTAGTCCCTGGCGATCGGCGCGACCTGCGCCGTGACGACGAGTCCGCTGGCCGCGACCAGCACGAACATCACGTACAGAATCCAGAAGATCGGCGTGCCGACCATTTCCATCGGTTTGAAGTCGCGCGTCGTCTGCGAAAGCCTGCGCGTCGCCGCGGGCGCTTCGCCCGGCTTCGGCGCGGCGAGGAATTGCGACAGGATGAGAATCACGACGCCCTGGCCGAGGCCGAACCAGAGAAACGCCTTGTCGTAGCCGTAGGTGCCGATGGTCGTCACAATTGGGTAGACCGTGGCCGCGGCGCCGGCGCCAAAGCCCGCTGCCGTCAGCCCCGCGGCCAGCCCGCGTCGATCGGCGAACCACTTGAGCGCGTTGCCGACGCACGTGCCGTAGACCGCGCCCGCGCCGACGCCGGCCGTCGCCATGCCGAGGTAGAGCATCGGCAGCGACGTCGCGAACGAATTGATCGCCCAGGCCAAGGCGACCACGGCACCGCCGAACATGACGACGATGCGCGGTCCGAAACGATCGACGAACCAGCCTTCGATCGGCACGAGCCACGTTTCGGTGGCGACGAAGATCGAGAAGGCGATCTGGATGTCCGTGCGGCCCCAGTGAAAGCGAGCGTTGATGGGATCGACGAAGTAGGTCCAGCCGTACTGCAGGTTGGCGATCATCACCATGCAGATCACGCCGGCCAGGAGCTGCCACCACCGGCGCGCCGGAACCGTCGCTGGCGTTCCGTCAGAATTCGACATCAGGATCCGCTCCTCTCAGGGATGCACACTATACAATTGAGCGACTTGGCGGGTAAACCACTCAAAGTCATTCAATCCGGGACTTTACGGCGCGAGCTCGAGGAGCAGATTGCCGGCGAAGTCCGCTTCGACGCGGTTTCGCGCGCCCTCTATTCAACCGACGCCAGCGTCTACCAGATGCATCCGCTCGGCGTCGTCATCGCCAAATCGCGCGAGGACATCCTGCGGACGGTCAATCTCGCGCGTGCGCACGGTGTTTCGCTGACGGCGCGCGGCGGCGGCACGTCGCAGGCGGGGCAGGCGATTGGCCACGGACTGCAGCTCGACACCTCGAAGTACTACAACCGCATCCTGGAGCTGAACGTCCCCGAACGCTGGGCGATCGTCGAGCCGGGCATCGTCCTCGACGAGCTGAACGCGCAGCTCAAACAGCACGGACTGCGCTTCGCGCCGGACATTTCGACCGCCAGCCGCGCCACCATCGGCGGCATGATCAGCAACAACTCCTGCGGCGCGCGATCCGTCATGTATGGGAAGACCATCGATCACGTCCTCGAGCTCGATGTCATCCTGTCGGACGGTTCGCAGGCGCACTTCCGGCCGCTCAATCGCGCGGAGCTCGAGGCGGCCTGCCAGGGCGACACCCTCGAAGCGGCGTGCTACCGCGAGGTGCGGCGCATCGCGCGCGAATGCGCGGATGAAGTCGAGAAGCGATATCCGAAGGTGGTGCGCCGCGTCGGCGGCTACAACCTCGACGAGTTCGTCGACGAGAGCAAACCGTTCAACCTCTCGAAAATCATCGTCGGATCGGAAGGTACCCTGGCGATGATCACCGCCGCCAGGATCAACCTGGTGCCGCTGCCGAAAGAGAAGGCGGTGCTCGCCATCGAGTTCGACGAGCTGCTCGATGCGCTTGCCGCCACGCCGATCATCCTCGAGCACAAGCCGTCGGCCATCGAGGTGATGGACCGGTTCATCCTGAACCACGCGCGTGAAAACCCGGCGATGGATCGGATGCGCCGCACCATTCTGCAGACCGAGGATCCCGGCGCCCTGCTGAACGTCGAGCTCTACGCCGATCGCGCGGAGGACCTGCCGCCGCGCCTCGAGGCGATCGAACGCGACCTGAAGGCGTTCAAGTGCGTTTATCGCCGGTTGTTGCCGCTGGCGGAGCAGGCGCGCGTCTGGAGTTTCCGCGAGATGTCGCTCGGCCTGTCGATGGCGATGAAGGGCGACGAGAAGTCGCTCTCCTTTGTCGAAGACACCGCCGTGAAACCCGAGGTGCTGCGCGACTACATCGCCGAGTTCCTGGCGATGATCGCGCGCAACGGCAGCGAATCGGGCGTCTACGCGCATGCGTCGGTGGGGTGCCTGCACGTCAGGCCGGTGGTCAATATGAAGACCGCCGAAGGAATCGCCAGGTTCGAGCGCATCGCGACCGACAGCGCGGACCTCGTGCTCAAGTACGGCGGCGCGCTGTCCGGCGAGCACGGCGACGGCCTCGTGCGCGGCTGGTTCATGGAGAAGATGTTCGGTCCGGCGCTGTATCAGGCCTTCCGCGCCGTCAAGCACACCTTCGATCCACACGGCGTCTTCAATCCGGGGAAGATCGTCGATTGCCCGTCGTTCACCACGAACCTGCGCTACGGCGCGAACTATCAGACGCCGGATCCGCCGACTTATTTCGATTATTCCGAATACGGCGGCTTCGGCCGCGCCGTCGAGATGTGCAGCGGCGTCGGCGCCTGCCGCAAGAAGCTCGAAGGGACGATGTGCCCGTCGTACATGGCGACGCGCGACGAACGGGACGTGACGCGCGGGCGGGCGAACACGCTGCGGCTGGCGATGACTGGCAGGCTCGCCGAAGCCGGCCTCGATGACGACGGGGTTCTCGAGACGCTTGACCTGTGCCTCGAATGCCGCGCGTGCAAGGCGGAATGTCCCGTGGGCGTCGACGTGGCGAGGTTCAAGAGCGAATACCTCGCCGAGCACTGGCGCAAGCACGGCATCCCGCTCGGCAAGCGCGTGCTCGGCAACGTGCGCGAGCTGTCGAAGATCGGCAGCCAGTTCGCGCCGCTGGCCAACGCGATGACGGGCAGCGGCTTCGGCCGGTGGATGAACGAGAAGCTGTTCGGCATCGATCGGCGGCGCACGCCGCCGCCGTGGGTGAAGCGCACCTTCGCCGATCGCTTCGCGCAGGCGGCCGGTAAGGCGGGAAAGGCCGGAGGGGCGGGAGGGGTCATTCTCTTCAACGACACCTTCACGAATTTCAACGAGCCCGAGAACGGCATCGCGGCGGTGAAGGTCCTCGACGCCGCGGGCGCGGACGTGCGGCTCGTCGCGCACGACTGTTGCGGACGGCCGCAGATCTCCACCGGTCAGCTCGACGCGGCGCGCAAGCTCGCGAGGAAGAATGCCGACGCGCTCTACGAGGCGGCTTCCCGCGGCGAGAAGATTCTCTTCCTCGAGCCAAGCTGTCTGTCCGCGGTGCGCGAGGATGCGCCGGCGCTGCTGCGTGGCGAGGAGCAGCGCAAGGCGCAGGTGGTCGCGGAGGCGTGCCTCCTCTTCGAGGACCATCTCGAGCGGGAACTGGCGGGCGGACGGCTCGCGCTCAACCTGAAGTCGGGGCCGCCCACCGTGGTGCTGCACGGGCACTGTCATCAGAAGTCGATGGGCCTGGTTGCGCCGGCCAAGGCGCTGCTCTCGCGCATCCCCGCGTGCACGGTGGTGGACCTCGACTCCGGCTGCTGCGGGATGGCAGGCTCGTTCGGCTATTCCCGCGACCACTACGAGGTGTCCCGGCAGATTGGCGAGCGGCGGCTGCTGCCCGCGGCGCGCGCGCTCAAGCCGGGCGAGCTGCTGGCGGCGGCGGGGACATCGTGCCGCCACCAGGTCGAACATTTCGCCGGTGCACATGCGCGGCATCCGGCGGTCATCCTGCAGTCGCTAATCGAATAGAATCCGCGCCATGGCCATGACAACAACAGCGCGTCGCTCCGGCATCCCGGCGACGACGAACGTGCTCGGGCTGCTGTGCGCGATGTATTTCATCAACTACATCGTGCGCGTGAACGTCAGCACGGCGGCCGCGGTGTTCCAGCCGGAGCTGCACCTGACGAACACGCAGGTGGGTCTGATCTTCTCGGCCTTCGCCTATCCCTATCTCTGCTTCCAGATCGCGGGCGGGTGGGTCGCCGACAAATTCGGCGCGCGGCGGGCGCTCACCGTGTTCGCCATCATCTGGTCGGCGGCGACCGTGCTGATGGGCCTGGCCAACAGCCTGTCGGGCATGGTGCTCGGGCGAATCTTAGTCGGCATCGGCGTCTCCGCGCTGCCGGTCGCCACGCGTGCGATGTCCAACTGGACGCGCGCCGAGAAGCGCGGGTTTGCGCAGGGCATCACGCACGCGTTCGCGCGGCTTGGCAACACGCTGACGCCGCCGCTCGTCGGCATCCTCCTCATCCCCTACGTCGGCTGGCGCGGCTCCTTCGTTGTCGTCGGGGCGGCGAGCTTCCTCTGGGCGATTGCGTGGTTCTTTTACTTCCGCGACGATCCGGCGGAGCATCCAGGGATCACCACCGCCGATCTCGAGCTGCTGCCGAAGAAGCGCGTGAAGACGGCGGCGCGCGTGCCGTTCGGCCCGCTGGCGGCGCGCATGATGCCGGTGACCATCGTCTACTTCTGCTACGGGTGGACGCTCTGGTTCTTCCTCGCGTGGATTCCTTCGTACTTCCTCCACAGCTACAACCTGAAGTTGAGCAGCTCCGCGCTCTTTGCGTCGGGCGTCTTCCTAGGCGGCACGCTCGGTGACTTCCTTGGCGGCATCGCCAGCGATCGCATCTTCGAGAAAACGAACAGCCGCACCAAGGCACGCCGCAACCTGATAGTCGCGGGCTTCCTGATCTCCACGGTGTTCATGATTCCGGTGCTGATGATCCACGACCTGACCATCATCGTGGTCTCGCTCAGCCTGGCGTTCTTCTTCTCGGAGTTCACGGTTGGCGCCTTCTGGGCGATCCCGATGGACATCGCGCCGCGCTACTCCGGCTTCGCCAGCGGCTTCATGAATTCCGGATCGGCATTGGCGGCGATCGTCTCGCCCATCATCGGCGGCTACATCGTCGACACCACAGGACGGTGGGAGATGACCTTCGTCGCGGGCATCGCGCTGCTCCTGCTCGGCGCGGTCCTCGCGTTCTGGATGAAGCCGGACGAGGAGCTCGAGGATCCCGCCGACGGCGAGCGCGCCCCGGCGCACGCGCCACTCGCGCCCGCGCCCGTAGCGCGCTAGGCACCAGTAGAGGGCGGACCTTGAGGTCCGCCTTGAGATGAGCGTTGGTCGTTCGTCGTTCTACGCGTGTTACATTTCGACCATGGCTGTGAACACGCGCGCGGTTCCGATTCTCGACGAAAAGCAGGCACTGGCTGAGCTAAGGGCGCTGCGCTCGCGCCAGCCGGTTGAGTACGCGGCGTTTTATTCCAGCCAGTTCAAGGGCATCGTCACCGACCCGGCGTTGATGGTGCTGCCGTTTGACGACCACATCGTGCATCGCGGTCACGGCATTTTCGATACCGCCGCCATCGTCAACGGAAAGATTTACGACCTCGATGCGCACCTCGATCGCTTCCTGCGCTCCGCCGAGCGCTCGAAGCTGCGGCTGCCCTCTCCGCGCGACGAAATGCGCGACATCGTCATCCAGACGGCGGCGGCGAGCTTTCCCATTCGCTACTGGCTGTCGTCAGGGCCCGGCAGTCTCGAGCTGACGCCGGCGAAAGGCGCCGAACCCGGCTTCTTCGTCATGATATTTGGCGGGCTCTCGTACCCCGAGCGGTGGTACACCGAAGGCCTGCGCGTCATGACCACGACCTATCCGATCAAGGCGCCGCTCTATGCGATCACGAAGGCGACGAACTATCTGCCCAACGTGCTGATGCAGATGGAGGCGAAGGACAAGGGGTTCGACAACGGCGTCTTCGTCGACGAGGACGGCAACGTCGGCGAGAGCTCGAACATGAACGTGGCGTTCGTCACCAACAAGGGCGTGCTCGTGCACCCGAGGTTCGACCGCATCCTCTCCGGCTGCACGTCGCTGCGGTTGCTGGAACTCGCACGCGCGCATCAGGATCGCGCCCATGTCACCGGCGTCGAGGTTCGCGACATTTCAGTCGCCGAGGCGCGCCTGTCGCGCGAGATGCTGCTGCTCGGCAGCTCGATCAAAGTCGCGCCGGTGATTCAGTGGGACGATCAGGTGATCGGCGACGGCAAGCCCGGACCGGTCAGCAAGGCGTTGCTGCAGCTCCTCGAGGAGGACATGCGCAGCAGCGATCGATTGATTCCTGTTCCCTATTGAGGACTGACCTGAAGGTCAGCCCCCCTACATTCCGGTCCAGTGCGGCTTTCTCTTGTTCAGGAACGCGTCGACGCCTTCCTTGAAGTCCGCGCTCATGTAGCACATCTCGATGAGGTCCGCATCGCTCTGCGCGGGGCCGCGCGCTTCCATCAGGCGGCGCGTCATTTCCTTGGTCGCGCGGATGGTCAGCGGCGCATTCGATGCGATCTGGCGCGCGATTTCCTGCACCGCTGATTCGATCGACGCTTTCGGCACGACGCGCGTGACGAGGCCCATTGCCTGCGCCTCGGCGGCGGAAAAGAGGCGGCCGGTGAAGATCATCTCCTTCGCCCGCGCCGGACCAATCAGGTTGACGATGCGCGCGAAGGTGCCGGAGGAGGCGACGTTGCCGAGCGTGCGCGCGATGGGGATGCCGATCTGCGAGTCATCGGTGGCGATCGACAGGTCGCAGGTGGCGACGATGCCGCAGCCGGCGCCAGTAGCGAAGCCTTCGACCTGCGTGAGCGTCGGCTTGCTGACGGCGGCGAGCCGCCCGAGCACCACGCTGATCTTCTTCTCGTAATCGATCGCATCCTTCGGCGTACGGAAGCTTTGAAACTGCGAGATGTCGGTGCCCGACACGAACGCCTTGCCGCCTGCGCCTTTGAGGATGAACACGCGCACCGCCGCGTTGCTGTCCACTTCCTCGCACGCAGCGAGCAGCGCGTCGTACATCGACCACGTCATCGCGTTGCGGGCCTGCGGCCGGTTGAAGGTGAGAACGGCGAACGGCGGATCGATCTGGAAGAGCGTTTCGGACAAGTGGCCTCCAACGGGACAAACGAATTCAACCACGAAGAACGCGACGGCCGCGAAGGATTTTCGGCGCATCGTGTTCGTCGCGGTCTTCGTGGTTCAATAACGGTAATGAACCAGGCCACCGGTGGGGCGCTCGCAGGGCTGCGCGTGATCGATCTGACGCAGGTGATGGCCGGCCCGTTCTGCACGATGCTGCTCGCCGACTTCGGCGCCGACGTGATCAAGGTCGAGCCGCCGAACGGCGATTCGACGCGGACCATGCCCGGCGCCATCGGCACCGACAGCCCGAGCTTCAACGCCGTCAATCGCGGCAAGCGCAGCGTCGTCCTGAATCTGAAGACCAGAGAAGGCGTCGACACGGTGAAGGAGTTGATTCGCGACGCCGACATCTTCGTCGAGAACTACAGGCCGGGCGCGCTCGAGAAGCTGGGGCTCGGCTACGCGGACCTGTCAGCGATCAACCCGCGACTGATCTACGCCTCGATCTCGGGATACGGGCAGACGGGTCCGCACCGTCACAAGGGCGGATTCGATCTGGTGGCGCAGGGTGTTTCCGGCATCATGTCGGTGACCGGCGACGCCGGCGGCGCGCCGGTGAAGTCCGGCATCCCGCTCACCGATCTCGGCGCCGGCCTCTTTGCGACGATCGGCATCCTCGCGGCGCTCGAGTACCGCCACCGCACCGGCAAAGGGCAGCAGGTGGACACGTCGCTCCTCGATGCGGGCGTGGGGCTGTCAGTGTGGGAATCGACGCAGTACTTTTCGGGGCGCGGGGTTCCCGAGCGGCTCGGCTCCGCGCATCGCATGAGCGCGCCGTATCAGGCGTTCCGCTGCGCCGACGGCTATATCACCCTCGGCGGCGCCAACGATCGCAGCTTCCACCGCATCTGCGAGGTGCTGGGGCACCCGGAGTGGAAGGCGATGCCGGAGTTTCTGACGGACGGCGGGAAAG
>JADMIO011014839.1_pt1 | contig 10279 bp, 10 predicted proteins | sample 8958161 | NCBI WGS metagenome assembly JADMIO01 (sample SAMN16585339, study PRJNA669376) | soil metagenome | isolation source: Crop rotation soil | place: USA: Cullars Rotation, Alabama | collected 2011
AACCTGATTCGAAGAACAGCCAATTAGAGCGTATTGATGCGGGCGTTACAAAAACAATCATCAAAGCCGCGCGCTCCATGGCAATTTGGATTTGATGCACCCAATTTCGACCTAACGGAATGCTCTGGCCATCGCTTGATAAGAACACGTCTATCGCCGAGCCCGTTTTTTCGATAAATAGCCGTTTTAGCTCGACAAGGTCCTGCGCATCATGTGATGAATGACTAAGAAAGATTGTGGGCTTGTTCATTCGGTTTTCCCATGACTTGTTGTCAAATTCACAGCTAGAGGAGTCTCACACTAATCGAACGGTCGTGGCGTTTCAAGCGCCATCTAGAGGGTGCTGATTATTGACCCTTCTCAGGCATGACTGTCTTTAGGCAAATGTGGAACTATTTGACAACAATCCACGTTATCGGATGAATCTCATTCCAGCCATGCTCAGCATCAGTAATGAATGCGCCGGTGATTTCTACGTGAGTTCCCTTCTTCTTCTTTAGGTTCGCTTTGACTATTGCCAACGCCGGAAGGTTCTGGCGGAAGCCGCGACAAGGGCCGCCACGCTTGGCACTGGGCTGAGTCGGAGCCTTCTGACATATCGGCTCAATCACAAAATACCCGTGCTGACCTAAGTGCTTGCTTCTATTGCGCGCGTTCAATAAACCCCTCTGGCCCGGATCAAGTTTTACCTGGATGTGGTAATCGCCGTCAGGCTTCGGGACCATGTTGATAATAGTGCCCGTAACCGTCTTGCACGGGTCGATGATTTTCAAGCGCTCTTTGGCGTTTTGAAATTGGTTAGGACGACCGCCAATGTAGACATGGTCCCAGAGCGACTCGTCACAAGCCGGCGCGGGCTTTAAGACGGCTGGCGCAGTAGCGTTTGGTGTTTGAGCGCGAACGGCGAGCGAAAATAAGAGAATAAGAGAATAAGAGCTGGAACGATTATCCTTTTCACGAGGAACCTCCACACAGCGGATTCTAACACCTGGCTCAATTGGATAGAGCGTTCATCGGGCCTGAAGGGGTCGATTGAATTTCACGCCTTCAGCGTGAGAACAGAATCTCGGGATGTGATCCGTGGACGGTGTCCACGGCTATTTAATTTCACGCCTGCGGCGTGATTGGGTCGACGGATCTTCGTGGAAGTGTCAGAACCGGGAGCGGTAGCGACCGGATCACGTAGCCATCTCGCAGCAAGGCGCGCGGTTGCGCAACAAAAACGGAACATGGACACCGACATAGTAGCGCGTTGATCCGGTCGCTACCGCTCCCGGTTCTGACACGCACTAGGCGCCCGCTTTTGCATTCCACTTGGCGACGTCAACACCTTTGACGAGTAGCCACACGATCATTGCGACGCTAGTCAGCAAACCAAAGACAGCCGTTATTCCGAAGGCGCTACGACCGAGTGGCGGATACAGAAAGAGCAGCCAGCAGCCACCGCAAATCATCGCCAGCACTCCCAGCCAACGCGGCAGGAAGCTTGAGCGGAAAATCAGGTAGCCGTTTAGCAGGCCCGAAAAGCCAAAGAAGGCCATCGCGGTCGCGGCGCCGGTGTCATTCACCCGCAAGAGCACCAAACCCAACGACTGCAACTGTTCGGGGGTGAACCCATGCAGCGCCTGATTTGAGGCTGACCCCAGCACCCACAGTGGCGCAATGAAGAACACGCGCGCGGACGTCTTGATGATGCAAGCCGTGAGGTCGAGGAAGGCCGCCGTCAAAGCGACGGGCTGGCTGACCGGCCTCAGAAGCACGTACCAGAGCGCGGCCGTCGCGACATTACAAGCCATTTCGATGAGATAGACCGTGAAGCCAATTTGGAATAGACCTTTGTGCGCGAGGATATTGTCGGCGGTGCCGGCGGCGTCACGGAAATCAATTAGTCGTTCAGCGACTAACCCTTGCGCAAAAACGCCACCGATGATCGTCAATAGAAACAGGAGAGCGATCGCTCGCGCGACGGCGCGTGGAGAAGTTTGAATTGCCATGTTCACAAATTACGCCGATGGCAGCACTATCGTTCACGCTAAATTCACCGGGCCTTCGCGCTTAGAGTTAGGCTTCGCTGGGCAAAAAGAGGTCAGGGATTAGATGCTTCCCTTCCGGGAGCTCGAACGATCAACCGAATCGCCCAACGATTAGGCTCTAACCTCTGGAGTTAGTCCTTTCACCATCAACCAAATTGCCAGGGCCGCATAAGCGAACGCCAGAGGCAGGCCCATAACCATCATCGGTGGCGTGGGATAAGGGATGAATTGCGGGAGGGTGATGCCGGTGATTTGCATGAGCGCAGTCACGATTGCTAATCCCGCGAGCACCTTCGGGACCGAGGCGGTGCGCCAAAGCGCCGCGAATACCAGCAACATCCAGCTCACCATGACGAGCAGGTGCGAGTAGTGCTGCCACTTCCACATGTGTCTTACGCCCAGGCTCAGAGCGTCATAAAGCGCGACGTTCGTTGCGGCTGCAGTGGCATACTCGCGACTGAAAGTGAACATCGCCATGTAGCCGGCAATCTCGATGCATTGCAGCGCGAAGTTGGCAATCGCCAGCGCAATTACCCAGATGCCTAAGGCGCTGGCGTGTTGGCGAAAGACGGGCCATGCGGTCACGGCGATGGCAATCGTGAGCGCGCCACTGACGAACAGCAGCAAAACTGCGAGCCGGACTTGAAACTCATTTACCGATGCGGTGGCGGCGAAACCCTTCGAACTAGCCAGGGATTGCAGCAGAATGTAGGGCGTCATCAATCCGAAAATCAGGTGCGCTAAGAAAAGAATGCCTAAGCGCTTACCTGTCGTGCTGGGGGAATTCATGGTCGTCTCCTCTGGTGCTGAAGACTACGCTGATGAAGCACCAGAGGTTCGGACGTTGACTGCAGATTGCGGGTTATTTTCTATCGGAGTAAACGGGATCGAGGGTGCGGGTCGTGTGATCGGTAACGCTACTCACCGGCGCGCCGAAGCCGCGCGATTGGGCTTCGAGCTCTTTGGTGACATGTGCGGTCGCTTCTGACGAATCAACTGATTCTTGTTGGCCACGTCTGCGGCGGAACAGGCGCGAGATGAGAATACCTTCGATACCGACCAGCAGGAAGAAGCTAAGAAACGCGAAACCGATTAACGGTCCAAAGTCGAAACCCAGAGCGGTTTTCATTACTCCCAGCAGAATGCTGATCGCCACGAGTCCCAACACAAACAGACCCACCATTGCCGACATGATGAACGAGTCGTATCGAATTTCCGTCGTCTTGGCGAGGGTGTCGCTTTTCTCGCTATTAATTTTGGCGCCGCAGTGATTGCAGTAAGTTAGGTTGGTTGTGACGGCGACGCCGCATGATGAGCAATACATCAATGTGCCTCCTGAAGGGTGACTACGACGCGCGATGCTGAGAAGTTCGGCCCGGGAATTTGCTTGTGTGACCTAAACCACCGGTACTGCAGTTGGTGCTGACATCACGTGCGGACCCGCGAAATGAAATAAAGACCACCGCAGGCGAACATCACAATCGGTGTCCACACGGCGGCGGGCGGCGGGAGCAAAGAGTGTTCGCCGAGTTGTTGAAAGCCGCTGGAAATCAACCAGAAGGCGAGGCTGACGACGACCGCTGAACATAGGGCGATGACGGTGCTCTTGCGCCCGAACTCGATCGCCAGGGGCATGCCGATCAAAGCCATCACCAAGACCGTAAAAGGCGACGAGTACTTGCGTTGCAGCGCGACGGTCAGCGCGGTAGTTTCTGCCCCACGAACTTTTAACGCTTTGATGTAGGCACGCAGGCCGGTTGAATCAAACTGCGACGGCCGATCTACGGTCGGTTTGAATGCTGACGGCGGATCGACTGAATTTATTCGCAGTTGATCGGCGGCTTCGCGAACGACTTTCGCCTGATCAAGACTAATCCATTGAGCTTTGGAAACCTCGAATTGATTTCCGTCAACCCACTTCCCTTCTTCGCCGTTGATGACGCGTTTCAGTTGAATCTGCTGATCGTCAAATTCGTAAATCGTCGGTTTCGAAAGCACCTGCCGCTGGTCGTCAAAATCGTATGCATAGATTCGCGAACCGTCGGCGCTGACCAGCCAGCGGCGTTCGGCGCCCGCGCTCAGTTGCGTAATATTGCCGCGAATGCGCGCGCGCAAAGCGTCCTGACGAACATTTGATTGCGGCATGATGCGTTCCTGTATAAACCAGGAACCCGCCGCGATCAGCATGGCGAAGACAAATCCCGGCACCATCAGGCGGTACACACTCTGGCCGCTGGACCACCAGGCGATAGCTTCTTTGCGTTTCGCGATTAGCGCATAAGTCATTAACGCAGCGACCAGGACACTACCCGGAAAAAGTTCGACGCTGATCAGCGGCAGCAGATAGAAAAGATATTCGGCCACGATGCGAGTCGAGGCTCGGTTGGCGGCGATAAATTTCCACAGCTCGAAGGTGGTAAAGACATCGAAGACCAGCACCAGCGCGATAAAGCCGAAGACGAAACTCAAGGTCATCGTGCGCACCACGCCGAGATCCAGCAACGTCGGAAAGTTTGCGATGGCGAGACGGAATTTGCGCTGCCGCTGCGACGCGATGCGCGGTTGCGGGCCCGTCACCGTAACGGTCGACGTACGTCTCCGGCGCAGCGACCAGCTGAAGTGTCGGTCGCGCCATACCAGCGTGAGCAGGCCGACGATCAGGATGGCCACGGTAGCGAACCAGGCGCCCACGACCGGGGGAACTGTTCCGGCCCGCGCGGCTTGATCGCCTCCCAGGGTCAGGAGGTAATAACCGATCAGGATCGCCAAAGAAACCAGAATTCCAAAACCGCGACTGCCACGCCGCATACGCAGCGCCAGTGCCGATCCAAACAAGGCAAACACAAAGGGGGCCATCGCAAAACCGAGCCGTTTGTGAAAGATGATTGCGGCATCCCGCTGCTCCGGGCCCGTGCTCTTATGTATATAGTCCCAGAGCGCGGTGAAGCTCATTTCGTCGGGATTCCCTTCTGGCTTTTGCAATCTGGCAATCAGACTCGCCCGGCCCGTCTGGAAGGTGTAACGCAAGTTCTCAAGCCGGTCCACGGCGTAAGATTGATCCTTCGCGTCCGGCGCGGGAATCTTGGTCCTGACGACGTCCTGTAAAACCAGTTCAGATTTTTCAACTGATGAATCGATGCGACCCGCACGGGCCGTGATCAACTGGGTGGAATGATCCTGGTCCTGGGTCTGAATGAAGACGCGGCCCCATTGGCCGTGCTCTTTGTCGCCGTCGCGCACATAAATCACATAGCCCGGGAAATCGTTGGTGAAGGTGCGAGGCTCGACCGGCGAGTCCAGCTTATACAGCGCGCTGCGCACGGCCACGCTGCGAAACTGTTGCTGCGAACGCGGCGCCTCAACCAGATTGAGATAGCCGGCGGCAGCCGTGGCGATTAACCCGATCACCAGCGCCGGCCAAAGTGTACGCCAGGTGCTGATGCCGGCGGCGCGCATCGCGACGATCTCACTGTCGCTACTCATGCGCCCCAGCCCGATAATGGTCCCGCAGAGGACCGCCATCGGAAGAGTAAAGACGAGGACCGCCGGCAGCAGCGACAAGGCCAAACCGTAAACGAACTGCGCCGGCATGACGCCGCGGAAGACGGTCTCGAAATATCTTCCGATTTGTTGGACGAATAAGATGGCGGTCAGTAGCAGGAGCGCGGCCAGAAAATACGGGAAGATTGTCTTAAGGACGTAACGTTCGATCAATCTCCGTTTGGCCATGGTTGGGCTCAGCGATTTGCGGCGACCAGCGTCCGCGGCCGCCGTTCAATCGCGCGGGTGATTAAGCGATGAGTCAGATCGCCAATTTCCGAATACTGACGCTCAGTTAGACTGTGCTCTGCTACAAACTTAGACGGCGACAGTTGATGCGACGCGCGAATGATGTTGATGATGTCCGCCGCTAAGGTCGAAGCGTTCCATGGTCCACAGTTCTCGCAGTAGGACCTGAGCTCGGCGTCGACTGTGGCCGTGGTTGAAAGCGCAGCTCCACATTCAGCACACGCGCGAAAATCCGGAAAGAGTCCCGCTAGACGCAAGAGCCAAATCTCAAAGTAACGCATGAGCGGGCGTTCGGTGCCGGCTTGCTGCGCCAGCGCCTCGACGCACGCAGTCAACATTCGAAACAAACGTTCATCTGTTTCATGAGGTGGGGCAAATTCGGCCACCATCTCACCCATGTACGCCAGGACCTCAGCGCTCTCGAAATTCGCGGACAGATTAAAGTGTGACTTGAGGATTTCGGCGCCAGATATCGTCACCAGATCACGATTTTCGCGTTCGTGAAAAGACAGCTTGATTAGGGTGAATGGTTCGAGCGCGGCGCCAAAGCGACTCTTCATGCGGCGCGCGCCTTTGGCTACGGCACGCACCAAGCCGGAACTGCGGGTGAGGCAGACGACTATACGATCCGATTCCGCCAGGTTGTAACTGCGCAGGACGATCGCGTCAGTGGTCACTAAGCGCATTTGGAAAAGCAGCCTTAGCGCAACGGGAGGAAATAAAGAATCCAGCCGAGAATAAACGCCACTACCAGGAATTCGCCGAAGACTTTCAAGCCATAAACCAGCCGTTGCTGTTCAGATCCTTTGGCCACGACGCCAAAAACGACGGCCGTCAGACACGCGAAGAACATCATCCAGAGTACGTGTCTCATTGCTTCCTCCCGGCGGCAATATCGAAAGCATCCAACATCGCCAGATAGTTCAGCAGCCCGGCGACCAGGAGGAAAGTGTTACCGTACTCGTAGGTCACGCGCTGCGCCTGTTCGGTGAAGCCATTGTTCGTCAGCCAACATCCGATATAAAGCAGGCCGGAGCCGAAATTGGCACTCATCGGAAGTAATTGCAGGAGCGCCGCAAATCCCTGGTCGTTTGGTCCGATACGAAACAGGTGGCCGCCGATGGCGAGGCCGACGAAGAACATCACATACACTGCCCCGCCCAACAACAGTCCACGCACAAACTTTCCCTGAAGGAAGTGTCCCAGTCCGGGCACGGCCCAGCCGGCCAGCCCCATCAGCCAGGCGCTCCCGGGAGCCTTCGCTGCCGGTCGATTCATCTCTTTTGCTACCAAATTAATCCTCGATTCAATTGCAAACTAGCTGCGAATCCTATTGAGCTGTCGGCCTTACCACTGCTGACAATCTAATAAAGAAGAAACTGAGAGCGCAACCGCTCAAACTCGGCCAGCGCCGGCTCCCACGATCGTTCTATCGCCGCCACGCTCATGCCGGACTCGATCGCTTCCCTTACCTTGTCGGTTCCGGCGATGACATCAAACGGGTTCTTCTCATATTCGTATTCGTACGGCGGATCCTTCCAGCGAAAATCATCTCGATACATATCGAATGCAGTTTTCACGACTGCTATTCCGGTGATGGCCGGCTTCAGATGATTTCGATTTGTCACATGAATCTGCACGCCCCCGCAGGCCTGACCCGCGTGCTTCTGAAAAGTTGGAACGAACACGCACGCGCGGAAATAAACTCCGGGCAGATTCAGCGCCTGCAGCGCTTGAGCATAATCTTCCGCATCAATGTACGGCGCGCCGACAAGTTCGAACGGCCGCGTAGTTCCCCGACCTTCGGACATTTGAGTGCCTTCCAAATGGACCGTACCTGGAAAGACGGTCGCAGCATCAAGCGTGGGCATATTGGGCGACGGCAGAACCCACGGGCCATCGGTCTGGTCATACCATAAATCTCGCGACCATCCTGACATCCTCACCACCTGGAGATCGCAGCCGATGCCGAAATGCTCATTGAACATCCGGGCCAGCTCGCCCGCGGTCATCCCGTGTCTGGTGGCAATCGCATATTGGCCGACGAATGACGCAAATGCCGGATCGAGCACGACGCCTTCGGTCCGTTGTCCGTTAATTGGGTTTGGACGATCGCAGACAATCACCTTCTTGCCGTATTTCTTCGCGGCCCGCATGCAATTCGCCATGGTGTAAACGAAGGTGTAAATCCGCGTACCGACGTCCTGCAGATCGAAAACGATAACATCGACGTCCCGCAGCATTTCTTCGGTTGGCTCACGCGTCTCGCTATAGAGCGAATACACCGGCAGCCCCGTTTTGCGATCAGTCGCGTGCGCGGTCTCGATCATATTGTCCTGAACGTCACCGCGAATGCCGTGCTGCGGCCCAAACAAAGCAGTAAGGTTGACGGCGTCATGTTCATGGAAGAGATCCGCGGCATGGAGAAACCCGTGATCGACAGAAGCCTGATTGCAAACGAGCCCCACACGGGCGCCGCGCAGTGCGTCAATTTCATTTTGCAGAAGCCTCTCAACGCCAAGTACAACGGGCACCCGGCCCCTCTCATCGAGCATTTGTTTTGCCGCCACCCGGCGCTTACGGCCATTGTGAGCCAGCGACACGCGGACACCGTCCAACTGCAAACCGAATTCATTAAGCAGCTGCGAAGCCTTGCACCGTTCTTCTCTCATAAGCCCGAGTAACAAATGCTCCGTGCCGATATGGCGATCCGAAAGCCTATCACTCTCTTCGTGCGCCAAATGCAACACGCGCTTCGACTCTGGAGCCAGCGGCAATTCCACCGCGACATTGACTCTCTCATCCTGCGGAACGTGTCGCTCCAATCGCGATCGCAGCATTTCAATCGAGCCCTTTCCGTTAGGGAGTAATTGCCCCAGCAGCGGTTTGTCTTCACGGGCAATTCCCAGCAGCAGATGTTCCGGACCGATGCTATCGGCGCCGGCCAGCGAAGCCTCATATCGCGCAAAGAAGATCACGCGTCGGGCCATTTCTGTGTATCGCTCAAACATGTCCGCCTATCCGCAAAGCACGGAGCCGCCGTTTACATTGAGAATCTCACCGTTGATATGGCGCGCCCACTCAGTACAAAGAAAGACGATCGGCCAGGCGATGTCTTCAGGACTGGCGACTCTGCCGACGGGTATGCCCTCCTCCAGGGACTTGCGAAAACCGGGCTGCGCGAAAGCGTCCGCGCACATATCCGTATCGACCCAACCCGGCGCCACGGAGTTTACATTGATGCCGAAAGGGCCGAGCTCCGCTGCCAGAGATTTCGTGAACGAGATTTGGCCGCCCTTTGACGCCGCATAATTTGAAACGTTCGCTTCGCCGCGCTGTCCGGCGGTCGAAGTCACGATCACAATGCGGCCGAACGCCTGAGACTTCATATGCGGAACCGCAGCCCGGCAAACCGACCACGTTCCCTTCAAATTCAGATCGAGGGTGCGATTCCAAACTTCCTCACTCATCTGATCTATCGGCGCGCCTTCCCAGATGCCGGCATTACAAACGAGAAAGTCAACGCGCTCGAACTTCCTCGTGGTGGCATCAATCAATCGCTGAGCATCGCCTTTTAGCGAAACGTCTGCTTTAACTGCCAACGCGCCGACATTGTGCGCTTCAGCTTCAGCGACAACAGCCCTGGCCGCTTTTTCGTCGCGGACGTAGTTCACCACCACATGAGCTCCGAGTTTTGCGAAACACTCCACCGCCGCGCGACCAATCCCGCGCGAACCACCAGTTACCACGGCGACCCGGCCGTTCAGATTAATTGACTGGAGACTGGAGGCGTTCGGCGCGTCAGGCATTCACGATGTCCTCGCGTTGATCTCGGCTGCTTGCAGCGAAGCTGCGCGCTTCATCAATGAATCGAGCAAACAGCGCCCGCGATACCGGGTCGCGATCCCAGGCGAGCTCGGGATGCCATTGGACACCCAAAACAAACCTGTCACTGCGCGGGTCTTCGACAGCCTCCACCAATCCGTCAGAGGACCAGGCGGTGGCGACCAATTCCCTGCCCAGCGCGTCAACCGCCTGATGATGATGGCTATTCACCGGCACGCTTTCGGCGGCGGCGAGTTGCCGTAACAAACTGCCGTCCAAAATGCGCACGCGATGCGAATGGCGATCGCGCGGCGGGCCTTGCTCATGCTTGATTGCATTCGGAAGCTGACTGGGAATGTCCTGAATCAAAGTGCCGCCGCGAAAAACATTCAGCGATTGAATCCCGAAGCAGATTGCGAATACCGGCATCGCCCGCTGCTCTGCTTCCGCGAGCGCCAGCAGATCAGTTTCGTCTTTTTCCGGGACGACAAACCCCAGCTGCGGATGCGGCTCATGCCCGTATCGAGCCGGGTCAACGTCTGAATCGCTTCCCGGCAGGAGCAAACCGTCAACGCTCGACATTACGGCGGCGATGTATTCGGCATTAGGAATCAGGGGCAAATGCACCGGCA
>JADMIO011130935.1_pt1 | contig 10278 bp, 8 predicted proteins | sample 8958161 | NCBI WGS metagenome assembly JADMIO01 (sample SAMN16585339, study PRJNA669376) | soil metagenome | isolation source: Crop rotation soil | place: USA: Cullars Rotation, Alabama | collected 2011
CCGCCGTGGGATATTTGCGGATGAAGCGGGCATCATCCAACCCCGATCTGCCGCTGACCAGAATGCGCTTATCCTTCGGTTGATAGGCGTTGAAGTCGAAATACCTCCAGTCGTTTCTTTTGCGCAGAGCCTCTCCGAGCCCCCGTGGGATAACGGCTCCTCTGGTATTCCGGATGGTGGCTTTCAGACTCGCCTCATCAAGAAGCCAACTATGCATAATAGGAAACGGCTGCTCCGGATCTAATACCACCTTCCCTGTTCGATCCGCATCCTGGTCCGCCCGCTCCTGTATCAGGCTGAGCAATATCGCCTCGATGACAGGATAATCCTGTTCGTTTATCTTATTCGTATTGCTGTCTGCGGCAGGTTTCTGAGATTGCGCAGAGAGCGGTTCTGCCCCCGCCTCGCAAGCCATCAAACTTATCCCAAAGAGGACTGACACCAATAGAAGCGTTCTTCGCAGCATGACTGTGTCTCCTGCTTTTGAAAAATGGCTACTCGAAAGAGGCCGGTGATTCGGATATAATGAGAGCGCCCAATTAAAAAGGGAGTGAGGACAGGCATCCCCACTCCCTCCAACCTGGGCTGCGCGGCGGGTCCGCGTGCGCCTGTCGTTAAGGCCCTCTTTACCACGAGAGGGACAACAAGCGCGCAGGAGACCCACATGGATACTGTACTCCATGTCCTGGGCGTCGTGGTGCTGGTGCTGGAAGGCATTTGCGCCACGATGGGCATTGTCTATTATGCGCTGAAGTTCTCAGACCGAATTTATTATACGGCAAGATTGGGGATTTTACTGGCGTAGACCTATAAAATCTTCGCGGAATCGCCGCCTTGCTCGTCTCCTTAAGGAAATCAGGACAGGGAAGGAGAATCTATCAACGCCGGGGCATGCCCGAACCGTGACATACAGGGAGTATTATCAATGAGAACCAGGGATCACCTGCTTACCATAGGACAGACGACCGTTTTCTTTTTTGCCGCCTTATCCGGCGTGCAGGCGCAGCCCACCGTGCCTACCGATGAGATCGTGCCGAAGGAGTGCCTGGTCATCTCGCAGGTAAGCCAGAGCGGACGGTCGGCGCTGCATCGGGATGCGGTCGAGGCGCAGATCGTGGCGGGAACCTGGAAGACGCCGAAGGTGGGCGATATGCTTTCGCTCCCCAATGGGACTCCCCAATCCTGGACCCGGCTGTCAGTCAATGCGGAGGGCGCATTTCGTAATCGCGCTCTGGGCAATGGCTATGCCTGTGTGACGGTCAATGCGGAAAAAGAGGAAGTGCGTATCCTGGAGGCGTCGGGGCATAGCCTGGTCTATGTCAATGGCGAACCCCGGACCGGAGATCCTTATGGAACCGGCTGGACACGCCTGCCTGTTCTGCTTCATAAAGGCGCGAACGAACTGCTCTTTCTCTGTGGGCGAGGCGAACTGCACGTCAAACTGGTCAGGCCGACGGCTTCCGTTATGCTGGATACTCGTGATATGACGTTGCCTGATCTGCTCCTCGGAGAGAAGACACAGACCTGGGGAGCGGTCATCGTCATCAACGCAACCACCGATCCGACCCATCAAATGCTGCTCCATGTCCATGGCGAGGGATTTAAGGATACCTCGGTCAGCCTGCCCACGCTGCCCCCGTTGAGTACCCGCAAAGTGGCTTTTCGACTGGAAGGCGGTCCCCCTACACCTACGGAAAAAGGCAACATAGAACTGCGACTCACGGGGCGGGGCGCTACGAAGGCGCATTCCGAACCGACGAAGGTCCAATTGCGGGTACGCAAACCCGGCGAAACCTACAAACGCACCTTTCTCAGCGAGATAGACGGCAGCGTCCAGTATTACGCGGTCAATCCGGCGCATCCGCTCACGAAGAACGGGCCTCCACGCGCCCTGTTTCTTTCGCTCCATGGCGCGGGGGTCGAGGCCATCGGGCAGGCCGATGCATACGAGGGCAAAACCTGGGGCGATCTTGTCGCTCCGACCAATCGCCGTCCCTATGGCTTCGACTGGGAGGACTGGGGTCGCCTGGATGCGATGGAGGTGCTGGACCTGGCGCAAAAGACGCTTCATCCCGACCCGCAGCGGATCTATCTCACCGGTCACTCGATGGGCGGACATGGGACGTGGCAGGTCGGCGCGACTTTTCCGGATCGCTTCGCCGCCATCGGGCCGAGCGCAGGCTGGATCTCCTTCTTCACCTACGCCGGGGGATCGCGCCCCACAAACCCCAACCCCGTCGAGGAGATGCTGCTCCGTGCCTCCTCCCCCAGTGACACAATGGGACTGCTGCCCAATTACGCCCAGTATGGAGTCTATATTCTACATGGCGGCAGCGATGACAATGTCCCTGTCGGGCAGGCGCAGGAGATGAACACCCGCCTCTCCTCCTTCCATCATGATGTTACTTATTTTGAGCAGCCCGGAGCCGGGCACTGGTGGGATGCTTCCGATGAGCCAGGCGCGGACTGCGTGGACTGGGCGCTTATGTTCGACTTCTTTGCCCGCCATGCCCGGCCGCTGGAGGAGAGCGTGCGCCAGGTGGATTTTGTGACCGCCAATCCTCGTATTTCCGCCTGGTCCTACTGGGCCGGAATCGAGGCGCAAACCCATCCACTCCGTCTCGCTGCGGTCCATCTTCGCTTCGATCCCGGTAAGCGCCGCTTTTCCGGCACGACGGAGAACGTCGCCCGTCTGGCGCTGGATGTTGCCCATATCGCGCCTGAAGGCGAGTTGAATCTCGAACTCGACGGGCAGAAACTTCCGGCTATTCCCTACCCCACCGCTTCGCATCGCCTCTGGCTGGAGCGAGACGGAACAACCTGGGCTGTCGCCACGACGCTCTCGCCCGACCGAAAAAACCCGCGTCGTTATGGCCCTTTCAAACTGGCCTTTCAGCATCGGATGGCGTTTGTCTATGGAACGAAGGGATCGGCGGAGGAGAACACTTGGATGTTTGCCAAAGCCCGCTACGACGCGGAGACGTTCTGGTATCGGGGCAACGGTTCGGTGGATGTGATCGCGGACACCGCTTTCGATCTCACCAGGGAGCGAGACAGGAGCGTGATCCTTTATGGGAATGCGGACACCAATGCGCTCTGGAACACGCTGCTGGCAGGTTCTCCGGTGGTAGTCAAAAGCGGTTCGATCCGGATTGGTGAGAAAACGTTCAATGGGGCTGACCTGGCCTGCGTCTTTCTGCGCCCCAGACCGGGGAGCGACATTGCCTGCGTGGGCGCGATCTCAGGCTCCGGGCCGGTTGGGATGCGTCTGGCGACGCGCCTGCCGATCTTCCTCTCCGGCGCGGCCTTTCCGGATTGCCTTGTCGTTGGCGTGGATTCTCTGACCCAGGGAAGCGCCGGAGTACGGGCAGCGGGCTTCTTTGGCAACGATTGGGGTGTTCAGAGTGGCGATTTTGTGTGGTAGTTATCTCTTCTATACTATTGCGTTCGGATGTCGCGGAAGTATTTGACGTGACTGTCCAGGAGCAGGCGATTGCGGCCTCCGAAGTGAACGGCATGACCGCGCAGGTTGGCGGGGGTGGTGGGAATGGTCTGGGGGAAGTAGGGATCTACGGCAATCTCGATATCCGTGGGGCTGTCCGGGTGTCCCGCCTGGGGGTTATTGGCTGCCTGGAGGTCGCTGACCGCCTGATCATCGGTCTTGCCCCAGAGGTCGTCGAGGGGGATCGGATCATCGGGGCGGTCGAAACGCCAGAGCCAGTAGTAGGTTGCAGGTCCGTTCACGGCGATGCTCTGCTGAACCTGTACGGCGCTGCCCAGGATCGAGCCTTTGACGCTGGGGCAGGCCCAGACGTCGGTGTTTTTGATATAGGGATTCAGTACAATGGCTGCCCATCCGGCGCGCGGGTCGGAGGGCGGCCAGGTGGTCCAGGGCTTGTAACCGCCAGGCAGGGACAGTTTCAAATCACGACGGTCGGGCAGGCGTTCGTCGTAGTCCTGAATATACATTGCGAACGCCAGCCCGATCTGCTTGAGGTTGCTCATACACGCCGCCTGCCGGGCCTTTTCGCGCGCCTGCGAAAATACCGGAAAGAGGATCGCCGCGAGAATCGCGATAATGGCGATGACGACGAGCAATTCAATCAGCGTAAATCCGGCACACTTACCACACCTTGCTCCGCAATCCAATTTGCAGCCTCCTCCAGGTCGGATAAACATAGGGCCTTCTCAAATTCGCTCCCCACTAACTTTGTCGCTTCGTCAGCGCCCCGTCCGGTCAGGACCAGAATTCCGGTTGCTTCTGCTGCGCGCGCTGCTTCCAGGTCAGTCAGGGCATCGCCGACGAAGAAAGAGGCGGATAGATCGAGGTTCAGGTCTTGCGCGGCTTGATGGAGCATTCCCGGCAGGGGTTTCCGGCACGTGCAGCCTGCGGTTGGATGGTGCGGGCAATAATAGACTGCGTCTATCCTGCCGCCGTTTGCCTCGATCACGGCGATCATACGGTTGTGCAGTTCCTCGACGAAATTGGAGGTGATAATGCCTCGTCCGACAGCCGATTGGTTTGTAATCAGGACTATCGGCAATCCCAGTTCTGTAAGCGTACGCATTCCTGCGAACGTCCCCGGCAGGAACTCTACCTCGGCCCAATCCTTGACATAGTCCTCTCGGTTCTCGATCAGGACCCCATCTCGATCCAGGAAGACAGCTCCCGTCACGTTTTGTTTCCTTCCGTTTCCAGTAACTGTCGCATGGCAGGCGTAGGCCAGTCGGCCTGAACCTGCGCGTACTTCTCGTGGGAGCCGATGTCAATCAGGTAGTTTTCTTCCGGCAAGACCCAGCCATAAAACGGGATTCCGGCCTCCATCAGGCGGGGAAACAGGTCCTGGGAGAAGTCGTAGAAGGTCTCCGCAGGGATCGAGGCAAGGATCTCCGGCTCGATGATGAGCACCCCGGCGTTTGCCAGGTCCGAAAAGACCTCGTCGGCGGGAGGCTTCTCCACAAACCGTGTCACTCGCCCTGATTCATCCAGCCCGACGATCCCACACTCGGTCGGGTTGGGCACATGGTAGAGGCTCAGAGTGACGTGCGGCTCGGGGGCCTGTGCCTGATGAAGCGCGATCAGTTCACCCAGATTCAGGTCCGTCAGTACATCGCCATAGACGAGGACGAAGGGTTCGTTGAGGAATGTTTCCAGGCGTTTTGCTCCGCCTGCGGTTCCCAGGATCGTCTCTTCAATGGAATAGGTCAGCCGGACTCCGCAGCGTGTGCCATCGCCGAAGTAGGATTCGATGACCTCCGGCTTATAGCTCAGATTGATGGCTGCCTCTCCTATCCCATAGGCTTGCAGCCAGAGCAGGATCCACTCCAGGGTCGGCTTTCCGCTCACGGGCAACATCGGTTTCGGTGTCGTCAGGGTCAGCGGTCGCAGTCGTGTCCCCTCCCCTGCCGCCAGGATCATCGCCCTCATCGCGCCTCGCTCCGCTCCCCGACTTCGATAGGCTCGAAGTCCACAGGCAGGACATCGCTGTCGGTTTCCAGATTGGCGGGCGCGACCGCAGGCGCAGGCAGTCGCTTCCGGTTGCCGCCGCCCCCGTTCTCTGCGGTTTTGTTGCGTCGCAGCGACGCCGCCAGGGCGCGGATCTTCTCGCGGGAGGCTTCGTAGGTCTCCTTGTAGAGGCGTTTCACCTGCGCGGCGGAAAGCTTCTCGCCGGTCTCATAATAGGTCTGAACGGCCTTGCCGATGGTGGCCGTTCCGGCATAGGAGACCATCGCACGGAAGACAAAGCCGATGCCGGGAATGGCTCCGACGAGTTCGCGGGCCACGGCGCGCCATCCGAACGCATTCAGCAGGATCGGGGCGATTTCCTTCATCCGGTCCTTGTAATCGAGGCTGAGGCCATAGGCCGCCGCGAGTTGGAGCGTCATCATGATCTGGTTCTTGGTCAGGACCAGGATGTCGCTCAGCCCAAAGGCGGGCAGACCGATCCAGGAGAGGATGGGAAAGGCGGCGGCAACTCCCGTGATCAGCGAGAACTGGGCATTGGTCGTGGCCGTCTGCGAAATAATACGTTGTGCGACCCGGCGGCGAAACACCGGGAAGTTCCGCGCCAGAGCGAGGCTGATCCTGGACTGATCCTCCACGATCCGATCCAGGGTTTTCTCCCAACCGCCCAGATCGGCGATGGTGTAGATGACCGTTCCGTCCGGCGCTCCCTCGCGATTGCCGCTGACATCCAGCACAAAGTCGAACGCATTGGGCAGGCGTGGGAACTGCGCCTCTTCGCTCATGGCGTCGTATTCCTGCACAAACGCAGGCTCCGGCAACGCGTTGGGAAGGGTCGGCAACGCTTCGCCGGTCGAGAAGAGCGCCTCTCGTGCGATCATACGCAACTCGGCGTCTCCGACAATCGCCACGCTGATCGGGCGGTTGGCCTCGCGTGCGACCTCCGCAAAGGAGATGCTGCGTATGCGATCCACAAATGATTTGGCCCCGCCATGTCGTACCGCTTTACCCACGTCGTTATCCTCGCTTTCGTGCCGTGCAGAGGGAATGTTCTCTTCTTTCCATTACGTTTCCTTCTGAGAAATAATCTTTGCAGAGCCATTCCTATTTTACTCCCCCTTGAGGAGTGCCTGCAATGGGACGCACCGAACCGGAAAGCATGTTCCCACGGTTTCCAGCAGGAATGCGCCGCTCTCCTGGCGTATACTCTGCTGATTGCAAGAAATGGAAGGATGAGGCATGCGCGAGATAGATGAGGCTGGTACGGAGGCGATACGTGATAACCAGTGGCTTACCGAGCGTTTGGAGCTGCTGTGGGACATTCATTTTGCGGATGTTCCGTTAGGGTTTCCCATTGTAACGCGCTTTGGAATGCGCGCACAACGTCGGTTTGGTTCGATTGCCGCCCGCAATGGAAATACGATCATTCTGATCAATCAGCTCTTTGCCGATCCTTTTGTGCCTGAATATGTGGTGGATGGGACGCTGGGGCATGAGTTAGCGCACTATGCACATGGCTTTGGGTCGGGCCTGCCGCGCCTTTATGCCGATCCGCACCGGGGCGGCGTAGTAGACAAAGAGATGGAGAAACGCGGACTGGGAGAGGTAAACCGGAAAGCGGATCTCTGGCGGGAGGCTCATTGGGATGCTTTTTACGAGTCACGCTGCGCGGATATTGTCTCTCGCAAGACGGCTCGCAATGAGAATCATGCCGAATGCTGGAATGCGCTCCTCTGTCATCCCAACGCCCGCCCTCTGTCCGAACTCCGCGAGTTGCTCTGGAAATTGGCGCCCCGTCTGGGCTACACCGCGCAGGACAAGCTCCCCTTTGAAGTGGAATGGCTCCTCGCTACACGCCGCCAGGGAGGAACTTCCTACTGGTTCTCCCAGACTCGTGTCGTTCGCCTGCATGGCTTGCTTGCCGACCGGCGTGTGCCTACAACGGTTGTGGAGTTTGAATTGGCGTACTGGCTAACGCGCTGCCAGGTCGGAGATCGCTGGCAGACGATCTATACTGCTCTCGGCAAGGCTGGTCTCTCTACACTCGCGGAAGAGGCATTACTCTGGCGCAAGCGCTCCTGGCCGACGTTCCTGAAACGCCACCACCCACTTTAACCACCCGCCTACGGCTAGAGGCACGGAGGCACAGAGAAGACAGGAGGGAGGAGAGCAAAGGGAAGAGAGATAGCCGCAAAAAAGCGCAGAAGACGCAAAAGGAATTCTTTGTCTCTTTTTTGCGCGTTTTGTGCCTTTTTGCGGCTATCTACTCTGTGTCCCTCTGTGTCCTCTGTGGTGAGTAATTCCTTTACAGGCGGCGGCCGGCGTTTTTGGGGCGGCGGCGTTGGGGGCGTTCGGTGGGAAATTTGAGCGGGCTGGGTTTGGGCAGGATGGGGCGCGGGGAATAGAGCGCCATCTCGTAAACATCCAGTACGCCCCGCGCCATGGTTTCGGGAGAGTAGTCCTGGGCGCGGCGTTTGCCATTGGCGGCAAAGCGTTCGCGGGCTTCCGGATTGCGCAGCAGCCATTCGATGGCATCGGCAAAGGCTTCGGTATGCAGGGAGACGCAGAGGCCGGTCTCATGATTGAGGACGACCTCACGGGCGCCGCCATAGTCTGCGGCCACGCAGGGCAATCCGGCGGCCATGGCTTCGACGAGTACCAGTCCCTGGGTTTCGACCGGGGAAGACATGACGAAGATGTCGCCTGCCGCATACCAGTCTCCGATGGTCGTGTGGGGTTGGGTACCGGCGAAGACCACGCGATTGCCTAATTCCAGGTCTCGGACGAGGGTCTCCAGTTCGGCGCGGGTCTGTCCGTCGCCGACCAGGGCCAGGCGAAAATCGTCGAGGGGGGCCGGAAGACGCCGCTGGCGCAGGAGGGCGGCGGCGCGAATAAGGACGTCCACTCTTTTTTCCGGGCCGAGTCGTCCGACGCAAAGCAGGAGCGGCGTGTCGGGGCGGAGGCCCAGCATCTGTCGTGTCTCATTCCGCGCTTCCGGCCGCAGGATCGGAGGGACGATTCCGCTGGGGATCACGGCGAAGCGGGATTGGACTTTATCGTCTCGCAGCGCATCACGGGTGTAGCGCGAGGGCGCGATGACGGTATCGGCTTTGGCGCAGAAGCGGCGGATCATGCCGAGCATGCTCTGTTCGCCCATGGAGCGTACCAGGGGCGATTTGGCGCTCTTCAGCATGTTATCGTAGAGGGAGTGCGCCGTATAGACCATGGGCAGGTGATACTTCTGGGCCATTTTCGCGCCAAGGCTTCCTACCGTAAAAGGGTGTTGGCAATGAACGAGTTGGGCCTGCAGCCGTCCAAAGTCCACATTGAGACGGGGAAACGGGCGGGCGAAATGGTAGGGGTGGCGCGGAAACGGCAATTCCGGCAGACGAAAGACGTCGGCATCGTCGTCCGGGTGCGATGTGCCGGGCGCGATGACATAGACGGTGTGTCCCCAGGCGCGCAGGGTCTCACGCAGGGTCACAACAGAGGTGACGACACCATTGGTCACCGGCAGATAGCATTCTGAAAATAGGGCGATTCGCATACGTCGTATCTTTGATCTCTCTCCCAAAAGAGACAGATTTCTAGCTAAGGTTTACCGTGGGGCCATATCAAACGTCCCATTATAGCGTTTTCCGTCCTGCCTGTCAATCCAAAAGCAGGCATTTCCTGCGAGTCCGGTACAGAATTCATGCAGGAATGCATAGCCCCGAAAGCGAACTCTGCTCCTACAGAACTACGCAATCGGCGCGCATCTGTTCCAATCGGAGGGCGCCTTCGGCATGCAGCAGTTCTGTTACTATGCATGACGGGAAAGGAGTGTCAGGAGTTTCATGGGACAGCAGCCACGGGAGACGGTGCGCGTTGGCATTATCGGGCCGAGTTGGTGGGTCAACTACTGGCATCTGGCCGCGCTGCAACACCACCCCCACGCGATGATCACCGCCCTCTGCGGCGCAAAAGAGCGGGATGCGGAGGAAGTGAAAGCGAAATATGGCGCGGGAGCCACCTTTTATTCGGATATGGAGACGATGCTGGAGACCGCTCCGATAGATGGCGTCATCGTCTGCACTCCCAACGATCTGCATCACCCTGCGACGATGGCGGCGCTGAATCATGGCAAACATGTAACCTGCGAAAAGCCCATTGCGTTGAATGCGGCGCAGGCCAGGGAGATGGCGCAGACGGCGACAGAAAAACATCTCCTTGGGATGTCGAATTTTCCGTATCGCGACAATCCGTGTGTGATGGCCTTTCGCCGGCTGGTGGCAGAGGGGTATGTGGGAAAGATCCTTCATGTCTCGGGGCAGTATCACGGCGGCTTTGCGCTGATGCGTCCGCCCGGATGGCGCGGCCAGCGCGCGCGGAGCGGAGCCGGGATCCTGGGGGATCTGGGGTCTCATTTGATTGACCTGGCCCGGTTTATCACGGGAGACGAGTTTACCTCCGTCTGCGGCCATACGATCACGGCGCTGCGGGATCAGCCGGATCAGCAGGTCTGGCAGAAGGGCGCGGTGCAGCCCGCAGGAAGTGAAATCACGAAAATCGTACGTTCAGAGAACCCGGAGGTCGGGGCGCGGAACGATGACTCCTGCGCCTTTCTGGCCGAGTTCGCCTCGGGAGCGCAGGGATTGTTTCATACCAGTTGGGTCGCCTATCAGGGGGCGTATGCGCAGCATCAGGAGATCGAAGTTTATGGCACGACCGGACGCCTGCATTTCATCGCCAACCACAGCGGAACTCAATTGCGCGGACTGCGCGTAGGGGAGAAGCATTGGGAGACGATTCCGGCGGAGGGGGCCGTGCCTCCA